>Ga0187851_10000959_pt1 | contig 28362 bp, 27 predicted proteins | sample June2016WEW_6_10_FD_132997 | JGI IMG/M metagenome (GOLD analysis project Ga0187851, IMG submission 132997) | Peatland microbial communities from SPRUCE experiment site at the Marcell Experimental Forest, Minnesota, USA - June2016WEW_6_10 | ecosystem: Environmental > Terrestrial > Soil >...
GATCAAGGCCGATATCAAATTGGCGAACTTCCGGCTGCTAACTATCGCGTCGAGTTCAGCAGGCCCGGATTTCAGAAGACGGCGATGCAGGGCGTCACCCTGGGTGGCGGGCGAGAACATACGCAGAATGTAACTCTGCAGGTGGGAGCGTCAGCACAGACTGTCACAGTGACTGCGGGGGCCGCGACTCTGGACACCGAGTCCGCAGAGGTGAGCGGGAGTCCGGGGCACGCGGGTTCAGGAAGCGAACTCGGCAGCGGACGCGGAGTTGGTGGCCGCTTACGCGCCGGCGAGGGGGGCGGGACGGGCGGCGGAATTTTCAATGCAGCCGCGGTCTCTGAAGCGCGACGCGCAATGTCCGCCGCTGCAGAAGGGTCTGATCTGGGCGATCTTTTTGAGTACAAGCTGAAGGATCGGTTGACGATTCATAAGGACGAATCCGCGCTGGTTCCCATCGTGCAAGTCCACGTAGCCACTGAGAAGGTCTCGCTGTGGAACGCATCGCTGAATTCCCCCCGGCCTCTGCGCGCGCTGTGGCTTACGAATTCCAGCTCGCTGACGCTCGACGGCGGAAGCTTCAGCGTGCTGGAGAATGAAGCCTTTGCCGGCGAGGGCTTGACCGATGCGATTAAGCCCGGCGAAAAACGTCTGCTTTCCTACGCAGCGGATTTGGGTGTCCGCGTGAATTCCAAGACGGAAGGCGAACCGCAGCGCGTAACGCGAGTTCGTATCGTACGCGGAGCGATGATTCAGACCAGCGAGTCGCGCCAAGACACCAGTTACATAATCCGCAACGACGACACGACTCCGCGCACGGTGCTTATCGAACATCCGTTGCGTGCGGGATGGACTCTTTCCGAGAGCGGCCCGAAGCCAGAGGAAACGACGTCCACCTCTTACCGATTCCGTGAAACCATCGAGCCGAAGGCCACCTCGAAATTCACGGTGCGCGAATCCAGTCCGCTGGACGCCCGCTTCCAATTGACGAATCTGACGGACGATCAAATCACGGTATTTCTCCAGCAGAAATCCATCAACCCCGAGATCGAAGCCGCGTTCCACAAAATCGTCGCGCAGAAAGACAAAGTGGCATCGCTCGACGCGGAGATCGCCCGGCGCGAGGCCGAAACCACGAAAATCTATGACGATCAGCAACGGCTCCGCGAAAATCTGAAGGCGTTGAAGGGCAGCGCGGAAGAACGCGCGCTCACGCAGCGTTATACGCAACAGCTTTCGGATCAGGAAACGCGGCTGGAAACTCTTCAGCGTGAGTCCGCGGACTTCCAAGCGAAGCGCGACCAGGCTCAATCAGAACTCGATGACGTGATCGAGAGTCTTTCGTTGGATGCAACGTTGTAACAAGTTGTGCGGAAGAAGTGTCTTAGCAGAGCGGGATTAGAACCGTTCCGTGCGAGTGCGCGTCACGGCGAGACGAACATGCCCGACGGGATGCCAGCTATTTCGCAGCCGGAAGAGTATCGTAGCCGGCCAGGTCTACTTCTTTCCACTTACCGTCGATGATTTCCTTGCGAATGTCCGCGGCGGTTTTACCCTGCTGCGATTCACTGTAGGTGAAGGCCGCTTCTTTCTTGCAGAGGATGCAGTGGGCCCCGTGGTAGTCGGTGAAGCAATCGAGCAGGCTCTTGTGGCCGACTTCCTTATCGCAGCCACAATAACATGGCTGCTGATACAGGACCGGTTTCACTTTCGCCGCGAGCGTGTAGATATTTCGAGTTTGCGCGTCCTGAAATTGTGCCGGATCCAGCGTGTCGGGAAGCGCACCTCTAGGTGGCTCTGCGTGATAAGCGGGCACGGCGGGTTTCGGAATTTTTGCGGCGATAGCGGGAGACGGGGCCGTCGTGGATTCTTGGCTGGAAGAATTCTGCGCCTGCAGAGAACTGCCGCCAAAAGCAGTCAGCGCAAAACCAAGAACGACAGCCAGAATAATGGCTCGATGGAGCATCGCAGAATCTCCCCTTGCCCGCTCATGAAGTGCTTGCGCAGCGAGCGACCGCGAATTCTCAAGCTTAAATCTTATCATTCCTGCAGCGCGAGGGAACGCAGGATTCGCGGTGGCGCTAACGCGAGCGCACCGGCGTTGGCGCGCGAGCCGGGGCAAACCACAGCGCGCGGCGTCGCGTGCAGTGTCATCAAATGCGGCCTAAGTTAGGATGGAAGTACAATCGAAAACGGAGGGGTAGGAAAGCGGTTGACGCCGGCGGTCTTGAAAAATGAAATCGCCGATTCGCTATCTTGCAGAAAATTCAACTAAATCCCTTTGCCAGTCGTAAGATAGCGCCACTTTCTGCTTTCTGGACTTGCTTGGTTTTTGCCAGTTTTGTGCCACTTTTAGTGACAATTTGGTGACACTTTTCTCTCCAAGCCCGACACGCACTTGAGTGTCACACGCTTAAGTCGGGAATGATCTCCGACGACCCATTCAAGTCTTCGAAAAGGAGCCATGAGATTTCGGTTCAAGACGACAATTCAAAGGGAGACGCGACGTGACAAAGTCGACTGGTCAGAGCAAATTCCGAAATCAAAGCAGTTTACCTTAGTGGTCGAAAGTTAGCTCTATACGGCAGGCTCCCTTGTGAGTTTTGATGCGTACACGATCGGCAAACTTCCGAATCATAAAGGTCGATAGAAGTGCGACACCCTCAGGGGTGCCCAGGCTTTCCAGTGAAGGAACCGATTCCGCGAGCTGTATTGGGACTCCTTCATATTCCAAATCCGCAGCCAGCTTGAATTCGTCGAATTCTATGCTGACTTGCACTCGTTCGAGTCCGGGATTGAACGCTAACGCGCTGTTTACTGTCTCATGGACGGCCTGCACCGCGGATATGACGACTTCCCGGCGCATTCCCCAAGCAGCGCCTTGTTCTTCCATCATGGAATCGATTTTCTCCATGTCGTCGCCAGGCACCACCTCGAAGCTAACTCGTCTTGCTATTCCCAAACGGAACAGCAAGCTGAGAGAGACCACCAAGACCGTCGCAAGCGCGGTAGATGAGCTAAAGAGCGGGTGCAACGCTTCCGGTATAGTGCGGTAAAGTTCCGGCGCCATGTCCACGCTCAAACCAAAGAGTAGGGAAATGCCCACTGCAAAGATGCGCCGGGAGTCCAACATGCGCGAGGTCAAAAGTTGCATGCCTCCCAGAACGATGAAACATGCCGAGTAAATCAGAATAGCCCCAACAACAGGAGCTGGCATCACCGCCAAAACGGCCGCGAGCTTGGGGAAAAACGCTAGAGCGGCAATCATGATTCCTGTCGGAATCGCAAGGCTGCGGCTGGTCGTTCCGGTTGCCAGAGAAAGTCCGATGCAGCTGGAGACCGTGGTCTGAGCTACCCCACCGGAAAGTCCTGAGAAAAACGTCCCTAGACCACTCGCGAGTAGCCCACCACTGGCCGACTTCATGTTCGTTCGCTTCCAATCCGCGTCGTTAATTTTTTGACAAAGCGTTAAATCTCCGACCATCTTCAATCCGGCGGTGAGAGAAGCGATCAAGAATGGGGCGAGAAGAGAAAATCGGAAACTCAATCCGGAAACTACTCGATGAGGAAAATCAATCCACGGCTCGTTCAGCTCACGCACAAATTGCGCCCACGGCAAGACACCCGAACCTAGCGCCAGAATGTATCCAGCCGACAGACCCAACAACATGGGCAAAGCATGCAGCTTTCCTTTATTCCAGACCGTCGCGCCCACCATTACAAGCAGAGTTACCGCTCCAACCAGAAATGCGCGCAACTCCGGAACACTTCCCTGCCCGGTATAGCCGACGAACCTCGGACATCCCAAGCGGATTAACTGCAGCCCCGCCATGGCCACCATTAGTCCGGTTACTTCGGGAGGAAACAAAACCCTGGCCCGGTCCAAAACCCGGGACAATAAACTCAACAAAATTCCTGCCACAGCGACCATGCCGAACAGCACCGGAAATCCACCTGCTTGCACCGCAAGGATAGAAGTTGGCAAGAAGATCAAACTGCTGGTAAGCGGGGCAAAATAGCCGCTGCCAAGGGCGCCGCGAGAGGACTGCAAAATGGTAGCGAGTCCGCCCGCGATCATGGAGATTCGAATGATCGACGCCGCCTGCGCTTCTGTCCCCCCGATCGAATTTACGATTACCACAACGTAAAGCCATCCCACAGACAGGAGGAATACGTGTTGGAACGAAACACCGAGTCTCACCAACAACGGAGGTGTTTCATCCACATCGTAAAGAAGATTGGAGGGCCGTTTGCGAACCACGCCTGCGCTATCAGCATCTCCACTTGGCAGAAAGAATGCCGATAGCATTTTGCGGAGGATAATCAAACGAGCGTTTAGGAGTCCTTGTGAAGACATTCTTCGATCTCTGTGTCGGAGACGATTCAGTCCCAGTCAGCCGGATTTCCGCCCAGTAACGACCGCGAATTATAGTCGGAGCGATGCTGCAAGACCGGGATCACTGAGGAGGACCGGTCTCCTTCACTTTCGCCAACGGGATCTGCGAAAACAATTGCAGGTCGATGATCATATTCAGCCGCCGGTCCAACTGAAAAAACGTTGCCGCCTTCTTTCCTGGCAGCACTTGGTTCACCACCGGTACGTAATTCACCCGCAACGCCCGCACTTCCTCATCCACTTTCAGCCAGTGCCGCACATAAATCACCGCGTCCTGGTCCGTCAAGATACCTCATTGAGGCGAGTTCATGACACATTTCCTTTTCTTCTGTCTGGGATTGCCCCTTCGCATCAAGGCAGGGGTCAAGATGGGAATAGATTCAAATTGATCAGTGAAAGACCGGTTGAAACCGGTGAACTTGAAAAATTAAATCGCCGTCCTGCTATCTGACACAAAATCCAACTAAATCCCTTTGCCAGTCGCCAGATAGCGCGATTTTAGGTTTTTCCAGGTTGCGCCGTTCTTTCCTCTTTGGCGTGGTCTTTAGTGACAATTTGGTGACAGTCGCCATTTTTCTGGGCTCGCGCTAGCGTGAGTGTAACAGGCGAAGCTCAGGCGGCTAGCAGTAGAAAGTCTCGAGCAAGTTCGTCGGTTTTTCCGTGGCTTAAACCCGCTGCCTTTGCGTGTTCCGTCCAGTTATCCAGCGCCGAACGAACATCTACAAGCAATGCTTCTTTTCGCGGTACCCCGAAACGATCTGCTTCCGCAAGTAAGTCCGCTTTCGTAATTCCATCGAACTTACCGTTTACGCTCATCAAGTGCTGATACGTCCACTCCCCTCTTGGATTGTGTGCGTGTGTTACATCATATGCCGGAGCCAGCTCCCAATTCTGGCCCTGTTTGAGCAAGAAGCTAAAATTTTTCGTGTGATCGTCGTAGTTTCGGGACATGACATTGAAAGCCATACGCAGAAACGTCTGCTGTATCGCGTCGTCGCCGAGCCCCAGCTGCGACACGATCATAAATAGCTGGGCATAGGCATGCGTACCGCGCTGCTTGTAATCCAGATTGTCCATCGCGCAAAGCGTCTGCAAGTGGTGCTTGATCGTCTTGCCATGCACTACGTCCCGATCGAAGCGCCGCGTCATGAAGTGGGCGCGACCATTCTCTTCGAGCAATCGGCACGGAGACATCACGATTCCAGCCTGCGTCGCCATCTTGTAGTACGCAAATTCCGTCCTGCCATAATCTCCGCCCGTTCCCAGCTCGAAATCTTTTCCAATTCCATCAAACTTTATAATCCAGGGTTCGAACCCGGAAGCGATATCGAACTGGCCACTTCGAATTTGATTCGTCGCGGGATTCCAAGCGACAACTGCTTTAGCGCGTGCGCCGCCCGCCGATGTGCCGACTCGAATAAGGTTGGCCAATGCCGCCTTGGCGTGTGCGTCTTCGGACAGATCGCCTTCCACGGCCTTCCTGGCCGCTTCGACAAGGGACTTCATCTTCAGTGGCGCGGTACTTTCGCGGTGCGAGCCTAACGCTGGCTTGAATTCGAGAGCTCCCATGCCGCGCTTTCCCATGTAGGCCAAACGATCGAGCGTCGTTATTTCCGATTTTGTGGTTCCGTGCTCCGCCATCCAGGCATCGATTAACGCGTTGCCGAAATCGTCGGGCAACGCGTCCGCAAACATTGCGGGAAGCCGCCGAAACGTGGCCTCCGGAAGGCTCGGGAAGACGAATGTTTCTCGCGCATTCGTCACAGCCATCGTCAGGGGAGCAAGTTCAATTCCCAATCGACGCCACGACGGATCATAGGCAAATACGTAGTAGCCGAGCTGCGGGTCCGGTGCCAAAGCTCCGACCAGTTTTTCCCAAGCGCGAACTTCGATGACCGGGACGTTCAAGGATTCGTCTCCCTGTGTCGAGCCGAGCGCGGATGGCGCACTCGCTGGGGCGGACTCTTCGTTTTCAGAAGCGCGAGCGGATTCACAGTTGGTTGCGGCGCCAGCATCTCGATGCCTTCGAGGTAGTTCAATGCCTTCAATGTGCGAAGCAACGTCTGCAGCGACGAGCCACGGCCTGCTTCGAGATTCTGCAACGCCGCTCGCGCGATTCCCGCTTTCTCGGCAACAGCTCGCTGGTCGATATTGCGGGACAAACGCAGTTGTCGCATTCGGCGGCCCAGCTCGATTTGCAATTCCTGTGGAGACTTAAATTGCATATCACTCATAGCCATTAATTATAGGCTTTACAATTGATAACTGCAATAAGGCCTTTATTTAGAGGCTTTGTAGAATTCAATAAGATTGTCATTAAAGCCTTTAAATACAGGCGTTAACATTAAATGTTAATATAAAGCCTGTATTTAAATGCTTTAACTAAAGCTAATTATTTAATCCTAGGGTCGCCAGCTCGATGAAAGACACCAAGGAGGAAGGTACCTGATCGCGCGCAGGACAGCGAACGCAAGCAACGAGATTTCCAACGGCAGAAAACACTGGCCAGCGACTTCGGTGATTGGGTCGCTAAGTCACTGGGAGCATGGGATTGGTTTATAAATCCAATCACTTTCCGCGATCGTCATCCCGACTTGGAGCGAAACCCTAAAACGGGTGCCCCTCGCCAATACCGTTCCACTAGTCGCGTCGGCCCGGTAAGAATCTTTCTTCCCGACCCCCGCTTGAAAGGCTGGGAACCCTGTTTTCGCGGGGGGCGCTGTGCGGCCCCGCCCGGGCCGGACAAGGAGCTTGTAGAAATAAAGGATTTCCTCTTGGAGTTGCAGGAATCCGCAGAACAACCGATCCGCTGGATGATTGCGGAGGAACTCGGAGGGGTTGGCGGGCGCTACCACTGTCACGGCCTGGTTGCAGGTGTCGGCCAGCTGCGACGCGATGAGTGGTGGGCGAAGGCGTTCGAACGATTTGGACGAACGAAAATTTCGCCGTTCGACCCCGCGCTCGGCGGAGCTTTCTATGCAGCAAAGTACGCAGCGAAGCAGCTTGGTGCACTTCACTTTGGAGGGCCCGCTCCTGGGAAGGAATTCGCTGCGCTGTTGCGTCCCGGTCCAATCCTCGAGTGCGCAGACGTGGTGCAATCGGCAGAGATGCAGCGTGATGAGATCAGGCGATGGGACTTGTTCCCACCTGGCTGCCCGGGGCGGAGGTCAGAACCATGAAGGGAAAACGCACCACGAAAACGATTCGGATTTTCACTGATGGCGCGGGAAAGGAGCTCGACACCCCGACGTTAAGGAAGATCCGTACAACGGGGAAGGACGGCAACCTGGCCGCACTAAAAAAGCTGGAACGTCTGCGCAGTTTCTTCCGGTTCGCAAATGATAGTGGGTGGCTCGCGGAGAATCCTGCCCAAAAGCTCGTTAGCCCGCGGGTCAAGGCGCGGCCGACCCTTCCTTTCTCCCACGACGAGATGATCTGCATCCTCGCCGCTGCTTCAAGGTGAATCGACGAATCCGAGCCTCAGGGCCTCGACAACGCCCAGCGTCTGCGCGCTCTCGTGCTTCCACTTCGATATACCGGTTTGCGGATTGGTGATGCCGTGAGCTGCTCGCTCGAACGGTTCGCGGACGGCAGGGTGCATTTATACACCCAGAAGAAAGGCACGCATGTGCACTGCCCATTGCCGGACTTTGTGATTAAGGAACTAGATGCGCTCACGAAGAAAAGTGATTGGCACTGGTTCTGGACAGCCAACTGCAAACTGAAGACCGCCGTGACAGACTGGCAGGCGCGCCTCCGAACATTGTTCGAAGATGCGAAAGTGACAAACGGTCATGCGCACCGATTCCGAGATACCTTTGCGGTCGAGCTACTGCTTGACGGCGTGCCGCTTGAGCGTGTCTCGGTCCTGCTTGGCCACACCAGCATTAGAGTCACCGAGAAACACTGTTCGCCTTGGATACGTGAACGTCAGGAGCAGGCTGAGGCCGATATTCGAGGGACGTGGACGAAGGATCCGGTGGTGCTTCTTGAAACGAAGGGGACGCCAGACGTACATCGAAACGCGTCGCGCCTCAACTGATTCACAATGCTAAAGATATTTTGGCGGAGGGGGTGGGATTCGAACCCACGAGACCCTTTCGGGCCTAACGGTTTTCAAGACCGCCGGAGTCAACCGCTTTCCTACCCCTCCGTAAGGGTTTTTAGCGTTTCCGTTGCCCAAAACTGTTGCCCAAACGCTTTACGGCGGCCACGTTTGCGGCAGGAAGCGCCTTAACGTAATGGCTCATTGTAACCGACAGACTGCTGTGGCGCATCAGTTCTTGAATGATTTTGTCCTGCACACCCGCCGCGTGTAGCGTTGTCGCAAAGCCACGGCGCAACGCGTGCCAGCCGTGCCATTCCAGCCCATGCAATTGCAGGCCGTGCTTGATGCTCTTTGAGCCTAGAGTCGCAAGATCGTACGGGCGACCTGTCGGCCCCTCGAACACCCATTTCGTTCCTGGATTTTGCCTGCGATGAGCGGCCAGTGCTTTCGCTACTACCGGCAACACCGGCAGCGGCGCATTCCGCGCGTCTGTTTTAGTTGGGCCCTCCTGCCCGTGCCACACGGTTCGCTGCACCACGAGCTGTCCGCGCGTGATGTCGCCCCACTGTAGCCCTTTCAACTCGGCCAACGACAGGCCAGTGTACGCCGCGACGATCACGGCTGTGCGGGCATGGCCTTTGAGTACGGCAGTCAGCTTGTTGATTTCCTGTGGGCTGTAAGCGTAGGTGGGTTTGCCGGGCTGACCCTTGGGCACGCGGACGCCTTGAACGGGATTAACTCCGTCCAGCACGCCCAACCGTTTAGCTTCAGCGAACACCGCGGAGAGAAAGGTCTTGATGTTGAACAAACTGCTGTTGGAAAGCGGAACGCTCGAGGCAATCGTATCGAGTAGCCGTTGCGCGTCCACAGTGCGGAACTGCCATAGCTTTACGCCAGCAACGCGCGCCGTGATGTAGCACTGATACAGATTGTAGTAACCCTTATACGTGCTCGGTCGCTTGTGTTCCTTCGCGTGGGGCAGGTAAGTCCGTTCAATGAAATGTTGCAGGGTCTGCGGGCCGCCCGGTTGCCGCCCTTCATTTAGCGGCCCTAGTATTTCATCTACCAGCGGGCGCACGCTGCGCTCGGTGCGGAACGTATCGTTGAATGGCGCAAGACGCTGGCACACGCGCTTGCCGTCACGCCAGTAGCACAGGTGCCACGCACCATGTCGTTTTATTAGTTGGCCTTTTTGCATGGTGGGTAGTTACCACAGTGTCAATATACAATGCAAGTTTACCTCGTGGATATCTTTGCAGAGCGCCCGCCCTACCCCTCCACCTCGCGGCGCACACGATAATGCTGAAGCTTGCGGAGGTCTACCCCGGCCCAATCACACTTACACAAGATAAGCTCGTCAGTGCGCTGCTGCGTCCACGCCCTGAACCCGTTCCAGCCAAGTTTCTTTTGCGGGACTACGTGGTTGTGGACCAAGACTATTCCGTTCGGTAGTGGCTTGCGCGGGATGCTTCGCACATAGCACATCTCTGGTGCCGCTGCTGTTCGCCGTGCCCGATCAGCCTTCTTTTGTGACACAGGTGTGTTCGCCATGTGCACAGCCTACCGGCACGGCGCGGAGCTGGGCAAGCCTCGCCTGTGCTGCGCGTACCAACCGGTCAATCATCTTTAAGTGCGCGGAACGGCACGATGTGGGGACGTGGCACCATGCCGTAGGCCGGGCTATGCAACCAGCGAAGCGGGCTCAACTACTTCCGTTTGGGCCGGTTGTTGGGGCTGGACGCGCTTGGACTTTTCTTTTTTCATACCAACCGAGTAGTGTTGCAGGTAGTTGTAGCCGGTCGTGTTGATCAGCCGCTCGCGGATACTCAACAGCTCGCGGGCAGCGTTGGCCAAGTTATCGGCATACCACAACTTGTCGGCCTTAGCCTGCGCGACGAACGGTTCCTTGTAATTTTCCAATCGGTCTGCCCACATTTTCAGAGAACCTTGCACGTGCCGCACTTCAACTCCCGCCTGCTGCATCTTGTTTTTTGCCGCCTTCGTTTTAATCATGTTTACCACCTCCGCTACGCACGGTAGTTCCGCAGCCCCGCACCACCAATGGCTGGGGAAGCGCTACGACGTCACGTGATGAGCGGAGAGAAACTGCACGCCGATGACACGCCCGTTCCGGTGCTCGCGCCTGGCCTGGGAAAAACGAAGACCGGACGACTCTGGACCTATGTGCGAGACGATCGACCGGCGGGAGACCAAACACCACCCGCGGTGTGGTTCGCCTACTCAGCGGATCGCAAGGGAGAACATCCCCGAGCCCACCTGAGCAAATTCAGAGGCACGCTGCAGGCCGATGGTTACGCGGGGTTCGATCAGCTCTACGAGACGGGACGCATTGCGGAAGCGGCTTGCTGGGCGCACGTGCGCAGGAAGTTTTACGACCTGCAGCTGGCTCACAAATCTGTGGTCGCAGCCGAAGCGCTGGAACGGATCGGAGCCTTGTATGCGATTGAAAAACAGATCCAAGGGCGCACGCCGGAAGAACGGCGCGGGATCCGCAATCTACACAGCCGGCCGTTGCTGGTAGCGCTGAAACAGTGGCTGGAAGAAACCTTGGCCAAGCTCTCCAAGAAATCGGACACGGCGATCGCTGTTCGTTACGCGCTGGGACGATGGGAAGCATTGATGCGTTACTGCGACGAGGGAAGACTGGAGATCGACAACAACGCGGCGGAACGGGCGCTGCGCGCTGTGGCTCTGGGCAGAAAAAACTACCTGTTCGCTGGATCGGACCGAGGTGGGGAGAATGCCGCCGCGATCTACAGTCTGATCGGAACAGCCAAACTGAACGGGCTCGCCCCCGAGCTCTACTTGCGGAACGTACTGTCGCGCATCGCCGAACATCCGATCAACCGCATCGAAGACCTGCTGCCTTGGAATCTCGCGGAAGAATCTCGTCACGCTGCGTAACGAACACCGCTTTTCGTCAACACGGCCGCCAGATGGCGCTTACATAGCTTCTCTTAAAATCAAGGACACAATTAAGTGGTTCGCGACCCACTTAGGCCTCTTTTCGATCGCGACTTGCGGCTCTGAACGGGGAATTCTGGTCAGAAAAGGGATTGAACGAAGACGAAAACTTGGATCATTGGCTCTCGAATTAGGGAGCTTGAGTTGTGAGCGCGGTCATGGCAATGCGTAAGCCGGACTTTTGTTCGTTCTTGTCGGGGATGGATGCGATCCGAAAAGCGACGTACTCCGCGTCGCTTGATGTAGATGGCAGAGGTATGGACCAAATTGCTCCGCTCGCATGCCGCGCGTCAGCGGCTTGGGTGGCTGACGAATTCGGAATTAACTTCGCGTCCTTCACGGTATACGAAATTGGGCGTTGCACCATCTCCCGCGTACGGATCACGATCTGCCACTCGCCTCCCTTTGGATCGTCCACCATGAGGGTGGCGCCAGTTGCGGTGATAGGCTTCTGGGCAGCGACCGAGCATCCGGCCTTGCTTGTGCAATCCAGTAAGTAGGCATCCACCGCGGTGTCATCGGAAGAAGTCGAGGAAACAGCGACCCTCCATTGACTCAGATTCTCCGGAAGAGTGCGCTCGACGGCCGCCTCCGCATGATTGTCGGTACCTGTCAGTTCAGAGGAAGTCAGCTTTGCGTCGTAGAACTCGACTTTTCCATTTATGTCGGCAAGTTTGTTGGTTACTTGCACATTTCGTTCGTCGACCCTTTTTAAGTCGACGGCGTACCTGCTGACCGTCAGGGTTGCCGTAATTGGTACATCGGGTGCAGGATCGTCGTACGGCGTCGCATACTCAGGGCGATCGTAATTTCCCCAATAAACTTCGTGCGTCGTTGCTTTCGGGTTTATAACGAGCGATTCGAATTCCTCCTCCGGACCGACGTGATGCGCGGCATCTACGGACTCACCGGACGCTCGCCCCGTCGCCATGAATCTGTGACCAGCCCCCACGCCATAAAAGAAACCTGGCATAACTCGCAGCGAAGAGCTTCCTGCGCCAGGATAGGGAATTCTCATCGTGAAGCCTGCCGCCTGAACGTCATCGCCGATGCGCACGAGACGAGCGTCGAGCCGCAGGGGCGGAATCGTCGCAGTATACTTCTCGACTCCCGGAGCGATCATCGCTGGCACGTCCGGAGCGCGCACAGATAGAGGGAGTTCTTCCATTACGACTCGACGCCGGGCATCCACTAGCTGGAGAAAAGCGACGTGTAGTCCTGAAGTGATTTTGGCCGTAAAGCTGACACGCGCTGGCCGATCACGGACTAGCGTGGCTTTCCGATTGAAGAGCTCATATGTCCCGTCGTTAGCCCGCAGTGCAAAGGCGTACGCGCGACCACCGCGGTAGCCTCCGTGGCGTGTGATCCAAAGCTCTCCTCGCACCACGCCTCCCGCTTTTGGCAAATCCATCTGGAAGCCATTGACCTCCTTGCGCTCGCCGTCCTCCACCCGTGCTGCCGTGAACGATGTCAGCAATGAGTTCCTCGGATCATCAGCCTTGGCCATCTTTGCCAACTGATCCCACGCCCCGGCCGCATCAATCAAGCCAAAGCCCTGGACAGAGGCAGCGAAACTCGGTACCAACCGAGTCCCGGTCAACACCGCCTGAGTGAGCCGGGCGGCGCTATATCGCACATGTGTGCGCCTTGCTTCACTCACGAGATCGGCGAGGATACCGCTCACTACAGGAATCGTGGGCGAAGGATTAGCGCCTATGGCATAACCTGCCGGCGCCGAAGGTTCCAGGAGTGTAGAGGTCATGTGTGTGCGGCCGTCCTCCCAAAGGACAGCGTAGGGCATGTATCGAGACTGAGTAATCAACGATGCGGACGGGGCGACCACGGTGTTTACCAGACCATCCGGCGCAAACCACACTCCGCTGGTCATGGCCTCCGCATAAGGTGGAGGCAGCTGACGATTGCGCCGCAGCATTTCCGGACTTTGATAATCATAGACATTTAGCGAATTAGAAGCTGCGCATACGCAGGCAATCGGCTTGTCATAGAAAGCAATTGCGCGTTCAAGGACACGACGTCTGAAATCAAATTGGCCGTCGTCGGTCGCATAGCTTACGGCCCCCGAACGATTGATGACGTCCACATCGGAGCGGGCGAAACCACTTAGAATCCACGCCATGTAACCGTAAGACGGCTTCTCGCGAACGTCTATCAGCTGAGCACCGGGAGCTGCGCCGTCAAACAGCCCGCCTGTGACGCGGTTCGCCGCGAGTGGGCCTGCCACGATTGCACCGTGGTCACCATCGGGAAGGCCCAGATAGACGCTCCGCCTTGAGCGGTCTATCTTGATTCCGAACGGAATACGATTGTCGTCTGGTCCTTTCTTATATCCGAAGTATTCTAAGTCCTGCGCTTCAGCATAATCTCGCAGAGCTCGTTGGTTGCGGAAACTGCCGTCTCCATCGGTATCTATCCAAACGCGATTGCTCTGCTCGTCCCACAGCACTCCGACGGACCACGATACACTCTGGACGCGAGGATTGACGTCCATCGGATCCAAGAAGCCCAAGTGAATCTGTTTAGTGAATATTCCGAAACGATAAGTACCTTCTTGTGGCACGGTCCAGGTTCGTCCGACTGCTACGAAGGTCCCGTTAGTGGTTTCGATCGGGTCTCCAAATTGAACCCAGTTATCGTCTTCCTCCGGGCTGGTAAAAGGTACAACGTCAGCAACCTTCGGAATCGGATTTCCTTTTGCATCCTTTGCAAGTTGTAGTGCAGGATGCAGTAGATCAAGACCCTGGTCTTCAACCGCAACTCGAACGCCTCGCCCGTCAGCTTCCGGATGCTGCCGCCAGAGTTCTGTCAACCCAGCCTCGGCCGCCGCAAAAAAGGGACCGTCGGTAGGCAGGCTGGCAGCCACTTGTGGAAAAGGGATAGTAAAGTTCGGCTCAGGTGCCGTCGTCCTTTCGGATGGAGGCAAGAAGGAGTGGCCGCCATCTGAATCCTCGGTGATTGCAAATGCGTAAGCGATTCCAGGAAGATCGAGCGCCGACAGGACGTTTTCCCTCGGCAGAATCGCCAGTGCGTACCCGACCTTCATATCGGCGAAGCGTACACTTGCCCGTAAATTCAGAAGCGAGTTGAGCATGACTTGTTCGCAACCCTCGGCGGCCAGAAACTCGGCCGGAACCTGTTCGCGTCTACCATAGGCAGCAGAAACAAAACCGTTCCGTTCGTGGTCGTTTAGAACTGCGCGTTTCGCGCACTGGCTAAATGCGGGAGAGCAGACCGTAAGGAAAATCCCGGAGAGGAAAGCTACTGCGCGTGTCCTCAAGGCTAGAAAACCCCCATTCAAATTGAGCTTCAATGCAAGGTCAACCGAGCGCGACCCAGGTTTTTCGCCTAAGCGTGCAGGTCGGGGTCAATGTGCACAGGGCTATTCAACTTTGATGACACCGTGTCAAGCGAGTTTGCGCGATGCATGATTTCGGGTTCGAAACTCACTTGGCGTTACCCCATACTGCTTCTTAAAGTCCCGCACGAAATGACTGACATCTTTTGACGCAGTGAGGCACGCTACTTCTTTCACGCTAAGGAAAGTAAGTCGTAGCAACCGCTCCGCTTCCTTTATACGTAGGTCTCTGAGGTACTGTAGGGGCGATAGACCCGTGTCCCTCTTGAAGAGCTGACGCAGCCGCGTGGACGAGAGGTTCACCCTTCTGGACAGATCACACATTGAAAACTGAATGCCGCCGGACTGATGCATCAAGTCGATCACTGCCTCTACGCGTGCATCCATGGCGCGAATTCGCCTCTCCACGGGAAGTGCACCGGCTCTGACGGTAGTAAAGTCACATAACGAATCGGCGCGCGCTCCGAGTAAACTAGAACGTCTCAAAATGTCAGCTTGAGGGCGAATTGGATTGAGCGGGGGCCGCCCAGTTGGTAAAGCGGACTGAATGCTCCACCGCCCAGATTCCCAGAATTAAGACTCTGCCCGAGCATTTGGGTCGACAGTCCGAATGTGCACGCGCTGGGACCGAAAGTGCCACAGGGAGGGCCAAAATTGGGGTGATTGAGAACGTTGAACATCTCGGCGCGAAATTGCAGCTGCAGCGACTCGTAAATCCGAAAGCTCCGATGGACGGCGAAATCCCACTGCGCGGCGCCGAAACTTCTCAGGGCATTGCGCGGGAGGGTTCCCTGCCGAAGAGGATTACCAGTCGTCGGATCAATCGGAGGATCTGTGAAAGCGGCTGGATTGAACCCCCTCCCCCCGGGACATTCTGGTACATCGAAGGCCTGAGCACATTGTGGCCCGTACAGATAAAAGGGTTGTCCTGGAACTATATCAGGTCGAACATCGGCCTGAATAATTCCGTTGAGCGCGAAAAAATTGGCATCAGAGACGTCAACGGGGGGAGCGGATCGAGCCACAATGACACTATCGAGAGACCACCTCTGCAAAGCGACTTTTGCCAAGGAGTTGATTGCTGGAGCCGGGACGTCATAGGTTATCCCTACATTAAACGTCCTTCGAATGTCGAAGTCCGAAGGACCTCGATTCTGACTGGCAAAGGCGGAAGAGGCAAAAAGATTGCTGGCGAGCGTGCCCGATCCGGCGGAACCGTCGTCTATCGAATGGGACCACGTAAAAGAGGCCAGTGCCTGGAGCCCGTGCGAAAGCCGTCGGTTGAATTGAATCTGTAAAGCGTTGTAGTTCGAGCTGGCAGCGTTACCTGTTAGGCTCGCAAGGGCAAAAGTTGTGTTGGGTGCGAAGATCGATTCCGTCTGGAGGAGCCGTCTACCCACGGCACCGATGTAGGATGCCGAGACCGTTTGTTGCCTTCCCAAGGCTTGCTCGAACGCGATATTCCATTGAAGCGTGTAGGGCAATTTAATCTTCGGGTCGAAAGCAGCCACGCTTCCCGATCCGTTTGCGGGAACCGTGATCGGAGGCGGTGCCGCGTCTAATGCGCTCAACGGGAACGTGCTACCGTTAACAGGCGCAAATGCGCCAAAGGGATAGAAACTTGGATTGAAAATATTCCCTGCCTGCGACGTCACCAGGTCATAGAAAACACCAAGTCCGCCTCGCAAGACCGTTTGCCAATCTGGATTGCTCGATATCTGATAGGCTACGCCCAAGCGCGGCGCGAACCCGTCATACGGGGTCTTGAATACTGGTGTCCCAGTCGGAGCTAGAGCTAGGTTAGAAAAGTCGTTGAAATTGAACCCGGTTACAGCCGGTAGCGTCACTCCGTTGCTCGAGGATGGCGCGAAATCCACATCCCACCGAAGACCATAAGTGATGGTCAATCGTGGATTTACCCGCCAAGTGTCCTGCACGAACATACCCAGATTGCGGAGCACCAAGTCCGAACTGACTGCAGAACTGATGGAGGAGAAAAATGGCGTCAGACTACCAATTTGCGCGGAGGGCACATCATTGAAGAAAACACTTTGATTATAACTTCTAGGTCCTACCAGCGGCGCGAGATGCCGAAAATCAACACCAAACCTGAGACTGTGAGGTCCTTTTTGTATTGAAAAGCTATCGACGACGTTGATCTGCCTTTGCAAGTTCGATACTCCCTCTCCCGCCGTTAGTATGCCGTTTGTCAACTGCAAGATGTCGAAGCTGAAAATCGCATTTTGGGCAGTGAAGGGACTGGGAAAGGGCAGGGACGTCAAAGGCACCGCACCCCCAAAACCGTCTAAGGATGAGTAGCTTGAGGCACTTGTCCTGCTGTAATTGAACCGAAAGTCGTTAGTTGCCGTTGGCGACAGCACCCACGTTACCCCGAGCGTCGCCGTTTGCGCAGTGATTCGAGCCGGCTCGACGTCGCTCAACGGACCGAAGCCGGCACTGCGAGTAGAAAGTTCTGAAGGTGAATAGCTGTACCGCCCAAAAAGATTCCACTTGTCATTCAATCGATGGTCAACGCGCAGACTGTATGCGTCGAGCGAGGCAGGATTGGAATAGCTGGCATTAAAAGCAGCGGAGCCCGTCGCCTTCTGGCCCGAAGGCGGACACGTTGGATCAGTCGCTGGGTCGCACGGAGCAAAGATTTCCGGACTATTTGAGTTGGGCAACGGGAAAGCGTTCAAATATGGCTGAAGTGCTGGTATCGCATTCTCGCGCGAGTTTGTGGTACCACCGGGCGTGAAGCTGGCGTCGGGAACCGTCGTGAGGGTGGTTTTCGGCACTCGCAGCCGCAAACCTTCGTAAGAGAAAAAAAAGAATGTCTTGTCTTTTAGAATAGGCCCGGCGAAGGTTCCACCAAAATCATTCTGTTGCTCTTTCGCCTTGGGGAGCGGCGGGTTGTTCGTGTAACCGTTAAACCAGTCACTCGCGTCGAGGACGTCGTTGCGGAAATAATCGAATGCGGAACCATGCCACTGATTCGTGCCGGATCGCGTGAGGATCGAGACTTGCGCGCCCGGCGTGCGTCCAAATTCTGGTGCGTAGGTTGAGGTTTGGATTCGAAACTCCTGCATGGCATCCACGGACACCAAGCTGTTGGTTCCTCCCAAAACACTGAAGGCTCCTTGCGAACCTCCGAAATTATCCCCTGCCTGGGCTATTGCCGTTGTGCCAACATTGGCGCTCACGCCGTCCACCATCCAATAGTTGGCGCTCGCACGTTGCCCATTCACGCTGAATTGTCCATTATCCCCGGGGTTACTCGCCGTAAGGACAACTCCAGGCGTGAGCAGAATTAGCGATTGAAAGCTCCGGCCATTCAAAGGTAGATTTTCGGCGAACTGTCTATCCACAACTGTACTCACTGTCGCGTCTGTCGTGTTAATCGTCAGTCCCTCGGCTTCGACGGTGACCGTCTCTGACACGGAACCAATCTCTAGCGAAAAGTTCTGCTCTAGCTTGTCCTGGACGGAGAGCTGAAATTCCTTGATAGCGATTTCCTTGAAGCCCGGCTTATGAATCATCAAGTGATAATGTCCCGGCACCAAGCCCGTAAAGAAGTAAATGCCCGCCCCATTGGTCTTGGTCATCGCCACCGCGCCGGTTTCGATGCGCGTCGCAGTTATCTCCACATCAGGAACCACGCGACCATGCGGGTCGGTGATCGCTCCGCTGAGCGTCGCCGTCTCCATCTGAGCGAACACTGGAACACTCGTCAAAGCGCACAAAAGCAGGATCAGGAAAAGCGACCTCAGACGTGGGGCATGGGACACGATTTCACCTCTGCCTATATTGCGGACGCGGGCAGCCGGTTTGTACCGCTTTGCGCTTGTGAAAAAACTGTTAACACGAGTTCCCCGAAGAATCTCTCGGGATTGTTCGCCACGAAAACGCCGGCGCAGTGCGGACCACTGGGATGTTATCCTGCGCCCCAGCACTCTTGAGACTCAGGGATGGTTAGGCGGTGTACCGAAGTAGGCTTCCAGGATTGGCTTCCCGGTTGGCGTCGTGAATGATTTGTCGGCGGGTTCAAGAGTGACGAAAACTGTGTCGATTTCATCCAGAAGTTTCGGATCGTCGAACTTCATCGCCCAGCGATGTTGCGTCTGGTCGTCGTTGTAAAAGATTCCCAAACTGTGCGCCGCTTTGCTGTTCAGATTATTACTGTTGCTTCCCCATGCGGCGTAGACGAACTTTCCATCGACGGTATTCTTCGCAGGTAGATCAAACGCGTAGAAGATAAGTGACTTTCCTTGCGTGTAGAATGCCCGTCCGAATGCTTTTCTGGCTCGACCCTTTCCGTCTCTATCGATGACATCGACGATGTGCAGATCGCGCGCACCCATAATGTCCCGTACTTCGCGCCCCTGGGAAAGAAGCTGGCGCTCGCGGTCAACGCTTGCCGACACCTCCGTCAAACGCGCGTCCTTGTCGGTGAGTGCGAATTGCAGCGAGTCGATTTTGGCCTGACTCGCGGAAAGGGAATCCTTTGCCTGAGACAGCTCGCTCCGTGCCGCGCTCAAATCATTGTGGGCCTGGACCACTTCCTGGCTCTGAGCGTTGAATTGTCTTTCGACTTCGTTCAACCTCGTTTCCAACTCAGTCGTATGCTGATCCGACAGGGTCAACTTGTCCCGCAACGCCTGATTTTCTCCACTCGTCTGTTCAACCCGCTTTTGTAGCTCGGCAACGACCGTCTGCAGGTGAGCGCCTTTATCGTCACCAATTGAGGAGTCTGGCATTTCAGCTTTCGCTGAACTTGCAGCTCCAACGGGAGTCTTAACAACGCTTACCGATGGTTGTCGAGAGAGCCCAACCGCCGCTCCTACGCCTGCCCCTAACAGAAACGCCGCTGCAACCCCTGCGGCGGCAAGATGTTTGTAGCGCTCGACCAAAGAAACCGGAACCACCGCAGGAAGACTTCGGGCAATGCCATCCCGCAGGCGGCGATGACGCTCACCGTCGACAGCGGCATCCTCCTCTCTTGGCGGACCGGCGAGGAAGGCGGTGGCCGCGAGCGAACTGGTTTCCGCGACAATTTCCCGACACTGTGGGCAAGTAATCTTATGGCGTAGGAACTCCTTGTGTTCTTCGGGAGAGAGTTCTCCAATCGCTGCTAAGGATGCGAATTCTTCAAATCGATCGTGCTCTAACACCTGACACCTCCGGAGCGACCTGCTTACTTAGCCGACGATGCAATCTCAAAACGACCTTCGGCACGGGTTCCGAAGATTGCTCCGTCTCCTCTTTAGAGGCTAAAACTCGACGCATTCTCTCGAGGCCCCGATACAAATGGTGTCGGGCATTCCCGAACGACTCACCGAGTTCGCGCGCGATTTCGTTCACGGAAAGCCCTCGGAAGAAATACGCCGTCACGGCCGCTCGCTGCTTATCGTCCAACTGCTCCAAACCCTGCTCAATGAGCCGGGTTCCCTCTTCCACCGAAAGACCGGACGCGAGAGACACATCTCGCGCGAGAACTTCCGGCGCAAGCTCTTCGATCTGTACGCTCGTGTAATACCGGCGGCTCTCTAGATGACGGCGCTGGTCGATGGCGCGCGTATAGGCGTATCGGAGAAGCAGCGTTCGGAAGGAACCTCGTTCTTCGTCATACCGCAGCATCGTGGTGTGCACTTCGAGGAAAAGGCCTTGCACCAAGTCTTCGGCTTCCGCTTTGTTCCGCAGTACCGAATACGCCAAGCGAAATACATCCTGCCAATACCGATCAAAGAGCACGAGAAAGGCGACGTGATTGCCTTTGGTTACTTCCCGGCACAATTCTTCGTCAGGGAGAGAGCGAAGCTGGTCCGGAGCGTGAAGCCGTTTCCAGAAGATCATCTCTCCCTCTCACGTGCCGGCTCGACAAACATGCTGCTACTGAACGGCGGGGCTACAGTCAGCGGCAGACACGTGTCCAGCATGAACGATCCACCACCAGTGAGAGACAACATACAACTGAACTCTATGAGATGAAAGACCAAGAGACGTGCCGAAGCAAAGTATATTTTTTCGTTGCAGTGGTACAACTAAGCCCTCGCTTACGCAGCGCACGGAGCCCTCGGTTAATTTTCTGCGAGCGTTTCACCCCGATTTTATGTCTATAGTTAGTAGGGGTCAATGTATCAGGAATGGACGTCCCTCTGGATACATCTTTATGTGTCAAAACCAGACCCGAGTCTGCCAGTGACGAGCACGCCGTTGTCAGGTCCGGCCTGCGGAATCACGAGGGTGCCAAATGAAATCAACGCGAGGGTCGAGCCGGTCTGCCATCTTTCTCTTGAATTCCGTCGACCGGCTCGGCAGGACAATTAATCCTAGGGTTCTCGCCGCCGCCCACGAAATTGGCCCTCGCGCTGTGGCTTACGGCGAACGCCTCCTTGGTGACGCGGCGCTGACTATGAATCTTTTTGAAGAATCCGCCGCCGCTGTGTCGGAAGCATTGAGGCGAAAATCCAAAGACGCGCGTCCAGTGCGGGATCTGTCCGCCTACCTTTACCGCACATTTCTCCGGAAAATTAGCCTGGCCAGGGGCAAGCAAACACGTTTGGAAACGCCTTTGCGAAACAACGCGCGGACGCAGTTCCTCGCGCGCCAACCGTCCCAGGCGGAAGTTTCGCTGCTGTTCGATGAAGTCATGGCTACCTATGATAAAGTCACGCAGCAGATCGTCTACCGTCGTCTCGAGGGCCTTTCATGGAAGGAGATCGCGGCCGAGTTTGGCATTGCGACCCACGCGGCGGAATCGCGATATAGCAGGGCGCTGGCCCACGCGCGAAGACTCCTTCATATACGACGGCCGAGGACTTGAGGAGGGCTTTCGCCTTGCCGGGTGCGAGGAGCAAGCCAGCGAAGCGCACGAAGAAGCCCCTTTCCGAAGAGAAGCTGTTGGCGCTCGGACGGAAGCATTTTTCCGAAGATTTTCCGAACCCACACCGTCACGGTTGCCCACCAACGGACCAGATCAGGTTGCTAGCGGACAACCCGCACAAAGCGAAGGAATCCGCCCTCAACCACATTTCCTCCTGCTCGCCGTGTTACCGAGACTACAGCCGATTCCTGCAAGCCCGAAAGGCGAAGGTGCGGTCCAAGTTCGCAAGAGGCAAATGACCGGCACGTGCCCCGGCGAACGAGCATTGCTTTGTGAGTGCTAACGTAATGCGAACGGCGTGGCACTTGGCGATACTCATCGCCCGAACCAAAGAGAAAGGAAAATATGATAGATCACGTCATTCTCACAGTGAGTGACTTCAAGCGTTCAGTTGCTTTCTACGCCAAGGCTCTGAAGCCACTTGGGATCACAGCTCTTGCAGACTACGAAGGCAAAGACGGACACCCAGACTTGAAAGGATTTGGTGTTGGCAAGAGCCATTTTTTCTGGCTCAAAGAAGGGAAGCCCGATCCTCAGGCCGTTCACGTCGGATTTGTAGCGAAAGACCATTCGGAAGTGGATGCATTCTACAAGGCCGCTTTAGCAGCTGGAGGAAAGAGTAAGGCATCACCTCAAGCTCGTCTCGAATACTATCCTGGCTATTATGCGACCTGGGTGCTTGATCCTGACGGCCACGATATTGAGGTCGTGAATAAAAGCTAGGACGGTAACTGCCGACACCAATCCCGCCAAGTAACTGCGGATGATGTACCACTGAATTCGCAGAAGGAAAATGTTCGGGAATCCGACTAAAATCGCTGGTAGGTACTCGAAATTCCGCGTCAGCCGCACGGGATCGCGAGCGCTTGTCCAGGCAAAATATGGTGGCAACGCTGCGGCAGCGGATCAAGAGTCGGGACGAGAAAAATCGCGAGTTGACCGGACTCCTGGAGCGCGCTTAAGGTGTGATCGCCCAGACCTGAGCCTGTCCTTGCGGCAAGGATTCCGTTTGCTGAATCGGTTGAAGGGGAGCCTTCATTCCGCTTTTCTCAGCTCCATCCTTGTTTCGCGCATTTCGGCAATCTGTTCCGTGATGAATTTCGAGCTCAATCCGGCCTCACGCATGAAACGCCGCAATTCGCTTTCCGAAAGGAAGTTCCGTGTCTTGGAACATTCGGGGACATCGAGACTGACCAAGTTCTCAGCCTTGAACTCCAGATTGTCGTCTTCGTAGCTGCCGAGGGCCTGCTTGTGTGTGGTGATCATGGACCGCGCGACTTCGAGCATCAATTGGCGATAGCGCGGCAGAAGCCAGGCACGAAGGTCACGCAAGTCGTCAGGAGAAGGCTCGCCAAGTGCGTCCTGGAAGACGACGGCGCGTGCATATAGCTTAGGCGAACCGGAGGACAACTCCAGCGCGAGCACGGCCTCGACGGTTTCCTTGAATAAAATGTCGTTTCCCACCTTCTTGTTCAAATACTCGCGCAGGAATTTGGCGACTGCTCTGCGATCTGGATGCACTTCCGCTTCAAAGCCGTAGCCATTTTCAGAGATGAGCCAATGAAGCACCTCTAAATCCGGCATGTACTGGACCTTGTCGTACTCTGAGTTGCTTGCAGAGGCCGGGGCCAGCGGGTCCAGAGCCTTGACTGCCGAGATCGCATCGCGAAGTGTAGCGGCCCGCCACTGCGGATCGTCCACTACGCTGACCTCAACTGGCAGAGAACTCGCTGTAAATACCTGTCCGCCAGGTGAGATGGCGCCTCGCGTGACAACCTGGATGTGAAACCTCCCGGCTGACATGGGATAGTGCTCAGACAGGGTCATCTTTCTCCAGTGAATCTCGACGCCGACGACTGGGAGACTCGCCTCACCGCTCAGATTGTCAGCTACGTACCGCGCAGAGGGGCATAGCGTTTTGCCTATCCAGTGGGTTTCGACTGGATCGACCGCCAGCTTCGACTTTGCGTCCAGAGCGACCACTTCGACGTCGGTGAATGCATCACCAGTGTCATCCCCGCAGGTTGACGTATATCTTTGCGACAAATCAGAATTGCAGGACACCTCAAGATGGATCGCCTCGCCCAGCTTGTACGTCGTTTTGTCGCCTTCCAGGCGAAGCATGAAGTGGAACCCCGGCGGATCAGTGACGGTTGCAGATTGAGACGCTGCAATTCCGGGCAGAACCGAATACGTAAGGATTGCGGCGACGCACCGGAGTGGGATGCGGTTATTACGTCTTCGATTCATTCCCTACCTCCGTGCGGCCCGTCTAACGGTTGCGTAGGGCATACGTTAGTATTGCGTTTCCGAGCGGCCGAGTGTACCAATTCTCGGCGAATGCATTTATAGGTCTTTGGGTGCGCATGGTCGTCGAGGGGCCCTCATGTATTGTGGAGCAAGAACGGCTCCGGCTTTTGCCGGAGCCGTTCTTGGTAGTGGAGTTCAGTAGCGACCCTCCTCGGGCTCAGTTTTCTCCGTCGCGGGCGCTGTCGGTACCGATTCCTTGCGGTCCAGCTTACGAATCGAAAACGCCTTGACTTGCCACGCCGTGACCTGCGCCTTGGCCTTCGTTTTCCCTTTGCCAACCTCCTTCTCGTAGACGTTGCTCACGAGAGTTCCCACGACATACAAGTGGTCGCCCTTCCTCAGTTTGTCCGCCGCGTAATCCGCGAGCCCATTCCAAACGATGATGCGGTGCCATTCGGTTTTTTCGTGGCGTTGCTCGTCGGTGCCCGTCCACCAGGTTTTGGTGGCGAGTGAGAGGATCGCGAGCGTCCGTCCCGTTTTCTTTGTGGATTTGCTTTCCGGGTTCTTGCCCAAAAAGCCCATGAGTTCGACGCGATTTTCGTACATTTTTGAGTCTCCTTTTTTGCCCTCGGAATTGGGGCACTTGAAAGCGAGAGGGGTCTGCTCCCAAGGCGAGGGTCTGCATTTCGGGAGGGGCACAAAAATCTCGTGCGCTGTTCCCAGAGATTTTTGGGAGGAAACGGAAAAGCAGAAGAGCCGAAGCTGCCGGGCGCAGGAATTCCCCCGAAGCCGTGCACAATAGAGGGGGCGGAGAAGGGGCGAGAAACGAAATGAGTCGAACTCGGTTTTTGGGGAACGGGAAACACAATCCACACGGGACGGCGCTCGCGCTGCTCACTGGTGGACTACGGACGAGAAACGCGTGGTGGCATCGCATCGTTGGGATGCCCTCGCGGTGGCCGGCAAACGAAAGGGCGAGCCGTGAATTAGGAGTTGAGGAGGAGAGCAACGGCAAAAGGAGGACTCACGGCGCGGAAACGGTGAGCCGATTTCGCATGGCAAGCTGGAGACTTCAGGGGTCCTTCACGATGTCCATGTCCAGATATCTGATTTGGCTTGCACGGAAGGACTGCTGCGCAGGGCGGTAAGCTTGTCCCGACTCAGGTAAGTTAAATCCCAGCCATCGTAAGCCCACGCGCGTTGTCGCTTGCCTTGTTCGTCGATGTATTTGGCGGCGTTTGGCGGCACCCAGATCAACGTAACCGACAGGTGGCACGTGTCGGCTTCGGGGAAAATGTATTCATCCCTCGAAAGTCAGCGGTTCGAAGCGCTAGTGACGAATCGTTCTGCCCAGCGTGTTGCCCTGTCCGTCCGCAACGGCTTTCTCTTGATGTTTTCTTACGACACCGTGGTCGTTTGACGCGGACACAAAGGTTCAGCACTACGATATCCTATGCAGGTGCGTGCCACTGACGCTGTTGTCGCTGCTGTGGTTACCTCGTCTTACTAAGCCAAGGGAATTTCAAGGTACGGAAGACCGAAGCTCGTGGCCGCCCGTGTCGCATAATTCCCAGCCGCCGGTGCAAGAAAACCAGGGTCAGGCGTTCTAAGCATGTTGTCGTTGGCGAAGATCATATGGTGATCCTGGTTGTCAGGTTCCCGGGGCGGGGGCCGATTATGAGGCGCGAAGGTGGAGGCGAATGCTCATGAAAACGTTGCGATTCCAAACCTTTTTGCTCGTGCTCTTTGCCATCGCGGCGGCATTTTTGCTCGCGAGCTTCGCTACGCCGGATGCTCTTGGCCAACAGAGCGCGCCGCCGAAGATCGCAGCTTCGCAGGAATCTACGCAGCTTGAATTGGTGATCGCCGGTCCCGAAGCGGTGCCGCTGCCTCGCAAAAACTGGCATCCGCTCTTTACCGCCGTGCTAATCAATCACTCGAAGGAACCGGTCGTGCTGCTCCCCCCTCGAATCGATTGGTATGGGGAGCGGCGGCTGGAATGGCAGGCGGCCGACTCGAAAGGCCGTTGGCTTGATCGGCAACCAAACTATGCGATCGAATGCGACGTGCACGGCGTGATGCGGGCAGTGCCAGAATTTACGGCGCCGTTCCACGACACCCAAGCGCCCAAGCAGATTCGCGATTCCGATCTGATTGTGTTGCAACCCGGCGAAAAGTACGACCTGAGAAACCTCGCTGATCCTTGGTTCTCGCTGAATTTTCGCAGGCACGGCGTGTACACGCTGAGCCTGCATTTTTCGCTGGCGTCCGAGCATTACGCGTTGCCGAAAAACAGCCCATACGTGGAGGCGCTGAATAACAGCAGTCACATCGACGTCAAGTCGAACGAGCTGACACTGACGATTAACTAAGCCAAGTGTGGTTCCGATTGCCCGCGAGTAGCACAGTCGTCTTCATCGATTGACTTTCACTTGCCTGATAAGTCGCACAAACCGGACACGTGAATCCTTGTACTGCAGATGTCCGAAAACCGACTTACTGGAACGGACCGTCCGACGAAGTACGGTCCGTTCGGTTGTGGGGTGGTGTTACTTGCGAGCGCTTCTCGCTCTAGGCGCGGGCTTGTCTTTCTTCTCCGTCGCTCTTGCCTTCTTCTGTACTTTCTCCCTCTCGGCTTTGGCAACCGCGGTCCGCAACGCCTTCGCGTCAATCTTGCAAAGGTTCGCTGCGTCCGACAGAAGATCGCCATCCGTGTCCGTGGTTGCGCTTCCGGCAGAGCCAAGGAGCATGGCCTCGAAAATCAGCACAGCGAGAGCAGCCGCATCCGCTTTCTTGTAAAGCGTCCGTGCTTTCTCAGCCATTTGCCAATCGTGAGCGTCCTTGGGATTGTGGAAGCCGTGGCGTTTGGCAAGACGGCACGCCAGTTCATGCGAAAGCGAGCGCAAAACAAACTGCGCCACCATGCGTAGCTCCTCGGTTCTGAACTGCGGCCTGACCCGCTTGAGCACGTCGGCCAGAAGGCGGTGCCTGAACGCGAGCGTCTGTTTCGCCTTTTGGTTTGCGGCGGTCTTTTCGGCCTTCCATTGGAGCCGCTGTTTTTCTTCCTGTTGCCGCTCTCCGAAGTGCACCTTGCAGGTCAAGTCCGCGCAGATTTTCACCAGACGGCCCTTGTCGATGCCGTCCGCGTGAATGGCCGGGGCCAGGTGCGTGCAAAGTGTTTCTTCGGGCCGCGCCTCTTTGCGCTTCTTGCCTTTGCGAGTTACGACTTCGACGTAGTTGCGCCTGCCGAGAATCGGCGTCTCGCCAGTCGTCTTATAGTTCTCCGAAATCTGCACTAGATTCGGCATCTTCCCAACGCGCTGCGCGATATGCGCGTCGAGCTTGCAATTGAAACAGGCGGCATCGGCGCACGAATCTTCCCTGACTTCGGAGAAGAGCAGTGTGTTGAATCCCGTCCGCTTCGGGCAGTTGGCGCAACTGCCCGCTTCTGGCACTAGCGTTTCATCGTCTTTTGAGAACGGCACGGATTTGAGACTGAGATAGACGTTCTGCTCAATCCACGCTTGCAAACGGCTGACGGCGACGAGACTCCTCTCGGCGTCGTTCGCCGTGTAGTAGCCGTCAAAGCAATGCCGCAAGGCATCTTCCTGCACGTCCGCTCCGAGCTTGGCAATGAGCAAGGCGTGCTCGATGCCGATGTGTCCCGCCGTGAACGCATCGGCCACAGGTGGAATCAGGTGCAAGAGCCGAAGGCGCTTGGCGATATGCGCGGCGGCCTTGCCGGTCCTCGCCGCGATCTTCTCGACCGTGTACCCGGCCCCTTCGCGTTCGAGCAAGGCCCGAAACCCTTGCGCTTCCTCAAACGGATGCACGTCGGCCCTTTGGATGTTTTCGATGAGTTGCGTTTCGAGCGCTTCCTCGTCGCTCGGGGCAACGATGCGAACGGGAACTTCCTGCAACCCTGCCCGCTGCGCGGCGCGATAGCGCCGCGCTCCCGAGACGATTTCGAAATGCCCATTCACTTTCCGTGCGAGTAGCGGAGAGAGGACGCCCTTGCTGCGGATGCTCTCGGCCAATTCCTCCAGCCTCTCGTCATCGAACGTCTTGCGCGGGTTGGTCGAGGATTCAACCAGCTCCGCAAGGGGAACATTCACGTACTCCGGCAACGATTGCACTGCCTCTTTCGTGTTCATCTCTTTTTCTCCTTTCTCTGATTTCTCGAAATGTTTTAATACTCTTCCGGCAAAAGAATCGTGGTGACGGAGCGGTCGGCTTCTGTGATGACGTAGAGCTTCACGTCGGCAAAGGTTCGATAGCTGCTCAAGATTCGGAATCCCCGTTCCAAGCTTGACCTGACCGGGGTTTTTTGTACCAGCGGGAGTGAGAGAGAATTCACTCTGGAGGGAAGCTGGTATGCCGATGAAGAAATACAAGCCGGAACAGATCGTGACCCTGCTGCGGCAGGTTGA
>Ga0187851_10000963_pt1 | contig 28316 bp, 24 predicted proteins | sample June2016WEW_6_10_FD_132997 | JGI IMG/M metagenome (GOLD analysis project Ga0187851, IMG submission 132997) | Peatland microbial communities from SPRUCE experiment site at the Marcell Experimental Forest, Minnesota, USA - June2016WEW_6_10 | ecosystem: Environmental > Terrestrial > Soil >...
CGCCGCGGCCCACGCCGGCGACAACGTGCTCACTCTCGTCGCCCAGCCCTTCACCGTGCACCACGAGCTCGAGCCCGTTTACATCCTCGGCGACTTCGGCGTCCAGGCCGAAGCCGCGGGCTTCAGTATCGTGCCTCCCGCCGCTATGACCCTCGGCGATTGGAAAGCGCAGCGCCTGCCGTTCTATAGCGACCGCGTCGTTTACACTCGCCACTTTCACTTAGCCGCCGTACAGCCCGCCGTCGTGCGCCTGGGCCAATGGAATGGCACCACCGCCGAGATCCGCGTCAACGGGAAGACCGCCGGCGTCATGGTCAGCCCGCCGTGGGAAGCCGACATTACGCCGCTCGTTCACGATGGCGACAACAGCGTGGAAGTGATCGTCTACGGCAGCTTGAAAAACGTCTTCGGGCCGCACCTCGGCAAGATCAACCGCGGCATCGTCACGCCCTGGAGCCACCGCTACCCGCCCACGCCGCGCCAGCAGCCGCCCGGCTCAGCCTACGATCTCGACGCATACGGCTTGCAAACGGAGTTCACTGTCGTGACACGCAAATAACGGTGAGCATGCACCTCGCAAGCACTGAACCCGTTCCTAAAATGGCATGACAGGTCGGACGTGTTGAGTTAAGCTAAGGTTGGTCCTGTGGCGGTGAGTGCCGGATTCGAACCCGCGAACGGTGGGACTAGCACCGTTACTCAGCTTATAGGGCCGGCGCAATCAGCCGCTCTGCCAACTCACCGCTTGCGCAGAGGGGCCAGCGGTTTCGGTTCGCTACTGAACCTCTGGCCCTTTGTTTTCAGTTCTCTATGTTGAGTGTATCGCAAAATTGAGATTGGTGCAATGGCCCCATGGCCCGGGCAATCTTTTTATTGCGATAGCTCATTTTTGTGATACACTCATGGGCGATGAAGCTTCTTGGACGTTCTACGGCTTCCGGACAGGGGGCGGTGGAAGGATTGTCCAAGCGTGGTTCGATGATCTTTCAGATGCGGAGAAGGACGAGATCCGGGACACGCTTGGCTATCTACAGCAGCTCCACCTGTCTGAATGGAAATACCCTCGATTCGAGCCACTCGGGAACGGACTTTCTGAAATCCGATTCAAGGTCGGGGCTCTGAATATATGGATCCGGATTTACGGCATGTTCTGGCCGCCGAAAGAGCGTTTTTCGTACACACTGCTTCATGGGAGTGGCAAGAAGGCTAAGAACGACAGGCGTGGCAAGAAGGAAGCGACCCGCAGGAAGCGCTTGCTAGAGAATAACGAGGCAACGATTCATGAATTTGAATTCTAAGGAAAGCATGCTACGGCGACTCCGTAAGGGACGAGAAAATAGGTCCCAATTCGTTGAGTCCCACATTAAGAAGGGGCTGGCCTATCAGATTCGTGCCATTCGAGATTCTTTGGAATGGAGTCAAGAGCGCTTGGCGCAGGAAGTCGGAATGCCGCAGAACGCGGTTTCGCGACTTGAATCCCCCGATTATGGCAGGCCGACGTTAACTACCCTCAGAAGGTTGGCCGCCGCTTTTGATGTTGGCCTCGTCGTTCGGTTTGTGCCATTCAGTGAGCTAGTCGATTGGGTCAGCGGTACGCCGCGCATTAGCAACGGTCTTAGTCCTAGCACCTTGGAAGTTCCCGGTTTTGATAAAGAGGAAAAGCTCGGGCAGCTGGACGCCCCAGCGCCTCGGATCCTAGCCACAACCGCGAAATCTGGAGCGTGCAAAGTGACATATGCCGTGACAAGCCCGCCTTCCGTAAGGGTGCAAGACGTTGGGTCGCCGCGCGTGCTGAGAAAACCGGTGTCAAGCGAAGGTGTTTTGCCCATGATAACCCAGGGAATCACCAACAATGGAGAGATGATCTATGGCCAATATTAATGATGACAATAAAATGGAGCATACGAACATACTCGAGCCGCCTCATCGGAGATCCGATAAGTTCGTGACTTTATATACGAATACAGCCGGCATAGGAGCCAGCACTTATGACCTTCAATTAATTTTCGGCCACGTTATTTCCATGCACCCTAAGGACGAGGCCTTTCCTCCACCCGTCGAGGACTTGGCTGTAGTGGTTATGGCATGGGAGCATGCCAAGGCCTTTGCCTCTGCCCTTAATACTGCGATTGAGAAGTTTGAGAAGGAAAACGGCCCGATTCGCGTAAGCAAGTAGGCGAGCCTCGGACTTCTCTACCCTCCGAACTCGCCACTTCCCGGTTTCCTGGGAAGAAAAACGTCTTGGTGTCCTGCTGGCCTTCAGGCCGGGAGCGATGGCGAGCTTCTGCAAATCGGCTCGAAAGCGTGCCGAGCCATCCGCTTCTGGCGTGCGGCATCGCGGGCCAGGGCAAGCCAGTTGGGCAAAATTTCCCGACTGTGGGAAATAAGATATTTAGAATCAATATCTTAAAAAAATGATTGGGAAATTTTGCCCAAGCCGGCAGCCGGCGACCGTTCTGATTCCTGTCAATCCAGCATGACGTGGCGCGGATCGCCTCACCTTGGTTCGGCCCGGCGACCGGCAGGGCGCCACGCGCAGGAGTGGCACAATCGAAAAGTGATTGTTTGGGCTTACGATGGCGGGTCCGGTGCAGACCGGCAGACCCGCCGCCCGCCGTCCGCATGATCCAGCCGATGGCCCCGACTTCCAAACTCAGCCCCGCACTGCGCGCCCTGCGGCATCGCAATTACCAGCTCTTCTTCGCCGGCCAGTTCATTTCCGTAATCGGCACGTGGATGCAGAACGTGGCCCAGGCCTGGCTCGTGTACCGGCTCACGCAATCGTCTGTCCTGCTGGGACTGGTCGGCTTCATCGGGCAATTTCCCGTGTTTCTTCTGGCGCCGGTGGGCGGCCTGGCCGCCGATCGCTGGCGCCGCCACCGCATCATCGTCGGCACGCAGGCCGCCATGATGGTGCTGGCCTTCGCCCTGGCGGCGATCACGTTGTCGGGGACCGTCCAGGTGTCGCAGGTCCTCGTCCTGGCCGGGCTGCTGGGAGTCGTGAATGCCTTCGACATCCCCGCCCGCCAGTCCTTCATCGTGCAGATGGTCGGCCGCGCCGACCTGCCGAATGCGATCGCGCTGAATTCATCGTTGTTCAACAGCGCCCGCATCATCGGACCGGCGATCGCGGGCGTTCTGGTCGCAGCGATCGGGGAAGGCTGGTGTTTCTTCGCCAATGGCGTCAGCTACCTGGCGGTGATCGCCGGGCTGCTGCTGATGCGCATCGAGCCGCCCGTCCAGGTGCACGCGCCCGGCTCCCCGCTCGCCCATCTCGTCGCCGGATTCCGCTGGGTGGGGCGCACCCGGCCCATTCGCGCGCTCCTGATGCAGCTCGGCATCGTGAGCCTGGTGGGGATGCCGTACACCGTGCTGATGCCCATCTTCGCCGATCGCATCCTGCACCACGGCGCGGCCGGGCTGGGCATCCTGATGGGCGCCACCGGCGTGGGGGCAGTGGCGGGCGCGATCCGGCTCGCGCTGCGCCAGGGCACCGGCGGCCTGGGGCGCTGGGTGGCCTATTCGACTTTCTCTTTCGGCGCGTTGCTGATTCTGTTTTCGCTCTCGCGCTCCTTCTGGCTCTCGGCCCTGATTCTGGTGCCGGTGGGATTCGCCTTCATCGTGCAGATGGCCGCTTCGAATACGCTGATTCAGAGCATGGTGCCCGATGCGCTGCGCGGCCGCGTCATGGCCGCCTACTCGATGATGTTCATGGGCATGGCGCCGCTCGGCGCGCTCGGCGCCGGCATCGCCGCGGCGCATCTGGGCGCTCCGCTCACGGTTGCGATCGGCGGCGCCGGTTCCTGTGTCAGCGCCGCGGTCTTCTTCTCGCGCCTGCCGTCCCTGCGCGCCGAGGCGCGGGAATTGCTGCTGGCGCAAGAAATGGTCGGCGGCGATCCCGCCGATGGAGCATCCGGAGGCCGGATCGCCTGAGTGCAGGGTCGGCGGGATGCTCAGGAAACGGGTCAGGCAGCTGGCCGCGCGCGAACCCTGCGGACAATCTGGTCCCCGTCGCGCTGACGGGTGAGGCGCAGATCGTAGTCGATCTGCAGGCCGAGCCACGTTTCCGGCGAAACATGGAAGTATGTTCCCAGCCTCAATGCCGTATCGGCGGTGATGGAACGCACGCCGTTCACGATGGCGCTGATGCGGTTGGGCGGGACGTCCAGATCGCGCGCCAACTGGTTGATGCTGATCCCCATCGGTTTCATGAACTCTTCCAGTAGAATCTCTCCTGGATGGATCGGATCGAGTCGCTGGGACGGCTTCATTGTTTTCTCCAGGCGCCTTAGTGGTAGTCCACAATCTCAACGTCCTCGGCATCGCCGTTGCGCCAGGCGAAACAGATGCGCCATTGGTCGTTGATTCGAATGCTATACGTCCCTGCGCGGCCGCCTTTCAGCCGTTCCAACTGGTTCCCAGGAGGCACGCGAAGATCCTCCAGCCGCAGTGTCCGGTGCAGGTACAAGAGCTTCCGCCGCGCCGGCCGTTCGATGGATTGAAATCGCCGGACCATGCGGTCTTCAAACAACGCCGCCGTATCCGAGCACTTGAACGACCGGATCAAGTCCCAGTCTATGACGCATTAGGTACTATGTCAAACGGAATAGGTGGCAAACCGGGCGCAGCCCGCCGCCGCCGCTCGGACACGGGCGTCGCGGCAGGACGTGGATTACTTCGCCAGTTTCTTGTTGGCCTTGGCCGTGATCGTCTTGAGATCGGCGAGCGGCAGGTTTCCTTTGGCGTACTGCTGGCTGGCGCGGCCCTTTGCCCGGACGGCGTGCGCGGCATCCTCCATCGGATACTTGCGCTCCTCCGGGAGCCCGAACGAGGACGCCGGGAGCTTCTTGCGGCCTTTGGTGGTGAGCTTGGCCATTACTTCTTGCCCTTCTTCTTATTGCTCTTGCCCGCCACGCTGAGCGCGATGGCAACGGCCTGCTTCTGCGGCTTCCCGGCCGCCATCTCCGTGCGGATGTTGGCGCTGACGGTCTTGCGCGAGGAGCCCTTCTTGAGTGGCATGGCTGTGTTTCCCTTCCGTGGGCGAGCGTTCCGCGGCTGGGCGATCCCATCCCCGCGCCGGCCGCGCCTCGCCGTCGGAACGGACCGGGGCAGCGGCTTGGTTATCATGCGCCGAACGCCACAAACTTGCAAGTGGCGCACACCATAGCGGCTGGGTAGCCTCCCGCCCCACTCTGCCGGTCTGCCCGCATTTAGGCGCTGGCCGCTCCGTCCGTTCCCGGTTGGGGATAGAATCGAAGCGCCATGCTCAAAACGTCAATCCTGTTTGGAATTGCCACCATGACTCTTCTGGCGCAGCCCGCGCCGCCGATCGTTTCCCCGGAGGTTCATCCCGATCGCAGCGTGACCTTCCGCTTTCAGGCGCCCAATGCAAAACAGGTCTTCCTGTCGCGCGAGGGCGCGGAAAAGGTCGCCATGACCAAGGACGACCAGGGCCTCTGGAGCGTCACCACGCCGCCTCTCGATCCCGATCGCTACAGCTACACCTTCCAGGCCGACGGCGTGTCCCTGATGGATCCGCACAATCCGCTGATCACGCCCAATCTGCTCGGTTCGGCCAGCGCCGTCCGCGTGCCCGGCACGCCGCCCCAATTGTGGGAAGTTGCCGACGTCCCGCGCGGCGTGGTGCATCACCACTTCTACAAATCCGGCATTATCGGCGACCAGCGCGACTACTACGTTTACACTCCGCCCGCCTACAACCCCAAGGCCAAGCCCTATCCGGTGCTGTACCTGCTGCACGGCTTCAGCGACGCCGCTAACGGCTGGACGGCCGTCGGGGAAGCCAACGTGATCCTGGATAACCTCATCGCCGCGGGCAAGATCAAGCCGATGGTCGTCGTCATGCCGCTGGGCTACGGTGCGCCGGAAATCCTCACGGGCGGTTGGAGGCGTGTCGGCGGCGATGCGACCCTCTGGCAGCGCAACAAGGAGAAATTCCGCGACGCCCTGTTGACTGAACTCATGCCCCGGATCGAGCAGGAATACCGCGTGTCGAAGGATCGCAAAATGCGCGCCATCACCGGCCTGTCGATGGGCGGCGCCGAGTCGGTGCTGACCGGGTTGAACGCGCTCGACCGCTTCGCCTGGGTCGGTTCGTTCAGCGCCGGCGGGCTCGATGAGGACTACAGCGCCGCGTTCCCCAAGCTGGACGCCAAAGCCAACAGCCAGTTGAAACTGCTGTGGATCGCCTGCGGCGTCGACGACGGGCTGATCAAAGACAACCGCAAATTCCGCGACTGGCTACAATCGAAGGACGTGAAATTGACCTTCGTCGAGACGCCCGGCACGCACTGCTGGATGGTCTGGCGGCGCAATCTGGTGACGTTCGCGTCATTGCTGTTCCAGGACACGAAATAGACCGTTCCGGGCCGCGCAATTCACCGCCAAACGACCGTGTTTTCACCATGCGCGCACCGTGAAACTACGGTGCTTTTACGGTGCGAACACGGTGAATTGGCGGTGAAATCGCGAGTTTTCACGGTGGCCGCACGGTCGGTGCGTCGCAAAAAGGGCGAGGCTGCGGCCCCGCCCTTTGGTTCTGTCCGAGCCTCGATGTTGGGCTAGAACGTGAAGCGCAACTGCAGATCGATCCTGCGGTTGTAAACCGAAGGAGCGCCGCCGAAGCCGCCGGCCAGGGCCAGCGACTGGCCGAAATAGGGCGAGCTCAGGTTGCCTTCCGGAGGCGCCAGGTTCTGATAATTCAGCAGGTTGCGCGCGGAGACCGAAAGCGTCAGGTTGTACCGCTTGCCGGTGTCGGTCCCTCCGCCGAACATCCCACCGGGCCCGCCTCGCGGTCCGCCGCCGCCGGGCCCGCCTCGCGGTCCACCGCCGCCGGGCCCGCCGCCCAAGGCTGAGTTGTTTGTTTCCTTGGATTTGCCGAAGCCCCAGGTGCGCGACAGGCGCAGGTTGAGGTTGAACTGGGCGGGACCGCGGGCGTAGTTGCGCGGAATGATCTTGTCGCCGGGTTGCGGGTTGATATTGAGCAGGCCGTAGGCCGTGGAGATCACGCCGGGGGCATTGGGATCGGTGGCGAAGGCGGGCCGTTCGTTGTAAACCAGGTCGCCCTCGAAATCGTTGCCAGTGACAATATTATATGGCGCGCCGGAGGAGCCTGTGATGAACGGGAAGAACGTCAGCTTGAGGGGCGCGACCAACGAGCCGCCAATGAAAAAGCGGTGGCGGATGTCGAAGCTAGTGGGGCCCCATTCGGCGGCCAGGTCATACTGGTTCATGGGCGTGCCTTCGTCGGCGTCGCCATGGGCTGAGCCGAGCGTGTAGAAGCCGAACAGGGAGACTTTCTTGCTCATGCGCGAATTGATGTTGACGATCATCTGGTTCTGGGTGAACAAGCCGTCGGATTCGGTCTGCATGACCGGGTTTGGATTGCCGTAGGGGTAAGCGCCGTCGGCCAGCGGCGCATTGATATCGCGCGAGAGCAGGTAATGCATGCCGCGCGAGAAGGCCCAGGTGACGGTGGCGGTGGTGTTCTTGGGCAGTTGCCGTTCCAGGCTCAAGCCGCTCTGAAAGATGCGCGGAGCGACCAGGCCCTTGTAAATCTCGGTGGTGGACGTCGGCTGGAGGTCTCCGGCGAGCGTGGCGAGCGACGGGACGGTGGGGAAGAAGGTGGGATTCGCGACCACGTACTGCTGCTGGGTAATGCCGTTGTAGCGCTCAGCATTGAGGGTCAAGCCGCTGCCGACGCGATCGTAGAAGAAGCCGCTGCCGCCGCGGATGACGGTCTTGGCGACGCGGTTCTTGCGCTGATCCACGGCCCAGGCGAAGCCGACGCGCGGGGCGAAATTGGTCCCGTCGCTGATGTTGGTCTGGTCCTCGTAGCGCAGGCCGAGGCTCAACGTGAAGTTCGTCCGCAGGCGCCAGTCATCGGTCACGAATACGCCCACGTCGACCTGGTTGACTTGGGCCAATGGGTTGCCGCCGTCGATGGAGAACAGGCTGGGGCCGCCGCCGAGAGCTTGTATCAGGGCCGGGCTATAGCCCATCTGCTCGAACACCAGGGTGCGGCGGTAGCGCTCCAGCGAGGTCTCGGGGGCCATCACGTACGCGCCGCCGGCGCCGAGGATAGGCTGATCCTGGGCGTCGAGCTGCGGCGCCTGGCCGCCGACAAACGAGAACGCGCCATTGAAGTCCGAGGGCGAATAATCGTCGGTCTGGGAGCCGCGGGCGCGGCCACCCCACTTGAGCGTGTGCGTACCCAGGGTGTAGGTGGTGATGTTATTGAGCTCGTAATAGTTCTGCCTATTCCATGAATTTCCGGTGGTCGATCCGCCGCTCGAGAATGCGTCGGCGACGCTGAGCAGGGGCGCGTTCGTCAGGGAGTCGTTGGTCGTGGAGGAGCGCGAATACATAAAGCGCACCTCGTTCACCATTTTGGTGCTCAGAACCGCGTCCTCGGTGACAAAGAATGCGTTGTTTTTGCGCCGGTTGTCGACGCCGAGGCTCGCCAGATTGAACGCGCCGATGCCCTGGTTATCGAAGCTCTGGGTGGTCCAGTTGTAGCGCAGAGTGAGGGTATTCTTGTCGTTCAGGGCGATGTCCAGTTTGGGAATGATCGACGTGCGCGAGTTGGGCGTGGGCACGGCCAGCGAAAACGGCGACACCTGCAGAGCGCTGGTGAGCTGCTCGCCGATCAGAATGGCGGACGAGCTGATGTCGCGGCGCTCGAAATCGAGCGTGAAGGACATCTTCTTGGTCACCGGACCGGCCAGATTGCCGTTGTATTGTTTCGAATCGAAGGCGGGCTTGTTTGAAAGGAACGGATTGCGCGCATTGAAGTCGTTGTTATTGTACGTGATGAAGATCTGGCCGCGAAGCTTGTCCATCCCGGGCTTGGTGAAGATCTCGATGCGGCCGTAGCCCAGCCGGTCGTATTCGGCCGAGAAGGGGTTCGAATTGATGCGGATCTCGCGAATGGAGGCCTTGGGAGTAAGCGTGTCGCCGGAGAAGCCGTCGATGTAAATCTGGCCGCCGCTGGGGCCGGCCGAAGGCCCGGCGAGGGCCGTCAGATCGTCCTGCAGTTCATCCGGATCGTCGGACAGGGTGTCGAGATCGGTGCCCTTCAGCACCAACGCGCTGGCGTTGCGGTCGGGATCCACCTCGACATGCGTGTTGTCGTCGCTGACCGTCACTTCCTGGCTCTCCGCGGCGACGCTCAACTGAATGTCGATGCTGCCATCGCCGCTAACCGGGAACGCTTGCATCTGATAAACCGCGAAGCCGGCTTTTTTGGCCATGATGGTGTAGGCGCCCGGGGTCAGCCCCACAAAGGAGAAGCGCCCCACGCTGTCGGCGGTGGCTGTCTTGACCGTGCCTCCGGCCGGCTGCAGGGTGACCACGGCGCCGGGGACGACGGCGCCCGAGGGGTCCATGACCGAGCCCTTCAGACTGGCCCGCGTGGATTGCGCCGGGACGCACAGCGCCAGCGCCAGAAGAAACAACAGCGCGAAGCTCAGGCCGCGCCAGGTGCGAGAAAAAACACACATGAATCGCATTAGTCCCAATCCCATCTTCTTGATCCAACTCCGGCAGAAAACCCCGGCGAATGCGCGGGCGGGATCACTGCGCCGGAACCATCGACATTACGTCGAGGTTCATTCCCATGCTGGGCCCGTTGCCAGCACCCGGACGCCCGCCTGGGGCGGACCGGGCCTGCGCCATGGTCACCAGAAAATCCGCACCGGCCAGCAAAGTCACCGCCGTCACTTCATCCGGCTTACTGCTTTTGCTGCTAGCCACGACGATGGTCTCGCCGGTCTTCAAACCACCCACGGCGATTTTGGGCATGAATTCCATCAAACGCGCGAAATCGCCGCCCCGGCGCTGGCCGCCGGCCGCCGCGCCGCCCTGCGCGCCGTTGCCCGGTCCGGCTTGGGCCGTATTCTGAGGCCCGCCCGCGGCAGCGCCCGCAGGCCGCTGCCCGCCACCGCCCGCGCCGCCAGTCCACGCGCCGCCCTGGCCGCCACCTGGCGTTCCGCCACCCATTGCGGGCACCCGGCGGAGGTTCGAATCGGCCGTGATTTTGATGGTCAACGGCTTGCCGCTCTGCATGTTCTTGGCCTGGACCAGGCCGGCGGCGGCATCGACGCTGACCACGGTGGCGGCGAGCGTAATGAACGCGCCGCTCACGACCTGCTCGGCTTGAACGGTTCCGGCGTCATCTTTGGTGCCCAGCACGCGCACCTGGTCGCCAGTCCCGATCTCGGCCAGCGTGGAGGGCTTGGCATCGGCGTACTTGACCGAATCGGGGATGTAGCGCTTGAACACGGTCTTATTCGAGACGGCCACTTTGACCAGCTCGCCGGCGGCCACCATCGAGGGCAGCCGCAGCGTCAGCGCGCCGTTCTGTTCGTCCTTGGCGGTGGCCGTGCCGGCGACGCTGCGGTGCTGCCAGTCGGCCTGCTCCTGCTGGTGCTTCTTGGCCAGGTCGGCCTGACTCATGTCGATGACACGCAGCGCCTCGAGTGTCTTTTGGGCGTCGTTCAACGGCCCTTGTCCAAGCACGCGGTCGCCGACGGAAATATCAGTGAATTGAATCGGTTGTGCGTCAGCCATGGTTTGGCCGGGGGCCACGCGCAGAAGCTTGGCCGCGGCCGCCACGGAAACCTTGTAAGTCTCGCCCGCGTCCGACTTAACGGTGAGCGTGGCGGAATCCTTATCGGCCGCGGTCACCACGCCGATGATCCGGTTGCGTGGCGCGGCGGCGGGCGTCTGCGCGGCTCCGGACAGCCCCACGGCCGCCGTGAACGCGCACAACAATAACAAACTAAAACTCTTCCTCATTGGGCTACCTTTCAAGACGACGCTACCCTCTCCAAAGATACACGTCCCCGTCAAAAAGATTGATTCCATCGCCGCGCGCGTCCGAATGGCGCGATGCGGAGAAAACCGGCGCGGGCCATGGGCTGACCGCTGCGCAGGTTTGGCATTCGATTTGCCCTATTCATAGCAGGATGCGCCTTTGGGCCTTAGATTTGGTCGCTGGTTTCATTTGGGGACACGCGCGTGTGCTGATCCGGGCGTGGTGGGCCATGCTGGAACGGCTCCAGGAGATTCCGCCCGATTCAACATCTTCCGAGGCTGGTTGCGACTCATCTCGATTCCTCACGACGTTGCCAAAGCGCGACAGGCGCGTGTTTTCGTGCCCTGCCGAGGCCCGGTGGCGCGGCCCTCCCGTGGCCGGGGATGAGCCGGCTGCGCGGTTTGTGCTGGACAGCGGCCTATTAAATATATAAAGATCTGATTAGACTTCTGAGTGGACGCCCGGAAGATACCGCTTCGCGGCCGGGGGCCGATTCGGTCAGAGATTCGACTTTCGATTGGAGAGATCTTTATCATGGCGAATACGCGGCGAGGCTTTCTGCAGTCCGGGGCGGCCCTGGCGGCCGGATTGACGGGCGCAGGTTCCGTACTGGCCGGGCAGAATGCGGCACAACCGCCGGCCGGGGCGCCGGGGGCCGGGCCCGTGCAGGTGCCGAAGATGAAGTTCGGCAAGGTCGAGATCAGCCGCATGGTGCTCGGCGTGAACCCGTTCTACGGCTACGCCCACAACGTCGGCACCTACGGCGCGATGATGCAGGAGTGGTACACCCAGGAACGCGTCGTCGGGGTGATTCACCAGTGCACGCGCTATGGGATCAACGCCTACAACTACGTGGACAAGTCCCGCGCTCCCCAGGACTGGGCGCGCTTCCGCTCCGAAGGCGGCCACATGCATCTGATCATCCAGGTGACGGGCGGCGACGACTCGGTGGACCTCGTGAAGCGCCTCCAACCGCTGGCGCTGCAGCGCCAGGGCGAGGTGGTCGACAAGGCCTTCCTGGAAGGCAAGCTCGACAGCGTCAAAGAGTGGTGTAAGCAGGCCCGCCAACTGGGCGTCATGGTCGGCGTCGGCAGCCACCGCCCCGAGATTATCGCCCGCGCCGAGGACGAGGGCTGGGATGTCGATTTCTACGCCGGCTGCGTCTACAACCGCGTGCGCACCGAGCAGGAGTGGCGCCAGGCGCTGCACGGCGAGCTGATGGAGATGACCGGCGACATCTACATGCAGAGCGACCCGCCGCGCATGTACCACGTCCTGCGCCAGACCAAGAAACCGTGCTTCGCGTTCAAAATTCTGGCTGCCGGGCGCGTCACCGGCGCGGGCGTCGAGCAGGCCTTCCGCACCGCCTTCGAGTACCTCAAGCCCAACGACGGTGTCTTCGTGGGGATGTTCCCGCGCGTCAAGGATGAGGTCAAGGAAAACGCCGAGATCGTGCATCGGATTCTGAACCACGGATAGCGCATGGCAGAGGGCGAGCCGCTACAGCGTAGCGGCCTACGGCCTGTAAGCCAATCAAAACAAGCGACATATTTTTTGGAGGCCGCTATTAGTAGCGGCCTTGCCGGCTGGGAGCGGGAATGGCGCGGGGCTGGACGGAGTGCTTCAGCGCTCGGCGCGCACCGCTCCGCCGCGCAATTTCCAGTGGTAGAACAGCGCTCCAGAGGCCAGCGTCACCGCGGCGGCGGCGGAGGTCAGCGGCGCCAGCCGCATGCCGTAGATCGTCATCCACACGCCGGGCACCACGAAAACCAGCGGGATCAACGGCCAGGCGAAGCTGACCACGGAGAGCTTGCGCCAGCCCGGGCGGCCGCGGAATTTGAACAGACTGAGGACCGCCAGGACGGCGAAGAAGTTCAGCAGGTAGCCGATGTACAGGATCAGGTTGCCGAAGTTGACCAGCGTCATCAGGGCCGCGCAAGCGCCTTGGAAGAGAATGGCGTTGACCGGCGTGCGCCACTCGGGATGAACCTTCGCCGCGGCGGGCACGAACGCCCCGTTTTTAGCCATGGCGTAGTACAGCCGCGGCCCGATGGTGACCATGGCGTTGACGGTGGCCATCAGCGACAGAGCGACCAGCCCGCTGAATAGCGCCGCGCCCAGGGGGCCGAACAACGAATGCGCAGCCAGTGAGCCGACGGCCACGATGGGGTGCCCGTGCGGGTCGATCATCTGGCTCAGCGGGACGGCATAAAGGAAGACCACGTTGAATAGGAGATACAGCCCGGCGACGAGGATCGTGCCAATGGTCAGCGCCAGCGGCAGGGTGCGCTCGGGCTTGCGCAGCTCCTCGGCGACATACGTGGCGGCGTTCCAACCGCTGTAGGCAACGTAGATCCAGAACAGGCTGATGACGAACTGTGCCGGCAACGACGTGGTGGCCGTGCGCGTGGCGTTCATCGACAGATGCGCCCAGTTGCCATGGCCGATGGCGAGGCCGAGGACGATGAAGCCGATCATCACGGCAATTTTGATCGAGGTCAGCGTGTTCTGCACGCGGGCGATGAACTTGACGCCGAATAGGTTCAGCACCGTGAACAGGAGAATCATGGCCGCGGCAGCGATCTGCGCGCCGCCGAATTGCAGGCCGAATGCCGGCGAGCCGAAGTGAAAGCGCGCGTTTTCCTGTTTCAGCGCGGGGAAGAAGTAGCCGGCATAGTCGGAAAAGGCCAGCGCGGAGACGGCGATCGGCGCGGAGAAACCGGCGAAGAAACTGGTCCAGCCGCTCATGAAGCCCCAGGTGGGTCCGAAGGCGCGGGTCAGATAGACATACTCGCCGCCGGAGGCCGGGAAGTTGACGCCCAGTTCGGAGTAACAGAAGGCGCCGGCCAGGGCGAACACCGCGCCGGTGAGCCAGATCAGCAGGACCAGTTTCGGATCGCCCAGATCGCCGGCCAGGAAGCCGGTGGTGGTGAAAATCCCCTGGCCGACCATGTTGGAAATGACGATTGCGGTGGCGCTGTAAAGACCGAGCTGCCGCAGCAGGGAAGGATTGGATGACATTGTCCCCTTGAATTGTACTGGAACCGGCAGGCGGCCTTGCCTGGATTTTCAGGGAATGTGCGCACGCGCGCGCAGAGTGCCGCGCCAGCGCGCGAAAACGCGGATTGGACCCCGCTCCGCCGCGGGCGCCGCCGCGCTGCGGGCTGGTGGGAAGGGGCATTGCGCCGGGCGTGGAGTTGGGGCGCGCCCCCCAGCGCTGCGCCTGGCTCGGGAAGGGAACTATTTCGCGCGTTCGGGCATTTCAGCAGTTTCCGGGGCCACCGAGGCTGCATCGAGAATGTGGTGAATCTGGAAACTGAGTTGCAGGCCGCCATTGAGGTAGGCTTGGAGCTCCGGCGAAAGCGGGCAGATCATGAAGCTGTCGTGGATACAGAACTCCGCGACGGCAGCCGCCTTGGGCGTAAGTTCAACTGCGCTTTGAAGGGCCGTCCCCAAACTCACGGCGTCAGCGCGCGTCACGAGCTGCCCGCGCGGCTCCAAGTAATCGCCGTCCCACGGCTGAGCTTCCTTGACAGGCTCGGACAAACTCCAGTCGCGCGGCGGCGGCGCGGTGCGCGCCGGTTGCCAGCCGTTGACCTCGGCTGTCCGCAGGACCTCCATCCACAGCCCTGTGGTCAATCGCAGCGATTGCCCTAACGCGTCGATCAGGATGACAAGATCCCGGTTCAGTTCCATGGACTGACTATCGGCTCGAATTGGCATTCCCTCCATAGGGACCAAAGCAAAACAATATCACGAGAGGCAAAAAACTGTGACCGTTCACTGCGGCGATGAGGGCGTCCGAGGCGGCCGGGGTCCGTCCGAGTGGCAGAAGCAGCAACAACGAATGCGCTGCTACCGGCATGGCGCAAGACCGACGGTCAGGCGGCGGAGAGGGTCGGACAGTGCAGCAGGGGCGTGAATCGTGTGCCTGTGGAGAGGCTTCGCGATGGGCAGGCGCATCGTTCGAAATGCATCCGCGCTTGACAATCGACCTGCCCGCGGGCATACTTTCACTGCTGGCTCCGGGCCCGGCGTGCGGAATCCAAGCGGTGCGGCGGAGCACATGGAGTGAAGTCGATCGGCTGCCCGGCGCCGAGGGTTCAGGGCGTGCCGGAAGCGTTCGGGCGCGAAGCTGAATGCCTGCTCTGTGCACCGTTGGGCAACCTGCCCGATTGTGCGCCAGTCCTCCAGCTATGGCATCGGAGATTCCGACAAGGTAAGATTCTCGTATACGGTCTGTGTGACTGAGAGGGGCGAAGCCTACCCGAAAATGGCTCCAGGCTCGGGATCCGTCCACGCGGCGGCTATCACTGGACAGCGGGATCGCGACACGGTTAACAGTCGCCGGTACTACGGCTGCCCACACGAACATAGGGAACATGCCAGGTACCGGCAAATCCATCCCACGCAGCGCGCATTCGGGTGGGCGCCGGGTACGAGGCCGAACACGCGTTCCTGCCTTAGCCCAAGGGCGACCCGGCGGGGCAGCACCGGTATCCATATTGATTGAAACCGAAATCGCGAAAAACGAAGGGCCTAGATCCGGCTCAAAGGCACGCCCGGTCAGTGAGGCGGCGGGATGAAAGACGGAGGTCCGGTCCGATTGGTGGCGATTCTAAACTCGTTCAACCGCCGGGAACTGCTCTGCGAGGCGTTGCCTTCGCTTGCCGGCGCGTTGGCTGAGTGCCCTTTCGGAGCGGCGATCGTTGTGTTCGAGGCGGGCTCAACGGATGGCAGTCTGGAGTGGCTTGCCAACTACCAGGAGGAAAGACCGCCAACGCCGGTCCAAGTGATTCTGAGGGAGGAAGGGGCCGACGGATCCTTGAGCGCCGGGGTCAACGCGGCGGCCCGCTATGCGCTCGAGATGTTCCCGCATCTCGAGTGGCTTTTCTTGTATGAAACAGACAATTGGATCGGAAGCGCCTCTCCTGTTCTCGCGGCGGCGGGTCTGTTGGAGAGCGTTCCGGACCTGGCCGCAGCCGGCTTCACCGTGAAGAAACGCGGCGGAGAGGACGCCGGATTCGGCTGCCCGTTTCCGACGGTCACGCAATTCATACTCGGCCAGCAGCTCACGAATCTCCTGCGGCTGGATGCTCTCCGAATCAGACAATGGCGAGCGACCGGCGACGTCCGTTGGGCGCCGTGCGACATAGTTTATACGAGTCCGCTGTTGATCCGGCGAAAAGCATGGGAGCAGATTGGCGGGCCGGATGCGCGGAGTTTCCCATTCTGCGACACGGACGTCGATTGGAGTTGGAGGGCCTGGCGCCAGGGCTGGCGAATGGCAGTCATCGAGACCTCCGAGGTCGTCCATGATAACCAGGGCGTCGCGTCCGGGTGGTCCGCCGACAGGGTTGTCAACTTCCATCGCGCCAGATTGCGCCTGCTCAGCAAACATAGAAAAATGTCCCTGTTGCCGGTTAGGATACTGCTGCTATGCCGGCACTTGTGCGAGCTTTTCCTGCTGATCGTTGCGAGTTGGTGCCTCAACAATCCACGGCAAGTGCTCCGGAAACGATGGGTCTTGATTAAATCGGCGCTATGGAGTTATGAGCGCTGACACCCATGGATTGCTACTGCGCCGAGAGGCTTGGGTAGAACTGGGACTGCTAGTTGGGGTGTTTGCCAAAGAAAGGGGATGCGGCACCGCGCGCTGCCTTTTATCTTAATGCAGAGATGGGCTGAGGGAGCCAGGAAGTCTATCGGGCAGATTCTAAAGGGTGTGCTCCCGGCGCGCACGTTCGCACAGTTAAAAAGTACGCGCGCCCGGAAGTATAGCCTGAAAGTTTTACGAGATAATGGCTTTCTAGAAATCTCCAGTCGTGTGGTAGAACATTGTGGCACGACCGTCCTCAGGGGGCCATTTTCGGGCCTACGATTCTCAACTGAGGTCTTACTAAATATACCCTGCGCACAAAGACTCGTTGGTAGTTATGAGAAGGAGATTCATCCGGTCTTCAAGGATTTGAACCAGAAGAAGGACTACGAGATGGTGGTCGACATCGGGTGTGCGGAGGGATATTACGCTGTGGGGCTGGCCCTGCTCCTCAATTTACCTGTGTTCGCCTTTGATGTCGATCCCGAGGCGCGCCGGCGCTGCAGGGAAACATCGGAATTAAACGGAGTCGGATCGCTCGTGGGAATAGGCAATTATTGTGACGGGCGGACATTACGGCGGCTCACTCGCGGAAAGAGGTGCTTCGTAGTGAGCGACTGCGAAGGGTATGAAATGGAGCTGTTCGACCACGAAGCGGCCTCGGATCTGCGGCGCTCGGATGTTCTCATAGAGATTCATGAAATACGACAAACTTCCGTTTATGAGTCAATTTGTAAAGCGTTTATGAGCACTCATACAATTCATACTTATGAGGCCACCGCAAGGGATGTCGATGAATACCCCGAGCTTTCTTTTCTAGGATCAGATGCGGCAAAGGCTATCGAGGAATGGCGGCACGCGAGACAAAAATGGGTCTTTCTGCGATCCATGATTACTCTCTAAGATGCCAATCATTGTGTCACAAACAGAGAAACTAGTTATGTTTAACACTGCCGTGAAATGATACACTCACTCTTTTATTGGCAGCTTTAACTAACGACTCAAGGTGGCAGTTATTCGATGTGGTTCTGATGATGACCGCTGAGTTCAACCCGGTAAGTCTCCAAGAAATGAGTATGCTTGCATCTGCGTCGTGAGGAGGCGCCATTATCACTATGGTTCAATTGGATTGAGTGCTCATTCGACTGTCAAATAGAGCAAGATATCGCGCTGTATGACATTAAATATTCAGGAGGTTTTCTGGTTTCAGAAATTCATAGCATTCAACCGCGTAAAGTTCAGGGTGGCATTTTGAATGTGCAGACCCGATCGGAGAATGACTTGCGATGAGGGTTCTGCTGTACAGCAAGCCCTTCTGGCCGTTGGTCGGCGGAGTGGAAACCTACGCGCGGCTTCTGGCACAGGGATTGGCGAGGGAGAAGGGCTATGAGGTGACGGTCGTGACCGCGGCGAAGGGACCATCGACTCCATCAACAATGGCCGCCGCTGACGTGCGGATCGTGAGAACGCCAAGTGTGCCGGCATTGTGGAGGCTAATCCGTCGATCGGACGTGGTCATGCTGGCCGGACCTGTCTTGGTTCCGCTGGCGTTGTCACTACTAGCCCGAAGGCCCGTTGTCATCGAGCACCATGGCTACCAGGCCTGCTGCCCCAACGGTTTGCTGCTGTTCGAACCCGAGCAGTCGGTATGCCCCCAAAGATACCTGCGGGGGGACCTCGGCTCATGCCTGCGCTGTAACTGGAAAACGATGGGCCCACTACTAAGCGTCGCGAGCCTGGCAGGTACCCCGGTTCGGCGCTGGATGTGTCGCTGTGCCGCAGCAAACATCTGTATCACCGAACACGTGTTGCGTAGAGTGCGCCTGCCAAGAAGCAGCGTGATCTATTACGGACTGCCAGCGAACGATGATGTCGCACGTCCCCTGCCGACGCGCGGAAGCTCAAGGCCGATCGTCTTCGCCTGCGTTGGCCGCATAACCGGTGTAAAGGGGCTGCCAATCCTGCTCAAAGCGGCGTCCATTCTGAAAGCGGAGGGCAGGAAGTTCGCGTTGCGCATTGTTGGCGACGGGCCGGACCGGCTCGAGTTCGAACGGCTTGCTCGCCGGCTCGATTTGAGCGATAGACTGGTCGTCACTGGCTTCCTCGATGGTGAGCGCCTGCGGCAGGAACTGGAAGACGTAAGTGTCGTGGTCATGCCCTCCATTTGGGAGGAAACCGCCGGCTTAGCTGCCATGGAGCAGATGATAAGAGGCCGGATGGTAATTGCCGCCGACATTGGAGGGTTGAGTGAGGTGGTCGGTGACGCCGGCTTGAAGTTTCAACCAGGGGATATCGTCGGCCTAGCTGATCGAATGCGGCAGATACTCGATGATCCTGCCATTATTGAAATGTTTGGGGAATGCGCGGGGGAAAGGGCATCGCATCTTTTTCGGCAGGAGCAGATGGTTGAGAGCTACATCTGCGCTTTCAACGAAGTAACGCAAAAACTCCAATTTAGGTAGGCTAAATAAAATCACTCTTTCAGCGCTAGTCAAGAATAGTTGTTCGGAAAACACTTCTGCCGCGACGATGTCGACTAATTCGGCCAACATCAGTAGATTCTCGATACGGCCGCAGAAGTATCCCATGCCATTATCGAAACAGTGTTAAGTTCCTCAGTCATAATAGTAAGCTATAAAAGACAGCAGCAGCTGGCCAGGTGTCTGGAAAGTATTGCTAGGCAAATAGTGCCGCCAGATGAAGTAATCGTGGTCTGGCAGCATGATGATCAGGCGACACGTGATCTATGCGAACAGCTCTCGCCCACACTTGAAGGTCGCCTAAAGCGGATACACTGCCCGACCCCAGGAATAGTGCCGGCCGAGAATGAGGGCCTCAAGAGCGCCAAGGGCGATATCGTGGCGTTGATTGACGATGACGCGGTCGCGCCAAACGATTGGCTGTCAAAGCACTTGCGACACTACGACGACGAGACCACAGGTGCTGTGGGAGGACCTGCTCTGAACCACACTCCAGGTGGAGAGCGTTTCCCAGTGCAGCGAGTGCGGAAAGTTGGCAAACTAACATGGTACGGGAAATTCGTTGGCAATCTGAATGACAGCGCTATCGAAGACGGCAACGAACCAACAGTGCAAGTTGACGGGCTGGCAGGTAACAACATGAGCTTCAGGCGATGCGCATTCGCGACATTTGATGCGAATATGCGAGACTACTGGCAGCTATTTGAATTGGAAGCCTGCCAACAAGTGCGACGGCGAGGACTTAATATTCTGTTTGATTTCGACAATCCAGTTCTTCATTATCCCGCCTCCCAAAATAGAGTATATGATGGCACCCGTCAAGGAAATATGACACAGAAGTTCTTCAATGCCGCCTACAATCACGCCTATATTCTCTCAAAATACACGAGCGGGCCTCTTCGCGCGGTGCGACTGTTCTACCTTATCATTATCAGTTCAGTCCCGTTTCCAGGACTAATCAAGTACCCACTCGCTGTTTGGCGTTATGGAAATCCAGGTCGAGAATTTCACATTATGGCAGGCACACTAAGAGCCCATTTGAAAGGATGGAAGGACGGCATGCCATGTTAAAAAGTGCTGAGTGCTTCCCATGTTCTGATTAGATCACTTACATCTTACAGCCTCCCTCAAATATTGTTATTATTTTAAAAATCAACAATTATGACAATTACAAAGATAAACCTTTGAACCACAACAAGCGTACACGTGGATTTGTCATAGTATAATAATAGATCATTAAAACACTCCAGTAATGAACATACGAAAGCTCGCGACTTATAGTGCAACGGTAGTCAAGTAAATATACTTCAGAATCACAATGCTAAGATGCTAAACAAGAAAACGTCAAAACAGACGAAAGAAAGTATATGGATAACATGTATATTTGTAGCAATTGTCTGTGAAGGTGCTCTGCGGAAATGGGTTATGCCGGCAGCACTTCACCCTGCTGCGTTTCTGGCCAAAGACACGCTTGGAGTGTGCTACATTGCTTTTCATCGAAATACTACCGGCAGTAAATATCAAAATGTTCTGAACTTATTAGGTTATAGTACAGCCGGCCTTTTATTTTTCAGCCTACTCTTAGGTCTAGGCAGTTTTTGGCAGTCGGCCATCATCACCTACAAAAATGCAGTGCTGTGGCCACTAATTGCTGCAAGCATGGTTACCAATACGAGCAGTGAAACATGGAAACGCCTGTCTCTTCTTACTGCTCCGACAACCATAGGTATGTTTCTACTTGGAGGTGAACAGTTTTTCAGCCCTACATCCTCCTGGCTCAACCAATATGCCTGGACGGCTGCCGGTTTGCAATCTCCTGTGGCGACTTTCGGTGGAGTCCAGGGAGTTCGAGCAACAGGGACATTTTCATACATCTCCGGTATGTCCGAGTTTGCGGTGTTCAGCTTTGTTCTGTGCTTATGGTTTTTTCTGACGTCCGTAAGTCTAAAACAACAATTACTGCTAATCAGTGGATGTGCGGCAGCAATCGGATGCGCCGTTGAATCTGGCTCTCGAGCACCGGTCGTTCTCATTACTCTCGTCATATTAAGCGGCTTGGCTTTAAACCTAACAAGAAAAAGGACAGTTTTATGTTTAGGTATGTTTGTCGTTATCGTGACTGCTATCGTATGGTTTTCACTCGATAAACAGATGGCAGAGGAATACGTGAAAAGATGGACAGTAGATCCTCAAGAAACATTGCGTAGATTCACTAATGAAGGATTGCGTGGCAATTACTGGGAAATGTTAACTAGGAATCCCATTGGGGTAGGGTTGGGACAGGGGAATGGCTACGCGGTTTTCGAGACGTCAAGGTCAAACAGAGTCGTAGGAGCGAATGTTTATGACGACAGTGCTAGTATAGCGATTTATGAAAGTGGGTTGCTTGGATTACTAGCGTTCTATTTGGCTCCAAGTGTTTTGGGTTGGCAATTAACTTTGGGACTTATGGATCAATCTTCAGCGGTGCGGTCGTTGGCTGTGTCGTTTGGTTTGGTTTCAGTTGTGGGGTTAATCGCTGGCGTGTGGCATGACCACAATGCGGCAGCGTTTACTTGGCTTCAAATAGGAATCTGGTTTCATTTTGTTAATAAGGTATCGGTAGAACGACATCGGCGCTTGAGTATTTGCTAACAATATGCTAGATTTATAACATAATACTCTTGTAGTTAGGTGTGTACCTCGATTTAACCACGATAGCAGTAGTGTTGCGGTGTCACAATTCAAGTAGTTTCAATTAGGCAAAAAGTTACGAAAATGATCGATGTGATTCAGCGAAGTGTCTATGAAAATTGTCGTTAGTCATCCGTTCGGGAATCCAAATGTTTATCATGCGACTTTAGCGTTTTATGAAAGATCAATATTGTCGCAATTTCACACATGTTTGTTTGCTCCGTTAGGCACCAGCTATAGGGCCTTTGCAGCACTTGGGGGCGCTTCAATTGAGCTTCACCCCTGTAGAGAGGTCTTTAGGTTAGTTCTGAACAAGTCTCCCATTGCAGCTTTGAGCGGTCGGCGACAAAGTTGTGTTGATTGGGTCGCGCGCGGTCTGGATCTCGCGGTCGCAAAATGCATCGATCATGACGTCAATGCTGTGTATTGTTATGAGGATTCTGCCTTTGAAACATTTCAGATCGCTGAAAGTTGTGGAGCACAAAAGTTTTATGAGTTGCCCATTGGATATTACGAGGAGGCAAGGGCAGTGGCAGACGAGGAAGTGAAAAGGGAGAAGGCATTGCGGAGGTGCTTCATCAGTCTTCATGAGCCTCAAGAGAAGATAGTTAGGAAGAGATTTGAAGTCCTTTCTGCCGATCATATTGTGTGCGCTAGCACTTATTGTTACAGCACATTGAGAAAACACGTCGATGTGCCCGGAAGGGTTTCTGTCTTGCCATACGGTTGTAATTGCAGTAGTATTCCTCGGCCTTGGTCTGCGAGCGTTTTCCGTGGCCCGCTTAAACTGGTATTTGTGGGGCGACTCGAACCAAGAAAAGGATTGCACTATCTTTTTGAGGCGCTAGAGAGTCTTGCACCCGGGTGTTTCATGTTGACGCTGGCGGGCAGGTGGGTACCAGGGTACAGAGAGTGGTTGCTGGGGCGGTACCGCGTAGAATTTAAGGAACTTGGGCAAATTAGCCGGTCTCAGGCCTTGGAGGTAATGGGGCAAAGTGACCTTTTGGTGTTTCCGTCACTTTTCGAAGGATTTGGTTTGGTTTTGCTGGAGGCGATGGGGTGTGGGATACCGATATTGGCTAGCGAGCGGACAGGCGCACCGGATATTATAAGGGACAAACGGGAGGGCTTTTTGGTAAGAGCCGGCTGTAGCGAGGACATCGCAAGAGTTCTTTGGCACGTTCTGGATGAAAGAAAAGAGTTGGCTGAAATGGGCAGAGAGGCCCATAGAAGGGCTATGTCGCTGAGCTGGAGTGAGTATCGACGACGATTAAGTGCTCTAGTTACAACTGCTGTCCAGTGCGCTTAGTAGCGGAGCGCTCTGCGCTGCGGAAGGAGTATTTAGTATGCCGGCTTGTCTGATAAAAGTAATTGAAGTTGCTGCGCCTTGGGAACCGATATTTGTCTGCAGAGTTCTGTGCCATGCGCATGTTGTATTGTCACAATATGTGGCGCTAAAGTGAAGCCTTTAGCTCTTAGCAGTAATGAAAAAGGTTGACTTTTGACAAAACGAGTAGTCCTGCTTGGTCCTGATCCCGGGAATGGTAGTTACAGTACATATAATTATTTTCGTGTTTGCGCTGAGGAGCTTGCGCAATCGGTAAAAAATATTAGGGTTGACGCGTTGTGCCCGAAGGTTGTGGATATTGCGGGGCTGAAGGTTGGTCCGCGTGCTCAAGTTTGGACTAGAAACTATATCGGATGGCCGCTACGGCTAAGCAGAGTAAAGGCCGAGGCGTACCATATAGTAGATCAGGGGTTGGCGTGGTACGGGTATGTGCTGCCGCTGGGCGCGCGGCTTATCACAGTACACGATTTACTAAATTATCTGACGTATCTTGGTAAGCTTCCATTTACACCTCTCTCGTGGAAGCGGACGCTGGTTGTGCTGGAGTGTGTGGCAGAAATCAAAAAGGCTGATCACTTGTTTGCGATTTCAGATTTTACCGCATCGGTACTTATGAAGTATCTCGACCTACAGGCTCGGAAGATAACGATAACGCCAAACTGTGCTGACGCAAGGTTTAGACCCTACTCTGCTACTGAAAGGGCGGCGGCGAGGGCAAAACTATTTGGGAATTGTGAATACGCCATTGTTTGTGTAGGCAGCAATGCCGAGTGCAAGAATCGGTTAGGTACTCTTAGGGTGTTCAATTTATTAAGAAAGCGCGTAAAGAGTGTGCAACTGCATATTGTTGGAGGCAGAGCCTCGGCAATGGAGGCAGCGTTTATCAAGGAGAGTGGTCTCATGAAATCTGTACAGTATTGGGGTCTGTTACCCGTGGAAGAGTTAGTGTCTTTTTATAATGGTGCTGACGCGTTGCTTGTTACATCTACATATGAAGGCTTTGGTCTTCCGCCATTGGAAGCAATGCAGTGCGGATGTCCGGTCGTCAGCACAACCTGTGCTTCCCTGAGGGAAGTGGTCGGTACGGCTGCGCTGACGGTCGATAACCCGCTAGAGGTTGAAACGATGGCCCAGTATCTTGTGGAAGTTGTGAGAGATGGAACGCTCCGCCTAAATCTTAGAAGTCTTGGTTTACGCCAAGCTTCGAAATTCACAATAGATAGGAGCATGCAGGGTATAGTGGATACTTACCAAAGGCTTCTGGTGTGAGAGTATTGCACATACTTCCCTCGCTCGATCAAAGATCTGGCGGCCCGCTTCGCTCTGTGCTGAGTCTTTCATTCCTTGGACAGTCCTACGGGTTGGAGAGCGAGGTTGTCGGCGTAGGAGAATTCAACGTCCAGGATAATCCACTTCAGGATTCACTGATTCATTCTTGTGGGGGTGAGTGGCCGCGGTCATACTCGTATTCCCCGCTTCTTCGGAGTTGGTTGGAAAGAGATGTCAAGAGATTTGATGGCGTTGTCATACACGGTATGTGGTCATATCCGAGTTTGGCGGCAGCTCAGGAGTGCATTCGATGCGGTGTCCCGTACGCTTGCTTCCCACACGGAATGTTAGAGCCGTGGGCAGTGAGCAGTCAAGGTTGGTGGAAATCTCTCAAAAAGCATGTTTATTGGCATTTGGTTGAGAAAAGGGTTTTTTATAGCGCCGAAGCGGCACTTTTTGCAACAAGGAGAGAGTGTGAGCTGTCGGGATTAGCTTTTCCATTAGAATGTCTGAGCGCCGTTTTGCCACCATTTGGAGTTGATACCACGGATGAGATTTTGACCAATCCACCAAGTGATAGGATTCTGAAGGCAACTGTTGACAAATATGTCTTATTTCTAGGGCGTATTCATCCGAAGAAAAACCTAATGTTCTTGCTTGAAGCGTGGGCCCAAGCAAAGATTCAGGAGGGGTGGCAATTGGTTGTTGCTGGGCCAAGTGAACACGGGTATTTGGCGGAATTGGAGCGTCTGGCGAAGTTCCTTAAGATAGATAAGGATGTGACCTTCTTGGAGTTTGTCTTTGGGGATGATAAGCAATACTTACTGCAGAATGCACAATGGCTCGTGTTGCCATCAAAACAGGAAAACTTTGGAATTGTAGTCTTAGAAGCTTTACAATGTGGTTGTCCTGTGGCAATTTCTGATCAAGTGTTTTTGGCGGATGAACTGCGAGGTTGTACAGTAACATTGAAGTTGCAGATGGCTGATTGGATTATATTTTTGTGTGACAAGATGGGGGATCAAGCATATCGCTGCAATTGCATAAAGAGGGGTCGTGAAGTATTATGTTGTAATTATAATATTAAAACTGTTGCCAAGCTATGGGTTAGTGCATTAACGTCCCTTTTTCGGCAGAGGCGGGCGCCTTTAAGTTGTTAAGAGGACAGGCGGTGGAGTAATAAACTTACTTGGGAGCGAAGTACTCATTGGTATCGGTTTTACAAATGCGGCGTGTTGTATTGTGGGGATGTGTTTAGAGTATCCTTAAGTTAACCGTGTTAGAGTTTTCAAAATGGTTGGACGTCAGGCCAGATGATTTCATGTAAAAGACCAGCGGACGGGAGCGGACGTGGAGATGAAGTGAACGAGTTCAATAAGATCATGGATCGGGATCGGGTCCAGCGGAAGGGAGGGATTGGCGAGGGACGACGATGAAGAGCAGAGGTAAGGTGGATTTGTCTGGGTTCCGCCAGGGGACATTTGTGCGCGGGCGGCCGCGGTGGGTAGAAGCTGCATGGCTTTGTTTTCAGGCTTTGCTGTTTGGCACCTGGCTGCCAGGTACGTGCTGGCGTGTGGGATTACTTCGGCTGTTCGGTGCTCGCATTGGCTTCGGGGTAGTCATCAAACCATGGACTCGGGTTAAGTTTCCGTGGCTTCTGCAGATTGGAAATCACTCCTGGATAGGGGAAAGCGTTTGGCTCGACGACCTAGGGCAGATTTCTATCGGGTCGAATTGTTGCATATCACAAGGCGCATACCTTTGTACGGGGAACCATGACTGGGAAGATCCGAATTTCAGGCTTATTGTGGGGCCCATTGTTCTGTGCGATGGATCATGGGTAGGGGCGCAAGCTATGGTCTGTCCTGGCGTTACCATCGGTGAGCATGCCGTGGCCGCGGCGGGCAGTGTGGTCACTAAGGATATACCCGCGTTCGAAATCCACGCGGGCAACCCTGCAAAGCTCATGAGAAATCGGGTTTTGGGCTCGTTGTCAAGCTCGTCAGATTGATTCGAACTTCGGTGTAGTTCGATCTTGCTGGGGAATGCTGACTCATGGCACTAGTTGGTTTATGGGTTCTCCATGGGCTTGAGGGTTTATTGAAAGAGTATCGCAAGCATCCGGACGGATCCCCCCAGGTGTTGTAACCAGTTGATGTGATAGTGTGAGAAGCACGCGCCAACACCAACCCATAGAGCTATAAGCGATGTTTCGGAAATCTCCTATAATGCGTTTGATCGGAATCTGTGAATTTAGCGATTGTAGACCGACCGGCGTGGCGGTCCGCGCTGCCTAGAAGTTGACAGATTGCCAGAAGCACTCGTCTTTTATCATTATCTGCATCCGGATGACGTGGCGGGTGCAGTTCAAATGAGCGAGCTGTGCGCCGGTCTAGTCGAGCGAGGCTGGAATGTCACGGCCATGCCGTGCAACCGCGGTTGCCGGGATGAATCGAAGTGTTATCCAGCAAGGCTTATCTGGAACGGGGTGAAGTTCGAACGTGTTTGGCGCCCGACTTTGCGGCAGGCTTGCATGCCGGGGCGGCTTATGAACGCAGGCTGGATGATAGCGCGTTGGAGCTTTGTTGCATTCAATCTTGAACGGCAGCCGGATGTCGTAGTGATCGGCACTGACCCTGTGCTGAGCATTCTTGTAGCGCTAGTTTGGCGCACCTTCAGACCTGGAACGAAAATTGTCACGTGGTGTTTCGACCTGTACCCCGAGGCTGCTTATGCCCAAGGTGTTCTGCGGCCGAGCAGCGTCTGGGCAGGCCTGTTGCGTCGCGTGCTCATCCGGGCCTATGCATCGTGCGACCTGATCGTGGACATTGGCTCGTGTATGCGTTCACTCCTGAATTCGTACCGGGCGCCAGCCCTGCACACAACTCTGGTCCCGTGGGCGCTGTACGAGCCAGCCGCGTTTCTTGCGCTGCGACCGGCCGAGCGCTCAGCAATCTTCGGCACGGCACGGCTCGCCCTCTTGTATTCGGGCAATTTTGGACGCGCTCATAGTCTGGATGATCTTCTCGACCTGGCGCGCAGGTTGCGCGGCAGTGGCGTTCACCTTACATTCAGTATTCGGGGCAACCGCGCGCACTCAGTTCGAGCCGCGATCACTGCCGAGGATGTGAATATCAGCTTCGTCGATTTCGCACCGTGCGCCGCTTTGGAATCCCGACTGGCAGCGGCGGATATTCACGTCGTGACATTGCGCGAGGAATGGACCGGTACTGTCGTTCCATCCAAATTCTTCGGCGCGCTGGCCGCCGGGCGGCCTGTCCTTTTTTGCGGGAGCCCGCGATCTGCTATCGCGATTTGCATCCAACAATACGGATTAGGCTGGGTTCTTTCCCCCGGAAATGCGGCGAAGATTGCCGAAACTCTCATTGAATTACTCGAAAGCCCTGGAGAATTAGACCGAATTAAAGAGCATTGCTTCCGCATATATCGGGAGAAATTTGCGAAAGTGCTCACTCTCGACCGTTGGGATGATCAGCTACGCCAGTTGCTTGCCGGAAAACACCCCCGCCTGCCTGAGAATTCTGCAGTTTCGACGACCGGCGTCCTCTGACTCGTGAGCCGGATTTGGGCTTCGGACGAGTTCTCAACCCGTCGATCTGATTTCCGGCCACATTCGATCATGCCTGCTTGATGATTGGTGCTGGTTGCATTCCCGGCAAGCAAGCTTGCACCTGCGGGGCCGCACTTTGGTAGCGCTCGCGCAAACGCGTTCGGATGAGCGCGAGAAATCGCCGGCCATTCGTAAAATGAACCTGGGCCCTTTGTTGTTGCATAAGCTCCTCCCGATTTTCGTGGCGCCGCTCGGCGTCGTCGTTTTCTTCCTTCTTGTCGGCTTGCGTCGTCCTCGAAGATGGCCCCTCGCGGCCGCCCTGGCGGCATTGTGGGCCTTCGGTGCGCCCTGCGTCGCGGATGCTTTTCTCTGGACTTTGGAAAGCCGTTATCCGCCGGTGGATAACGCCCGCTGCGTCCCGGCGGATGCCATCGTCGTGCTCGGTGGCATTCTCCGCTTCCCCGAGTCCACGATTGCGCCCTTCGAGTGGAGTGATTGCGCCAATCGTTTTGAGAAAGGTGTCGACCTTCTCGCGGCCG
>Ga0187851_10000964_pt1 | contig 28301 bp, 25 predicted proteins | sample June2016WEW_6_10_FD_132997 | JGI IMG/M metagenome (GOLD analysis project Ga0187851, IMG submission 132997) | Peatland microbial communities from SPRUCE experiment site at the Marcell Experimental Forest, Minnesota, USA - June2016WEW_6_10 | ecosystem: Environmental > Terrestrial > Soil >...
CCGCCACCAGGGGACGGAAGGAATCCGGGAGAAGGTCTTCGGAGAAGGCTTCCACGGGCGGAAGTTCGCTTTGGATCGGTTCCAGCTTCGGCCAATCGTCCGCCGCTTCCGCGCGCGCCTGGTAACGCGGTTCGTCTTCCACCAGTCCCCACCGCACCCACAACTCGGAGAGAGCCGCCGAGTCCATCGGCGCCGCCGCGTCGGTCAGTTCCCGGAACCGCTCGAAGGCGCCGCCCGCGTCCCGCCAGTCGGTAACGTCGCCTTTCGCCGGCAAGCCGGGAAGCTCCAAGATGCGGACGGAAGCCGCCACGCTCAACAGAGCCGCCGCAACCGCCGCCGCGTGCTTCCGGCCCGGTTCGTCATTGTCGGGGAGGATGACGATATGCCGGCCCCGAAAGTAATCCGCCCATCCCGCATACAAGGTGCTGTTGCCGGACCCGCCCGGATTGCAGGATGCTACCAGCCCCCAACCTTCCAGAGTATGAACGTCCTTTTCCCCTTCGGGCAGATAGACGGTTTCGGCGTTGAGCAACTTTGGAAGCCGGTAAGGGACGCGCGGACAGTTGCGGAAGCGGTATTCCGCGCCGTCATAGTCGGTATGGTCCGCCGCGCGCTTCCAGGTGGTCTTCCCGGTTGCGCGCGCCGCCCTGTCATCGGGAAGGTACTTACCGGCATCCAGCCCCACCACAATCCCGCCGGCATCAACTCCGCCGGTCCATTCCGGGTCGGTGGTGCCCGCCGCCTCAACTCCGCTCGGACGGACTTGAACAAAGGTCTTCGTCCCGTCCGGCCTCAGGTAGCGGATAACCTCGAAGAGAAGGCTTCCGTCCCGATCCAAATACGGGTAGCGCGCCATTTCCCGCCAGCCGCCCGCCGTGTTGGTGGATTTCGTAGTTTTTGTAGGTGCCGTGCCCGCCGAATTTCCATTCGTGCGGGTGCCGTTGTGCCGGTGTTCGGGTTCGATCCGCCCCACCAGCCGAAAGACTTCGGCCTTCCGGGTCGGGAAGTCCCCGCCCGTCAGAGCCGCTTCGAGTTCCAGAATGTCCCCGCCGCGTCCACAAGTGGAGTGACAGAACCACCGCCCAGTGTCCGGTTCCACCGCGAAGTTATCGTTCTTCCCTTGGTGGATCGGACAGGCGCCGCGCCACTCCGCCGCGCGCCGTTGCTTCAGGTGCGGGACGCGCGCCGCGTAGTAGGTGGAGACTTCGCCCGAAGTGAACGTGATGGCCGAATCCGCCATCTACCGCGCCTCCGCCTGATGCCCGCCGCCGGACGGACGGGATTCGAGCCATGCCGAAATGTCTTCCGGCTTGTAGCGGACCGCCGCGCCGATCTTCAGGTACTTCGGCCCCTGCCGAAGCAGCCGCCACCGCCGGACGGATGCCACGGACAAGCCCGTGAAGCGCGCCACGTCAAATTCATTCAGAAGGGTTTCAATTGCGTTTGCTGTTGCCATTTCGGTCCTTTCGGATGGCCTCGTTGCCATCCACCCGAATCATAAGGACCGAGAATTGTTTGGGAAACTTCCGCAGTCGAAACCCAATAAAACCGGGCTTCCCGGTGGGTAGCACGGGGTTGCGGAAGTTTGCGGATATTAGGAGAGAGTTTCGGGGGTGGTTTTCTTTCGCTGCTTTGCTATCTCAAGTCGGTACTCAATAGCTTTGACGGCATTCGCGCGTTCATCGTAAGCCGCCCACCCATAGCAAGATCGGTCCCGCTTCCGCCATCTCGGGGGAAAAGGAATCTGGGCTTCATCAAGGGCTTCGCAGATATCATCCAACTTCGGGCGCCAATCGCCGTCAGGTGCAATGCGCGCGACAACCTCAGCAACTCGTAGCGCCGTTTCGTGGTCTGGCTTCGGCCCGCGCTTCCTTCCTGTCGAGTCGGACTCGGTCGGGTCCGCCCCGTTCCCCGCCGGTCCCGCGTCCGTCCCGTTCGGATTGCCGCCTCCCGGTTCGGTGGCGCCGGCTTCATCAGGCGTCGGGAAGCCGCCTTCCGCCGCGCGCGCCCACGCTTCCGCCCGCAGGTGTAGAGCCGCATGGGTCAGAGCCTCCCCGGTAATCGCCCCGACGTGCCAGGCGGAAGCCCGGTCCGCTTCGGGGATTTCCGCCCACGGGTTCACCCCCATGACGAAGAAGGCAAACCCGGTGTCCAGTTCCTTCAGCATCGGTTCTGCCAACCATGGGTATTGACTCAAACCGTAGCGGACGAACCGCGCTATATCGGATCGCAACTCCGCCTCAAACTCTTCAGGCGAAATGCAGACCGCCAAGCACTCACGCGCCACCAGGTTGAATTGATGGATGACCAACTCCCGCAGAAGTTCCGCGTCATGAATCGGCCCGCTCTTGTTCGCCTCACGTTCCAGCTTCGGCAAGTACCCCGCCATGAATGCCGCCGTTGCCGCCTCCATGCGGACAAGCGCCTCTTTCGGTAGCCGGCCAATCAGGGACAGGTCCGCCGGCTTGGAAGCGCGCGCCTTGCTCTCGCGTTGCACACGCTCGATTGCTTCCGCTGCCCAGTGTCGATACCGCGCCTCGAAGCGCGTCTCGATACGATTGAGGATCTGGCAATACCATTCGTGCCACTTCTTCGCCTCCGGCATGGAGTAGGAACGGCACCGCTCAACCTCCGCCCGGACTTCCGCTTCATACTGTTCCGGGGTCAGTTCGTGCCGCCGGCAGATAATACTCCCGGTGTTTTCGGCCATCTTGCGGAGCCGGTCTTCGCTGTACGGGTCTTTCAAATGGCTCCGTTGCTCTGCGTTGCGGACTTGCGCGGCCCCCACCTTACGCAGGTAATCACCATACCGGCCAATCAGGTCTTCACGGTCCACCTTGCAGAGATACGCTTCCGCATGAGCATCCAGACCTTTCACCAAAGTCTCGACAATGAAATCGTCAAAGCTACGCCCATCGGGGTTCTCATCCCATTCGAGTGATTTCGCCTGAAGGCGCAAGATGCTGGCTTCGATCTGACGATTGATTTCCGGGTCGGAAAACAGGTTTTCGGCCATCGCTCCCTTTGCGATTCCCTATGGGTGGAGTAGCCGCCCCTGGGTAGGGTGCCCAGCCTTCGCCCCGGTTCATGACGCCGAAACTAGGCGGCCATCCCCAAACATATCACGGCATCAATGTTGCCGTTCCAGTGTGGGGGATTTTGTGGGGACCACAGTTCAAAATGCCTCGTTTTGACGAACAACCACGAGCAATCGACTGTCTCGCAAAGCCTTGAAATTATTGACGTTGGGCAATGGTGCATGTTTGCTGAGTAATCAGTTTGGGCGACTCTTAATCACTAGGTTGAAGGTTCGATTCCTTCCGCGCTCACCACCACTTTCAGGCAACAGAACCGCTTGCGGCTGGGCCGGATGCGCGCGCTTTCTGCACGGCTCGACCGGCCAGACAAACCACGAACCCCACGCCGTACGTCGGCAGCAGCCATGGACACGACCAGTTATCCAAGCCCCACAGGTACTTGCCGGGCAAGCAAAAGACCGACGCCATCCCGGCCAGCAGGGCAGACACGCCAACCCAATCGATTCCGCGCACCCGTGTGACCTGCCTCCCGATCACGAAGTCGGCGGTAAGAACGGCGCCGGCGACCGCAAGCCATGTGGCAGCAATTTCGGAGGCAATGTCGATGGCTGGGGCAAAGGGGTGAAGAGACAACCAGGCAATGACGGCGATGAGACAGGCGGGCAGGACCCAACTCAGCCTTCCGGGAGGACGGAGGATCGAACTTGAATCCATGAGCGCCCTGGCCCCGAAGCGCATAGCGCCGAACGTGGTAACGGTGGCCACCAGCATACGCCCCCCCACGGCGCTGGCCGCGGCGTACGACCACAGAGCCATGGCGACGGTGGGATTCAGGCTGGGTACGTAGAACCGGGAGCGGCCCGTCGCAATGCCGATTACGGCGGTGAAGAAGAGCGCTCCAAAGAGGGGCAAAGCTACCCCCGTTAAGCCAGCCAGCGCAACCTGCTTCCGTCCTGGGGCGCGGAAACCGAAGTCGCTTGCGAGCAACCCCAGGGGAGCCACATAGAAGGCGAGGTGCGATACGCCGTACCACAGGTGTGGAACCAGTGGTTCGTGGCCCGAGGTTGGGAAGCCTGACGGAACAGCCGTCCACCCGTCGTTCACGCGAATGAATGCTGCCACGAGGATTGCGACGCCGAGCTTGTTCGTGAACAGGGCCAGCCTGGCGTTGGTTCGCGTACTTTGGAGGCCCGTGAGAAAGAGGAACGTCAGCAGTCCGGCGGCGGCTATGCCTGCCTCGGTTGAGGAGAGACCACGCATGACCTCGCGCCACAGGGCCCACAATGCCGGCACGGCAACCAAATTCGCCATCCAGAGCGCCAGGAACACCACTGAGCAGAGGCGCAAACCGATGGCTGGAATGGACCCCAGCGAATTCTCAATCAACCCGAAAACCGGACGCCTGGCCGCTTGCGCCGCCATGGCTGGCCCAATAAAGAAGAGAACCGTGACCAGCAGCGCCGCGGCGCCAAGGACGCCGGCGTCGACAGGCAGCGGGCCGAACCGCGCCAGATCGAGGCCATGGTCCTGCTGCCAGAAAGAGAGATTGAGAAACAGGGTCGCGGTTATCAGCGCCGCCGAGCGCCAGGGGACTGGCGACTGCCGGTCGTCCGGCTGCGGGTCTGACCAGCGAAGCCGGGGGACTGGCAGGCGCATTTCAGGAGGTTCCTTCGGGGTTTTCCCACTCGTAACACCGCACCGGACGTAGCGCTCCCCGGATTTACCGCCCCAGTTCGGCGATTCGCTGAGGCCGCCGCACAAAGAGGTAGATCAACGCTCCAATGAAATGCGTGAGCGCGATTACCAGTATCCACACCACCTTGTTGTTGCCGGTGTCCGCCTCTTTGGTGGCGCAATCGACGAGCATCCAGATCCACAGCGCCATTCCGCCGACGAACAGCGCGACCATGAACAGGACCAGCAACTCCGGGAACCCTAAACCGCCGAGGGCTCCCAATAACAGAAACCCCGGAAACCCGATGTTGTAGCTCATACAGCCTCCAGTTGGAAGGGTTCAGTATAGGAAGCCGCGCGGGTCGAGTCAATCGGCGCCGGGGCGGTCCAGCGGGGTTGCCCAGGGTTGCGGCTACGAAACCCCGAATTGTGGAATTGGGGCGTAGCCTGTTGGGATGGGCCTTCGATCCGCGGAGGTTCAACCGAGTTGGCAGGCGAAACCGCCTGCCCCACCTGGCCGAAGGCGCCCCCGGCGCGTTGCACGCTTAGGGCGGCGCTACTTGTGGAGCCGTGCCGGGTTTACGCTAAAGAGAGTTGCCGGATCCGCGCCTTGACAGCGCGTGATACCGGAATTGGAGAGAGAAATATGTCGCATCTTACATTGCATAGGAGCCTGTTGGCCGGACTGCTTCTGGTCGGCTCGCAGACTCTCGCGCAGGCTCAGTCCATTTCGACCAGCAACCCCGGGTCCGCGGTGACCTCGGGAATTGTGGGAGTGACCGGCGCGCAGAGCGTCCGGCTCAATGCCTTGAACCTCCAGCCGGTCATTCCCGGCGTGACCGCCGTAGCGTGTCCGGCAACGCTCGAAATCTACGATGAAACGGGCGCCATGCTGAAGCAGTTCGTGGTGACCAACATCGCGCCGGCGAGCGCCGCCTCGTTTGTGTTCAAGCCTGTGGCACCGGCGACGCCGGCTAATAATGCGAGCACGCTTATCCGCGCCGTGGTCTTCACGCCGTCGGCCTCCGCGGTGACTTCAGGCTCGACGATCACGCTGCCGGCCATTCCGGTGAGCATAGGCTGTAACCTGATGGCATCGCTCGAGATTACCGACGATTTGACCGGCGAGGCCCACACCTTCACCACCGACTTCCGAGCGATGCCGGCGTACGTTTTCTCGCCCTTGCTCGGCGCTGCCGCACGCTGACAGCAACTGCCGCGCACGCAGGGGGAAAAGAGGGAAGGCCGGTCAGCCCTGCCGGATCGCTTCCAGGTCTATGGTGATCTTGACCTCTTCGCCCACCAGCACGCCGCCGGCTTCCAGGGCCGCGTTCCAATTGAGGCCGAAATCCTTGCGGTTGATCTTCGCCGTGGCCGTGGCCCCGATGCGCATGTTGCCCCAGGGGTCCTTGGCCTCCGGAGTGGGACCTTCCACGCGCAGGACCACCTCTCTGGTCACCCCGTGCATGGTCAGATCGCCTTTCACGGTCCCCTCTCCGTCCCGAATCCCAACCTCCTTGCCGCGAAAGGTCAGAACGGGGAAGCGCTCCACGTCGAAGAAATCGGCGCTCTTCAGATGCGCGTCGCGCTGCGCTTCGCGCGTGTTGATGGAGGCGGCGTCGATGGTGGCGTCGATGCTCGAGCTGGCCGGATCGGCCGGGTCGTAAGCTATGCTGCCTGAGAGCTTCGTGAACTCGCCGCGGACATTGGAGATCATCAAGTGGCGGACAGTGAATTGCGCCGAGGAATGAGCCGAGTCGATTTGGTAGATTGCTTTGGACATGAATAAACCTCTCCTTATCAGTGTGCCGCATTTGGCCGGTTCCGCGCTCTCCGGCGGACGTCGCCCCCGTCTTTGCCCGCTTTTTGAGAACGTGGAAGAGGACCGTTGGCAGGCGAAAGCGCCTGCCCCACAATGACGGAAGTCCTTCGAAAGCAAGGTGGGACAGGCGCTTTCGCCTGTCAATCCGACTGTCAGGCGACCGGCGGAACAAAAGGCCTGAAACCCTCGTATCCCGTTCCGAGGCCGGCGCATGAACTTAAGAAGCCTTTTGGTACTTCCCCTGGGCCTGCTTTTGAGCGGCTGCGTGATCGAGACACGGACCACCGCCACGCGCCACGACAGCGTCCACATAGAACGGGACGCCTCCGAGTTCCTCAGCGTCAACCTGACAATGGGGGCGGGGAACCTGAACGTGTCGAGCGGCGCCGCGGGCAAATTCCTGGATGGGACCGTGACATACAACATCGACTCGTGGAAGCCGGTGGTTCGATACTCCAGCTCGGCCGGGCACGGCATCCTGAGCGTCGTGCAACCGGGCTCCCACCATGCCAACATCGGCAACCTGAAGTATGAATGGAACCTCCGGCTGGCCAACGATATCCCCACCGACCTGAACGTGCGTTTCGGGGCCGGCGACGCCAAGCTCAAGCTGGGGGGCCTTTCCCTGCGCTCGGTGGAGGTGGAAATGGGGGTCGGCCAGTTGGACCTGGATTTGCGGGGCGCGCCCCAGCGCGACTACGACGTGCGCATCCGCGGCGGCGTGGGAGAGGCCAATGTGCGGCTGCCGCGCGAGGTAGGAATTTCGGCCGAAGCCCGAGGCGGCATCGGCACCGTCCACACCGAAGGACTGCGCCGCGAGGGCGCCCATTGGGTCAACGACGCTTATGACCGCGCCAAAACCACCATTCATCTGGACGTCCAGGGAGGCATCGGGGCCATAAACCTGATTGCCGATTAAGTGGGGCATGCTTTAGCTTGCCAGCTCCGCCAGCCGCTAGACTGAAGCTATGCGGCGGCTCGCGTTCCTCGCTCTGCTCCTGCCGGTAGCGGCCGCCGGCGGCGACGCCGGCGACATCGCCCGGGCCATCCGCGAAAACAGCTTCGACCGCGACGAATGCTATCGCGTTCGCGACCTCACCCTGACCCGCGAAGATATCCGCATCTTCCTCGCCGACGGGCACATGATCTTCAGCCGCCCGGTGGCGGGGCGCCGGATCGCAGCGGTCTTCGTGGCCGATACGGATGGCGGAGACGCCGAAGTGCTGCTGCTGCCGCCCGACCGGGCCGAGCGCCAGTCCCTGGCCGCGTTCACCAACTCTCCCAACCTCGACGAGCATTTCCAAACGGCCCTCTTCCTCTTCACCGGCGACCAGTATGCAGCGCTGAAGGGGCAGATGGCCGGCAATCCCGCCAACCGCAAGTCGCCCGAGATGGGCCCCCTGCTCGACGAGCAGTGGACGCCGGCGCTGCGCAATCTGGGCTCCAGCTACCAGACGCGCCTCACCCTCGACCTGCTCGACAATCCGGCCCGCCGCGGCGGTCTGTTCGCCGCCATGCTCCACAGCCCGCGCCTCGGCCCCTTCGATGTCATGTACGATCCCGACGCCCCGGACCAGATCCTGGCCGGCAAGCTGACCGCGCGCGGCGAGCGCTTGTTCTTCGACACGTGGACAAGTTTCCCGGCCCGATCCGTCCGCAACAACCCCACCCCGCCGCCGCGCGACGCCACCGTGGGCGATTATCGCATCGAGGCGACTATCGAGCCCGATCTCTCCATGAACGCCGTGACCCGCGTGAAGGTGAGGCCTGCCGTGGATGGGCTGGTCGCCACGGCTTTCGATATAGCTCCCCAGATGCAGGTCTCTCAGGTTACGGTGGATGGCCGCCCGGCCGAAGTCCTGCAACGGGAGGCGCTGCGCGCCGACGCGTTGCGCGGCGGCAACGAAATGGTACTGGTGATTCCCGCCGAGCCGCTGCGCCAGGGCCGCGAATACGAGTTCGAGTTTCACCATTCGGGAAAAGTGATCCTCGATGCCGGCGACCGGGTGTTCTATGTAAGCGCTCGCGGGAACTGGTATCCCGCGCAAGGCCCTCCGTTCTCGAGCTACGATCTCTTGTTCCGATACCCGCGCGACCTCGATCTGGTCACGCCGGGGGACGTATTGGAAGACCGCACGGAAGGCGAACAGCGCATCACGCGCCGCCGAACCTCCGTCCCAATCCGAATGGCGGGCTTCAATCTCGGCGAGTATGATCACGTCCGGGTGACTCGCGGCGGGTACGAGGTGGATGTTTGCGCCAACCGCACGCTGGAGACAGCCCTCCAGCCCAAGACCCCGCCGCCCTCGCTCGCGCCTCTGCCTAAGGCGCCGTCGCGAAGGCCCGCTGGGCTGGAAGACCTCCCGCCGCTGCCCATCACTCCGGCCATGCGCTTGCAACAACTGGCCGCCGAAGTGGCCTCGGCCCTGGAGTTCATGGCCTCCAAGTTCGGGCCTCCGGCGCTGCCGCGCCTTACCGTGTCTCCCATACCCGGAACCTTCGGCCAGGGATTCCCCGGCCTGATCTACCTCTCCACGCTCTCCTATTTGAAAAACCTGCCGGGCGCCAATCCCGCCAGCCAGCAGCAGGAGTTGTTTTTCGCCGACGTATTGCAGGCGCATGAGATGGCGCACCAATGGTGGGGCAATCGGGTCGGCGCCGCCACTTATCGCGACAACTGGCTCATGGAGGCGCTGGCCAATTATTCCGCCCTCCTATACCTGGGAAAGAGCAAGGGCCCGCATGAGTTCGAATTCATGATGGAATCGTACCGGAAGGCCCTGCTCGAGAAGAACGAAAACGGCCAAACCGTGGATTCCACCGGGCCCATCGTGCTGGGCTCCCGCCTGGAAAACTCCATCGAGCCGCGCGCCTGGCGCAGCATTACTTATGGCAAGGGCTCCTGGATAATCCATATGCTGCGTACGCGCATGGGCGACGAGCGATTCTTCGCCATGCTGGCCGCGCTTCTGAACCGCTATGATCGCAAGGAGATCTCCACCGAGGAGTTCCGCGAGCTGGCTGCCGGGTTCCTGCCGCCCAGGAACGACGATCCCAAGTTGGAGGCTTTCTTCGATCAATGGGTCTACGGAACCGGCATTCCCAGCGTCCAGCTCGCTTGGACGCTCAAGGGAAAGGCCCCCAACTTGAAACTGGTGGGAACCCTGACGCAATCCGGCGTGGACCCGGATTTCACGGCGCTCGCTCCGGTGGAGATCCAATTGGCGCGTGGCAAGACCATCACCCAATGGGTGCGCGCCGGGACCGAGCCGGCCACCTTCACCGTCGCGCTCCAGCAAGCCCCCCTGAAAGTGACCCTAGACCCTCACAACGCCACATTGCGGAAGTAGCGCTGTTACCGCGCGTAGTAACCCGCCTTCGTCCGCACCGTCAGATTGGGCCGTTTCACCTGTACCACAATCTTGTGGAACACGCCGTCGGTCACCGGGTTCGTCGAGTGGTAGGCCAGCTCGTAGGACGACCGCAATTGCTCGCCGATCTCCTGAAAGTGTTTCGCCATTCCCACCTTGCGGGCATCGAAATCCGCCCCGCCGGTATCGTGCGCCAGCCGCGCCATTATGCTCATTCCGTACTTGTTGCGCGATGTCAGGCGGCCGTCCTTGGCGTCCGTGTAGCGGATCGCATACAGCACCACATCCCTGTTCTCGGCGGCTTCAAGCGCCTCCATCTCTTGGTGCGCGCTCGAATTGTCTTCCCCGTCGCTGAACAGGATCAGCGCTTTTCGGCCGGGCTCGAAGCCCGACAGCATTTCGGTGGCGGAATAATAGATGGCGTCGAAAAAGGCCGTGCCGGCCGTGCGGGTCTCGACCGGTCCGAGCTCGGGGAAAAATACCCCGCGGCGCTCGCGTTTCTCATAAGCTTCGAGCCCGGCCAGCAGCGCCTGGGGCGACGCCGTAAATTCCTGGGGAACGCGCAGGGAATTACCGAAACACAGTAGAAACGCCCGATCCTTGGGCCCCAGCACGGCGGTCAGGAAAGCCTCCAGATCCTTGTGGTGCGACTTCACGAAGGGCTCCTGGCTGCCGCTGAAATCCACCACCAGTCCCAGGTTTAGCGGAACCTCCAGACTGCGCGCGAAAAACGCGATCTTCTGCGGCGCGCCGTCCTCGAAGACGTCGAAAGCCTCCTGCGTGAGGTCCGTCACCAGCTTGCCGTCCGCATCCCGCACGGAGAGAGCCACGTTGATCAGCTTCACGTCCACGCGAAAAGGAGTCTGCGCGGCGCAAAACCAGGGCAGCCCAAGACACACCACCGCCGCCCCGGCGCAAAACCGTCTCATACCGGAAAGAACGCACGGCGCCATCGCGCAGTTGCAAGAAACCTGAATTACGAAGCTAACCTCGGATAAACTGAACTCCCACAGGCTATTGCTTTGAATGAACAGGCCTTGTATCAGGGCACGGCTTGAGCCGTGCCGATCAGGCAGCATTTTCCGGGCTTTAGCCCCTGGGTTGGCAACCCGGCGCAAATCCTTCTCATCCTCCTGAAAAACAGGGGCTAAAGCGGGCTAAAGCCCTCTGGGCGCTCCGTTTGCGGCACGGCTGAAGCCGTGCCCCGATACAAAGCGCCCAACTTCGGGATTCAGGATAAATGGCTATCGGCCCTCGGCTTTCAGCCCTCTATGGCTGCGGCGGGCTGTCCGGCAAAGCGAACTGGACCTCGACCTGGGTGTTCACTTCCACCGGCTCGCCGTTGAGCATGGTCGGATGGTATTGCCATTGCCTGACGGCGTCCATCGCCGCCTGGATCAGGAGGGCGTGCCCATTAACGACCGTGACGTTTTGAACCGTGCCGTCCTTGGCGATGACCACGTCCATGACGACCGTGCCCTGAATGCGGGCTTGTTTCGCCAGGGGCGGGTAGACCGGCGCAACGTTCTTCACCAGGCGCGCCGTCTGCACGGCGCCGCCGACGCGAATCCTCGTGGGAACGGCCCCCGGCGCCACGATCTGCACGTCCGCCTGGCCCGAAGAGTCCACGGTGGAGGATAGCGAGAGATGCTCGTCGAATTGCCGGGCCGCGGCCATGAGCTTCGCCCGGTTCTCTGGCGTCAGCATATCGCCCTCCCGCACGGGAAGGCTGGCCAGCAGCTCGTTTTGCGCGCTCTCGGGCAGGCCCACCACGCGAATGGATCGGATCTGCGGGGGCTGCGCCGGCCCCGTCACCCCGCCGCCGACCTTGGGCGCCGTCTCCACGATAGATCCCAGCACGCCGCCCCGCGCCGTTCCCTGGGGAGTTGCTTGCGCCCTTGCGTTCGCCTCGAGGCGATCGATGGATTCGAGCGCCGCTTCGAACGTTCCCTGGGGAGTTGCTTGCGCCGTTGCGCTCACCCTCTGGCGCATCTCCTGTATCAACGCCTGGACCTGAGCCGGGTCTGCTCCATTAGAAAGGTGCACAACGATGGACTCGGAACTCCCCGCAAATTGCCCGGTCCGCACGACGTTCGGCGCGGAGCTCCCAGCCGCATCAGCCGCCGCCTTCGGCAGCTTGAACTCGATGCTCACCTGCTGCGCGCTGCCGCCGTACGCGTGCGCAAAGTGCCACTGCAACACCGCTTCGAGCGCCGTCCTGCGCAGCTCCTGCGGTCCGCTCACTACGCTGGCATCCACCACATTGCCGCTGGTATCCAGGCGCGCCTGCACCACCACGGTTCCCTCGATGCCTTTCATGCGCGCCGCCTCGGGGTAGGTCACCGGCATGCGGTGCAGCAGGGACGTACCGCCCAGATCCACGCTCACGCCCGGGCCGTCGGTCACTACTTGCGGCGCCGCTTGCAGGGGGAAAGCGCTGGTCGCCATCCAGCACGCCGCGGCCAGGATGCACACCCCCACCGCCAGCGCGCTCGCCAGAACGGTCTTCGACATACGAACCTCCTTCTCCACTAGGGAAATCACTCGATATTTAAGGTGCCATTTGCGCAGGAACAAGGGCGCCGGCGCAAGATCCATTTGCGGACCCGCGCCGGCGATGGCCAGCAGGGCGTCCACATACTCTTCCCGTTGTTGGGTCATCTCCACGGCCGCGCGGTCCACCGCCTGCTCGCGCGCCAGTTGGATTTCTCCCAGCAGCCACCAGATGGCCGGATGGAACCAGAACACCGCGCGCACCAGCTCTTCCGCCACCGAGAACAGCCAGTCGCGCCGGCGCACATGCAGGCATTCGTGGGCCAGAATGGCGTCCTGCAAGCGCGCATCGAGCAGCGGGAAGCCGGCGGGCAGCAGCACCACCGGTTTCCGCAATCCAAACATGACCGGGCTCGACACCTCCGGCGACACGCGCAGGTCCGCCTCCGGGCTCCAAGAGGGCGCCGGCGCAAGCGCGCGGGAACGGCGGCGATAGCCGCGCAGCCGCACCAGGCCAACCGCCAGCAACCCCAGTCGGGCCGCCGCGCCCACGGCCAGAACCGCCAGCGCCACCTGGCTGAGCGAAAACGGGAACCGCCGCGGAGCGGAGGCAGGCGCGGGCACGGACGCCGGAACCACGCTTACCACGGTGGTGGTGACCGAAACGCCGCCCAGATCCGCCACCCTTTGTTTCCAGGGGCTTGCCAGCGGGGCCAACAGGCACACCGCCAGCAGAATGTGCCAATAGGCCAGTTTGGCCGCCGGCAGACGCAGCCGCAGCGCCGCCGGCACAAATGCCGCCAGCCCCACTACAACCCCCACCTGTAGGCTGTACAACACCACATCCTTGAGAAACAGGGACGCGTCCATAAATGCCTCCTACTGCTGGGCCGGCGCCTCGCTGGGCAGCGTGAAGTTGAGGTTGACCTGGGTGGATACTTCCACCGGTTGGCCATTCAACAGCGTGGGCTGGTAGACCCACTGTCTCACCGCGTCCATCGCGGCCTGCGCCAGCAACGGGTGGCCGCTCACCATCGTGAGGTTCTGAACCGTGCCGTCCCTGGCGATGGTGGCGTTCATAACCACCGTGCCCTGAATGCGCGCCTGCTTAGCCAAAGGCGGGTAGACCGGCGGGATTTGCCGGATTAGGGCTGGTTGCGCCTGGGTGACTCTGACCGCCGCGGCCGCACTCGGCTGGCGCGACATAGCCGCCCCCGGCGCCACAATCAGGACGTCCGCCTCGGAACCTGAGCCTTCGGTCTGCACGCTCAGGTGCTCGTCGTACTGCCGGGCCGCCGCCGCTATCCTGACCATCGCCTCAGGCGTGAGCGTATCGCCCACATGCACCGGCAAACTCGCCAGCAGCTCGGCCCGCGCCTGGTCCGGCAGGCCGTACGCCTGGATGCTCTTCACCGTCATCGGGGTACGGCCCGCGCCAGGAACGCCCGCAACGATCCCTGCTCTAAGGCCGCCTGGGACGCTTGAGAAGTCCCCCCTCAGCGCCTGCTGGCCGGTTGGCTCCGGCGCCTGGAAGGTGACGCTCACCTGCCGCATCCCGTTCGCCGCTTCGCGCGTGAAATGCCACTGCAGCACGGATTGCAGCACCACCTTGCGAAGCTCGTCCGGACCGCTCAACACGCGCGCATCGGTGACGTTCCCGCTGGCATCCAGAGTGACCTGCGCCACCACGGTTCCTTCCACGCCCTTGGCCAGGGCGGAAGCCGGATAGGAGATCCCTGTGCGGTGCAGCACTGCCGAGCCGCCCAGATCCACCGACACGCCCGCGCCATCCGGCGCCGTTTGCGCCGCCAGCGGAAGCGCCCCGGCCACAATACAGCACGCCAAGGCCAAAATAGATGCCAAACGAATCTTCGACATGCAAACCTCCTTCAACCGGGAAACCACTCCATATCTCAATGCCCCAGTCTTGGTGGGGCAGGCGCTTCCGCCTGCCAACCCGTTCTCTCACGCCTTCCGACACACGCTCCGAACCGGCCTCGTAAAGGGCCGCGACCGTCAGGGAGCGGTTGCGGCGCCCTCCGAGTCCGGCCTCGTAACGGGGGCGGTCCCGGCCCCAACATCGCCGTATCTGGAACGCGCGAAGCCCTCATTTGTTCCTCCGCAGCCGCGCAATTTCCTCTAATTCCGCGGCCGACAGGTTGTGTTCCTTCACTAAGTGCACCAGAAGCGGCTCGGCCGACCCGTTGAACACCCGGTTCACGAACTCCCGCACCATCGCGCTTATCACCTGTCCCTTGGGCTGCGCCGGGCGATATACGTACGCGCGATCGGATTGATCCTTTTTCAGATATTTCTTCTGCTCCAGTATCTTCATCATGGTCATGACCGTGGTGTAGGCGACCTTGCGCCGCTCCAGCAATGCCTCGTAGACATCCCGGACGGTGACGCTGTCGCGTTCCCAGACCACTTTCATGATTTCCAGTTCCTGTTCGGTGAGAGTCGAGCTCGGGCGACGCATACTAATTAATTAGTACGAATCCGGCCAAATGTCAAGAGGAAAATGAGGAGACAGCGCACGCCGCTCAAAAGAGAAACGCGAGCTTCACGCCAGCGATGCGCAGCGAATCAGCTCTAGCGGGCCCAGGTTGGGGAATCGTTCGGGCGAGCATTCGATGGCGCTCCGGATGAACTCGAAATCGCCGGCATTGTTGTGAATGAGTGGCATTCTGGCGACCAGCGCCGTAGCGGCGATCATTCCGTCAAATCGCCAGCGGGCCAGACGCTCCGGCCGGGATTCCGCCAGCCGATGGGACCGCCGGGGCGGCGTGGGCGGATCCGGAAGCATCGCCATGATCTCGCCGCTCACCACGGCGATGGCTCCATCGAGCGGCCACACTCGCCCGAGATTCGCGAGGTAAGCCACCCGCCTCGCTTCGATGCGTTCCCGCCCGGCCTCCTGGGCGCGACGCCACAACAGACTGTAGCCGCGAACCCGCTTCATCACCGTGACGGCGGAGATGTGCACCTCATGATGGGACAGGTACTCGCGTATCCAGTCCAGAGCCGCGGAGCGCTCGATGCGGCCCAGCCAACTCTCGGCGCTCGTATCGAACAGGAAGGGACCCGATGCGGGATCGACCATGGGCTAGCGCCGGCGCGCCGGTTCGAGAATGATCCCGTCGAGGATAGACATTTCCTCGTCCGGGAAACCGGCGAACGCCTTCCGGTAGCTTTCGAGCACCTCTTCACTCCGCTCCGCCGCCGTTTGCAGGCGCAGTCCCTCGGAAAGGGCCTCCGCGATGACCGCGCTCAGATTCACCTTTCTGGCGCGAGCGATTCGTTGCGCCTCGGTAAGAGAATCGGCCGGCAGCGTCAGAGTGGTCCGGCGCCTCTTTAACGGGGGCGAGAGATGCGATCTTTGGGCCATTGATACATTTTAGCATCGGAGACAGTATCAAAACGCATCAGGTTCCAGCGAGTGCCCTATCCAGCGCTTCCACGAAGAAGTATTCGCCCCACATCACCGATTCGTTCACTCCCAGCCCCTTGTGAAGATGGTACACGCCGCCCTTCAGAATCCCTTCCCACCCGGGATCCGAAACCGCCAGGTACTGCTCGCACAACGTAGCCAGAATATGACGCGCCATCGCAGCGTAGGACGCGCCTTTGAGAGGGTCCGCCGCCAGGCCCGCCAGTTGCATCAGACCCGATGCGGCAATGGCCGCGGCCGAGGTGTCCACCAGCGCGCGGCTCTCCGCCGGCGCATCGAAATCCCACGGCGGAACTCCGCTGGCCGGCGCGTTGGCGATATAGAAATCCGCGCAGGCTTCCGCCGTGCGCAGAAACCGCGCGTCCCGCGAGAGCTGGTAAGCCGTGCCGAATCCATAGAGCGCCCAGGCCAGCCCGCGCGTCCAGCACGAATCTCCCCGAAAGCCCTGTTGCGTGGTCTGCCGCAGAAATTCTCCGGTCTCCAGGTTGAACAATCCTTCGTGCGCCGTCGATCCATCCCCGCGCACCAGCACGCGCCGCGTGGTCAGGCAATGGCGCATGGCCGTATCGAACAGCCGTTCGTCGCCGGTCTCCCGCGCGGCGTAAAAGACGATCCCCACGTTCATCATGATGTCGATGAACACCGAATCCTCGGAGACGAACGAGCGCAGATACCCGCCTTTCTCGCGAAAGCGCAGGGCCATGGTGCGCCCGGCCTGGATCAGCACCGAGTTAAGCGTGGCATCGCCGGTGAGATCGTACCATCGCCCGTAGGTGGAGGTGAAAAGGAACCCCAGGTCGTGGACCTCGCGATCGAACTGTCGCGGCTCCAGCGGTTTCGAATAACGCTCAGCGGGTTCGCGCCACGCCGCGTTTCCCCGTGCGCACAGAATCCACATAATGCCCGGCAGGAACCCGTCGCACCAGTGCGTCCAGGCGGGCAAATCGTGACGCCACCGCCCATGGCGGGTGTACATGGGATAGAAACCCGGATCGCGCTCCATCAGCCCGCGAACCTGCCGCCCCGCGAACTCCAACGCGCCGGCGAACTGCGTATTGTCAGCTTCGAAATGCCTGGAAATCATACGTTTATGTGGGGTCAGGCCTTCTGGCCTGCCGCCGGCTTTCCAGCCGGCGTTCCGCGGAGGGCCTCCGGACGCCGGGCCGAAGAACGCCGGCTAAAAGCCGGCGGCAGGCTGAAAGCCTGCCCCACTCTACGGCACGCGAATCTTCGTCACCCCGCTTCGCGCCACCTCTCTCGCCGCCTTCACCACCATCCCGTATCCTTCTTTATCGAACGGCGGGCAACCCGTTGGAAACTGCCCCAGCGGATGGTTCTTCTGCCTCATCAGATAGGTGCAGTAAGTCAGCGTCTTGCACACGCGGGCTTCCCGAAACTCGCCGCTTTCGAGCACATCCTTGGCAAAGTCGGGGTACGCCAGCGCGTTCCTTCCCATCCCGAAAAACCGTGCCCCGCCCGCCCGCAGATTGTACGCCGCGGCGTGGGGAGCGAACCTCTGCAACCAGCTATACCCCGCGCCCAGCATGGGCAAATCCGGGAACGCCGCCTGCAATTCCGCGGTCACGCGGAAATGGCGATCCACCCCCGCCAGCGGATGCTCGGGCTGCTCGTAATTGCCTTCATCCGGCTTTTCGAACGGCCGCGTCACGTGCGGGTTGCAATACGGAACCCCCAGCGATACGCTCAGCAGCTCCACCCCATCGTCGCGGAACCAGCCGATGGCCCGCTTCACTTCCGCCAGGTCCACTCGCAGAGGGTCGCGCGGATCCACGCCGAACCCGTGCGGATAGGGAACCGGAAACTCCATGGGCACGCCCGCGCCGCTAGCCGTGTCGCGCACGTAGGGGATGCCGTCGTAGCAGCCCAGCCGCACGGCGATGAGCAGCTTCCGCCCGAAAGCGGCGCGAATCTTGCCGGCCACGCTGCGCAAAAACCGCGCGCGGTTCTCGAGCGGGCCTCCATAACGCCCGGGGCGCGTTTTGGCGCCCAGCAACTCCGAAGCCAGGTATCCGTGCGTGGCTTTGATGTCCACTGCCGTGAAGCCGGCTTCGAGCGCCAACCTCGCCGCCACCACATACTCGTCTTCGAGCCGTTCCAGTTCGTCGTCCGTTATCAGAGGCGCGTCCGCCGGCGTGCCCGTTTTCCGGTCCACCAGCGGGTTGTGCGAGGCGATAATCCGTCTGGGCCAGCTATAGCGTCCGGAGTGGGTGAGCTGCATGGGAATCAGCAGATCGTCGTCCGAGCCCCAAGCCGCGCGGTGCGCTTGGCGCGTGTGCTCGAGAAGGCGCGCGATTTCGATTACGCTGCCCGCACGGATCCATAGCTGCCGCGGGTTGGCGCGGCCCTCGCGGCGGACCGCGGTGGCCTCAAACCAGATCAGCTTGGCCCCGCCGCGCGCGAAGCGCTCGTAGCGCCGCCAGGTCAGCTCGCTGGGACGCCCGTCCGCATCGCCGTCGCAGCCTTCCATGGGGTGGATGGCGATCGAGTTCCCCACCCTCGCGCCCCCCACGAACACCGGCTGCGAGAGCGCCGCCCGAATCTCCGCCGGCGAATCGACGAACCTCACGCGCCGCGCGCCAGCTTCCTGGGCCGCGCGCCGGATCTGGTCGAGCGTCTTGTAATCGAAATGCTTCATAGCGTGCGCAAATGAAAACCGCCGTCCACGTCCAGAACCTGCCCCGCGCTGTAATCGAGCAACCCGTCGGCTATGGCTCGCACCACCCGCGCCACGTCCCCCGGCTCGCCCATGCGCCCCTGCGGCAGCAAGCCGGCGGCGATCCGCTCCTCGTATTGCTTCTCCACCTTGGCGATCATGTCCGTGCGAATCACCCCCGGCCGGATCTCGAACACGCCCACGCCATCGGGCGCCAGGCGCGCGGCCCACAGCGCCGCCGCCATGCTCAGCCCGGCCTTCGAAATGCAATAGTCGCCGCGGTTCACGGAGGCCGCGTAGGCCGAAATCGAAGTCACGAAGACGATGCGCCCGCCGCCCTGTTCGAGCATCCATCGGGCGGCAAGCTGGGTCAGGAAATACGGACCCTTCAAGTTGGTGGCCATGAGAGAGTCGAAGCTTCCTTCGCCCGCCTCCAGAATGTCGCGCCGCTCCACCGGCGCCATGCCGGCGTTGTTCACCAGCAAGTCGAGGCGCCCCATCCGCTCGCGCGCGAATGCGATCAGCGCCGCGCGGTCCGCCGCCGAAGCAATGTCGCTTTGCAGAATCTCCGCGCCGGTCTCCTGGCGCAGCGATTCGGCGGCGTCGCGCCGTGCGCGGTAGGTCGCCAGCACCCGGTGCGTGCGCGCCAGTTCCACCGCGATGGCCCTCCCGATGCCCCGGCTGGCTCCCGTCACCAGCGCCACCGGTCGATCCGTCAAATTGCTCATCTTACTCAGTGTCGCAGGAGCGGAGCGCCTCCGAAATGGGGCCAGGATTTTATGACCAAACACCGGGCGGAATCGAGCGGCGGGGTGAAATCCCGACCCGCTCTTATGCCAACAACTCGCGCAACATCTTTCGCTGTTTCTCGCCGATGGCGTCCCATCCGAAGCTGCGCACGGCGTGTTGGCAGGCGGCATCCGCAATCTGCCGCCGGCGCTCCGGGTCGGCGATGAGGGTGGCCACTCCGGCGGCGAACGTTTCGGGTGCGTCGGCCACCCATACGCTGTGGCTGTGCAGCAGTCCCAAACCCGCGCATCCCGAAGTGGTGGAGACCACCGCGCGGCGCATCGCCATGGCTTCCAGAACCTTCAGATTCGTGCCCGCGGAGACGGTGGTGGGCACAATCACCAGGTTCGCCTCCAGATAGAGCGGCCGCACGTCTTCAACGAAGCCCAGCAGGCGGATGCGTTCGTCCGGCGGGGGCTCGGGCGACTCTGTGAACGCGCGCCAGTGGATGAGGTGGTCCGATCCGCCCACCACGGTGAGAGTCATCTCCGGAAACTTGTCGCGCAGCAGCGGCCACACGCGCTCGGTGAAGAAGCGGTAGGCGGTGATGTTAGGGAAATGCTGGAAGGAGCCGATGAACAGCAGGCGCTGGCCGGGCCTTTCCGGCTGAGACTGGAAGCGCGCCAGGTCCACCCCGTTTTCGATCACCTCCGCGCGGACTCCCGGCCCAAGCAACTCCGCATCCTTCGGCGACATGGCCACCACCCGCCGGTAGCGCGCCGTTTGGCGCTTCTCGAAGCGGCGCCAGCGGTAGTAGTCCCACCACGCCCCGAGCGTACGCCGCTCGCGCGCCACCTGGCCGAAAAGATCGAAGGTGACGTCGTGCTCCACCAGCACGTCCCCGCCGAACTCGGCCAGTTGCGAGTACTCCACTTGCAGCAATTCGAAGCCGAAAACGCGGTGCTCCTCGGCGATGGCCCTGCGCATGCCCGGCGCCCGGCACTCCATGACCTCGGGCGGCGGCAAAGTGGACCATCGCGGCTCGCGGTAGCGCGGCCTGGGGACCATGGCCACCCGCGCGCAGATTTCGAGAATGGGCGCGGACGCCGCCACGGCGCCCGGGTCGCAGAAGGCGAACAGCTCGATATCGAATTCGCGCGCCATCTCCCGCAACAGGTTGTAGATTCGCACCACCCCGCCGTGCGAGAGCGGATAGGGGAAATAGGGCGAGAGAACCGCTACCCGGCGACGCTCCGGCGAGCAGGGACGGCCGTCGAGCAGCGTGTAATCGCGCGGCATAACCGAGCGATCCCGTTTTGGGAACGGCCACCACCGGGGCCGCAGAAAAATGCGGTCGAGCGGTACGCCCAGCCAGAACAGCAGCGACGCCAGATCCAGCCGCAGATGATGCCGCTCGAGGCGCGAGTTATACGCCAGGATTTTGCGCGGCGCCAGGCGGTACGCCGCCAGGCGCAGGCCGTCCCACTCGCCTGAGAGCATTACCGGCGCAAGACCGATCCGGTAGCGGCGGAGCTCGCCGCGCAGCTCGGGCCAGTTCTCCCGAGTGACCGTGAAGTGGCGCCGGTCTGGCACGAGCCGGCGCACTTCCTCGGCCATGCGGCGGCACAGCTCCGGCGGTCCCGAGCAAAACGTCGCCACCACGGCCTCCGGGTCTTTGCCCAGCAGGCCGAAAACCCAGCGTTTTAGGCCTTGCTTCAACGAACCGACCTCCGTAGCGCGGCGCACGCCGCCAGCGGCGTCACCGCCGCCACGAACATCAGCGGCGCATAGCCGTTCCGTTCCACCACCCAGCCGAATGCGGGCGAAACCAGGGCCTGCGTCGCGCCGTAGGACGCCACCAGAATCGACACGGCGAACGCCGCGCGAGCGCCGCCGAAGACATCGAGCGGCAGCGTGTACATGTTCACGCTGAAGGCCGAGACCGCGGCGAAATTCAGCGAAACTCCCGCCGTGGCCCAGGCTGCCGTGGGCGCCGCTGGAATCGCCGCGGCCCCCAGTGAAACCGCCGCCGCGATGAGACACGCCCTGAAGCGCGCCGCGGGCGCGGCCATGCCGAGCTCGATGAATCGCAGCGAAAGGGCGCCACCCGCGAATCCGCCGAGCAGGGCCGCCAGCGGAGGAATCCAGGCGTACCAGGCCGATTGCAGCAAAGTAAGATGATGCCGCGTCACCAGGTACTTGGTAGTCCAGTTGGTCCACAGCGAATACCCGGTCATGGCCAGCGCATTAGCCGCCACGAAGGCCCACAGACGGCGGTCCCGCAACATGCCGGCGCTGGTTCCCGGAGGCGTTTTGGGAGGCGCGGAGGCGCTGCCGCGCCGCGCGGTCCAGTTCCACACCGGAATCCACATCAGCCCCAGCAGACCGGTGGCGACAAACGCGTGCCGCCAGCCGAAATGGATCCACAACCACGTGGCGGCCACCGGCGCGAGCGTGGCGCCCAGGCTCACGCCGGCCTGGTTCACCGCGTTGCCCACGGCGCGCTCGCCGGGCTCCAGGTATTGGTGGATGGCCTTGCCCGCCCCCGGAATGCCGCCCGCCTCCGCCACTCCCAGCGCCGACCGGCAGCCAACCAGCCCGCTCAGCCCGCGCGTGAATCCGGTGGCGATTCCGGCGCACGACCATAAACCCACCGCCAGGCTGATGCCCAGGTTCAGCCCCACGCGGTCTATGAGCATGCCCGCCAGCGGCGCGCTCACGGCGTAGGTGATGGAGAATGCCGAGAGGATCAGGCCGTACTGGGTGTCCGAAAGATGGAACTCCGCGCAAATCGCCGGCGCCAGCGTAGCCAGCGTCTGCCGGTCCAGGTAGTTGATGGCCGTGGAGAGAACGAACACCGCCAGCGCGATCCAGCGGAAGCGGGAGGCGTCTGGGGACGGGCTCACTGGAACTCGATGGAGGCCACTTCGCCGGCCGTGGCCAGGCGCGAATCGACCTTGGGGAAATATTCGACGACCACCCGGCGCGGCTTCTGCGCGCCACAGCCGAGCGTGGTCTGGCCCGGCCCGTTGATGGCCACTCTGGCTGGGTCCGTCACCAGTAGCCGGATGGTCTTGCGATCGTCGCCTTCCATCACCAGGCGCGCCTGCTTACCTATGCAGTCCACCTGTTTCAGCGTGCCCGCGAGCTTGCCGCCGGGATGCGGGCCGTCCCACCAGGGCACGGCCTTGGGATCGGTCTGCGGCGCGCCGTTATTGTACTTTTTCTCGAGCGCGTGTACTTCGGCGCGGGCCTCGGTCTTCAATCTCTCGATATCGCGGGCGTCTTCTTCGGCCTGGCGCTTCTTCTCGGCCGCTTCGTAGTCCAGCCGCTGCTGTTCGATGGCCGCGCGCGCCGCGTGCATGCGCTGGCGCTCGGCGGGGTCCGCGGCGGCCTGTTCGCCCGCGGTCCAGGCTCTGGCGGCTTCACCGTAGTTATGGTCCGCCAGGTAACACTCCGCCAGCGCCTCCCAGTAAGCGGAGTTGCGCGGATTGCGCTCGGCCGCCGCCTTCCAATGCGCCAGCCGCCGGGCGGGTTCGGTATCGCGCCTGGCCAGCAGCGCGAACGGCTCATCGAGCTTGGGGTTGATGCCGGCGGCTTTCAACAGAGCCTGCTCGGATTTGCCGTTGTCCGGCTCCAGCTTGGCGTACTCTATGTAGCAGCGCGCGCTCGTGCTTCCCGCCTCCATGGAGGAAGCAAAATGGAGCCGCGCTTGGTCGGCTTGGCCCGCGCGCAGGGCCAGCAACCCAAGGCCTTCTTCGGCCTCCGCCGTGTGAACGCCGTCGCGGATTAGCGCCTGGTATTCGGCGGCCGATTGCGCGCCGGCCAGCAGATCCGCGCGCGCCAGCCTGGCATCGGCGTCGGAGACCGGCTTCTCGGGAAAATCGTTGGGGCTCAGGGCACGGCTGGGAAGCGAACGCGTCTCGAAGTTTCCGGCGCTGAAATGCCGCTTCACTTTGGCTTCGACCTCCGCCGGCGTCTGGCCGAAAGCGTTCCGGTACGCCACATCCTCCGAAATCCCCCGCCGCAGATCGTACAGCAGCACGCGCAGCTTGCCGTAATAATCGGGGTCGAGGATCAGGAAGTGCACGCGCGCCCAATCCAGGTCCGGCTTCGGCGGAGGCGCCCCGGCGGTAATGTGGATGCCGTTCACCTCAAAGGTGGAGAAGAACTCCTCCAGCCCGCGCTCGAAAGCGGCCGGCATGCGCGCGGTGTTGGTATCTAGAAAAAGGCGTGTCAGCGCTCCGTACGCGTCGGGCGGCGCGCCGCCCTTCTCCGCCGTCGCGATGGCGTAGCAGGCCCGCCCTTCAGCGAGCGGCGCCGGGGAAGTCCAGCCCTTGAGATTCTTGAATACCAGGATGCGCACCGGCTGGGGAGCGGTCAAGTCGTCTTCGCCCACCACCTGCCCCAGCGCGTACCGGAATTCCTCGAACCGCGCCAGCGCATCGCGCCCCGCCCGCGTCCCGGCGTCGGTAAGGACCTCGAACGGCCCGGACGTAAACTTGACCCAGGTGTCCGCCGCCAGCAGCCCAGGGAACAAAAAGAGAAGCCACAACCGCCGCATGCACCCTCAATTATCGCCCCGCGCAGCCCCCGCCTGCCATGCCCGTTCCGGAGCAGTTCTTGCTAGAATAAAACTGCAAACCAAAAGGCGCTATCGTCTAACGGTTAGGACAGAGCCCTCTCAAGGCTTAAATACGGGTTCGATTCCCGTTAGCGCTACCAAGTTTCACCTTTAATTTTCAATCACTTAACTCGGTAACACCATAAAGCTCGCTACCATTTGCTACCGCGGCGCCCCGACGCCAAGAAGAGCCCTCCCGCGCGTCCAGGGCTTTATCACTGAGGCATGAAGGTTCCGGACGCCATGAAGCTGGTGAAAAAGGACGGATGGGTTCTTCGCACGATCAAGGGTGACCATCGCCAGTTCGTCCACCCAACCAAGAAGGGGCGCGTCACCGTCGCGGGCCATGAAGGGGACGACGTTCCTACCGGTACCTTGAACAGCATCTTGAAGCAAGCGGGGTTAAAATAGCGGACATGCAGTACACGGTGATCTACGAGAAATCGCGGAACGGGTGGGGCGCGTATCTTCCAGACCTACCCGGTTGCGTTGCCACGGGCCGAACGCTTCCACTGGTCAAGCGGCGCATCCGTGAGGCAGTGGCGTTGCACATTCAGGGAATGCGGGAAGACGGCGAGAACATCCCGCGACCGACAACGCGCGTAGAGAGCGTGGCGGTGGAAGCGGCGTAGGGCGCGCGCCGGAAATTGGTCCGCTTGAGCGCCTGAAACGGTTTTTGCCATGTTTATGCCATGTTTCCGCTTGCGCAGGGAATCAGCCACCCCCGAACGGTTTACCGCGCAGGAAACCGTGGCCAGTAACCAATTACTCGGTTGCCGTGATCGCCGGCGGGGTTTCTGTGGGCCGCTAAAATGGGTAATTGGTCCCCATTTTTCCGAAAGCTCTCCCACATCCCAAACATGAATTCACACCAGAGCCACGAATTCATCCACCGACATCCCCGCCGCGCGGATCAACGCGCGTAGGGTTCCCGGAGCTATCTCGCGATGTTGGGGCACTGACAGGCTCGCCGCGCGTCCCGGCTTGATCGGTATGACGTGGCTTCCGCTCTGGCGGTCCTTGACCCAGTCCGCCTTCTGGAAAACTCGCACCGCCCGCTCCCCTGAGACGGAGGGCAAAGCTGCCATCTACGCAGGAACCTCAATTTCCCGGACTTCAATTGTCAGCGGCATGCCATGAGCGGCGCGTGTTTCGAGGCACCCAGCAATGGCCTCGCGGATGTTATCCAGCGCCTCGGACTCCGAGCGTCCCTGGGAGATGCAGCCAGGAATGGAAGGGCACTCCGCAACGAGCACGCCGGTCTCGTCGGGCTCCAGCGTCACGAGCAGCTTCATACTTGAATTCTACGGCGCCTTGCCCCCGACGATGGGGTCCCAGGCGTCTGCGGCGCGCCGGTCGCCCGCTCCCGTCTGTCCATGAGTGCGCTGCGACTGCGCCGTGACGTCGGCGATCCGTGGCGGGGTTTCGGAGCAGCGCGGAATACCAACTGTACTGAAACGACGCCCGCTTAGACCCAACATCGCCGCATGTAGCCTTGGGAAGGCGCTCGCTATCGGCTTAGACGCTCGGTACATGGGGACAAACGACGATTTCCGCCGTTTCCGCCCCGCACAGCGCCCGCCGCCCGCGAGTCACGCCTGGCCCAAAATGGTAGCCCGTTCGAAATCAATCAGATACGTCCGCCAACCGCCGTCCACCGACCCCGCCCCTACTACTCTGAAGCCGGAGGATACCCAATGCCAATTCATGGCTATTTCCATGCCCCGCGCCGACGATGGCGCCCCCAACCAGAGCGGAATGTCTTTCCACGGCGACGTCCTGACCGGCAGACTCCGCCTCCAGGACGCCCTCGCGCTCCAGGCCGCCCGACTCCGGGCCCACAACACCGCCAGGTGGGCCGGTCGCGAGGGTCTCGACCCCGTCCTCAAGTTTCATCTGAGGATTGAGTGAGCTGGCGCGCCGGTCGAGGGCGCCTTGCCGCCGACCTATGCCAAATTGGCTTCGTTCCGGCGTTTTCGGTTCAGCGCGCGAACCCCGGCGCCCCTGGCGCCCGCAAAAGCGTCTGCGCTGCAAACAAAGGTCCTTACGCCACGAAGAGCAGGCGCTTTAGCCTGCCAACAGTCCAAGATCGGAGGCAAAATTGGCTTCGTTTGGAAGCCGTGAAAAATCGATTGGCAGGCGAAAGCGCCTGCCCCACAAGGATGGAAGTCCTTCGGCCGCAAGGTGGGACAGGCGCTTTCGCCTGTCAATCCGACATTGGGCCCGATTCTCTCCCCGGCGAAATAGGATGAAAAGAGTTGATTACAAGAGGTCTCTTCGAAATTGGCTTCGTTTGGTAATTTTCATTTCCGGCCTGGAGAGCCTGGCGCCGGGAAGGACCGTCTGCGCCGTCTACTCCGTTGACGTTGTTGCGAACTGCGTATCGATCGGGAAACTCATCAGTCGTAGAGGTTCTCCCGGCGCAACGCTTCAGCCGGGATCGCAGGGCCTCTACGCCTTGGCAGCCGGGCCACCCAATCGCGGAACGCGCCGGCGCGGTCGCGGGGCGGCAGGGTTTCCCAGAGGGCGTGCCGGGCCTCGGGAATCAGGCGGAGGGCACTCCCATTATGTTCCAGCCGGAACCGCGCACGCGGACCGCGCCGCGAAAAAGTAGCCCTTGCGGGCGGCAGAAGTCAGGAGTCAAGAAAGTCAGAAAGCCGGACTTTGCGTGCGCCGCGCGGCATCATCGACGAGTCTAAGCTCAACAAGCACGACCCGAAGATCAAGATAATACCCGAAACTCTCGTATCGGAGACTCGATGCGATAATGACGAAAGCCGCTGCTGGAGCATCCAGGCACGTTGGGGGTTGGGCGGGCGCTTGCCGGATGTGTGATCTGGTTGCTGATCGTATCAGCCTTGCCGCGGCAGGCGGCGGGCCAGGGATGGTTCATCGCCTTACAGGATTCGAGCAGTTCCATACGCAGGGACGTCTACCTCCGGGAAGGAATAGGAAGGTACACCTGCGGTCTTGGCTTCGACATGGCATAGATGCCGGAATGAACCCGGCAAGGCAAATGGGATAAATATGAAAACGAGAATCAATGTTGTGCTAACGCTCGCGCTGGCGCTCACGCTGATTGGCGCCACGTTGACGTTGGCGGCACAGGCCGGGGCGGGACCCAATGTTCCTCCGGCCAGGCCGCAGGGCCCGTGTGACATCTACGCCGCCGCTGCAGACCCCTGCGTGGCCGCCCACAGCACCACGCGCGCGCTGTACGCCTCCTACAACGGCCCGCTCTACCAAGTCCTGCGCCAGTCGGACGGGAAGACCTTGGACATCGGCGTCGTCAAGCCCGTCGCATTGCCGTTCCCGGATGCGGGCGGATACGCCAACGCGGCCGCGCAGGACGCGTTCTGCGCCAACACGTACTGCTGGATCACCACCATCTACGACCAATCCCCCAAGCACAACGACCTCGCCCAGGCGCCCCGCGGCGGATTCAGCGGCCCGGCCATGGGTGGGTTTAACAACCTCCCGGTCGCCGACATGGCGCCGATTACGATCATGGGCCACAAGGCTTACGGCGTCTTCATCGAGCCGGGCATGGGCCTCCGAAACGACAACCCGAAGGGCGCCGCAGTCGACGACCAGGCGGAGGGGCAGTACTGGGTCATTAACGGCCAGCACTACAACTCCGGCTGCTGCTTCGACTACGGCAACGCCGAGATCGACAGCCGCGACGACGACAACGGCACTATGGAAACCACCTACTACGGCAACGCAGGCTCCTGGTATCACGGGCCTCCCCCCGGGCCGTGGATCATGACCGACCAGGAGAACAACCTGGTCGGTTGTGTCAACCCGGATGGATCCAAACTCTGCGCAAACCTGCCGAACATCACCTGGCGATTCGTGACCGCGATGGCCAAGGGCGAACCGCACCACTGGACCTCCATGGGCGGCGACGCGCGGAAGGGCCCCCTGTCGGTCATGTTCAACGGACCGCGCGTCAACTCCACCTATGACCCGATGCGCAAGCAGGGGGCCATCCTCCTGGGCAACGGCGGAGACAACAGCAACGGCTCGCAGGGCGCCTTCTATGAAGGCGCGATGACGGCCGCAGGCGCCTTCCCGACGGACGCCACCGACCAGATGGTGCAGGCCAACGTCGTGGCTGCCAAGTACGACGTGCCGCGGCTGAGCCTGGCGCCCGGCCCAGAGGGCGCCCCGGCAACCGCCACTCCGCCAGGACTTCAGACATTCTCACCGGGGTCCTCGCAGGACACCACCGTGACGTTCACGAATACCACGGGGGCGCCCGCGGCGGGAGTCCAGTTGAGCATTTCCGTGCCCAAGCAGTGGGCCTCCGTCGTCCAGGGCGCCACCCAGGCGTCGAAAACGTTCGCTGGCCCGGTCGCGCCGGGCGCCAGCGTGAGCGCGACCTTCAAGGTCACCGCCGGGCCGGCGGCCTTCAACGGCGAC
>Ga0187851_10000966_pt1 | contig 28288 bp, 30 predicted proteins | sample June2016WEW_6_10_FD_132997 | JGI IMG/M metagenome (GOLD analysis project Ga0187851, IMG submission 132997) | Peatland microbial communities from SPRUCE experiment site at the Marcell Experimental Forest, Minnesota, USA - June2016WEW_6_10 | ecosystem: Environmental > Terrestrial > Soil >...
ACTCCACACCCACCACTTCATTGAAAGTGACATCCACTACTTCAGAGGGTATTTTGATAGGGTAACGGTTTTTAATCTGTGATTCCATGATTTCAAAGTATTGTTCATAGGAGACTGGTGCCATGCCAATGTATGGATTTTCTTCAGAGATTCCCTGAATTTTTTCACGGCCTTTCTTGGTTATAGTGTATTGAATACTTGAAAATAAAAATCCACCACTTACTGGGGTGCAGTAACCATTCTTTTCTAATTCACTTAGAATTACTTCCATGATATCCCAGTGTATTCCCGTAACTTCATTTATAATGCTACTTTTGACTGTACCATAATTTGATATCATCTTCAAGATTAAGTCTTTTACAAATGTTTTTGAGAGTTGAAGTTCATCCAGAGTTCGTGGTTGTTTGAGTTTTTTAAATAGGGATTCCATTTTGGAATCATGATAGTAATCCATTAATCATCACCTGCTTTTCATTATATAAATGATAATAAAACAAGTATTTAAAAAATTAGGTTTAATTGAAAATTTGAAGTTTAAAAAAAAAAATATTTTTTTTTATAGTAATTCTATAATATCGCCTATATTAGATACTACATCTAATTCTATATTATTCTCTTCTAGATACTCTTTTTCATCCGAGGTTAACTTAGAATTCACTAAAATGGCGGACATTCCAATATTAATTGCTCCTATTATATCCTTATTGAATTTATTACCTATCATAATAGATTTATTGGGTTGACATTCCATACGATCTAGGGCTAATCTAAATATCTTTTCATCAGGCTTCTCCACTCCAGCTTCCTCAGAAGTTACTACTTCATCAAAAAAGTGATGTAAACCCAGTCTTATAAGTTTTTCCCATTGTTTTATAGTTATTCCATCGGATATAACTCCCAGATGATACCCTTTACTTTTTAAATAGATTAAAGTAGAAGGTGTTTTTGGAAACAGTCTTAAAAGAGCGAATTTAACGTTATGATATGTTATCATTCCTAAAGCTATAAGTAAAGGTTTTTCTTCACCAAAAACTCTTTTAGTTAAAATATTAAAATGTTTATCGTAATTTGAGCCTTTTTCTTTAATTATCTCCTTCAGTAATTTGTAAGCTTCATCTGAAGATAATGGTAACCCTGCATCTATCATCACATTAATAGCAGCTTTCCTAGCTAATCTAGCGAAACCTGACGTATCATAAAGAGTATCATCTATATCAAAAAAAACAGCTTTTATCATAATATTTCCACATTCTATTTTTTTGTAAATATGTTAAAAACCCAATAATAAATTACTAAATTTTTATTTTTATTTTTTCTAAGTGAGAATTAAAATAAATATAAAAAAAAATTTGTTCCATGATTATGAGATTATAGTTATAAGGTATATATTTTATCCAATAAAACATTCCATGTTTATTTTATTTCAAATTAAAAAAATGCATCCAGATTACTTTGCCTTTCACCGTATAGTATATCCTCTTTAGAATAACCTACCGCATCTAATATCCGAGAAACAGCTGGTAAAATCTGATTATTTATATAATAAGATGGATCATACTTTGATATATCTACACATTCAACAGGCACTGCTCTTTCATTGATAGGTTCTTTTCCCCGAATAACCACATATCTTATAATGGACCCGGGACCCACTTTTAAACCTTTCTTCAAGGCTTTTCTTGCAGCAATTACATGGGGAGCTTTCTGAACATAATCATCTGGATTTTTAGTGAGTTGAGTGTGAATCACCAAATCATCTAAAGGAATTACTCCACTATTTAACTCTTCTATAACCGTTTTTATAATTTTAGCTGCCTTTTTCGGTGAACCATCCTTCAATATAGCCATCAACACTTTTTCTTGAGTTTTTTTAGCTACAGGAGCCCAATCTCGCCTCACTAATTCCAGACCCTTCACTACTATTCTATCATCAACTATAAGGGCATATCTTTTCTTGGTAACGAAGAAACCCCTCTGAAAGAATCCTTCAAATTTAAGTTCCATATTCTCAGGAAGGTCCTGATTAACATCTCCAATAAAATTCTTCGCCTTATCCGAAATTAGCGTTTTAACTATTTTCTGATCTACTTCACTCATTCAACTAGTACACCATTTACCATGCCATGTTGACCCGGACGTGAACTTACTTTAACTTTTCCCAGACTAGTTTCCACCATAGCACCTTTATTTATGATATTTCTTCTTACAAATTGGATGTTAGCAGTGTTTTCTAATACACCTATTATTTCAACTACCTGGACTTTCTTATTTTTAGGATCTAACACATTAATTTGGTTATCATTAGCGAGTCTCATTTTCCTGTTTCCACCTTTGGTTCGGATATTTTTAATTTTCCGATTTCCAATCTTAGTTTCTGCAGGAGCCCTTCCAAATTCGATTTTTCGTTTATTTCGGTTAGCTTTTCCTCTTCCACCTGTAGACTTTCTTAATGATTTTCCTTGCCAAATTGCCATTTATATTCACCTCTAATTGTTCAAAAAATTTTTTATATTAATTCTATTTTATTATAAAGAGTTAATTATAGATTCTTTTTCCTATAAAATATATTCTGAGTAAATAAATTAAGAATTTGATAAAAAAATACTTTTTATTCTATTTTTCTCTGGAAATTTAAAAATTTTATAGGTAAAAATTTATATTAACTGTTCAAAGGGATAAGCTTTTCATTACTTAATCTTATCTTAATAGAGAATTATATAATTGGAATATATTTAAATATATTTGAATTTCAAAACTTCAAATAGAGAATATAAAAAATTAAACTTATTTTGTTAATTTTTTTTTATTTGAAGAAATTAAACTTTACCAAAAAAATATTTGAGTAAATAAATTTGGCAAAATAAAATAAAAAAAAATTAGTCAAATTAATCTATGAAATAAGAAAAATATTTTATAAAAAATTAATATTTAAACATTTAAGAAAAAATTAATTTATCAGAAAAGGGTGAATTTCTAATGAAAATAGGTATGTCACATGGAGCTGGCGGAGAAATAATGCAAGACTTGATATCAGATATCATACTTGGGAATATTAAAAATAAAAAGGTGAATGGGGGAGTAGGTCTAGATGAATTGGATGACGGAGCTTCCATTCCCTTTGGAGAATATGAAATCATAATAAGCACGGACAGTCACACTATCCATCCCATATTTTTCCCTGGCGGAGATATTGGGAAAATATCTATGGCTGGAACTATAAATGATGTATCAGTAATGGGAGCTAAACCTTTAGCCATAGCTAGTGCGATGGTTTTAAGTGAAGGTTTCTTAAGTGAAGATCTAACGAAGATCGTTAAATCAATGGACGCTGTCTCCAGAGAGGTTGATGTGGCAATAGTAACTGGTGATACTAAAGTTATGGAGAAAGATAAGCTGGATAAAATCATAATAACGACCACAGGGATTGGTATAGTAAAAAAAGGTGAAGTTAAAAGAGATTCTAATCTTAAAGTAGGCGATCAAATCATACTAACTGGAAGTGTAGGTGACCATGGAATAGCATTAATGTCCTATCGTGAGGGTTTTGGATTTGAAACAGATTTACAATCGGATGTAGCACCAGTATGGGGAATGGTTGAAGCTGCATTAAATGTTGGTGGGGTGGATGCTATGAAAGATCCCACTAGGGGAGGAATTGCCAATGCCTTAAATGAATTAGCATCTAAATCCGGAGTAGGAATGCTAATAGATGAAGATAAAATACCTCTTAAAAGAGAGGTAATTGCTGCATCTGAAATGTTGGGAATAGACCCTTATGAAGTGGCTAACGAAGGAAAAGTCATAATGGGTGTAGAGAAAAACAAGGCTGAGGAAATTCTTCAAGCAATCCGTAACACTAAATACGGTAAGGAAGCCCAGATTATAGGTGAAGTAACTCAAGGCCGACATGTAATTTTAGATACAATTGTAGGTGGTAGAAGAATACTAGAGGAACCCATAGCTGATCCTGTACCTCGAGTATGCTGAAAATAAAAGTTTTGTAAGAATATCTAAAAATCTGTCAAATAAATTAGTAAAATAAGTCTAAATAAAAAAAAATTTTGATTAAAAATTTATAAAGATTAAATTACATAATAAATTAGATATATAAAAACTTTTATTTGGAGAGTGAAAAATGCAAGGATCATGGGGCAGACGATTTATAGCTTTGGTAGTTGATGCTGTTATTATAATTTTGTTTTCATGGATTCTAGTTGCATTAACATATCCAGTGATAGCTTTGACTAATTCATTTCAAATTTTAGGGTTTTGGCTTCTCATATTAGCTTTTATAATAATAATTTACTTCACTTATTTTGAGGGAAAATATGGTGCAACACCAGGTAAAAATCTTATGAAACTCAAAGTAAAAGCCCAGAATGGTGATATGGATTACATGAAGGCGTTCATAAGAAATCTCTCCAAGATTTTATGGTTGCCTTTGATTGTGGATTTACTTGTTGGTTTCCTCTTTGGAAGTCCACGTAAACGTTATCTGGATCGATTAGCTAAAACTGAAGTGGTGAAGGTTGAAGAAGTGGAAAAATCAAGAAAAAAATTAGGTCAGTCCATTTCTTAAATAACTTTTTTTTATATAAACCATTTTCTTTACATTAAAAAAAATAGAAAATAATAGGATATCCTTCACAATTTAATAATATACTAAAAAAAATATATAAAATAATTAGTATTTGGGATGAATTAAGATGTCAAATAAGGACTTAGTAAATATTGGAGAGAATATTATAAAATTTAAGTCAGATAAACCTTTTAGAATGTTTGTTGGGGAAATTAACGAGGATATTGTTAAAAAAATTTCTCCAGGTGAAGTTGAAGGATTTAAAAATGGGGATAAAGTAGTAGTAATGCATGCTGAAGATTGGTTATGGTTCCTTAATGAATTAACTAACGCAACTAAAAGGAAACAATAAAACTATTGATTCTAATTAAGTTTTTTTGTATTTAATCAGTAAATAAGAATATTTAAAGTAAGTTAAAATATAAAAGTTTAGAATTTAAGCATAATAAAGAATGAAATATTATTTTTTGTTTGTTGATAATTATGAGTAAAATAACAAATTATTCACTGATAAACATGTTAATGGGTGCATCAACTAAACAGGGTAATGATATTGCTATTAAAAGTAGAAAAATAGTAAAAGCCCTTATAAAAGATAAAACCCAGCATTTAACACCGGAAGAGAGATCTATAGTGGAGAGGATTGTACATTCAACAGCAGATCCGGAGTATGCTGATTTAACTAAAATTAGCGGTGAATTTGTAAAAAAAAGTTTAGAAAGTCTTAAGAACGGTAAAGATATCCTTACAGATATTAATATGGTGAAAGCAGGTATTAATTCTTATAATGGAAATGTTAAATGTTACATAAATCATGAAAAAACACTTAAACTTACTAAAAAGAATAATATAACCCGTGCAGCTGCAGCTATGCAGGTTGCAGCTGTGGAAGAATTTGATGGAATAGTAGTGATTGGAAATTCCCCAACAGCATTACTAGAAGTTCTAAATTTATATAAAAATAATAAAATTAAGATTCAATCAGTTATCGGTGTTCCAGTAGGTTTCGTTGGTGCAGAAGAATCTAAAGAAGCCTTACATAAAACTGAAATCCCTCATTTAATAACCCAAGGCCCTAAGGGAGGGACGCCAGTTGCAGTAGCAGCTATTAATTCATTAATAAATCTAATTTAGTTAAAAACAAGAAATTTTATTTAAATAATTTTTTTTTTAGGAGTATTGATTAACTTGAAATCGGAAGAATTATTTCAAATAGCTAAGAAGTTTCTTCCAGGAGGAGTTGACTCTCCTGTAAGATCTTATAAACCTTACCCTTTCTTTGCAGAAAGATCTGAAGGCCCCTACATTTATGATGTGGATAAAAACAATTATATTGATTACTGTCTAGCCTATGGACCCTTAGTTTTAGGTCACACTCATCCTGATGTGATGGAATCAGTTAAAGAACAGCTGAAATTAGGTTCAGCGTTTGGTGTACCTACTGAAAAGGAGATAGAATTAGCGAAACTAGTTGTAAATAAAATTCCCTGCGCTGAAATGGTTAGATTTGTGAATTCTGGTACAGAGGCTACTATGAGTGCAATTAGATTGGCTAGAGCATACACTGGAAGAAAAAAGATAGTTAAATTTGAAGGCTCTTATCATGGAGCACATGATTATGTTCTAGTGAAATCTGGCTCGGGAGCAATGGGATTACCGGATTCATTAGGAGTGCCAGAAGAAACCACAAGGAATACATTAGTAATTCCATACAATTCTAAAGAAGCGGTTGAATCACTTATTGAAAAACAATCACAAGAGATTGCAGCTATTATTATAGAGCCTGTGATGGGTAATGTGGGTTGTATCCCGCCACGTGAAGGTTACCTTAAATTTTTACGTGAAGTTACAGCAGAACATGATATTGTTTTAATATTTGATGAAGTTATAACTGGATTTAGAGTTGCAGAAGGAGGAGCTCAGGAATATTATAATGTAACACCTGATTTAGTGACTTTAGGAAAGATTTTAGGTGGCGGATTCCCAATCGGGGCTTTAACAGGGAAAAAAGAGTTAATGGAGATGTTAACTCCACTTGGCGGTGTTTATCAAGCGGGAACATTTAATGGAAATCCAATATCAATTACTGCAGGTTTAACAACATTGAAATTGCTTAATCATAGTTTCTATAAAAAATTAAACCATAAAGGAGATTACATGCGTAGTGGAATTAGTGATATACTGGAAGATAATAATTTAGAATTTAAAATAGCAGGTTTAAGTTCCATGTTTCAATTATACTTTACTGATAAGGATGTATGGAATTATATGGATGCTAAATCCTCTGACACTAAAATGTTTGACCAATATTTCCACAATCTCTTAAAAGAGGGTGTATTTATACCGCCATCTCAGTTTGAATGCTGCTTCATATCCCTGATGCATGAGAAATCTGAATTAGACACTACTTTGGAAGCCATGAAGCAGTCGATTAAAAGAATATGAAAAAAATAATTATTAAGTAAATATTTTTAATCCACATTTTTTTTTAATTATATAATATTTCATAAATTTCATTAAAAAGATTAAAATGAAAATAGTAGCTGGTGTTGGAGAAAATAAAAATATAGTGGAAGCAGCCCGTCAAGTGGAATTTCCAGTAATTTTAGTGGATTCTGAAGAAGAATTCACAGAATTAATTTTAAAAGGAGAAGCTGATGCATTTGTTCGGGGATCCCTCGAAGCTTCTATAGTAATGGCAGAAATAAAAAATAAATATGGAAATATTTATCGTGCAGCATTCTTAGAAGTAGATGGAAATAAATTCTTTTTAGCACCTGTGGGTATTGATGAAGGAGATTTATTATCACAGAAAATTCAGATAATAAAGTTAGCCACGGAATTACTCCCAAAAATGGGTATGGATCCTAAAATAGCAGTATTATCTGGCGGTAGAGCTAATGATGTTGGAAGAAGCAAGAAAATAGATGAATCTATAGCGCAAGGTGAGAGTTTAACTAGGATCACAAGGAATAAATATATTGTTAAACATTACTATATATTGATAGAAAATGCAATAGCCGATCATGCAAACTTTATTTTGGCTCCTGATGGTATTTCCGGAAATTTAATATTCAGATCACTTATTTTACTAGGTTCCGGGAAAAGTCATGGTGCAATAACCCTGGGTATCAGTGAAATACTGGTGGATACATCTAGATCACAAAGTGTAGAAGGATATATAATGGCATTAAAATTTGCTAAATATTTAGCAGATTTAAGGAATAATGAATAAAAATTAAAGACTTATAAGGATAAAAATCAATCTATTCATCAAAGGAGTGGAAATGTCAGTTCTAACGCCAATTTACACAGCATACGAGTGGTATATCTCAAGAAATCTACGAACAGAAAACATGCCTCGACACGTAGCTATCATAATGGATGGCAACAGAAGATTTTCAAAAATACAAGGAAGTATAGATCCCATTGAAGGTCATAAACGTGGTATAAGTACTCTGGAACAGTTTTTGGATTGGTGTGTTGATCTTGGAATTGAAATAGTTACAGTCTATGCCTTCTCAACGGAGAATTTTAAAAGACCAAGAAAAGAAGTTGAAGGTTTGATGAATCTTTTTAAAGAGAATTTTGAAGATATAGCTCAAAATAAGAAGATACATAAAAATCAAGTGAGAGTAAAGGCTGTAGGTCAATTAGAATTACTTCCGGATGATGTGAGGGCAGCTATAAAAATAGCTGAAAAATCCACAGCTGATTATAATAAAAGATTAATGAACATTGCTATAGGTTATGATGGACGTTTAGAAATAGTGGATGCAATAAAAAAGATTGCTAATGAAGTTAAAGAAGGAAAAATAAATTCTGATGATATAGATGAGAAAATAGTTAATGATAACCTTTACACAGCAGGACTTGCAGATCCCAACTTAATAATAAGAACCAGTGGCGAGGAAAGACTCAGCGGTTTTTTATTATGGCAATCATCCTACTCTGAACTTTACTTCTGCGATAGTTTATGGCCTCAACTAAGGAAAGTAGATTTTCTAAGAGCGTTACGATCATATCAACAAAGAGATAGAAGATACGGAATTTAGAAATATAAATTTCAATAATATTTTTTTTATTTTTATCTCAAACATTTATTTCACAGTTCTACATTAATGCTAAATTTTAAGGAGTTATAATTTATGATAGACACTCATTGTCACATTGATTTTAAAGAATATAATAAGAACAGGGGAGAAGTAATGGATAGAGCTCAACAGAAATTGAAAGCTATAATCAATTCAGGGGCAAGTTTAGGTGGTAATAGGCGTACATTAAAATTTATGGATGAATATAATGGATTCCTCTATCCCACATTAGGATTCCACCCATCAAACGCATCAAAAGCAGATCATAATATAATTGAAAAGGCATTAGACGAGATAAAAGATAATATTGATAAAATCGTCGCGATTGGTGAGACAGGACTTGATTATCATGAATTAAATATTGATAAAAATAAAGAAAGACAAATAAAGGTATTTAAAACATTCATAGACTTAGCTAATGAATACGAGTTACCATTAGTGATACATGCACGCGATGCTGAAAAGGAGGCGTTGGATATGGTAATGAAATATTCATTAATACCTGAAGTTATATTTCACTGCTACGGGGGAGACGATGAAACAGCCAATAATATAGTGGATCAAGGTTATTACCTTTCGTTTTCAACAATTATATGCTTCTCCAAGGAACATCAAACCATCATAGAAGAACAACCAATTTCAAATATGTTAACTGAGACAGATAGTCCTTATTTATCACCTTTTAAAGGTTTGAGAAATGAACCATCCTTTGTTGAGGAAGTAATTAAAAAAATTGCAGATATAAAATCTTTATCAACAAATAAAGTTGATAAGATAACAGAAAAGAATGCTAAAAAAATATTTGGAATATGAAAAATGAATTTTTGAATATTTTTTTTTATTTTTCATTATCGAGTCTTTCAAATACTTTCTTTGCAGAGGTTATGCCATTTATGGATGCTGGGAATCCTGCATAAACTGCCATTTGGATTATTACTTCTATAATCTCTTCACGAGTGCATCCAACATTTAAAGCACCTTCTATATGGCTTTGAAGCTGAGTTTGAGCATTACCTAATGCTGTAAGTGCAGCTACAGTTGCAATTTCCCGATATTTTAAATCAAGCCCGGGACGTGAATAAATATCCCCATAAGGAAATTCCACCACAAAACGTACTAAATCAGGTGCTATATCATCTAAACTTTCCTTTAATCTTTTAAATCCATTATCATTCATCTTTTCAAGATTATTCTTACCAGTTTGATAGCGATTATCATTCATATTTTAATCACATCCTCGTATTTAAAAAAATATTTTCTTTCTAGAATATCCATTTTTTTTATTGTTATTAATTATTTATAAAATGGATTAAAATAAGATGATTTAAAGGTTTAAAGAAAAATAATTGCTTAAAAAAAATTAATTTAATATATTATTTTTTAGGTGGATAATTAATATGAAACCATATGTAATTTTAAACTCTGCCATGACTTTGGATGGTAAAATAACAACTAAAACGGGAAATTCAGAGATTTCAGGCTCAGAAGATCTTCTAAGAGTTCACAAGCTTAGAAAAGATTCAGACTCTATTATGGTTGGAATTAACACCGTAATAATAGATGATCCACGATTAACAGTCCATAAAATACCAGCAGAAAAATCGGATAACCCATTAAGAATAGTTATAGACAGTAGAGCCAGAACACCCCTTAACTCACGTATATTAAATGATGAAGCACCCACTTTAATAGTTGTTACTGAGAAAGCTCCATATGAAAATATTCAAGCATTAAAAGATAAAACAGCAAATATCGATGTGATAATAAATGGGGAGGATAAAGTTGATCTCCCACTTCTAATGAATGAACTATTTCAAAGAGGAGTGAGAACTTTAATGCTAGAAGGAGGATCCACTTTAAATTACTCAATGATAAATGAGGGGTTGGTTGACGAAGTAAGAGTATGTATAGCTCCTATGATAATTGGAGGAGTGAAGGCTAAAACATTAGTTGGAGGAGAAGGAGTCAATTATATGAATGAAGCGTTCAAATTAAAACTTAAAAAAAATTATACACTAGGAAAAGATTTAGTACTAGAATATACTGTGATTAAATAAATAAAAGAAGGATTAAAAAAAAAAATTTTAATATCTATTTTTTGAATATAAGTAGATATACACCTGCTATTATTAATCCAATGGCTATTATCCATATTAAATAGACATAAAACCAAGGAACTTCTAGCATTATCACTATTATTAGAATGGCGATTATAATGTATATGATACCCTGAAGTTTTTCATTCATCCTTTTTTACACCCCTTAACTAACCTTTATTCTGTTTAATCTATTAATTAAATTTTTCCATGAATGTTTAACATGTTTAATTGTAATTCTTTCGGAATCAAAATTAATATTTTTAGTAAAAACAAAAAAAGTGGTGGTTTTTTTTAATATAATAATACAAAATAGAATATTTTTTTTAGATTAATCCTTTCTTCTTTAAAATATTCACGGGATTACTTCTTAAAATCTTATAAATCTCTTTTTCAGGCACACCTGCACCTAAAGCTATCTGATAAGCAGTATCATAAGATATTAAATCCTGAGGTGCATGAGTATCAGTATCCATAACCAGATTAGCACCTACTTTCAACGCTACTTGAGCAACATGACCATTAGCAAGGCAATGCCCTCTTCTAGAGCTTAACTCCAATGCAATACCATTTTCTCTGGCAATTTCGGCCTCTTCAATTGTTATAAGTCCGGGGTGAGCTAAAATATCAACTTCTGGACAATTAACAGCCGTAAAATTCGTTCCCTCAAGCACAGGTTCCATCAACGTCTCACCATGTACCACTATAATCTCAGCACCTAATTTCCTTGCTTTATTAGCAAGTTTATCAATGATCTCAACAGGTGCATGAGTTATTTCAGCTCCAGGAATAACTTCAATATCCCAATTATCCCGAATATCAATAACAGTGCTAATAACATTCGTTATACTATTAATATTCGAAGAATCCACATGATCAGTTATAGCCACTGCCTCATGATCAAGAACCTGCGCACGCCTAGCTATCTCTGAAGGAAGAAGCTCACCATCACTAAATATACTATGAGTATGAAAATCTATTCTCTTGGTCGTAAATAATCCTCCCATACATCCATTTAAATACCATATTATTAAATTTATAATTTCAAATAGTAATATATCTAACCTCAAAATAATAATATGATACTATAAGCATAAATAATCTAGAAATATATTAAGGATTCTGTTTTTTTATATAACTAGATCCAAGTTTCTAAAAATTTTTGAGTTATTTTTAAATCTAAAAAAGAATATTTTGTATAAAATAATTAGTAAGTATTTTTCAATTAAAGAATTAGTATGTGATTATAAAATGAAATGTTCTATTTTCGTACCTGGACATATAACGGGTTTTTTTCAGATTATTGATCATCCCAATCCTCTTTATAAAGGTTCACGGGGAGCTGGAGTAGTATTAAATAAAGGGATTATAACAGAACTAAAAATAGAGGATGGTGCAGAGGATGTTAAAGTTAAGATAAATGGTAAATCTGACCCTAAAAATGCATCTATAACTTATAAAACAATTGATCTCATAAAGAATCGTTTTAAACTAGAAGATAAAAAGATTAATATTAAACATGAATTTCAGGTACCCATAAGCACAGGATTTGGTACTTCAGCTGCATGCGCTTTGGGAACATCACTAGCTATGACTAAAACTCTTAATTTACCATTAACATTTAATAAGGCTGCTTCCTTTGCTCATTTGGCGGAGATTGAGATGAAGAGTGGGTTGGGTGATGTGATGGCTGAAATAACTGGTGGAATAGTGTTAAGACTTATAGAAGGTTCTCCCGGAATAGGAATGGCAGATAAAATTATTGAAAAAAATAGTGAGGTTTTTATTATAAGTAAAACTTTAGGAGAAATTGAAACCTCCAAAATAATTGAAGATCCATATTATAAAAAGAGAATTAATCAAACTGGAAGAAAATTATTAGATGAACTTATTAAAATGCCAGATCTGAAAACTTTCATAAAATTATCCCGTAAATTCGCAGAAGAAACTTCATTAATGAATTCTGAACTTCATGAATTGGTGGAGATATTTGATGAAGAAACCATGGGGGCTTCCATGGCTATGCTGGGTAATACGGTATTTGCATTATCTAAAACTCCAGATATAAGTGTTGAAGATGTTTTAATTTCTAAAATTGATAATTTAGGCTGTAAATTTATATAATAAAGTTATTTAAAATTCAGTGTTTCGGCAGCCAATAGAAAAGGTAAACCACAATTATAATTATGAATACTAGTATTATACGAATTATTAAATAATACGTCCACCTATCAATTGCTTTCATTTTAAATCACTTAAATAATTGATTTAATTATTAAAATTTATTTTTTAACATCTTCGATTACGTAGTTAATTCCTTCATTTTCCAGTTTCCTAGTAATTGTGTTAGTCATTTTACCAACAGCGAATACTAATACATTTAAACCTCTTTTAGCTGCAGCTACTGTGGCTTGTGGAGTTGCAAATTCAAAATCAGCTGGTATATTTAGTTTATTAGTAATCGCACGTGATACAGTTCCCATAATACCCACACGATCAAATTTTCTCTGAGTATCATAATATATTTCTTCTATCTTCTTTAGATCAGAAGCATGTGAACCACCCTGGTTTATAGTGGGTAATTTAATTATCACTACGTATCCTGATTCTAGTTTTATGATACCGCCTAATTTAATTAAAGCTACATCTTCACCTTTATTAGCATTATTTAATACTTCACCATAAGCTGATGTTTTATGAGTAGAGGCGTAAAGTGTACCTTCATCCATTTCTAACCAAATTTCATCTCCTGATTTTAACTCTTCCCTAGCTATAGCTGGCCATATGGATTTATAAGTATTCATGGTATCCAATACTTGTTCCGCATATTTTTTAAGGTTCGTGGCCTCATTTTTAACTTTTTCGATTCCTCTTTTAGTGATTCGATAGTTTAAAGGTCTTTTACTGGTCTCAACAAATCCATCATCAGTTAAGCTTTTAATATTTTCAGAGACAGCTTGGATGGTTATTCCAAGTTTATCCGCGATATCTTTCTGGCGCAGATGAGGTTCTTGTTTAGCTATCTCAGCCAGTATTTGGAGTCGAGTGAATTCTCCTTTCGTTTTAAAGACCTTCATATTCAATTCCACATCACCATTTTTTTTTATAACTATATTAAATTATTTTTAATCCAAAGTTAAATTACCCCATTTAATGTTTCATTAAATATCTGTAGGAATTTACTCCTACTATCCTCCGGTATATAAGCTCCGCAAGCTACGGAATGACCTCCGCCACTGCCACCCACTTTCTCCGCAACTTTTCTAATAATATTACCGAAATGGATGCCATCATGAGCTAAAAGACGTGAGCAACGTAATGAAACTTTAATACCAGATTTTTCACTACTAATATCTGTAAAACCTATAATAGGTTTTTTCCAGTCACCATAACTTAAAATCATCCCCGCTATGGTTCCAATAACTTCACTTTTTATTTCATTACCATTAAAATACTGTAAATTCTCTAGTTGAGTTATCCGTTCCTCTTCTCGAACCCAATCCATCTTCTGAGCCAAATATTTACGATGCTCACGTGCTAAACTATCCATATCATCCAATGCAATTCCCCTATCACCCTTCAAAACTTCAAGGGCTACATCATGATTTTTATGACGCCCGCAAGCATTAATAGCAGTTGAAAATTCACTAGCATCCCTTAAAGGTGAATACTTCTTCTCTAATAAAAATTCATAGGCATCTCCAGATATTAATTTAGGGATATGTTTAACGTATCTATTAGGAACTTCACGCGATAACATTCTCACCAACTCTGAGAATATCCTTCTCTTCTCTTCCAAGCTTAAATCACATAATGATCTTTGCTTCCTACCATTCTTAGTAGGAATATCTAATTTATTCAACATTAAAATGCATTCATTACGATTATTTGTTATAGGAAGATTAACATCACCGAAATAAGATAAAGCAACAAATAATGGTCTAGTCTGTCTTCCATAAATTGATAAATCATTTACAGAATCTACCAAGTTTCTAGTAATTCCATCAGTAAGTATTCCATGATTTAAACCTTGAAGTTTACCATTTAAACTATTCTGCATATCTCCAACAGCACTTAAAACTCCAATCCAACTTAAATCATAGAATCCAAAGGTTTTAGCTAGAAGATAAGCCATACCTCCACCAGATATCTCATAGGATCCATCGATACCATAATGATGAGGATTTAACTCTAGAAAACTTCCATTAACATGATTTAAACTTCTAATGGGTGGATGATGATCTAAAATTAGAATCTTTGAAAGGGAAGTGCTAAATTTATCTAAATTCTGACCTGAACCTAGATCACTGAAGATTGTCACTTCATTTTCTGCTTTTAAATCTTCAATCATATCCAAACTTATAAATTCAATTTCATGACTTATTTCTAATCTATCCAAGGTTGATGAGAGTATAGCACCGGCTGATATTCCATCACAATCAATGTGGCTGTAAATCTTCACGTCTTCAGCTTCTTGAACCATTTTATGAGCTTTAGAAAACGCTTGATCCATAACGCCTATTTTAGTATTAACCATGCCATTAACTCCATAATTATAATAAAATTAAATATCATTCTATTCCATTTAACTTTATATTAAATTTAATGCTTATAAATAGATTTCTAAAATTAAATAGGATTAATTTAATACATATAAGGAAAAAAAATAGGATTAAAAAAAAAGAGAGATTTACAAAAAAACTTAAAAAATTTACGTTTTTTTTATTGTCTGAATCCATTAATCATTTTACTTATCCTCAAAATAATCTCTCTTTTAGTCATTTTCCCATCTACAATTACTCTTCCTGACTTCTCCCACCATAATTTAGGATAAGATTTATCCTTTTCTACTAAAGGATTCAAACCTAGTTTACCCGCAGCCCGTGAAATTTCTCTTAACTTCGGGGAGCTAACTGCAGTTTCTTTGGGAATCCTCCTCCCTTCTGCTTGAGTTCTAGTCGAATCAATATAAACTGGCCAAATTATAATTCTCCCACTCTCATTATTCAAGTTCAATCACCTAAAAAAATTTATATATTTTTAAAATTCATCTCTTAATTTATTTAACATTGCTTTAACTGTGTATTCATCAGGAATTATAGTAGGTATACCCTTCTCTTTTAGTGGTTTAGCGGTTACAGGACCGATTGCAGCCACTAAAATCTCACCATCTTTTAAAGGCTCCAGAAAATCATTCAATTCTTCTTTTTTTACCATTTCAAATAAATTTTGAGCAGTGAGAGTGCTGGTAAACGTCACAGCATCCACTTCTCTATTAATCACACTTTTTATAAGTTTATAAATCCTTTTCTTATCCTTAGGAAGACCTGATTTATAAGCCTCAGCTAATAAAACCTCTGCACCCATATCCTCCAATCCTTTCGGAAGAGTATCACGAGCAGCAAAAGTTCTGGGAATACCAATCAATTTATACTTTAAATCAATATTCTGGAAAACTTCGAGTAATCCTTCAGCAGTATAATTATCAGGAATGATATCTGCTTCTAAGCCATATTCCTGCAAATAATTTCCCGTACGAGGACCAATAACTGCTATTCTACAATTAGGATTTAACTTATCCTTCAAAGGGGTGCAATGTTTAAAAAGGGATAAAATTGATGTAGGTGAAGTGAATACCAACCAATCCAATTCATTTATCCTTTCACATAATTTAATCAGTGACTGGGAACTTGAAATTTGCAGTTCAAGCGTGGGTACCACTAATGCTTCTCCATCGTAATCTTCAATTATTTGTACAGCCTCTGCACTCCTCTCTAAAGGCCGAGTTACTGCTATTAATTTATTTTTAAAATTTTTCATAGTTGAATCCTTCTGAATACATCCACTACATGCCCTACAATCACAAGTGCGGGTGATTTCACATCTTTTCTTGCAATATTTTCTAATGTGCCTGTTATTATTCTCTCATTAGGCATGGTGCCGTTTTCTATAACACAGACTGGAGTTTTAGGATCCCTATATTTCATTAATTCACGCGTATTATCTTCTAATCTTCCTACACCCATGAGTATAATGATAGTATCTGCTTTAAAATCCCATTTAACTTGTTTTTCACTTTTAGTTGGATCTTCATGACCAGTTACAATGGTAACCGAGGTAGCCACACCCCGATGAGTGACTGGAAGTCCAACCGATGTGGGAACGCCTACTGCTGAGGTTACTCCTGGAACAGTTTCTATAGGAATATTCTCTTTTAATAGTGCTAACATTTCTTCACCACCCCGCCCAAAAACGAATGGATCTCCTCCTTTAAGTCTCACTACTTTTTCATAATTTTTTGCTTCATTTATTAAGATTTGATTAATTTCATCCTGAGTTTTATAATGTTCACCAGCTTTCTTTCCAACATAGATTAAATTAGCATTTTCTGCATATTTAAGGATTTCATCATTAGCCAGACGATCATATATCACTACATCCGCGTTTTTAAGAATTTTAACGGCTTTAAGAGTTATAAGATCCGGATCACCGGGTCCTGCACCTACTAAATATACCACCATTTTCTAGTTCACCAAAACCATTTTTTTTGAAAAAAAAGTTTTTATAATTTTTTTAACATTCCTTTAAAAAATTTTAAACCATCAACCGATCCTAAAATACTTTCAGAAGCTCTTTCAGGGTGAGGCATTATGGCACATATTAATCCATCTTCATTACAAACTCCAGTTACAGCTTCTAATGACCCGTTAGGGTTTTCACTAGCAAAGGTTAACACTATTTGATCCTGATCATGCAGTTTCTCTATTTCATCATTATAGTAACGACCTTCAGCATGGGCTATGGGCATTTTTATGACTTCATTTTGCCTGTACAAGCTGGTGAATAATGTACGATTGGTTTTAACCTTCAATTCAGTCCATTTACATATAAATTTAGCGTTACTATTTGTAGTGAATACTCCGGGAACCAAACCAATCTCTGCCAATATCTGTGCCCCGTTACAAATACCTAATACTGGCTTATCTTCTTTAACAATTTTTTTAACACCTTCTATAATGGGGGTGATTGCTGCTATGGCTCCAGCTCTCAAGTAATCTCCGTAGGAGAAGCCGCCTGGTATTACAATTGCCTCAAAATCTGATAGATTCCTATGATTCCACCAAATATAACTCGGTTGCCCTCCCGCTAACTCTAAAGCGTGGAATACGTCACGGTCACAATTGGAACCTGGGAATCTAATAATACCTACTTTCATCCTTTATTCATCCTTCAATTGGGGGGTTATTTTTATCTCATAATTATGGATAACGGGATTGCAGAGTAATCTCTGGCACATTTCATCCACCTCATCATGGATATTTTTTTCACTCTCTCCGGGTAGAGAGAATTTTATTATTTGGAGAGTTTTAGTATTTTCCACTTGGTATTCCAGAAGAGATAAAGCTCTTTGTATTGTAGCCGCTTCAGGATTCAGCATACCCTTCTTCAAACTTATTTTAACCTCTGCATCATATTTCATAATAGATCACACCAAATTTTTCGTCAAATATTAGTTAATGAATAAAGTAATAATTAGAAATTTAAATTCCACTTATTTTTATCTTCACTATTTAATATACGTGATGCCACCTGCTGGTAGGCTTCCATTACATTCGATTCTCCTTTACGGAATAAATCCTTATCTAAAACATCGAAAGTTTGAGCATCCCATAATCTGCAAGTGTCAGGACTTATCTCATCACCTAAGACTATTTCTCCACGATAATTCTTACCATATTCAATTTTGAAGTCAGTTAAAATAATATCTTTATCTTTAAGAAAACCTTTTAAAACTTCATTAATACGGAGTGTGATTGCTCTGATTCTTTTAAGTTCTTCTTGAGTAGATAAATTCAATGCTAAGATTATATCATCATTTAACATTGGGTCATGGTATTCATCACTTTTATAATCAATCTGTATAATAGGAGGTTCAAATTCCTGCCTAGATTTGAATGGAAACTTTCTAACAAGACTTCCCGCGGCTATATTTCTAATTATAATTTCTAGTGGCAGCATATCCAATCTATGGGATAACATTAATCCTGGTTCTAAGAGTTTAATGTATTGAGTTTTAACTCTACTAGTTTCCAGTAATTCAAAAAATTTAGAGGAAATAATTGAATTATAATAACCTTTTTTAGTAAGTTTATCTTTTTTTTTCCCATCACCTGCAGTGATATCATCTCTAAATTTAATTATTACTAATTCAGGATCATTAGTTTGATACACATCCTTAGCTTTCCCCTTATATAATAAATCTCCAATTTGTAAATCCATAGTTAACCTACCTATTCCTTTTATATTTATGATTTATATGAATTAATTAATTAATCCCAAATTATCAAATACTTTTATATTCATATAAATTTACAATTAGTGATATTGCAATAACTTTCTAATTCATAATCTAATTTATAATAATTAATTGTTAAAAGCTTTATTAAAGCATTCATTATCGGTGAAAAATCATGTGTGGAATTGTAGGATGCATACTTAAAGATAAAGATGCTGCACCAATACTACTAGAATGCGTTAGAAAACTCGAATACAGGGGTTACGATTCAGTAGGTATGGCCACTATCAGCAGTATATTAAACATTAAAAAGGATCAAGGAAAAATAGATGAAGTTGATGAAAAACTAGAAATAACTGACTTACCCGGTGTAAAAGGTATAGCACATGTAAGATGGGCAACCCATGGATTACCAACTAAAGAAAACGCACACCCACATACTGACTGCAAAAATAGGATAGCAGTAGTTCACAATGGCATAATTGAAAACTTCAAAGAACTAAGGAGAGAACTTGTAGAAGAAGGACATCAATTCACATCAGACACTGATACAGAAGTTATACCACACTTAATAGAAAAATACACGGATAATGGTGCTGAGTTAGAGGAAGCGATTCGATTAGCTATACAAAAAATCAAAGGATCCTACGCTTTAGCGGTTATATCCACTTTAGAACCGGATAAAGTTATAGGAGTAAGAAAAGAAAGCCCATTAATTGTAGGTTTAGGTGAAAATGAATACTTCATAGCATCTGACGTACCAGCCATTTTACAACATACTAATCAAATATTATACCTAGATGATAATGAAATGGTTATTCTAAAGGATACGGGAGTTACTATTAAGAATTTAAATGGTGAAATACTCACTAAAGAAGTGCATACCATTGACTGGTCGCCTGACATGGCTGAAAAGCATGGATTTGATCATTTCATGCTTAAAGAGATTCATGAACAATCAGATGCCGTGAAAAATACTTTAATGGAAGAATCGGAGATTAAGGAAGTAGTAAAAAAATTCGAAAAATTCCAAAGAATATGTTTTGTCGCCTGCGGAACATCTTACCACGCATCTATGGTTGGTAAATATCTCTTTGAAACCTTACTCGGCACACCCACCGATGTATTGTTAGCTTCTGAATTTGAATACTCATCAAATTCTTTAGATGAAAATACACTAGTTATATTAATAACGCAATCTGGAGAAACTGCAGATACACTGAAGGCTCTCAAAATAGCGAATAAAAAATCTCAGACTTTAGCTATTGTAAATGTAGTTGGAAGTACAGCAACACGGAATGCTCAACATGTCATATACACTAGAGCCGGTCCCGAAATAGGTGTTGCAGCCACGAAAACCTATATAACTCAGTTAACATCTATTTATTTACTAGCAATATGTTTGAGTGAAAATGAAGAATTAAACGAACAACTTCAAAAAATACCAGATCATATACAAGCCATCTTAGAAATGGAAGATCACATTAGAGAAATCGCCCGGAAATATAAAAACACTTCCAACGCTTTTTTCTTTATTGGAAGAGGTTTCTCCTATCCCACAGCATTGGAAGGAGCACTCAAACTTAAAGAAATTACTTATATTCATGGTGAGGGTTATGCAGCTGGTGAACTTAAACATGGACCTTTAGCGCTTATAGATGATGATGTACCTGTGGTTGCTATAGCACCTCCTGGAAAGAGTCATGATAAAACATTAAGTAATGTTGAAGAAGTGAAGGCAAGAGGAGCACAAGTAATAGCTTTAGGATCTAGCGAAGATGATGTTCTAAAATCAGTGGCACACGATTACATTGAATTCACGGATGAAATCAATGAAATTATATCTCCTATAACTTACGTAGTCCAATTACAACTTTTAGCATATTATATTAGTATTGAACGAGGTATAGACCCGGATAAACCAAAAAATCTTGCTAAATGTGTTACAGTGGAATAAAAAAAATAATATTTTAATCTAAAAATTAATACTTTAAAGAAAATTTTAGTTAAAGAAAAATAAAACTAATGTTATAAAAAAACTCCACTGAGAAAATTTTAGTATTATAAAGCTGGAATTCCATTAAATTTAAATATTTGAAGGGAATATTATTTATCATTAGATTATAAACTATTAAATGTTTATCAGAGTTGTTTTAAAATGAATTCTAAAAAATCTGGAACGATTTTTATAGTATTAATTATTGCTTTAATAGCTTATGGATCTGGTTCCGTTGCTAATGCATTTGATCTAGGTGGTAATTCAATGGTGAATTTAATTCCATCAGAAATTACATCCTTCAATCAGCAGCAAATAACTCAGATGAACGATCCATCTTTTCAACCAGTGTATTTGATTCAACAAGCCATAATTAATAATGATACTAACACTACCAATGAAACTCTAAATACAACAAATAATGATAATAATTCTGAATATCAAAACGATACGAATCAAAATAATCAGTAAACAATCACAAATTCAGAGTATTATTTAATTAAAATAATTGAAATTTAATTTTATTATTTATCAATTATTCAACTTCTTAATTTAAACTATAAATCCATTATTTGATGGTTTTATTAATCAATAAATAATTTTTTTTTGAAGGTGAGGATATAAATGTCAGATGAAAATAAGATTGGAGAAAAGATTCGTCATATAAGGGAAAATAATGAAATGTCAGTAAAAGAATTAGCTGATGCAAGTCACTGTAGTGTAGAGTTTATAATAGACTTGGAAAACGGAGCTTATATTCCCTCACTTACTCCTCTTTTAAAGATTGCCAGGGCATTAGGGGTGCGATTAGGTACTTTTCTTGATGATTCACCTCAAACAGGACCATTCATAGTGAAATCTGGCAAATCAGAAAACATTACACATTTCTCAGGAAGTTATAATAATCTTGAAGAAAGCACTTTAGATTTTTATTCCTTAGCATATGGAAAGCAGGATCGGCACATGGAACCATTCATCATTGAAGTAAGCCCTAAAACAGGAGAAAACAAGCTTTCATCACATGAAGGAGAAGAATTTATCTACGTACTGAATGGGGAAATAGAAATTCTCTATGGTCAAGAAAAATATCAACTTAAAACAGGAGATAGTATCTATTATGATTCTATAATTCCCCATGAATTACATGCATCAGATGAAATAAAAGCTAGAATACTAGCCGTTATATACGCTCCATTATAAAAAATAAAATTTTATCAAATTATTTTCTAAAATATAAAAAAATTCTTTTAAGAGGCATAAAGAAATGTTTACCACCAAAGTTACCCCCAGGTTCGGTGATGCTGATGGACTTCGGCATATAAATAATATAGCACTTGTAGAATGGTTTGAAGTAGGAAGAAACCCCATCTTCAGAATATTCACTCCAGACCTTGATTTAAGCTATGATAAATGGAAATTAATTCTAGTACGTACAGAATTTGATTATATAGGAGAAATGTACTATGGAAAAGACGTGGAAATCAAAAGTTACATTCTTAAAATTGGAAACACTTCCTTCACCATAGGACATGAAGCCTGGCAAGATAATGAATTAAAAGCAAGAGGCAAAGCAGTAATAGTTCATTATGACTTCGAAATCGGTAAATCCAAACCCATACCAGAATACATACGTAAAACATTAGAAAAACATCAAATAACAGAAGAAATAAATTAAAAATTTTCAGTCAAAAAAATTTTGAAATTAAATTATCAGAAATTCATAAAATTATTAAAATAAAAAATTATTAGTATTAGGTTGTAATAAAAAATGCTTTTTACAGAAGATACGGTTGGAGACTTCTTCGAAAAACAAGTGAAGAAAAATCCTAACCATGATTTCCTAGTATATCCCGATAGAAACCTTCGCTTCAATTATAAAGAATTTGATGAACGAGTTAATCTCTTCTCCAAAGGATTAATCTCATTAGGAGTATCCAAAGGAGATCATGTCGGGATATGGGCAAAAAACATTCCGGATTGGCTGACATTCGTCTTTGCCACAGCAAAAATTGGCGCAGTACTAGTAACAGTAAACACAGCTTATAAAAGCCATGAGTTAGCCTATGTCCTCAAACAGTCAGATATGAAATTCTTAGCAATTATCGATAGATTTCAGGATGTAGATTACATTGAAACAAGCTATGGATTAATTCCAGAACTCAAAACACAAGAAAGAGGTAAACTTAAAAGTCTAGAATTTCCATGCCTAAAAGGTTTAATCTACTTAGGACCAGAAAAACATCGTGGAATGTACAACACTAATGAATTAATACTTCTCGGTAAACACACCCCGAATGAACAGTTTGTAAATATTAAAAAATCTCTAAATAACCGGGAAGTCATTAATATGCAATACACCTCCGGTACTACAGGATTCCCCAAAGGAGTGATGCTCACTCATAGAAACATTTTAAATAATGGTTATTACATAGGAGAAAGGCAGAACTTCACGGATAAAGATAAAGTATGCCTTCCAGTACCTTTATTTCATTGTTTCGGTATTGTATTAGGGTTATTAGCGGCATTAACTCACGGATCAACCTTAGTAATGTTAGAGGCTTTCGATCCATTAATGGTTTTAGCAGCTATTCAAAAGGAACGATGCACCGCTGTTTATGGTGTACCAACCATGTTCATCGCTGAATACACTCACCCCATGTTTGATCTATTTGATCTAACTAGCCTCCGCACAGGAATCATGGCAGGTTCTCCTTGCCCTATTGAAGCCATGAAAAAGGTTATGGATGATATGTATATGAAAGAAGTGACTATAGCATATGGATTAACTGAGGCCAGTCCAGTATTCACTCAAACACATGCTGATGATCCAATAGAGAAGAAAGTTGAAACTGTAGGTACAGCTATGCCTCATTGTGAGGTTAAAATTATCAACCATGAAACTGGTGAAACTCTTGGCCCTAATCAAACAGGCGAAATCATGTGCAGAGGCTACAATGTTATGAAAGGTTACTATAAAATGCCTGAAATAACTAAGGAAACCATAGAAGAAGATGGTTGGCTTCACAGTGGTGATTTAGCCACAGTAGATGAAGAAGGTTATTACACTATTGTGGGTCGAATCAAAGACATGATTATCAGGGGAGGAGAGAATATTTATCCCCGAGAAATTGAAGAATTTTTATACACCATGCAGGGCATCAGGGATGTGCAAGTGATAGGTATACCCGATGAAAAATATGGTGAAATCGTAGGAGCGTTCGTAATAAGAGATGATGAAGCAGATATAACTGGAGAAGATGTAAGGGATTATGCTTCAACTAAAATAGCCCGATTCAAAGTTCCGAAACATGTATTCTTTGTAGATAACTTTCCATTAACAGCTAGTGGAAAAATCCAGAAATTCAAACTCAGAGAACAAGCAACAGAATTAGTAAAACAAGCTAAAGAAGAAAATAAAATTCTTTAAATTATAATTATAAATCATTTAATTTTTTTTTAATATTTATTGATAAATATAATTAAGTTAAAGCTATAATAAATACTTTATAAATTTTTTAGCATTGATTACAATCTTAAGGCAGTGCAATTATTATCTTAATTTTTTATTATTTAGCTTTGGTACTGTTTATTAACATGAAAAAGTCGTTAATATTAGCGCTATCATTAATTGGATTTGCATCATAGAAGATGTACCAATAAAGATTGTCCCCTACTGCAAAGTATACTTGGGCATGATATCCGATTAATGAGTTATTATTAGAAGCCATTACACCAGGGTTACCGTCAACGGTTATTTGTGTGATATTTACTAAATTAGTATTTGCAAACTCAGTATTTGCTATGTCAGTTATATTATCTGCTACATTATCAGTAGCTGCAATTGATGCCATTGACTCGGGGGCGTAAGCTTCAAAAAAGCTACTGTTATTTATTGTCATCATAGAAACGGTACTATTAGTGGTGTTTCCGATAATATTCCAAGATGAAGGATATGTAAACGATAAATAATTACCAGTATAATTTTTAGTTGGATTTGGAGTTGTATTCTTACTAGAACCGTATGTTGCAAATCCTATAATAAAAACAATAATTATAATTACAAAAATTCCAAAGATTCCTTTTAATTTCATTTTAGTCACCAATAATTATTTAAAAATATTAACTCTTATTTACCATAGCCATCAAGAACATTAAGAGGAATCTCCAGAAATTACCTAGTCTTGAAAAATCTACTATTTCTTGATAATTCTTTACAATTTCATTTCATTAAATGATTTTTTTTATGAAATATTTAGATAAATAAAGTTTTTTTTTTAAAATTAACTTTTTTTTTTATTTCGGTATTTTTTCCTAGTAGTAAACTAATTCAAGTAGTAAACTAATTCATTTTATCCAGAATTTATTAAGTTTTGAAATATTTATTAATAATAACCTTTTATGAAATATGTCCCATATAAATAAAAAATAAGCTATTTTATATTAAAAAAAAAATAATTGCGAATGAGAAGTTTTTAATGATAATTCTTAGAAGGAATAAGAAGATTTTAGAACTTTATCCTATTGGCAGTTCTAAGGGAGCTCTTAATCGGAGGAGGAAACCTTTATTTTATGGTTACTTGAAGCTTAGAAGAGTAGATAATCAGGTTAGGCCTTATAAATTTATTGTGAAGAATGATAAAGAGACTCTGCTTCCGCCTGGTGAAGCTTTAAAGATTTTGAGAAAACAAAATGTTTTCTTAGCAGGTAACGATCCAGATGCGGAGGAGATGCTTCATTCATTGAATATAAAGTATAGGAAAGCTAGAATTTGTAAACACTGCACTTTTGAAGGTTATATTACTTTGATAAAACGTGATAAATCTTACTTGTTTCATGATGAATATATTTGCCGGGTTTGTGCTGAAGAGGAAATTAAAAGAGAACTTAAAAGCCGGGGATTTGATGTTAATACTTTTAAAAACTTTAAAAATTTATTAAATAGAATAGGAAATTTAGAAGAAGTTTTAAAAATTTTTGATCCCAATTTTAACCCAGTTAAGAATCCTCAATTAACTCTCTATGATAAAATAGCGAGTAAGAAAGATAGAAGTATTCCTAAAATTTTAGTTGATAATCTAGATATTCCATCTGATTTTAAAGAAATTTTATTGAAGCAGGTGAAACAATTATTACCGGTTCAGGTTTTATCTCTTGATGCTGGTTTATTAGAGGGTGAGAGTCAATTGGTTGTTGCGGCCACTGCTAGTGGTAAGACTCTTATTGGGGAGCTTGCAGGGGTTCCGGGGGCTTTAGAGAATCGTAAATTTATTTATCTTACACCTTTAGTTGCTTTGGCTAATCAGAAGTACCGAGATTTTAAAAAAAGATATTCCCGTTTAGGGCTTAAAATATCTATAAGGGTGGGTATGACTCGTATAAAAGCTAAAGAAGAGCTTATTATTAAAGATGAAAATGTTGAAGATGCAGATATTATCATTGGAACTTATGAAGGATTAGACTTCCTTTTACGTAGTGGAAGAGCCAGGGTTTTGAGTGGTTTAGGTACGGTAGTGGTGGATGAAATTCACACTTTAGCTAATGCAGAAAGAGGGCCACGACTCAATGGATTAATTAAAAGATTAAAAACACTCTTCCCTAACACGCAACTTATTGGGCTTTCTGCTACAGTGAAAAATCCACAGGAAATGGCTAAAGAATTTGATATGAAATTAGTGGAGTATGGGATAAGGCCGGTGCCTTTAGAGCGTCATCTCATATTTGTAAAGTCAGAACAAGAGCGGGAAGAATTAATGGCTAAATTAAGTAGGAATGAACATCAAACTGTATCTCGAAAGGGTTTTCATGGTCAAACTATTATTTTCACTAATTCTCGTAGAAAAACTCATGAGATAGCGGATTATTTTAATCGAAGGAAGATTAAAGCTGCCGCTTATCATGCTGGATTATCTTATGCTAAAAAGGATGGAATTGAACGTCAGTTTTTAAAACAAGAAATATCTACAGTGGTTACTACGGCAGCATTAGCTGCGGGAGTGGATTTTCCGGCTTCACAGGTTATATTTGAATCTTTAACTATGGGTAATAAATGGCTTACAGCTAATGAATTCCATCAGATGCTGGGGCGGGCTGGAAGACCATCGTATCATGATATTGGTAAAGTTTACCTGTTACCTGAGGTGGGTCGTCAATTTGAGGATGAAAGTGAGGAACTGGTAGCGGTTGATTTGTTAGAGAGTGAAGTGGATGTTATAAAGGTAGATTACAGTGAAGATGATGTGATTGAACAGTATTTAGCAGATATATGCGCGGGTAGAGTTAAGAGTACTTCACAACTTCGAAGTGCTTATAAAAAAGTAGATTTACCTTTAGATTATGATGCTGCGTATGAAATTATACGAAATTATGGTTTCGTTAAAGAAGTTGATGATTCCTTAAAACCTACTAAGTATGGTAGAGCTGTTTCAGTGTCTTTTCTTCATTATGAAGATGCTCATTATATTCGTAAAAGAATGGTTAGAATGAATCCATTGGAGATTGCAGTTAATCTTGAACCATTTGAAAATGCTTATCTTTCTCAGAGACTTAATACTCATATTAGTCGGGCACTTAAAATGAATATTTCTTCACGCTTATTTGCGGATTCAACTCTTGATATTTTATCTAATTCAAGTTATCTTGCTAATATGGATCCTGCTTTTCAGGAGAAAGTTATAAATCTGCAGTTGGAATTCTTCTCCTGCAATTGTAAAGATAAACCTTTCTGTACATGTTTCCAAGCTGAATTATCTCGTAGAATCCTTAAATATCGTATTCAGAAGAGGGATCCCGTGGATATTAGCAGAAGATTACTTAAAGAATTTGAGATACACGCTTATGCTGGAGATATTTACAGTTGGCTTGATTCAGTTATTAGAATGTTGGAGGCTGTGCAAAGAATTGCATATGCTTTCAATAGGAAAAAAGTAGTCCTCGAGTGTAATAGATTAATTAAAGAAATTGAAAATTAAAATTAAATTATATATTTAAATTTTTTTTATTGTTTTGTTGGTATTATTTTTAATTCATAAATTTAATAATAAAAACTTCCTTTTTTATTCAAATATTTAATCTAAAAAATTATCTTATACAAAAATCATATATTATAGAGAATATCTATTTACTTGATTTTTTTCTTTTAATTTTTCATTAAAGTTTTTTTGCAAATATTTTTGGAGATTTTTATACAAATTTTCTTTTTTTGCCTTTGTTTTTTGCCAATTTGTTCTA
>Ga0187851_10000970_pt1 | contig 28242 bp, 30 predicted proteins | sample June2016WEW_6_10_FD_132997 | JGI IMG/M metagenome (GOLD analysis project Ga0187851, IMG submission 132997) | Peatland microbial communities from SPRUCE experiment site at the Marcell Experimental Forest, Minnesota, USA - June2016WEW_6_10 | ecosystem: Environmental > Terrestrial > Soil >...
GCGGACAACAGCGCAAATGCAAATGATTTCATGGACACGCTAGGCATTCTTGTGCCGAATCACCACACCACTCAGATAATAGGTAAATCCAACAAGTTCGATAACAGATTAAACTTCATAAATGCTCATGCATTAGGAAATTCGATTGAAGGTCAAATAGACGTTGCAAATAGAATAATTCCAGACAGGATAATAATTGAGAAAGCAAACGAATTTCTTGCTGATGTATTTGAGCTTGCAAAATTCGGCGTATCTTTTGTTGCATCAGTAAATGGAGAATTCTGCAACAGAAATCTGATAAAAAAACTGAATTCAGAATTCAAAGTAAATAAAAACAACATGAATATGGTTGATATTTCTGTATTGATACAGGAAGTTAATGGAATCGCAGCAATAACAGGAATTACTGAATACAAATGGCTGCAGCGCTATGAGATAAAAGCCAATGAATATGACATGATAGCAAAGGATTACACAAACATAAGGCTGATGAACGAAAGCAAATTGGATATAATGCAACTGGACAAATCAAAAATAATAGAGAAGTACATGAGGGACAATTTAATTGGCATTGAAGACATATACGAAGAACTCACAAAAAGGGCGGAATTCCTTAAAAGTCTCTCAAATAAAGAAAATATGAGATACACAAATCCAATCGAGATGTATTACGAGATAAAATAAGGAATCAAAGGAATTAAAAACAGTTCGTGCAAATATACTAATGAATGGCCTTAGTGGTGTAACGGCCGCACGGAGGACTGTGGATCCTCTAGACCGGGTCCGACATAAACTTTTTGAAGTATCGAAAAGCTTAAGGAAATCCCGGCTAAGGCCTATTCGAAGTCAAATCGACGACAGAATAAGCGTAAAAATATAGAAATGTGATAAAACGAAAATCAATGTACCGTACGCAAGACAGTTTAATGGTTATTCTTGCTTTCCCGCATGCGTTTCAATGGTACTTAAATTCTATGGTCAAGAGATAGATCAAAAGAATCTATATCGTAAATCTGTTTTGATGGATCCGACAAATAAGGAATCATTAGGTTGTTGGGATGCGACTATAATGCTAGCAATGAAAGACAAAAAATATCTAATGGAAATATGGTCAGATCCAAAGAGAAATGTTGAATTGACAAAAACAAGTAAGTTTATTTTTAGAATGTATAAGCCAAAATTAGAAAAAGCCAAGAAGTTAGGTCTAATTAAAGAACATAAGAATGCTGATATTAAATTGATTAAAAATCTACTTAAAAAGGGAATACCAGTAATACCTGAAATTCACTCTAGAACTTGGTACAATAAAAAGAACATAAATAACGAAAGCACCCACACTGTAGTTATTTTAGGTTATAAAGGTAAAAACTTCATTGTTCATGATCCATTTATGTCTTATTACAAGAAAAATGGTAAGAGTATTAAGATTAGCTTCGACCATTTCAAGAAAGCGTGGGAAGCTCCTCCATATTATAAAAATAATATCAGTATAATTGTAAAAATGAGAAATAATTAATAAATATAATGTTTTATGATTATTGGATATTAAGAAACTGATTTTATCAGGCCCTGAAACTGAACCATAAGGGCTCGGCTAAGGCCCCATTCGACGTCATTTCGATGACAAAATAAAAAGTTAAGGCCCTCAACCTTATTTTGATTTATTCTTTCTATTCTTTTTAGTAAATCTAAATTTGATACTTTTCAAGATATTCCAGGCTTGAACTATAAGTCAGTTAATTATATATATCTAATAAAACAGAGTATTTTGAGTGATGATATGAGTAAGGTAATAACCATACAAAAAAATGGAATACCTATAAGGTATGTAGATGCGGACAACAGATATGATGGTAGACATATTAGAATATACCTTCTGCCTGGAGTACCAACGAATGCTGGTGCACTTGTGCCTCGTTATGATGTAGATGAAAGCAAAATGAGTGAAATACTTGCTTTATTTAAAGAAGACCATCGTAAAAAAGTGTCAGAACTCATAAAATTATATGATGGAAGATCTGCAGACGCGTTTGTGCTTTTGGATGAAGCAGAAAAATTAGACAGATTCGATGAAATTGCTAAGAAATTAACGGATTATTATGATTCAGATTTAAAATATATGCATCCAGATATGAGAATGTCCAGAACTGATGTAAATGCATTTCTTATACAATTATATGCAGATGTTGGTTTAGCACCACAAAAAGATGCAGACAACGCAAAAGGTCTTGTAGAAAGATATGGTGGTGCTGGACTAATGGTTCTTCTAAGAGAAGATCAATTGAATGAAGTGATATAAATGGCAATAACTAAACAACAAAAATCTCAGACAACAACTCCTTTGAGGCAAGAAAGTAGACAAGATGTTCAAATTCTTGAAGGCAGAATCGATTCCTATAAAGGTGGTCAACTTGAAATACAGAATCAAGGGGAACATTATTACTACCGAGGAGAGATAAAGGATGTATCAATAGACAAGGCACGCAACGAAATCAATGTCAAATTTTTATGGCTTGCTAAGGCTACTTCGTTTGATGTAGTCCCATCACAGGAATGGATTAAGGACAGCCAGCTTGATTATACAGCAAATCTTGAAATATATGGTGTATCTGATATCGGTCAAGGCAGAACTGCAATATATTCAAGTATTGTTGATGAACTGGCAGTATTTTTCCCGAAAGGTGGCAGCAGAATGGAACGCCCCTTTACTGATTGAGTTCGGCTTTCTGTTAAGTTCCTCTTCTTTAAGAGCTAATTTTTATCAGACTTTATGAGCATAATTAACTTTTTGCCATGTTTCCTAGCTTGTTTTAGTTCCTAAGAAAGAATTAAATAAATTGCCAGCGTACTATATTCTGTAATTCAATGAAAACACAAAGAAGGGATTACCCTAATTGTACCAAGGGCACGGCTAAGGCCCCATTCGACGTCATTCCGATGATAAAATAAATTATGCATTCTGTTCATGGCCCACGTTCAAGGTAAGGTAAATATGAATAAGGGAAACATACTCAAAAAATTTGGTAGAGAAAACTACAAGCTAGCTAATGATACCTATGTCATGGGCATACATCAAATACTAGGAACTCATATCGCTCAGAGATTTGCGGATTGTGATATAATCTTAGAAGCCTGCACTGGCGCTGGCTTTATGCTTATACCTCTCGCCCAAAATGTAAAGAAGGTCATAACTGTTGAGATAAACTCTGAACACCTTAAACAAGCAAAAAACAATATAAAAATTGCTGGTGTCAATTCGAAAATTAGATTTATTTTAGGGAATATCTTAGAAGATAAAGTAATGAAAAAAATTCCAAAAATCGATGCTGCCTTTTTGGATCCAGATTGGGCAGAAGCTGGTAAAAGTAAATCTGCTCATGCTACTAAACTTTCCAGCATGCAACCCCCAGCCGATATACTTCTCAATAAAACAATTAAAAAAACTCCAAACGTTGCACTTAGATTACCTAAAGAACTAAATTTAAGAGAATTGAGAAAAGTTCCACCACACGAACTTGAAAAAATATATCTCGACAATGACTTCAAATTTTATTGTGCTTACTTTGGAAAATTAGCAAGAAAAATTGGTAGAACAAGATTTGAAGCATTTACATTATAAAATTTTTATAAGTGAGGACATGAACAAAACAACTAAGGCTCGGCTAAGGCCCCATTCGACGTCATTCCGACGACAAAATTCAAATAAAAAAGTTTTATAACATATGGTGAATAAATGGTTAAAGATGGAACAACCAAACAAAAGGCCATTGAAATGACAGCACAATATGTTAAAGCAAAACTTAGTGGTGAAACTACAGGTCATGACTGGTTTCATGTTTATAGAGTTTGGAGAAATGCAATTACTATAGGGAAAGTGGAAAAGGCAGATATGTTTGTTGTTCAACTAGCTGCATTATTACATGATATAGCTGATTGGAAGATGAATGATGTGGACTCTAAAATTGGGCCTAAGAAGGCAAAGGAGTGGCTCGAAAGCCTAAAAGTAGATCCCAAGACAATTCAGCATGTATGTGACATTATTCAAGATATGACTTTTAAAGGTGCTGCTTCAAAGTCAAAAATAAAAACAAAAGAGGGTATGATCGTTCAGGATGCAGACAGGCTTGATGCAATGGGAGCCATAGGTATTGCAAGAACTTTTGCCTCAGGTCAAAAGTTTGGACAGGAGATTTACAATCCAAATATTAAACCACTTATAAACTTAACTGCAAAATCGTACGGGAAACAGTATACTGGCGAAAGGAAAAATACCTCTATAAATCACTTTTACGAGAAACTTCTATTAATAAAGGATCGAATGAACACTAGAACTGCAAGGAAAATTGCTAAGCAAAGGCACGATTTCATGGAAGAATATCTAAAAAGATTTTACAAAGAATGGGATGGTAAATCATAGGTGTAGGACATGAACAAAACAAACAAGGCTCGGCTAAGGCCCATTTCATCGACAAATCAATGACAAAATGAGATGATATTATGAAATTTACACTAAAAAATGCGTATAAGTTTGGTTGGAAAGGTTTGGAAGGCAAAGCTTATAACTCTAAAGATGATTTTAAAAATGCAAGTGTAGCGTTTTTCAAAGTCAATGGAGAACATGGTAAAATTAAAACAACGTTAAGTGATAGAGTTTATTATGTTACTGAAGGTTCTGGAGAATTTATTATAAATGGTAAAACTATAATGGTGAGAAAAACTGATGTAATAATCGTACCCAAAAACACGCCGTACAATTACAAGGGTAAAATGAAACTCTTGTTGGTTCATATACCTGCTTATAATGAGAGATACGAAGTTAAACTCCTTAAAGATGATTGGAAGACATTATCAAAACTTGTTAAAGAAAGAAATAAGAAATATGGTAAATTATCTGAAAAAGAGATTAATAAAGAGGTTAATGCTCATAGGAGTAGATATTAGCAAAGCTTTTATGATGCAATATTTTAGTATATAAACGTATTAAACGTAATATACGTAAACTATAAATATCTGTTTATCTATAATATAAATGTGAGAATATGACAAGTCTAACATTATCAGTATCTGAAGAACTTAGAAAGAAGATGGACGAGCATCCAGAAATAAATTGGTCGGAGGTTGCAAGACAGGCTATAATACTAAAAATAACACTTTTAGAAAAGATGAATAAACTACTTAAAAATAGTAAACTAACGGAAAAAGATACAATTAAAATTGGAAGAAAAGTAAATGCTGGAATAGCTAAAAAGATGGGATTTAGCAAGTGAATCAATGGAGCTGGTTATTGATGCAAATATTCTAATTGCAGCTTTTATAAAGAAGAGTACCACAAGAGAACTTCTACTTTATAGGACGCCAAACCCAATAAAGCTATGTGCTCCTCCATTCATTCTGGAAGAGCTTTCACAGCACGCACTACTTCTATCAACCAAAACAGGTATCCCAGAAAAAGAGATAATGAGATTAGTTTTAGAATTGTTATACGCTGCAAATATAGAACTTATAAGTGATAAAGACCTAACAGAAGTAAAGTCAATTGCAGAAAAAATAGCTCCAGATAAGAAGGATTCACCATATTTTGCTGTTGCGTTATACAAAAATTGTGAAATATGGTCTAATGATAAACCATTAAAAAAGCAAAATAGGGTTATAGTTATAACAACCAAGGAGCTTTTAGCTATACTTAATGATATTTAAAGTGAGGACATGAACAAAACAGACAAGTCTCGGCTAAGGCCCCATTCTATACTCTACCAAGAGCTCTAGATGCTCTTTAATCTAAGTTATCTAACTAGGGTGCGCTCCGCTCATATGGGATTCCAGATCTGCTGCGCTTTCGAATCTTTGCCCGCATATGGAGCACTCAAAATTCTCCTCATCTGGTGCTCCGCCGTGCGCATCCTTGATATGATCCTGCAGTTCCTCAACATCTCCAAATGTGGCTCCGCACAAAGTACACTTAAAATCTCCCATCTCATTACCAGGTAAACTTGGTAAGTAAGTTATAAAAAGAAAACTGATAATTCATATCAGTCAAAATCTATCTCGTCAATTCCTAATTCGTCTATGTTCAATTGCGCTTGCACAGATTCCTGCAAACTGTTTTCTACGTATTTGGCAAGCTCCAAACCGCTCATAATCACCATAACTCTTAAAGTTTTCTTGTGCATCTTCGGATCAATCCTTGCTCCCCATTTCATCATCGCATCTTCATTTATCCTGCTTGAAACCGCATGGAAGACATTTTCAGCTTCCCTTAGCGTAAGGTCGCTTCCGCCGCTTATGCTTACAAGTGCTTTCTTTGCCTTTGTCATGTCTATGTCAAGTAGAGGACTACCCAATGTTTCATCTATTGCGGTTTCTATGCGCTTGTCCTCTTTTGTCGAATGAGACTCTCCAACACCTATTACTGCGTAGCCCGAATCCTTTAAAACTCCTTTGAGATCAGCAAAGTCAAGGTTCACCATGCCTGGCTTTGTCACCATTTCCAATATTCCCTTGGTTGCATCGGCCAGCAGGTCATCTATCTTCTTGAATGCCTTGTCAAGCGTAAGCCCCTCTCCAAATGCTAGAAGCTTGTCGTTGGGTATTACTATTGTTGTATCTGTGTTTTTCCTGAGCCTTGACAATCCCTGCAATGCGTTTTTCATCCTTGTTTTGCCTTCGCTTGAGAATGGGAGCGTTACCAATGCAACTGTCAATGCCCCTGCCTCCTTTGCTGTTCCTGCAATGACCGGCGCAGCTCCTGTTCCTGTGCCTCCTCCCAATCCGCAGTTTATGAATACCATCTGTGCATCGCTCACGGCTCTCTTGATCTCTTCCATGCTTTCAACAGCTGCCTTTTCGCCAAGTGCTGGGTCGCTTCCCGTTCCCAGTCCTTTTGTGGTTGTTTTGCCCAGCAGAATCTTCCTGTGTGCAATTGTGTTCTCAAGATGTGGTGCATCCGTATTAGTCGCAATAAGATTAGCGCCTTCTATATGCAGTTCTGACATTCTTGTCATTGTGTTCGAGCCGCTGCCTCCAACTCCTATAACGTAAATTCTTGTTTTTGTGGCCTGTGCAAACTTGGATATTTCCTGATCGTCAGGTGAAACGATCCTAGGTTTAGATGTCTCTTTTTTATCTTTTTTAACTGGCTTCCTCTTTTTTACCATATCCTTACCTGGCGTGCTTCTCTATATATGTTTATAAAAGCATAAAAAGATATTAGACACTCATAAAATTAATAAATTCAAACAAGCAGCAAATACAAATACAATATTGCAGCAACTGCCATTACGATAAATGTTATTATGCCAAGAGCATTCGATAATTTGCTGTTCACAAACTGGTCAAGTATTTTCCTATTGTTCGATATGTGAAGTATCAACAGAATCAGAATAGGTGCAATGAGCCCATACAGCACTGCAGAGTAGATAAGCATTGTTATCGGGCTAATCCCTATGAAATTGATCAGCAAACCAATTCCTAGGGCTATTAGCAATACGAGGTAAAAGCCTCTTGCCTGGTTGAACTTCATATCAAGACCTTCCTTTGAATCAAGGATTTCCGCATAGATATATGAAAGAGAGCCGGCAAGCACGGGAATTGCAAGCAATCCCGCTCCTATTACGCCCAATGCAAACAATAGATAAGAGGCATTGCCTGCCAAAGGCTTAAGCGCTATTGCTGCCTGCTGCACTGTAGTTATGTTAGTAATGCCTGCGCTGAACAATACAGTTCCAGCTGTCAAAATAATGAAGAACATCACTATATTGGAAAACAGCATGCCAATATCAACATCAAAGCGCATGTCCCTTATGACTTTTTTGTTGACCATGAACTCCTTCTTGCTGTGCCTTCTTTCCTCTGCCTCTGAAGAGGCCTGCCAGAAAAATAGGTATGGCGATATTGTAGTGCCAAGCAACGCAACAAGAATCAGCAGAAAGCTAGAATTGAACTGTATTGAAGGTATTAGTGTACTGGTAAGTACCTTTTGCCAATTCTCCTTTATAAGGAAAGGCACGACAAAGTAGGCAAGCAGTGCGAGGCACAGCCACTTGAGAATTGAAGCTATTCTTCTGTATTTGAATTTTATCAATGCCAATGCAAGTATGATCGTGAACATTATGCTGAAGAATACTGCAGATATCTGCGGCACCAAAAGATTAGAAACCGCTCCAATTGCAGAGATATCTGCGCCTATGTTGAGTATAACGGCGGAAAAGGTTATGAGTACAATAAGGTAAAGCACCTTTTTCGAATAGTTCTTCTTTATGACGCCTGCAAGCCCCTCATGCGTTACTATGGCTATCCTTGCGCACATCTCCTGTATCGATATCATCAATGGTGTTGTAAGAAGCGCTGTCCATAACGTGGAAAGTCCGAATTGAGCACCAGCCTGAGAATAAGTGGCAATCCCTGAAGGGTCATCATCGCTTGCGCCAGTTATGAGTCCTGGTCCTAGAAGTTTGAAAAAGTTCTTTATTTTTGTCTTTATTCCAGAAGCTTTTTTCGGTATGTAGACTCCTCCTATCGTGTATATTTGTATTTAACTGCTAATTACTGGTCGGTAATTATCTGTACTGTCTGATTAGCTTACAATACGAATATTTTTATAACCTACTGGAAAAGCTTTCTGTAATTAAAATTTACATTATCTTTTCCTAATCAAACGGTTTACATCTCTCCATCCTATATCTGTCCTATAATGCAGATTATCTCCATCTATCGATATTAGCGCCATTGCAGAATAAGCTCTTTTCCTTGCCTCTATTACGTCTCTACCTTCCCCAACAATATAAAATAATCTTCCACCTGATGCATAATACTTTCCATCCACTATTTTTACCCCTGCACCGTAAACTTTTGCTCCCTCCATTTTCATAGCTTTACCTAACCCAAAAATTTGTTTACCTGTAACTGCATCATAATTTCCCGGATATCCTTTAGCCATTCCCGCAATCACTACTCGTGCTTTATTGTCCTTCCTTAATTTTAATTCTTTTATATTGCCTTCCACTGCCAGCATACTTAATTCAAAAAGATCATTTTTAATTCCTGGCAATATAACTTGAGCTTCGGGGTCTCCCCATCTTGCATTGAATTCAACAACATATGTTTTAATTCCCTTTTTTTCTTTTATCAGTATACCTCCAAGGTACAAAATTCCTTTGTAAATTTTGTTTTCTGCTCTTAAACCATCAATTGTCTTGCTAAATATGATATCTATACTATCCTGAATCTTTGCAGTTAGAACTAATGGAGGGGCACTGCAGCCTGTGCCTCCTGTATTTTCTCCTGTATCAAAGTTATTTACTCTTTTATGGTCCTGTGCAGATCCTAAAGTAACAAATCTTTCTCCGTCACTTATGACAAATGTTGAAAATTCCTCTCCATCTGAACCATCACTGTTTTTTAACCATTCTTCTATAAGATAAAATCCTTTTGCATTTTTTTGTATTTTACTCAATTCATTTATCCTTTCTATCGCTCTGGATGTATTATCTGCATGTAAAGCACCTTTACCTTCGCAAAGTTCATCTACTTTAATGAACCTTGGTTTGTTCTCTGTACTTTTCAGATAATCTATACCTGTTTTATTATCTCCAAATATACAAAATTCGGGTTGCGGGAGATCATGAATTATTCCAAACATTCGCGCAAATGCCTTACTCCATTCTATTTGCCCCGCCAATCTTGTTGGCCCCAAAGTAGGGATACATTCTCTTTGCAATGCATCTACAACCCCGGCATGCACTGCATTGTCTTGCGCAACATCAACAAGGGTAATTTTCTTTTCTCTGCAAAGTTTTACAATTTCTTTAACATCTGTTGTTCTTAATTTAGGAAAAATTTCAACAGGTTTTCTCTGCTTTATTTTCATCATGTCGTTGCCAGGTATCGCAATGGCACTGGCAACATGACTACTTTGCAAATATTTATCAATTAGCGCAGCTTCTCTGCCTCCTCCGCCAATAACTGCAACTCTTTCTTTATTTGGTTGCACCATAAAAAAACACTTTAATGTAATAATGCCCCTCTATCTATTAATTTCGATTCGATTTTCTGATTTCTGGTATCGATTTTTGCAATCCTTGTATTTTTCATACCGCTTATGTCAGATGAGCCTGAATAGCCAATCGAAGCCTTTATCCCAGATGTTAACTTATCTAAAACATTTTCCGCTTCTCCTGTATATGGAATTAGCATCTCAACTCCTTCTTCTAGGTTCTTGCCTCCCAAGTTTCCATATCTGTCCAGTGCTGCTCTCTTCTCTCGTGCCTGCCTGCTTCCCATGCCCCTATGTATCTTATAAGATTTGTTGTTTATTGTTGCAATTTCACTTGGACTCTCTTTGCATCCTGCTAGAATATAACCCAGCATTGAGCTAGATGCTCCAAAAACTGATGCCAATGCGATATCTCCTGATGTTCTTATGCCTCCATCTGCAATTATCGGTATGTTGCTGCCAATCTCTTGCAACGCATCAGCTGCATTGGCAACTGCAAAAAGAGTGGGTGATCCTGCCCTTGTAACATCTGTTGTAGTGCATATGGAGCCACTGCCTATCCCTACCCTGAGCGCTGCTGCATTGTCGAGCTTTGATACGCAATCAACGACTCCCTGCTTGGTTCCAAAGCTTCCTATCACTACATCAACACTTGTTGCATCGATTATTTTCTTTACTGAATTAATTATATTCGGATTGTGAAAATGTGCCACATCGATTAGCAATGCATCTGCATATTTTGACAGTTCATTGGCTCTTTCTATGTCAAATGGTGAAACTGCAGCTGCAACCATTAGGTTTCCTTTTTCATCAACAACTGCATCTCTGTAGGTTTCCTTGGAAAAAGATTCCTCTTTTACCAATCGTACCATTCGAACTTCATCTTTTGCAGAACAGTTTCTGTGAATGACTCCAATGCCTCCAAACTTTGCCATAGCAATTGCCATGGCACTTTCTGTTACTGTATCCATGGGAGAGGAAACTACTGGTATGTTGATGTTTATACTCTTGGAAAATTTCGTTTTTAATTCTACATCTTTCGGTTCTGTCTTGGCAAATCCGGGAAGTAAAATGAAGTCATCAAAATTGAACGCCTCGATTGCGTTTTTGTACTTGTTTACAAAGCTATCCATATTCTCACCAATTAATATCATTGCTCAACTGAAAATCAATTAAATTTTTGTAATCCGTTGAATAGTAAAACTTTCCAGAAAATCTTTTGCCCTCCAATAATATTGGCAGCCATTTGCTTGCATCTTCCCACATATCTTCAAATGGTATTCTGTCAAAGTCAAACCATTCTAGTATTCCTTCACGGCCATTTTTGCCAGTACCTGTGTAATTTTCCGTTCTAAATATGTGCAATTCCTGGTCGATGGTATTATTGACATAAAAATAGATCTTACCAATCATTTCCAGGTTTTCTATCCTTATTTCAGTTTCTTCGTAGAATTCTCTTATCGCACCGTCTTCTGGAGATTCATTGGCTAGCATCTTGCCTCCAGGTGCATTCCATTTATTTTCTCCAAAAAGGCCTATTGACTTCTTCTGAAGAAGAACCCTGCCGTGGTTCAAAATATAACAAGTAGCTGTTTTCCTTCCCATACTCTATTTCGATTGATCAGATTATTAAAGCTAACTAAACTTTAATAGTAAGAGAAGTAAATTAAAATAGTAGATTCACAATAATAGATAGGTAATAAAATGAAGGAAAGTGTAATTGGAAGCATTTATCCGGCAGCTCTTATCGGGAAAACGCCTTTGATAGGAAACATCTACATGCCCTACAAGCTGATATTCACAAATGAAAGCGTCATTGCCTTTTATCCTGATCCTGAGAAAGCATTCAAATCAGGATTCAAGGTATTCAAGGCCTACAAATACAGGGAATCAAACTGGAAAAAAATGATGAGTGAGATTGACGCCAATACTATAGTATGCAATGGAAATTCCGGAATAAGTGACGACATGTTGCAAGCAAAATACGAGCATGGCTACGGAAGCCTTCCCTATGACAAGATAGGTGGTGTTTTGCTAAGGAAAGGAATCAATGAATCGGAATTCAACATACTGTTCAGGCCATCTGATGTTGTATTGATGAGAGGATTGGAGTTCTGCACTGCACGATCTGCATTGGAGCAAGTGAAAGCGCTTCTCGCAAAAACGAAGTTGTCAAGCAAGATAGAAATTGAGATTTAAAATTTAAAGTGCATGTTTCTGCAAAGCTATAATATGTTGACCTATGTATTACTAACATGGTGTCTCTGGGTTCAACAGTTATCTGGCCGTTTATTGTTTTTGCAGTATTTTGGATTATAACGTGGCCATCATCAAAGAGGACAGCAAAGAATCAGAGCAATATTGGATGGTTCACATATTGGATTTTTGCTGTTATTGGGGCATGTCTTTTCCTTATTCCAATAAACGTCCCTGCATTAAATATCACTTTGATTCAAAGCTCTTTTGCTTCGCATGCGCTTGGCTTTTTAATTGAAATTCTTGGTCTTTGCGTTGCGATATGGGCAAGGATAACATTGGGCAGGAATTGGAGTTCTAGAGTTACCTTAAAGGAGAAGCACGAGCTCATAACCAAAGGGCCATACAAACTTGTACGGCATCCTATATACACAGGAATGCTTACCATGTTTCTAGGTGCAGCTATTTACCTAGGCATGCTTGCTGCCTTCTTTGGTCTTTTATTCTTTTTCCTAAGTTTTTGGATCAAATTAAAGCAGGAAGAAAAGCTAATGCTCAAACATTTCACCAAGGAATATGTGAAGTACAAGAAAAAAACAAAGGCACTTATACCTTTTATATATTAATCGAATTATGAAAGCATCATCTATTGCTTAATATTGTATAGTCAATTGCAAAAATCTTCAATCAAACTTCCGCGCCTATCGATCCGCGCAAAATATGACTTGGGTTTGGAATGATTTCATCAGTACTTACTGTCTCTTTTTCACCGCTTTTAGGTCCTGTAACATACACCACATCAAAGTAGTACGTATACTTTTTACCTGAGACTACTCCGTCGCTTTTATTTTTTCCCATACTTATACTATCAATGCGAGCCATATCAACTGCATCTTCATCTTGTCTTTTTAATTGTACAACTGCTGTCTTTAAACTAAGTATAAGTTGTTGCAAATCATTACGACCGATAAAATGATTTCCAGGAGGTAAATTTTTCACTCTCTCAGCATCTTCTTTAGTAAATCTACTTTGTTTTTCAGTTGTCATAGTCTCACTACTTCTGTTCTGTTCTAATAGATATTTATACCTTCTGCTTAAATTTACCGTCATAAAAATAAGTCCTGAGGGGGCGAGATTTGACCTTCACACCAAGATTTACACCCCAATATGTATAGAATCTTATTAACCACGCAATAGGTTTATATACTTTACTATACATATACTATATTGTGATTGTATGGTAAAAATGGTTTCACTCTCCGAACTCGCATATTCGAAACTATCTCAGAAAAAGGGTAAAAATATGTCATTTTCAGATGTTATTTTGCAACTCTTAGATGAAAATAAAGGCAAAGTAGACATAAGCGAATTCGCAGGTATTTTAAAAAATAAAAGCAAAGAATTGGATAAAATTAAAGTTAAGGTTCTTAAAGAGAGAAGAAGAAATCTTGGCAGAAAAATTGGGTGATCTTTTGACAGTATTCGACACTAACATTGTAATAGATTATTTAAAAGGAAATAAAAAGGCTATAGACATAATCCAAAAATATTCACCAGACGGCATTGCAGTAACTTTTATAAATGAATATGAACTATTAAGATACGGTGAGGTAGAGCAAATAGAGAATGTCTTCGAGACCCTTATAAGCAAAATTAAGGTTTACCATACTACTGATGAGGCAGCAATCAGAGCAGCGCAAATTTATAAGAAATTAAAAGATAAAGGTAATTTAGTTGGTGAAAATGATATTCTTATTGCAGGTATTTGCCTTGCAAATAAAGAAACATTGGTGACCAATGATAATGACTTTAAAAGATTAGGAATTGATTCAATAGTTATAATATAGATGCATGATTTCATGAAACTTACATCAAGTGGCTATAAAGCGATTGATAATGAGGCTAACTTTAGTAAGCCAATTAAAGACGAAGTAGTTTCATACTAAGCCTGACGGGGGCGAGATTTGAACTCGCGGTCTCCGGATTTCTCTTCATAGCTTAAAAGCTCATCACTCATAGTGCTACGCACATGAGTCCGGCGCTCTACCAGGCTGAGCTACCCCGCCTACGTTTAATATAAGAAGTGTATATTTAATTAAGCTATCTGGAAATAAATTCAATGGCTAATTGTTTCCAGTTTTGCTATCCTGTCGTTTCCAAAGGGATGAAGCTTGCTTACCGCATTGCATTCCTTGCAATAGGCGCAGCTCTGCCCTACTACGAATTCTCCATCCTCGCTTATCCAGCAGCCGCATCTTAGCATGAGTGCACTCATAAAATCATCTAGCTGTCAAGGTAATGATACAATTCTATCGGATGTGGATACGATGCGATGTTCCTGCATTCCTCTCGTTTTATATCTACATACATGTCGATTAAACTTTTATTGAATACTGGCAGCAGGAATTGGTTGTCTAATTCAAGCTCGTCAAGAGCTTCGTCCAAACTTCTTGGCAATTCCCCTATATGCATTTCGTTTCTTCTCTTTGCATCCATATGGTATATATTCTCATCAGTTGGTATTCCAGGATCTGTCTTGTTTTTTATGCCATCCAATCCTGCCATTAATATTGCTGACAACGCAAGATAAGGATTGCATGATGGATCAGGTGCTCTATATTCCAATCTTTTTGCAACTTCCGATCCTTTGAAGTATCCTGGAACTCTTACCACTGCACTTCTGTTGGATCTGCTCCAGGCAAGATATACCGGTGCCTCATATCCTGGAATTAGCCTATGGTAACTGTTTACTGTTGGCGACACAATTGCTGAAAGCGCTCTTGCGTGCTTGAGTATGCCTCCTATTGCATATCTTCCGTTGTCGCTCAATTCCGCATAGGCATCATTCGAATCGTACATCATGTTCCTTTTGCCTGTTGAATCCCATAAGCTGAAATGGGTATGCATTCCGCTTCCGTTGTCGCCGAACATCGGCTTTGGCATGAATGTTGCTATCATGTTATTCTGCTTTGCTATGTTCCTTGTAACGTATTTGAGGGTTTGCAGATTATCTGCCGTTTCCACAAGAGTCGAGAATTTAAAGTTGATCTCGCTTTGCCCTGCAGTTGCAACCTCATGGTGCGTTGCCTCGATCTTGAAGCCAAAATCATTTGTAAGCATGTCTACTATTTCGGTTCTTATGTCGCTCAACTGGTCTATGGGACTAGCAGGGTAATAGCCTTCCTTGTGCCTTACTATGAAGCCTCCGTTATTGGACCATGGGGCTTCCCTTGAGCTTATGCTGTAGCTCAATCCTGCGCTGGGCCTTGAGACATCAACGTTTACTGCATCGAAAAGGAAGAACTCCGGTTCCGGGCCAAAGTAACTTAAGTAGCCTAGTTCCTTCTGGTACGCTTCGGCTCTTTCGGCTATGGCTCTGGGGTCTCTATCAAATCTTCCTTTCTTCGAGCCCCTATGCACTTCGGCAAGAATCCTTGCTGTGCTTGAAGTCCATGGCAATACTCTAGTTGTTTCAGGTATTGGAACCATTACCATGTCGCTTTCATGTATTTCTGCAAAGCCCCTTATGCTGCTTCCGTCAAGTTTTCCAAATCCCTCACTAAAAGATTCTTCAGTAAATTCACTGGAAGGAATTGTTATGTGCTGCAATCTGCCTAATAAATCGGTAAACTGCAAATCTATCCATCTTATCTTATTGTCCCTTATGGTGCTTAGCGCGTATTCTACGTTTTTATTCTCCATTTTAACCCCCACATATAAAAAGAAAGGATAGGTTATAACTCTTTTCCTAAATGCAATGGAGAAAATAACACGAACTAGTAGACCAGTAATGAATATTTTTACTATACATGTCTTATCTCAAGTGCTGGTTGTATTTCCTTGCACCTTTGGGCCAATATCACTCTATGGCATCGTTCACCAGGAGGTTCAACACACAGAACAGTTATATCACGTCTCAATGCTATCTCTGCAAGTTCTCTAACTGCACGTGCTGGTTCAGGTTTATTAAGAAAATCAAGATATGTTCTTGTGAAGTTTTCCCAATTTATTTTATTTTTGTACCATAGCCCAACGAGAGCTGCTGGTGGAGCAAGTTCCACAACATGTAAATCGTAAGTCACATTTGGTACTATTCTGCTATCTGGAGTTACTCCGTCATTTAAGGTATGCCTGCTCATTACTGAAATGCGCAAACCATCCTCTTTTGAAATTTCGTCAAAAATGCTTTTTGTTCTTAGCATAGGTAACTCCTAATTATGTCTTGTAATTCTTGCCTAATCTTTTCTTAATATTGTTGCATATCTCCGTCCCTCTTCTATGATGGCTAATCTTTTGAATCCTATGGGATTATACCTATAGAGCTGGTCATCATGTGTTACTGGTATTTCAATCCTTTCAACTTTATCTATTTCTATTTCACCTCCATCAGTACCTGGAGAGTGGATGTATTCGTCACTAGAAATCAATATGCCAATGTGAGTCGGTACTATTCCTGCAGGAATGATTCTTCTGCCATTACTAAAGAATATAAGGTCTCCTCTTTCACGTAGCTCCTCATCTACCATTACTCCAAAATTGTTGAAAAACTCATTCACATATCTTGTATTGTTTGGCAATGGTATCTCTAATTTTCTCGACAGAAAGTAAATGAATCCTGAGCAGGTAAAACCACTTTCGTCATAGCCATATGAACTATCCTTGCCCTTGTAATGAACAGAGGGATAGCCCAGGTACTTCAGTGCTTCTCTGGCAAAATCATCCCTGGTCGGCAATGTTCCATAAGGATCTATTATCCTTTGTTTAGTCGACTCTTGCTGTTGCATTTTATCAAATAACTATCAAATTATTTTAATATATAAATCTTCCTAAAAATCTGTCTTAGATTTGAAATAGATGATGCGATCGCCGAGCCTTGAACCCAAGGGTATTATGCGATGACATGTTTTAACCTCCATTCCTAGTTTTTATTTTATTCTGATTCAGGTTTAATGTAGAAAACCAAAGCTGAAAGAGTATCTCTTATATAACCAACCTCAAAAGGTACATCATCAAGGGTTGCCTGTCTATCAGGATTACTGTTACGGATAAGAACAGCAGGGACTCTATAACTTTGACTTTCTGGGTATTTTTCATTTATGTTAATTTTTCTATTATGAGGGGGGTTATTCCATTCGATATGACCTTTTGGATCAACAAGATTATTTTCTTTATCTATCATAAAACCTCCAGGATTAAGATTTGGATCAGCTATCCAAATTTTCTTTCTATTATAATGTTTTTGTAACTCAGGATCATTAATAAACAAAGAAACAATCTCTTGAATAGTCGGAAATCTGGCTTCATGCTGACTAATTATTCTTTTTGCTTCATGCCAAGGAACTAAAGAAGCTGTTAAGGTTATTTTTACCGGCTTTCCACTAACTATTATTTCTCTAGTATGTGCTGGTGCAGATACTGTTGTTGATGGCATTTAATCACATAATTACTATAATCTTTTTAATATATAAATCTTCCTAAAAATTTGTCGTCGATTTGCCATCATAATCTGCGATCGCCGGGATTTGAACCCGGGTTTTTGCCTTTCATTAACTTTCGACAAAGCTTTTTCCAAAAGTCTTGGAGGGGCAAAGTCCTACCAGGCTAGACTACAATCGCACAATCTATAGAATAGTAGGTAAATTTATATAAGGGTTAGTAAAAATCCGTGGAAAATGCTGGAAAATGAGAAGTCCTAGCCCTGCCTGAAATTTAGCCCCTGCGCTTACTTTGCTCTCGAGGCTGCTATTATTATTGCCGCTGCTCCTACCTTAGTGCCCCTTTTCTTTGCCTCGCCCATGGCTTTTATCGTGTATTCTGTTATTTTCTCGGCAAGTATTGCCTTCATTGCTGCGCTTGCCTCCTCGTTTCTTTCCATGGTTCCTGCCAGTTCTAGTACTTCACTAAGGTCACTTTTCTCAAGAGCCTCAAGAGCCTTGTCCTTTATCTGCTTGGCTATTCTCCTTTTTTGTACTATATCGGCTACCCATTGCATTTTACTCCAACCCCATTTCACCCGTAAGCATATTATGAAAGTTCTTATATTTATAGTTTCTTCATTTTTGAATAACTACAAAAAAAATCAGATTAAATTGTAATATTGTTCATTTTGCTCCATTAAGAACGGAATTCAATTCGCTGCCGTCAACATTCAACCTGTATTTTGACATCAGCTTATTGCGCAATTCGTTGTCTGGTGATTTGCTTTCCTTTCTTGTTTTTTCTATCAACGCATTCAATTCCTTTCCTTTTATCCTCAATAAATTATTCTTTGAAAGAATTAAATCAATGGAATCATTGCTTTTCGAGCATATTTTTATCGCTTCCTCAACTGCCTGCTTTGTTATTTTCTCCTGTGCATATAAATTGAATATTTCTATTATTGATTCATCTTTTATTGAATCTATGTCAATTCCGTTTCTTCTCATTTCGGTAAGCTTCTGGATCAATACATTGGCAACAAATTCAGGATCGGCTTTGCTCCTATCTATTATTGTCTTGAACAGCTGGAATCTTGGCGATAGAATAAGCTGCTCTGCAAGAATTTTGTTTTTTATTTTTGAATTTATGTATTTGGTCTCTTTTTCTATGTTGGGTGCATTCTTCTCTGCGTTGCTTCTCATCTCGCTTGTTAGGGATGTTGGCCTCACGTCCGTTTCTGGATACATCCTTGAGCCTGTGGGCAAAGGCCTCATGAATTTAGAAGTGTAATTTTCAGTATCATGTGCAACTCGCGTTTCCTTTGGAATGCCTTTCATCAAATATTCCGCACGCCATATCGCTAGTTTAGCTGCATTTGTCACTTCATCCAATTTTCCTGCTATTATTATGAATGATTCGCTTTCGGAAATCTTCAACTGCTTTTTAATCGAGTCTAATTCCTCTTTGCTGAATTTGTATTTGCTGAGATCTTCATCGCTGTGTATGATTCCATGAACTCCTGCCATTTTTGCATAGTCGCTTATCTCAGTTCCAACTCTTCTGTTAGGGTTTATCTCAAAGCCAAGTATTCCTTTGAATCCTTTTAATGAGAATGCTAGAACTGCACCGTCATGCGTGTGGTATTTTATAACGTCAACATTTGTATTCTTGAATATGGGTGTTATGTTTTCGGCATTTCCCACGTTTGCATTTGCTTTTATAAGTTTTCCCTTAATTTCAAGAAGGTTCTGCTGTCTTTTTATCTCATTTTCTATGAACTTATCTATTGATTCTAATTCCTGAACTCCTTTTATTTCTACTCGCGCCCCGTCTTTTATTGAAAGATTTACATCTTGTCTTATCGATCCGATGCCTCTCTGAACTTTTCCGGTAAGTCTCAGCAATGTTCCTATGTAAAGTGCGATGTCCTTTGCTGTTTTCGGATCAGGTATGTAGGGTCCTGTTTGTATCTCTATAAGTGGAATTCCCAATCTGTCAGTGTTGTAAGTTGCTGTGCTTCCTGAATTTGATTGTATGCCGCTAGACTCTTCTTCAAGAGAAATTGTGGGTATGTCAAAGCTCGATCCATTGACTTTTATTGTGCCGTTTAATCCTACTATCATTGTTCTTTGGAATGCGCTTGGATCGCTTCCATCTATTACTCCTTTTCTCATGGGTTGTATCTCATCGATGAAATGCATGCCCATTGCACTGGAAAGTGCCATTGCGACTTCCAGCGCTTCAGCGTTAAGATTATGTGGGGGCTCCTCATCAATGTCCACAAGGCATGTGTTATGCTCGAATATGTTGTAAACAAAGCTCCTGTTCCTTATTTCCTCGAATTCCGCAGATTTGTCTATGGTTCCTAATTCACCCGCAACTGCCCTCTGGTATCTTGTTACTGATGCAATGGGTTTTGTTGACTTGCCAACTATTCTTGTAATGCAGCTGCAGAAAAGCTTATGCTGGGTTGCAAGCCTTTGGTGTATCTCAAGACCACACATGAAGCCCATTTGCTTGTATATGCTGTCTTTTTTATTATCTGTTGTTTTCTTGTCCTTCATAACAATACCTAATCAAGGAATTCGTCGAATCTGGTTCTCTTTTTTATCTCACCAACAATGTTTCTGTTGAGCAATTTTTCTGCCTCATCTTTTTTATAATTGCCCAGGAGCCATCCTAATTTTACATAGGCGGTTTCAGGCATCATATCATTGCAATAAACCGCGCCAAGATTTCTTATGGTTCTAAGGTTCCTGTAAACGTTTTCGTTTACCCTGCCGTATAGGCACTGGGTAGTTATTCCTATTATCATGCCTTTTTCTATTGCTGTTTTTACATGATCTTTCCAAAGGAAATTATTGTGATTTGTTGAAGTAGGCAAATGTCCAAGTCCCGTGCCTTCTAATATGATTCCTTTGTATCCTTTTTTTGAATAGAATTCTATTATATCCGGATCTGAGTTGGGATAAACCTTTACAAGCGCTACCCTGTATTCAAACTTTGTATCTGCCTTAACTGGCTTGTCTAATTCAGGAACAACCTTGTTGTAATCACTTAAATATTGGATGTCCATCTTCTTGTCGATTGTTGCAATGGGTTTATCGTTTATTGGTCTAAAGGCATCTCTTCTTGAGCTGTGCATCTTTCTTGTCTTTGTGCCCCTTATAAAAGCACACTTGTCATCAGAGCTTGTATAATGCATGCAAGTCCCTACCTCTGCCACATCTGATGCAGTTGCAAATTTAACAGAACATATAAGATTGAAGAAGGCGTCACTGGAGCCTCTATCGCTGCTTCTTTGCGATCCTGTTATGACAACAGGCGCGTTCAGGTTTTTAAGCATGAATGATAATGCAGCAGCAGTATAGTGCATTGTATCTGTTCCCATTGTTATTACGACGCCTTTGGAACCCTTGTTCAACGCTGTTGCAACTTCCTTTGCTATTGCTTCCCATTCTATATAAGACATGTCCTCGCTTGCTATGCTAAATAGTTGTTTCAATTCTATATTTGCAATTTCAGAAAGCTCTGGTACTTCATAAAGCAACTCTGAAGGATCAAGAAGCATGTGAACTCCACCTGTTTTGTAATCTATCTTGCTGCCTATGGTTCCTCCGGTATAAAGAATTGTCACTTTTGGAAGACCTGGCTTTGAAGTAGCATTTGTCTTTTGGAATTTGGTTCCTGTTCCTGCTGCAAGTCTCTTGATCTTCATATCTTTGCTGTAGGAAATTCCTATGTTGTATCCATTATCCAATTTCAATACAATCGCATTGGGCTCTCCTACCTCTGTCTTGGGCATGAGCTCTCCCTCTACTTTTATTTCCTTTGAGCTTATTTCTATTTTGTCGCCCAGGTTTATTCCATTGGTCTTGAATATACCTAGAAGTTCATTTGAATACAATACAACACCTATGCATACAGTACATTTGCTGAAGCTGAATTTATTAGAACTTTGTGAGTTGAGCCAATTCTCATGTTTTGACTGTTCACTATGACAACCTGCTTGTAATTTGGGTTTCTCCCGTTTATTGATTTTCTGTTCGATTCAGTAATTATAACATCAAACCTTTTGCCTATAAACCTATCATTTATCTCATGTTGGATTGACCTTACCACCCTTGAGAGCATCATGCTCCTCTGTTTTATTGTTCCGCGAGGAATCTGGGTCATTTGCGATGCAGATGCATGGGGCCTTGCGCCGAATCTTGATATGTTTGTCACTTCAGGCTTTGTCCTTTTTATGAATTCTACGCTCTTTTCAAAATCATTTTCTGTTTCTGTGGGGAAACCTACTATCATGTCTGTTTCAATTGTTATGTCAGGGATATTATCCCTTAGCTTTTTGACATAGGAATCGAATTGCTCTATGGTGTACATCCTTCGCATGTCCTTCAATACCTTGTTGCTACCTGACTGCACAGGAATATGCACGAACTTGTAGAACTTGTCGCTTTTCAATGCATCTGCAAATTCATCGAAGTACCTGTGAAGATGCTCCGGGTTCAGCATTCCTACTCTTACCTTGAAATTACCATCCATTGCACTTATCTTTTGCATTAGCTCTGCAATGTTGGTATTCTTGTCCAATCCGTAGGCTCCCATGTCCTGAGAGGTAAGCTGGATCTCCTTTGCCCCATTCCTAATGCTATTTTCTATTGCCTTTAGTATTAATTCCTCAGAAAAGCTGTTCAATGCGCCTCTTGCAAACTTGGTTTCACAGAACGAGCATGAACTTGTGCACCCGTCATTGACAGGCACTCTTGCTATTGCATCTTTTGCAGGATCAAGGAAAAGAATTCTGTCCTTTTTTGCATAGGCATCCAATACTACCTTCTTATTCTCAACTGTATCAAGAAATGCACTTGCAATTCTTTCCATATTGGGAATTGTAACAATGCTTGCATTTGGGGCGTATTTTTCTATAAGGTCCTTGTTTGCACTGGCCATGCATCCAGTGACAATTAGCTTCTTGCCATCGTTTTCAAGATTATTGAGCTTGTACAGTATTTTCTGCGAAGTCGCATTCTTGACCGTGCAGGTATTAACAACAACTGCATCTGCTTCCTTTTCATTATCGACCAATTCTATATTATTGCTTTTAAGTATGGAGCGCATTATGTCGCTGTCAGCCTGGTTGAGCGTGCAGCCGTAGGTTCTTATGTAAGCCTTCATGGTAATGCCCTAGTTAGATAAGATTAGAAAGATTATTTTATTAATGGTTAAGTCTACTGGTCTTGTTTCTCTTCTGGCATTTTCGTATCATGGTTTTCCTGCCCTTCAGATTTCTGGGATTCCCTCATAGCATCGCGCCTTTTGCGATATTCATCTAGTTCTTTGTTTTTTCTTCCATTGATAAGAAGTGCAGCTATTGCGATTATAATTACCAATGCTATTACTGCTGCTGCAATTTCGTAATACATGCCATTGTTCTGACTCTTTTGCTGTATTGTTGTAGTTGGCGCAATGGTTGTTGTGGCAGTTGTTGGCATTGTTGATGTTGTTTTCAATACCGGTGTTGTAGAGGCAAATACTCCTATGGTTAGATCATTTGGAATTGCAAACGAAATCGTGCAGGTGTTGGGGTTTATTGTGAATGATTCTATTGGATTCCATGTGCCACCAATTAGCTCGTAGGGAACTACCGAAGTAGACAGTATTGAGCACTGGTATGTTGTTGTTATGTTTGCGGAAATTTCATTTGATGTGCTTAGATTAATTACAAGTATCTGCACAGGATGTGTTGAGGGAGCGGTGAATTTAGTATTCAATATGTCCAATGAAACATTGTAGGTTCCATTGGTTTCTGAATAGAGCGTCAGAATTGTATTGTTCATGTTCGCCTTTATGCCTACCAATGAATTGTCCGTGAAATTGATCTCTTTATTGAATTTTAGCGAATTATCTATAACGTATTTGTAGGGCAGTACATTCAATTTCTGGTACAGTAATTCCATATTGGCATAGTACAGGAACGGCAGGCTTGACATGTTTACTAATTTAAGGTAATACTGGTAACCTGATTTGTTCAATATGGGAATGCTCTGGTTGCTCTGCCTTGATGTTATATTGTAATTTGCTTTGTTTACATCTAAGCTTATGGCACTTCTTGAAACGTTGTTGACAAACAAATTGAATGTGTTGTTGTTGAGCACCAACGATTCTGAATTGTTCTTCTCAAGGTTTTGGATCAAGTAGCCATTGATTATGTTTGTTACTGTTGTATTTACTGTTGTGTTCCTTATCGAGACAGGGCATGCAGACATCGTAACCGAATGCTCTATTGGGAGATAGGACACGTTTATGAGTTGCATATAAATCGGATTGCTTGAGAAGTCATTGATCAAGGTTGCGTTTGAAAGGTTCAATATGTAATTGTAGCCGTTTACAATAACTCCTGTATAACTTGTTGCAATGTAGCTGTCAGTTACCTTGTACTCGTTTCCTGAGAGTGTGAAGTTGAAGCTGTTAGGCACTGCTACGTTGCTGATTATCAGGCAGATTCCGCTTTGTGTTATTACTGGCTTGCCTGATCCGCCTCCTCCACCTCCGCCTCCACCGCCCCCTCCTCCTCCACCTCCGCCGCCTATGGTGGTTGTTGGCACTGTCACTATTGTGCTTGTGGGTGCGGTGCTTGTTGAGCTGCCGCATGAGCCTATGCATATGGTTGATGTAGTTGCAGTGCTTGTTGAAGTTGTTGATGAAGTACTTGTTGTTGAAGTCGTTGTAAATGTGGTGCATACTCCCGAGCAAATGCTTGACGAGGAAGTCGATGTGCTTGTGGTTGATGTAGTTGACCTTGAAGTTGTAGAAGAAGTGGTCGTGCCTATGGTTGTAGTCGTTGACCTTGATGTGGTCGAAGATGTTGTTGTGGAAGTAGTTGGTATTGAAGTTGTTGTTGATGTGGATGTAGTAGTAGATGTGGTCAATCTTGATGTTGTGGTTGATGTTGTTGTGGTAGAAGTGGTAGTTCTTGATGTGGTTGAAGATGTAGTGGTTGATGTTGTGGATGAAGTTGTTGGTTCTGTGGTAGTTGAAGTACTTGTAGTTGTTGTCGCTGTTGTTGTGGTGTCTATGGTTGAAACTGTTGTGGACAATGTTCCTGTGCCTGATATTATTACTGAATAAACTCCATTAAGTGCTGGTAGTGATGCTCCCACGAAATTGCCATAATTGTATTGCTCTCCTCCGTACCATAGGCCATTTGCAGTTCTTCCTGATGCTACCTCTGCCTGAACTCCATCGTATACATTTCCCAATGCCGTTACGATTCCCCAGTTATCATTTGCATAACCTAACCATTGGGCATCTTCGGTAAGTGACCAATGCTCATATCCAACTACATAGTGTACGCCATTTGAACCTGTCATGTTTATCAATTGCCCCAATCTTGTAGCTACCATCTGACCTCTTTGGGATTGGTTCCAGGCAAGATTCAATTCTGCGCCTTGATCATCGGTACCCCAATATGCAACTGCATAATGGACATAATCTCCAACGTGCAAACAATTTGGTATGTTTGCATAATCTGCCCCATTGCCTCCTATATTAACGCTGTACCATCCGTTCTGTATGGCCCATGGGAATGCATAATAATAATCGCATGAGGAATTCTGGAATGTAATATATGTATCGTTTGGTTGATTCTCCCCCCTAAATTCAACGTTCCAGAAGCTTGCATAATTGGACTCCAATGGCTTGCCTCTCCATGTTACTGTTGTCTGCTGGTTGCTGCTATTATACGTAAGGGAGGTAATTACTCCTCCGAAATTGTTAGGGGAATCCGGAGTAGCTGATAAATAATCGGCATATATTACCGGTTTTAGATATGCATTGTAAATTTGCTGGGTGTAGCTTACATTTGATGACACCCATAAGGCATCAGAGTAATTGCTAACTGCATTTGCAACTATTGTTGGAGGCACATACAATATTGCAACAAGAGGAGTGCTTCCTATGTGCTTTCTCAATTGTCCATTCAAGTCTGAAAATAGTTTTTTTGTAAACAACTGCGTGAAATTATTCAGATCACTTCCTATTGCCGGTTTGTTCGTGTAGGACCATGAAATGTATGTAATGTCTCCACAATTGCCGCTTGCTGGCAAAATGTGCTGTCCATTCTCATCCATGAATCCTGTTCCTGTTCCGTATGCATTTGTTCCGTTGAGAATAGTTCCGGAAGAGGTGCCCCATGTTGTATAATGTGTGCCCCATGCATTATTCAGTTTGGTAAGTGCTTCAGAATCATAGGTTGCGTTTTGTCCTGAATTATCAAAGCTATTATCGTAAGTTATTGCGTTTGCTGTGCCTATGGTGTATTGGGGTACTGGATCTCCCGATGATCTGTACTCGTATCTTAGCATGTCTCTAAGCGCATATTTCTCATAAAGCCGTGGATCGCTGTAACTTCCATCTCCGCTGCTTGTTTCGTGAGGATTATCACCTGCAATTGCAAATCCCATATTTACCTGGCTGATGTCTGTTAATCCGTACAGGAAATCAGGTTCTCCTGAAACCATTGCATAGGCCCATGGATTGGTCCTGTCCTGCGTAACTCCCGGGTTGTTTTTGCCTATCCAATACTGCAATGCCAACGGATAATTAATATCAAACGGATCTGGAATCTGGCCTGGGTATTCATATCCCTGTTCACCGCAGTATGAGTTATCTACACCAGTAAGGCCATCTTTTACTAGGTATGGACCTTGTGTAAGTAGCGTTTGATAGAAGTTAAGCCCGTAGGTAAACATGGGCAATCTGTTGTTTTCGGATAATCCGCTATACCACCAATAGTTGGTAGAATCATAACCAGCAGCATTCCAGCCCCAGGAAAGCATTTGAGATTTAATGTCTTCAATCCAGTTTATTCCTGGGAATTGCGTATTTGAATGCATATTCTCAAGCACATATGAGGTATACGATGGCGCATCAAAAATCTGCCTAAGTATCGGCGGCGTTGAAAACGCGGTTGTTACAACTCCCTTGATGTAATATCTTGGAGTATTGTCAACTCCAGCAATTGTTGTAGGAACCCATTGAGGTGGTATACCCACATCATAATACTCCCACCAATTGACTAAATTTGACTGGTCTGAGGAACCTCCATACAATCCTTGATTGTTGGGTGCATAGAATGCGCCGGTATCCATGCTATATGCTCCATTGTTCAATTGCGATGCAAATCCTGGATTTCCGTTTCCGTTGATCTCTCTCCATCCTGATGATGAATTGTAATAATACCATGTTATGTGTCCTCCGGCTCCATTCTGCCATGTCAGTAGATAGGTATCGTCAAAAGGTCGAGAATTGCCTATGTATATAGTATCTCCTACTTTCTTCAATGTTACTCCGCTGCTGTTCACAAGAACATATCCATTATATGGGTCCATTGACTCGCTTGCAAGGTTTGAGCTGTAATGGGTTCCTCCTTCAGTTGCAAGGTAAAGTGCAGTGTAGGGTATTGTATCTGGAGCTGTTCCTGAATATGCGACAAGGCTAAGCGCCTTTGGAAAATATGCATTTCCAAATGGATCAAAGAAATACCATCTGTTGTTTACTTGATGCAATGAGAAGTATCCAAGCACCCTATAGGTTTGGCCATCGGAGGTATTGCCATTCAGGGTTCCTCCCTGTGTTGTATTTACATATATTGTAGTTCCGGAATTTCCTACTATGTTCCACCAAAGGTCATCTCCTGTTCCCTGGACGGTTCTGCCTGAACTTGTCCAGTTTCCATTACCTTCATAGGTTGCAATTCCTACATAAGGATTGATCGCCATTCCAACAAGGCTTCCAGGAGTAAAATGGGCATTGGAATCCGTTATTGAATTAAATGTAAAAGAGGTAACTGTCCCCCAATAGGTTCCGTTGGGATAGCCAGTAGTTATGTTGAGGCAGGAATTTCCCTGGAATATGTCAAGATGCGTTCCTATGTTGCATTCTCCTGAAAAATTAGGAATTCCTATGTTCTTAGATAGCGTACTATTGAGGGATAATATTAGAATTGCTGCCAGAGCAATTACTGCTACTGCTACCAAGTAAAGCATGTACTTTCTCTTTGAAACTTTCCCCATCAGTAACCATCTAAAAGATGTAAATAATCTCTGCAAATAATTATTTCTGAAATATCACTAATAGATTATATATACCTATCTGAATTTAATTTAGATACAAATATATATTTTATAATCGAAGCATTAACGGTGTTTAATTGTCAAAAAGAGAAATAGGACTTATCGGATTAGGAAAAATGGGAAAGAATATTGCATACAACCTTATGAGGAACGATTATGCCGTAATTGCATCAAACAGATCACCTGCTCCTTTAAATGAAGTTGTTTCGAAAGGAGCTGCAAAGGCAGATTCGATTGAAGAGCTTGTGAAAAAGCTGAAAGCGCAAAGAATAGTATGGGTAATGCTAACTGCAGGTGAGCCAACCATAAATGCAATTACTGAATTATCAACGCTTCTAGAGCCTGGAGACATAGTTATTGATGGATCCAATTCCAATTATCATGAATCCATAATGCTCTACAATATGCTTAAGGAAAAAGGCATAATGATGCTTGATGCTGGATGCAGCGGAGGTCCATCCGGTGCATTGAATGGCATGTGCACAATGATAGGAGGAGAGA
>Ga0187851_10000971_pt1 | contig 28232 bp, 32 predicted proteins | sample June2016WEW_6_10_FD_132997 | JGI IMG/M metagenome (GOLD analysis project Ga0187851, IMG submission 132997) | Peatland microbial communities from SPRUCE experiment site at the Marcell Experimental Forest, Minnesota, USA - June2016WEW_6_10 | ecosystem: Environmental > Terrestrial > Soil >...
ATTTTCTAGTAGAGTGGCAAAACTGGATGACCCAAATGTTCCCAAATTATAAATAGTAAAAAATTTCCCAAAATCTGGGCTTGTTTCATCAAATAAGACTTTAGTATTAGTATTATTATTATTATTATTATTATTATTATTATTATTATTATTATTATTATTTTGAGCAGAAACAGTATTTAGAGATAAGATTAGGGGTAATATAAATATAGAAATAATAAAAAAAATTTTAAGTTTATTAGATTTTATAATTTAAATAACCCCTCATTTCAAATTATAAATTACCATTTATAATGCTTAAAAATTAAACTATTACCAAGGCCATCCCCACTGTGGCTGAGCCCCACTTTCATCTATTACTTTTTGTTTTGTTTCTGGTGTTACTTGACTCAAATTATTCTTCAAATCTTCCATTGCAGATTTGTAACCATCACGATATCCAGCTTTATATCCATCTACGTAGCTTTCTACACAATTTTCATCTTTCAGTTTATCGGTACAGTCTTTTTTTGCATCTTCATATCCTTCGAGATATTCTTCTTTTCTAGATTTTTGTTCTTCCATATTTAAATCCCCCTCTATATTGATATTTGTTTTAAATGTTTAAATTATTAAGTTTTTTGTTTTAATTATCAAAATATTGTAATATTATGAATATTTATTGAGTTATTACTTTATTTCGCCTTTAAGTTAATATTTATTCATATTAAAGCTCTTAAATAATAAATAATTTATAGTACTTGTTAATAATTATAAATCATTTAGAAGTAGGGGGGGTTGTTGAATTTGTTTTTAAAAAATAATGGTGAAAATTCTCGGGGAAGGCATCTTCGTCCTTCAGTTTATGCAAAGATAATACAAACCAAAGATTTAATCCAGAAAGGAGTTGATCCATCTGAATTTGAGTCGAGGGGTGGATTGGATCTGGAGACTTATAATGTACTGCAGCAGAACTGGCAGAACCTGAATCAGAGAATGGAGGATCGTAAACAGAAAGTTATTGCTAAATATGGTTCGTTAAAAGCTGCGCCTATTTCAACTGGCCCCTGTAAAAAAATAAACCCAGTTATTGGCACTAAAAACGCTTTGGTACTTTTAACTGAATTTAAAGATAGAAAACATTCCATAACTCCCGATTACTTTAAAGATTTACTTTTTTCTAAAGGCTCTAATCATAGTCTAAGGGATTTTTATTTAGAAGCTTCCTGGGATCAGCTGGATATAAATGGAGATGTTAATAATGAATGGTATTCAGCGGCTAATAATATATCTAATTATGTAGATAAATATGAGGTTGATGGACATTTTCCTAAAGCTCAAAATTTGATTTCAGAAGTTGTTTTACAAGCTAAAAATAGTGGTAGTTTCGACTTTTCGAAAATTGCTAAGGATGGGGAAATTGAAATTCTTATAGTGATATATGCGGGTGAAGGTCTTGATACCAAGCTTAACATTAATTATATTCGACCTCACAAGGATAGTTTATCTGAACCTATTGAAGTGCAAGAAGGTATATTTGCTAAAAGATATTGTTTGATTCCTGAACTTCCGTCTGATGATCTAGGCTGTTTCTGTCATGAGGTAGGGCATTTTCTGGGTTTACCTGACTTGTATAAGGAAGGTTATTCTCCGGTAGTGGGTAGTTGGTGTTTAATGGCTATAGGTGATCATATTGATAATGGTAGGACACCTGCTCATCCATGTGCATGGTGTAAGATACATTTAGGATGGATTGAACCGAAGATTTTAAAGGAAGTCCCTAATCCTTATGAAATATCAGCGGTGATGGATTCGGATAAAGATATTTATAAACTAGTGGTTGATGGTTCTGATGGGCAAGAGTATTTCTTATTGGAAAATCGTCAACAGAAGGGGTTTGAACAGAATTTACCTGCTAATGGTCTTTTGATTTGGCATGTTGATGAGAGTGTATGTGTTTTAGAGGCTCCTAACTATAATCCTGAACATTTTTTCCTCACAGTAAAGGAATCTGATGGAAGGCAAGATTTACAAAGGGATATGACTGTATTACTCAAGGAGGAGGATGTTGATAAAGTACAGAAGGACTTAGCTGGTGATGCAGGTGATCCTTTCCCTGGTAGAACTAATAATAGAATTTTTGATGATGAATCCACTCCGAATAGTCGGTCTTATGAAGGTGATAAGTCTTTGGTGAAGGTGGCTTCAATTAGTGATTCCACGGATTTGATGAAAGCGGAAATGGGTGTGGGAGTTCAGCCAATAAACGTGCTTAGTCCATTTGCATCAGAAAATGTATCTTCAGATACATTGAAATCAGATAAAATATCTTCAGATGAAGTCAAATCAAATGAAGTATCTTCAGATACTGTAAAATCAGATGAATCATCTCAAAAAATTATAAATCAACAATTCATAACTTTCATCACTTCTGAACCGAAAGTTGAAGATCCGTATGAAGAGGGATATGAAACTGGTAAGAAGGATTTTTTAGAGGAATTTAAAGAAAAAGAAGGTTTAAAACTTTACAGGGATGGATATCGCAGTGGATATCATAACGGATATAATAATGTGCTGAAAAAATTGAAAAAATAAATGATTCAATCAAAATGATAGATGAAAATTTTTTTGGTTCTATTTTTATTTAATAAGGGAATATACTATTATATAAGTTAATGAAAACTTATATAAAAAAAAATTAGTTTATTTATCAAAAATCATTTAATTATAGCTGGCTGGTTTAAATGTCTAGAAAGCAACTTATTGGTTTAATAGTGATGATATTAGTTGTAGTTGCTTTTGCAGCTGTGATTTGGAGATTAAATAATGTTTTCGGGTTGCTTCAGAATCAAACTCAGGAAATTGTTATAGCTTTGGTAATGGCTATAATAGCGGGATTTTTTATAGAATTTATTTATAGGAAATTATCACCTCAATCTAAAATTTTAAAGACCACTCAAACTCAATGTAGTGATACTAGTGAAACTGTGGCTAAATTAATTTTAACTAATAATAATGTTATAATTGTTAAAGATGATAAAATTTTAGGGCGTGAGGATTTTTTAGGGGTAATTCCTTCTGATAAACTTTATTTTATAGGAAGAGATCATTTTAAGATCACTATGAAGGATTGTAGTTTTTTCATTCAGGATCTTAAAACTAAAAATGGTACTACTGTTAATGGAGAAGAATTACAGGGTTCACAGAAGTACAAGTTAATTGATGGGGATGAGATTGTTGTAGCTAAATCCTTGCGTATTAAATATAGCAATTAGATGTTTGAAAATGAAGAAAACTCTTTAAAGCCTTCAATTCATATATTTAACCATATTTATAATATCCTTACTATTTTTTATTTCTTCTTTAAGATTTAATTCAACGTAAGCTTTTTTCCCTTCACTGTAACTGGATGAGACTATTAATTGATTTTTATATATTAATTTAATTCCATCAACTGGTGTATGGCCTACAATCATCATTTTACAGTTCACTGCTTTGAGAAAAGTTTTCAGATCATGCTCAGTGTAGTCTTCAAAACGATTCCATAAGATCTGAAATAATGGTGGATTATCATTGTATCCTTTATCTGTAATGTGATTTATTTCATCTAAGCTTTTAATATTTCTTGGAGGCCCGGCATGACTTATAAAAACCTTGTTTGCCGTTCTAACAGCTATGGGAAGTTTTTTAAGAAATTCAACATATTCTTCTAATTCTTTATTGTAACTTTGTCCAAAATTTTCTCTCAATAGTTCATCAAAATCAAGTGTTTGATTTATACCTGCCTTATAAACGGATCTTTTAGATATGGTTGACCATTCATGGTTTCCCAGTAGAACATGGAAGTTTTCGGAGGTTTCGCATTGGTTTTGCACAGATTCCATGATTTGAATGGATCCATCGTTTTCACGACCCATAGCATGGATAAAGTCCCCGGTTAGAATTAGATGGTTATCATTGTTTTTAAATTTATCCCAAATATGCATATACTTGTTATAATCATTTAGATTACCATGTATATCTGTGATAATTAATGCTTTACCGTTTTTTGGCAGTTTAATAAGTTTACCCATAAGTATTAATTTTCCATCTTTTAGTATATATAATCTCTGTGGGTCAATCATTTAACTAAGGGTCACTAACTTAGGATGACAGAATCAGAGTATTTGATTAAAGTAATAAAAAAATTTAATAAACTTTAAACATTATATATTTTATTTAGTAAAAAATTTTTAAGTATTAAAATAATTTTTTTTGGGTGGATGTGAAACTGAAATTTTTGAAAAATCTTTTTGGCAATAATGAAGAGGAAGATAAGTATATTAAATCAGTTTTAGAGAATGAAAAAGTTATTATTAGTCCGGATACTAAGAGGGATGTTAGAGTTCCACCTGGGCAGAGGGAAATTAATAGATGGCCAGTGTTACAGGCTGGTCGCGTGCCTAAAATTGATTTAAATCAGTGGAAATTTAAAGTATGGGGATTGGTTAAAGAGGAGAAGGAATATACTTTGGATGAATTCCGGTTATTGCCAACAAGTAAGGTTTTTTCAGATATTCATTGTGTAACTAGCTGGTCGAAATTGAATAATTTATGGGAAGGAGTCAGCACTTCATTTTTAAAGGATAATGTATTACCTGAGGCTAAGTTTGTACTGGTACATGCATATAAAAATTTTACAACTAATCTTTCTATTGAAGAATTCTTTAAAGAGGATGTATTATTTGCTAATCATCATAATGGGGAAGAATTAAGTATTAAGCATGGTTATCCGCTTAGATTGGTTGCTCCTCAACTATATTTTTGGAAGAGTGCTAAATGGGTTACTGGAGTGGAATTCTTAGAGAGGGATAAAAGTGGATTTTGGGAATCTCATGGTTATCATAATCATGGTGATCCTTGGACAGAGGAGCGTTATAGTTATAGATAAAAGAATATTTTAAAAAAAAACCTTATGTAATATTAATACAAATATTTTTTTTTAGGAACGGATTTTAGGTTAACTATTTTGGGTGCGATTTAGTGGATTCTAAGGATAAAAACGAGAAAGTTAAATCATTAATGGAGCAGGGTAATATTCATTTAATTGAGGGTGAATATCGGGCTGCTGTATTTTGTTATGATGAAGCATTAGAGTTAAATGATGATAATACTCAATTATGGGATAATCGGGGAGTGGCTCTTTCTAAAGCTGGGAGATATCCTGATGCTGTGGAATCCTTTGAGATTGCTCTGGATTTAGAGCCGGATAATGTTAAAGCATGGGTTAATATGGGCGTCTCATTGGGGTTGATGGGAAAATTTACTGAAGCGGTTAATTGTTTTAATCAAGCATTAGAAATTGATGCTGGAAATGATGATGCTTGGAATAATAAAGGTACTGCGTTATTTAATCTCTCTAAATACTCGGAAGCCTTGGAATGTTTTAACAAGGCATTAGAGTTAAATCCTGAAAATTCTAAGGCTTGGGCTGGTAAAGGTTCTGTTAAAAGATTTTTAGGGGATTATAAAGGGGCTGTTAGGTGTTTGGAGAAGTTCATTGAACTTAACGGAATGAATCCATCTCCACAGGTTGAAGAAGCTTGGGCTATGATATTCGACCTTAAAATGATTATAATTAACCAGGATTCACAAGATTTAAACTAAAAAAAGCCCAAAAATTTGAATTCATAATAAAAGATTAAAAAATTCTATTTTTTTGTTAAATATCAAACGTCATTAGAACACTCCCAGTATTTCCAAGGAGACAAATATTAATATCATGATAAAAATGTATCTTAAAAGTTTTTCAGGGAATTTATGAGATGCCCATGCTCCAATTTGCGCCATGGGAATGCTGAATATAATTAGAATCACTAATTGTAATAGATTTATATAACCCAATGAATAGGGTGGTAAACCTGGAGTGTGCAGGCCGTTTAGGATGTAGGATATTATTCCACCCATGGAAGTTAAAACAATAACTGCACTGGAAGTTCCACCTGCTTCTTTCATACTATATCCCATAAGTAAAACCATCACTGGTATGAGGATAACTGCTCCGCCAATACCAACAAGACCAGAGATGATTCCCGCAATTAAACCCCATAATATGAATAAGGGTATATTATCAACCCGTATAGCATCTTCTTTAGGTTCTTTAAATAAGAGCATTCTTATAGCCACTAATAAAAGCACTACAGCAAAAATGGTCTTCAATATGTCCACGGGAAGATGTGTGGCTATATAACCTCCTAATAATCCACCTAAAAATCCTGAAACACCTAAATATAATACTGCTTTAAAAACAACATTTTGGTTACGTTGATGACCATAAGCACTGCTTAATGCTGTGGGGAGAATAACCGCGAGACTAGTTCCGAAAGCCATTCTAATAGCTAATGTGGATTCAACACCTATAGACTCTAAAAGAATGAATAATATAGGCACTAGTATGAAACCACCACCTACACCTAAAAGACCCGTGGTGAAACCTACACCGATACCGGTTAACACTAGAATCAGGATATAAAAAAATTCAGGAATCATAATTTTTTAATAGTAATTTTTTTATTTCATTTAACTCTATTCATGATGGAAACTTGCAAATCCACTATCACGGGGTTTCACTTCATTTTTCTGGGGCTTCCTAGTTCTCTTGGTTAACGATATAAAAATAAGAGCCACCACCATAATCACCGCTCCCAATAGGAAAGCAGTATGTAAACCTGCAGAAAATGAAACTGGTGTAATAGTCAGAGTAGTATTCGGCTCCCCATGCATGAAAATGGATGCTATAGCGGCACTAGCTAGTATAGATGTTCCAAAACCCATACCCATCATCCTAGCTGTAGTAACTAATCCTGAGGCTATCCCTCTAAATTCTAAGGGACTTTCCCCTACAATGAACTTAGTATTAGGGGGATTGAACATAGCTACGGAGGTTCCCATAACTAACAATGCAATAGCCATGAATACCAGGCTTGTTGACGGATTAAACGAGGATATAAGTAAACAAGCTATAACTCCTACAATAGCACCTAGCATTGAAACACGATTAGGATCTATTCGGTCCGATAAAATTCCGGCTAATGGACCGACGATCATAATAGCCACTGGCATCACAGCCAAAGCTAAACCTGATTGACTTACCGTGAATCCCCTCCCAATTTCAAAGTAGAAGGGTAATAAAACCACCGCTCCAGCATAGGGCATGTTGAACCAGAAATTTGAAATAGTTGCAAGGAAAATCCTCTTTATACGCAGGAAATTCAAATCCAATATGGGCTCACTAGTCCGTGACTCCTGATATAGGAATAGAATCCAGAATATTACAGAAGTAATTATACTACCCATTATAGGGAGGGAAGTCCATCCATAAGAAAGCCCCTTGGTAAGCGCGAATATTAAAGTGGTTTGAGCGATGAATATGAATAATATACCCAAAAAATCGAGTTTACCCGGTTTTGTAGCTGTTTCTTTAAACACGGCTCTTCCCAGTATGATAGCTACTATTCCAATGGGAACGTTAATATAAAATATCCAGTGAAAGTTAATGTATTGGGTGATGAATCCCCCGATCACGGGTCCTAACGCCATTCCTAATGAGGCCATGGTGACAATGATACCCATATTTCGTCCGCGCACATTCTTTGGGAGGTAGATTGCCACCATAGCGGCGGTTATAGCGGAAAACATGGCGGCGCCCACTGCTTGTATGAATCTTGCGATGATTAGGAAGTCGAATTGCTGGGCTAAGCCACTTAAAGCAGATCCTATTATGAAAATGAGAACTCCGGTTAAGAAGATTTTTTTATAACCCTTCTGCTGCGTTAGTTTTCCAAATGCAATTACAAAACTTCCCAGGACTATCACATAAATTAATATAACCCAGAAGACGCTGCTGGTGCCCACTTGGAAGAATTTAGCCATGGTGGGTAATGAAACATTCACAATGGATATATCTAAATATGCCATGAAGGAGCCTAAAGAAATTATGAATAGACTTAATTTCTGATTATTTCTTAAATTCTCAAACATTTTATCAACAATCCCCCCCAAAAAGGATGGAAAGGTATGACATTTAAGTATTTTTTTTATTCTGGAATCTACTTTTTTTCTTTGATTAAATCTTTCAAATTTTCTATTTCTGATTTCAACTCATTCATATTATTTTTAATATCTTTTATATCATCAGAACTATTCAGTACACCTAAACTATTATTTATACCATCCAATTTACTATTCATGATTTCTACAGATTCTCTGGTTCTTTTAGCTACACTTTCAGTTTTAGTCCTAAATTTTTGTATTAAAGAGAATGTTGCAACTGATGTTATAATACTGGTGAGGAATAAGGCACTGAACATGGAAATTACTCCCATTAATCGTCCTATTCCAGTAACAGGGATAATATCACCATAACCTACAGTAGTGATTGTCTGTAAAATAAACCATAATGAATCTTCATAAGTAGCAACTTCAGGATTAACACCATGCTCCACTCTATAAAATATGAATGAACATAAAAATAGTACTGTAAGGAAAAATGCTAAGGCATAAACTAGTCTAGTCTGCTCCTGATATTTTATAACTTGTTTAGCGAATTTCTGAGCAAATAAATATAATGCTAAAATTTTTATAATAATTAATATTTTAAGTATAATTAAAGTACTAGGTAAACCCGTAGATGCGGTTACATAATATATAGGGATGAAAACTATGATTAAATGCAAATTATTTTTTATATAAATATATTTTTCTTTAGTGTGACTCATTACCAATAGAAATCCGATTAATAGAATTATGGAAACTATCAAGTCAAATACACTAATATATTCCATAGTAACTGGCAGTAAATTAGCTATTACGGATAAAGCAAGAACTATAGCATCTAATATTATTAAAAAAATAATTATAGCCTGCCAGCCGATACCAAGCCTATTCTTCACGATGTTCATAATTCTATTTATAATTTTAGAGTTAAGTAATAAATTTTTATCTGTTTAAATCTAAAAAATTTTTTTGAGTATGAAGAATATTGTTCTAAAAAAAAGATAAAATAATATCCAGCTTTTATAAAGTTTTGATGAATATTTATTTTCATTTGAACGGAATATTAGGAAAAAATATATGGGGGCCTGTCTTTTTTTTATATTTAAATATATTTATTTTTTTTCTTCTGTTTCAGGCATTCCTACTTTTGGCATTAAATCTGATGGATTAACAAAGAAAAGAGCTATACCATCAATTATTAACCATAAACCTATTAATAAAGCTAGGTAGAATGGATTAAAAGCATAAAATGCCAATATAATGTACAGAATACCGAGTATAATTCCTAAACCACCCGCACCTTTGTTGGCAGTACTTGCACCGAAAAGACTGAATATTCCAGATATTAACAAGAAAAATCCTGCTAAATATAACCAGAAACTCACTAAAGCACTAAATAGAAGTATATGTCCAAATAAGCCAATTCCAACTATTATAGCAAGAATACCTAGTATCAACTGAGCAATACTTATGCCTTTGCTGGTAGTCCATGAATCAAAGCTTTTAACAAAAAGCCAAATACCTAAAAATAAGATTCCTAATCCTGCTAGAACACTAGCTGTGAAAATACTGATTAAAGGAAATGCTATAACTAAAATACCGAGTATTATTGCTAAAACTCCTAACATCATATTTCTTTCTTCAACCATGATAAAAACACCCCTTAGATTTGTTAAAAACAGACCCTATACTTATTATTTGTTTAAAGACAATATAAATCTTACTTATCTAATGGATGAAACTTATACGAGCTAAAGAAATAAATATATTTAAAAAATAAATTTAATAAAATTTAGGGAATTTATAATAAATTATTTTAAATAAAAAAAATTTTTAAACTCTTTTTAAAATATTTAACCCCTGTATCGTGGCAACCAGAACTTCATCAGCTAAACCGGCAAATACACCATTTTCAACCACTCCCGGTATAGAATTCAGCATTACTTCAAGTTTTCCGGGCTCACTTATACTATCAAATTTAACATCTACAACAAAATTACCATTATCAGTTATTACTGGTCCATCTTTACGTTCAGCCATCCTTAACTTAGGTTGGCCACCTATATTTATCAGTTGTTCCTTTACAATTCTTAATGCAGTTGGAATTATTTCAACGGGTACTGGGAATTTTCCAAGTACATCAACCATTTTGGAATCATCTACGATTACTATGAATTTATCTGCTGATTGGTCAATAATTTTTTCCATTGTGTGTGCTGCACCTCCACCCTTAATAAGATTCAATAGTGGATCCACTTCATCAGCTCCATCCACAGCTAAATCTACATCATGTTCTTCTAGGGTGGTTAAGGGAATTCCTGAATCACTGGCTAGGAAGAAGGATTGATATGATGTAGGTATTCCTAGAACCTCTAATTCTTCATTTTTTATCTTCTCTGCCAGTTTTTCTATGAAATAGTGAGTAGTTGATCCAGTCCCTAACCCAACAATATATCCATCTTTTACCCACTTTACAGCTTCATAACCTACATTTTTCTTAAGATTCATATATTTTAAACTCTCTTACAGTTTTTTTTAGTCAAACTTTAAAATTTAATTTTCTTTAATAATCTTTTAAAACTTTAAACGGACTAAACATAGATTTAATCCTTTCGGACATTTATATGCTGTTTTACCTATGTTTTTTATTATTTTACATCGATCTTCTTTATGGAGACCATCAGGAAAACACTGATCCTTTATACTGCAATCAAAATCACATTCATCAGGTTTGAATATAATATTGGATCCCTCAAAAGCCATTTTACAATCAATTAAAACTTCAATATCGGCTCTTTCAACATTAACTACTGTAACTTTACCTCCTTCATGGATGGGGCAGGGATGTTGAGTATCCTTAACTTCTGTTATAACGTATATTCTATCTTCTTCTAGATTGTCTATGCAAGTATTTTTGAATCTACAATTTTCACACTGTGAAGATGTACCCTGATGCATAAATTCAAGTCCTTCCACTGCTAAACTAGTTCCAATTAATGTAATCATTTGTATAAACCCTCTTTTTTTAAGCTGCTTGAATTATATAAAATAAACTTAGATTTCATTATCGAATACAATAAATTTTATTATAAATTTTGAACATTTCCTTTTCTTATATATACATTGTATTAATTTCTTATTATATATGATGAATATTTTTTTTTTAAATTAAGTTTTTAATTGAATAATCGATTTTTATAAAAAAAAGATTGTAAATTGGTAAGAAGATTAAATAAAAAAAGAATAAAAAGTCCTTAATTTAATTATTTAAAAATGATTAAAATTCAAATTTAACATAGAACTACTAATTTTGAATTAAACTATTTTAACTCATTATTACTTTTTAAATAATATATTATTAAGTTAATAAAAAATTAATTTAATTAAATCACGCCTGTGGTGGTGGCTAACTTTTCCGCGGACTCTTGGGTAAGTCCTCTATCACCTAATATTGTATATCTTTCCTTACGGATGGTATGTGCTATTGTAAGTGCGTTTATAATATATTCTGGCTCAATTCCTAACTCATAAGCAGTGATAGGTGCTTTTACTTTCTTCAGAGTATCTCTAATGTATTTCCAATCTCCACCATGTAGATACATCATCATTATAGTACCTAAACCGCATTGTTCACCGTGTAACGCAGGTTTTGGAGCTACCTTATCCAGTGCATGACTGAATTTATGTTCCGAGCCACTGGCGGGTCTGCTGGTTCCAGCTATACTTATAGCCATACCACTGCTTATTAAAGCTTTAACCACTAATTCTGAACTTTCTATAAGCCCTTCTTTTATAGCATCTGCAGATTTCATAGTCATTTTTGCAGTCATTAAAGATAATGCTGCAGCTGAATCGCTGAAATCTTCATTTAAGAGGCGATAAGCTAATTTCCAATCTAATATTGCTGTATGATTGGATACTACATCACCAAATCCGGCTGCAAGCAGTCGGAAAGGTGCTTTACTAATAATTTTAGTATCAGCTATAACTCCTATAGGTGATTCAGCCGGTAGTGAAACACTACCTCCATCACCATCTTTTATAGAGACCCGTGGAGAAGCTATTCCATCATGTGATGCTGCAGTGGGCACGCTAATAAAGTTTACACCAGACTGGGTGGATGCTAATTTAGCTACATCTATAACTTTTCCACCACCTACTCCTAGTACAAGGCTACTATTCTTAATAGCATCTTGAACTTCTGAAACAGAGTTTGTTGAGGCATTATTGATAATTATACATTCGACTTCAAAACCATGATTTTGAAGACTATCTACTGCGGCTTCTCCGCCTATTTTCAAGGTATTTGAACCTGTGACCACTAAAACTTTGCCTTTGAATCTTAACTCATGGCAGATAGCACCGGTTTGATTTATTATTCCAGGGCCGGTGTGAATTTCTCTTGGTAGTTGAATCTTTCTAAATTCCATTTTATTTTCATCTCTTAATTATATATATTATAATCGTTTGAATTAAATAATTTTTTGATTTTCAATTATAATTTAGTCAACATTATTAAATGGATAGTTCCAAAAGTATTTTTAACAATGATTATATTGTTTTTTACTCAAAAAATTTATTTATTCATAAAATTGAAATAGTCTAGTAGATAATTTAGACAAAATATCCACATTAATCTTATCTAAAAAATAATATAAACGAGAAATAAAATTTTTTTTGGATTGAATATTTAAATAGAATGTTATAATAATCTAATTATATTTTTAATTATAAGAAATATTTCAAGGTGATGAATTTATGACAGATTTCAGTGAATGGTTCAACAATATTCTAGAAGAGGCAGAGATAATCGATACACGATATCCAGTAAAGGGTATGCATGTATGGCTTCCCCAAGGATTTAAAATAAGAAAATACACCTTGAATATTTTAAGGAATATATTAGATGAGGATCATGAGGAAGTACTCTTTCCACTTCTTATTCCCGAAGATGAATTGGCTAAAGAAGCAATTCATGTTAAAGGATTCGAAGATGAAGTTTATTGGATTACTCATGGCGGACTTACAAAACTCAATAAAAAATTAGCTTTAAGACCTACTAGTGAAACTGCAATGTATCCTATGTTTTCATTATGGGTTAGATCTCATTCAGATTTACCTATGAAATTTTATCAAGTCGTTAATACATTCCGCTATGAAACTAAGCATACTAGACCATTAATTAGAGTGAGAGAAATCACCACATTTATAGAAGCCCACACTGTCCATATTAACAAAGAAGATACTGAAAATCAGGTTAATAGAGCTATTGAAATCTATAAAATGTTCTTTGACTCTCTGGGTTTACCATATGTTATAACTACTCGTCCAGAATGGGATAAGTTCCCCGGAGCAGATTACACTGTAGCATTCGACACTCTTTTAAATGATGGTAAAACTTTACAAATAGGTACTGTTCACAATTTGGGTCAGACTTTTGCTCGAACCTTTGATATTACTTACGAAACAGAATCTGGAGAACATGAATATGTATATCAAACTTGTTATGGACTTTCAGATAGAGTTATAGCATCAATTTTAGGTGTGCATGGTGATGAAAAGGGATTATGTATTCCACCAGTAGTGTCTCCTTACCAGATAGTCATAGTTCCTATTATCTTTAAAAAAGGAGGAGAAGAAGTATTAAAATTCTGTAAGAATATAAAGGAAATCCTCAAAAATGAAGGTAATTTAAGAGTTAAATTTGATGATCGAGATATTAGAGCTGGGAAGAAATTTTATGAATGGGAGATGAGGGGTGTACCTATTCGAATTGAGGTTGGACCTCGAGATATAAAGGATAATAAAATTGTAATTGTGCATAGAAATAATCTGAAAAAGGAAATTATGGATTATAATCCGGAAAGTTTTATTGATGATATACAAAGGATACTCCATGATGTTAATAATGAAATGAGTGAAAAATCATGGAAAATTTTAAATGAAAATATAAGATCTGTTGAAAGTTTAGAAGAAGCTATTGATATAATCAATGATAAAAAAGGTATTATATCCTTTAATTGGTGTGGGGAGAATTCTTGCGGAACTGATTTAGAAGAAAAAATGCGAGTTGATATATTAGGTATTCAAAAAGACTGTTTAGGGGAAAATAAGTGTATAAACTGTGATAATCCCGCAAAACATGTTACATTGCTAGCGAGAACCTATTAATTATTATCATAAATAATTATATTGATTAATTAAAAAAAAATGAATCATTTTTTTAGTAATAAAAATTGAAGATCCTCTATGAATCTTAGAGTAATTTTATTAGTATTTGTGGTGATATTATTCGTTCTAATTAGTATTCTGATTAGTTTTATATCATTTGAAAATAATTCATTAAGTCAAGGTTATCAAGATGGGAATGTACAGATAATTCAGAGTACTCCACCGGGAACTATTCCACATATTATTATAGTTAAAAATAATGGTAAGAAACCTGTGATGGTTGAAAGTGGACAGATTTTAACTAGTAATATTTCTCAAAATCTGGTGGTTGCTGAAGATACACTTGTAGAGCAGAATTCCAGTGAAAGTGTGAAAGCTTATTGCTATGAGCCAAATCAAAGCGCTGTCCCTGGTTCCAATCTTACACCATCAAGTCAAGCTTCAGCACCGGTTGAAACAATTATAAGGAATTCTAATCCTAGTAATATTCAAAATGCTACTCTAACTCAACTGCAAATATGGATTTTGGTTACTAAGGATAATGTGAATATAAATTCTGGAGAAGCTCCTTCATTAGTTCAAACACAACAAATTTCAGATTCACAATTGAATCAGGATATTTCTAATGCTCAAAATAATTTGATAACTACTTTTAATATCAGTTCATCTGAAATTGGTAATTTAAATCAGACTAGTTCTCAGATTAATTTAAATTATATTATTACTGACGCTTATAACTGGATTAATATATTTGTAAATTGGGTTAGAAACTCACTGGGTATATAAAAAATGTAAAATGAGAAGTAAAATGAATTAATTATATTAATTATAAAAATAAGTTTTTTTATTTGATTCTATTAAAAAAAGAAAATTAATTTCATAATAAAAAAGCCCGGGGTATATTTTAGATGAAAACATTCGCCATAATTCCCGTGTCACGATTTTCACATGCTAAAACAAGATTATCACCAACTTTAAATTCTAATGAGCGTGGAAACCTTTTAAAATCCATGCTTAAAGATGTAATAAAGATTTTAAAAAAGACAGTCGATACTGTATTAGTTATAAGTTCTGATAAGGATGTTCTAATGTTTGTTAATAATTTAAATGTCTTATCATTAGAAGAAGAAGCTGGTAAAGACTTAAATAGCGCTTTAACTCAGGCGATGGATTACTGTTCTAATAATTGTTCACGAGTATTAATAATACCCTCTGATGTACCTTTAATTAAAGAGAATCATATTAAAGAAATTTTAAGTCTAGGAGAAGAAATGGATGTTGTAATAGCCCCTGCAAAAGGTGGTGGAACTAATGCTCTTTTATGTCCTATTCAAGGCATGAAAATGAAATTCGGGGACTGTAGCTTTTTTGAACATTTGAAGGAAGCTGAAAATAACATGTTCTCCTGGTCCATTTATGATTCATTTTACCTTTCTCTAGACGTTAATACTGCAGAGGATCTAGGAGAAATAATACTTCATGGAAGAAGAACTGAAACACGCAATTTTCTAAAAGAATTAGGACTTGAAGTGCACTCTAATCATGGAGTAGAGAGACTGCTAGTGACACGGAAAGGTTAACAATCATGACTATCATGAGCATAGCAGGATTTGACCCTTCGGGCGGTGCAGGAGTTCTTAATGATATTAAAACATTCCATGCATTAAATGTGTATGGAACAGGAGTAATAACTGCTTTAACTGCACAAAATGTTAAAAGGTTAGATGATATTCTTCCAGTTAACTGTGAATTTATTGAAAAACAAATTGATATTATTTTAGAGGAAGAAAATATATTATATGCTAAAACAGGTGTTCTTTATTCTTCTAACATCATTAAAACTGTAGCTAGAAAGGTGGATGAGTATCAATTAAATATCGTGGTAGATCCAGTGATGGCTACTGGAACTGGTGGCTTATTATCTAAAAAGGATATTGCAAATTCTCTTAAAAAATATCTCTTGCCTTTAGCTAAACTGACAACACCTAACATCTTCGAGGCTGAAATTCTTTCCGGAATAGAGATAAATACAGAATCAGATGCAATGGAGGCAGCTCATATAATAGGTGAATTATGTAATGTAGTAGTTACTGGAGGACATCTTAAGGGTAATGATGTGTTTTATGATGGTAATATTCATATTTTAACGGGTGAACTCATGGAAAGTCAGAATACTCATGGAAGCGGATGTACCTATTCTGCAGCTACTACGGCCTATTTATATAAAGGCTGTAATTTAAAAGAAGCCTTAATTAAAGCGGGTGAATTTACTAGAAACAGCATTAAACAGGGTTATAAAGGTACATTAAATCAATTCTGGAATTTAAAAGAATGTAAATAAAGAAAATAATGGATTAATAATTATTATAGCAATGTGAGGTAGTTCTTAATGGTTTCAAGTGAAGAGATAAATAGACGATTAGAAGCAAAAAGAAAGGGAATTAAACCTAAAACTAGCCGTAGTGTGGAAGAAAAGGGACAAAAATGTCCATCTTGTGAAACAGAGAATCCACCAAATGCTAAATATTGTGTAGGCTGTGGAGAAAAACTCGAGAATACGTCTTATAAACCCATCCAAGAATCCTTGAAAACACAGGAATCACTAAACGTAGAAAAATCAAAAGATTTAAGGATAAACACTAGGCCAGATGATTTTGGTAGCACAGGAAAACCTAAGATAAATTTAATAAATAAAAAGCCTGAAGCAAAAATTGTAAAGGATGCAGATGAAGGATATGATGCAGATCCAGTTGAACGGATTAAAAAAGCTAAAGAACTTCTAGATATGGGAGCGATAACTCAGGAAGAGTTTGATATAATTAAAAAGAAGTATTTGGATAAAATTTAATTATAAAGAAAAGGTTTTTTTTTACAAGTTATATATTTCTTCAGATGAAAGTATTGTAATATTTCCATCTTTAAGTGCTTTTATTCCAGCATTAATATCCTCAGTTTTCAGAACAACCATGGCTTGTTCTCTTTTTTTTTCTACAAATGCATATAAATATTCTACATTAATATCAGATTTATTTAAAATTCCTAAAATTTTATCAAGTCCACCAGGCTCATCAGGAACTGCCACACCTATCACATCATTTATTTGAACTACAAAATTATTTTCTTCTAAAATATGTATAGCTTCATTCGGTTGTGGAACAATCATCCGTAAAATACCAAATTCAGACGTATCTGCAATAGAAAGAGCTCTAATATTAATTTTTGCCTCTGAAAGAATATTCAACGCTTTCCATAATCTACCCTTCCTATTTTCCAAGAATACTGATATCTGTTTTAACTTCATTTTTTTTTACACCCCTAATTATTATAAATTTATAAAAAAATATTTATTAACTCAGATAAATTTATCAAAGATTTCTACGATCAATAACCCTTACAGCCTTTCCATTACTCCTAGGGAGACTTTGAGGTTCAACAAAAGTTATATTCACCCGTAATCCAATTTCATCATGTATATGATCTTCTATATTCTTTTTAATATCTTCAATATGCTTAACTTCATCAGAAAATAGAATATTAGAAGCTTCAACCTGCACTTCTAACTCATCCAAATGATGGGGCCTAGTAACTATAATTTGATAATGAGGTTCCAATCCCTTAATATTAAGAATAGCACGCTCTATCTGAGATGGGAATACAATAACTCCTCTAATCTTCAACATATCATCGCTACGACCAGTTATACGATCCATCTTAACAAGTGTTCTTCCACATTCACATTTTTCCCGCCTTAAAGTTGTGATATCACGGGTACGGAACCTTATAATAGGCATACCTTCACGGGTGAGCGTGGTTAAAACCAACTCCCCTTTCTCATCATAGGATAAAGGTTTCAAATTTTCGGGGTCAATTATTTCTGGATAGAAATGATCATCAAATATATGTAATCCATTCTTTTCAGTACACTCTTGAGCAACGCCAGGGCCAATGATCTCAGTCAAACCATAAACATTAAGCGCGGAGAGATTAAGTCTATTCTCAATTTCTTCCCTCATCTCCTCAGTCCACATCTCCGCACCAAAAACTCCAGATTTTAAACTTATCTTTTCAGGTTCTACACCATTATTTTGAAGCACATCAGATAAATGAAGTGCATAAGAAGGTGTACAGGTTAAAATGGTAGATCCAAAATCTTGCATAATCTGAATCTGCCTTTGAGTGTTACCCGCCGATATAGGAATCACAGTAGCACCAATTTTCTGAGCTCCATAGTGAACACCCAGTCCTCCTGTAAAAAGACCATAACCATAACAATTCTGGATTAAATCTTTCTTACCTGCACCCGCCATGGTTAATGCACGGGCCATCACTTCACCCCATATATCCAGATCTTTTTGAGTATAACCAGATACTGTGGGTTTGCCAGTTGTACCTGATGTGGTGTGCACTTCTACGATTTCATCATGTGGAACTGCAAACAATCCAAATGGATAAGCATCTCTTAAATCTGTTTTACTAGTGAAAGGTAATTTATTAATGTCTTCTAGAGTTTCAATATCATCAGGATGCACATTCATCTCATTAAATCGTTTTTTATAATAATTAACATTTTCATAGGCTATTTTCACAACTTCTGTCAGTCTTCTAAGCTGCAACTCTTCTTTTTCTTCTACAGACATACATTCTGCTTTTTTATTCCAGATCATTGTAATCTATCCATTAAAAAAAATTGAATTTAAGATTAAACCATTATAATGAAAATACGTTATTTAATTAATTATTACTAGCTTAAAAAGATTAACATTTAATCTAAAAATTTTAGATTTTATAAAAATAATTTAAAAGTTAAATCAAATAAAAAAAAATAAAATTTAAAAAAAGTAATTAGTTTATTTAAAAAAAATAGAATGTGATATTTTTTTTATAGCGGTGAATCAAGCCACACTTTTATTCTATGGTTAATTTCATCCCAGTTCACTATTTTCCAGAAGGCTGCCACATATTCTGGACGTACATTTTTGTAGTCTAAGTAATAGGCGTGTTCCCATACATCCAAAACCATCATAATTCTATGACTTGGAATTGAATTCACGTTATGCTTCTCGATCTGCTGGATGAATATACGGTTAGTGTTTCTACATAGGGAGAGTGCCGCCCATCCACTACCTTCAGTACTTATGGCGACTTGAGAAAATTCTTTTTTAAAGTTATCAAAACTTCCGAAATCCTTTTCAATATACTCTGCAATTAAACCATCTGGTTCGCCACCATATTCATCTGCGGAGCCCATATTCTTCCAGAATAAATTATGCATTAAATATCCGCCTACATGGAATGATAATTCCTTAGCTGTGGCTTTAACATCGAATGTTTCACCAGATTTTCTGGCATCAAACTTCTTAAGAAGTGCATTGGCACCGTCAACATATGCTTGATGATGTTTATCATGATGTATACGGAGTTGTTCCTCTGATATATATGGTTCTAACGCTTTGTAATCGTATGGTAATGCTGGTAATTCATAAAATTTAGATTCCATTTCCAATTCCTCCTTTACCATTTATAATAGTTTCTGTAACACAGCCACCAGTCAAAACACTTATATTTTAATGGTCGTTCTATGGCTGTTTCTATATCTGCAGCAGGGGGTATAATGAGTCCTTTGCCTATTATTTCATTACAAGGCCAGTTGGCAGGCATGGCTACGTGCTTATCATCAACGGTCTGTAATCCTTCAACTGCCCTTAATATTTCATCAATGTTTCTTCCAAGTTCTTGAGGATAGTAAATTATAGCTCTAATGATTCCTTTCGGATCAATGATAAATACTGATCTAACAGTGTTTGAGCCTTTTGCGGGGTGTATTAAGCCTAATTTTTCCGCTACTTCACCAGTGTCTGCTATTACAGGGAATTCTATATCAACGTCAAAGTTTTCAGATATCCATTCAATCCATTTTAGGTGTGAGAAAACCTGATCTTCTGATAATCCTATTAATTCACAGTTCATATCATCGAACATATCTATCCTTAATTGGAAAGCAATAAATTCAGTGGTACATACTGGTGTGAAATCACTTGGATGACTGAATAGAACGAACCAGCTACCTTTAAAGTCTTTAGGTAGTTTTATCTTTCCCTGAGTGGTTTGAACTTCTAATTTAGGGAATTTATCACCAATAAGTGGCATTCCCATTCCTTCCTTCTTAATACGTTTTAATTCGTATATTTTTTCTCCCATAAATTATCCCCCTTGGTTAATATTTTAACACTTATAATTTATGCTCTAGATTTTATTTAATTATTTCTTTTTAAACAAAAAAAATAGTCTATAATGTAATTATAACTAAATTCAAAGGAATACTCTGTGTAATCTATAAAATGTTTAGTTCTTGAGTAGATTGATTGTATATTTGTTATTTAGTGGTAGTGGGTGGAGTGAATATTCTTAGAGCTAATTCTTGATCAAGCATTAGTAATCCACTAGGACTGTCTCCAGCTAATTTAACTTTCTGAAGCACTCCACTACTTGACTCCTCCTCCTCCACTTGTTCAGCAACATACCATTGTAAGAAATTATTAGTTGCGTGATCACTTAAAGAAATAGCCAAATCAACTAATTGATTTATAAGAGTAGTAACCATCTGTTCATGTTCATAAACATTTTCAAACGTGGCCACTGGTGAGTCCCATTCAGTTGGTGGAGATTTTATCTCAGTTAAAATCACTCTAGCTCCTCTTTGTACTAGATAATCATAGAATTTCATGGCGTGCGTCATTTCTTCCTGAGCCTGCACCCTCATCCAATTTGCGAAACCACTTAAGTCATTTGCCTCGAAGTAAGCTTCCATGGATAGATATAAGTAAGCAGAGTAAAGCTCAGCATTCATCTGACTATTTAATGATTCTACCATTTTATCTTTAAGCATAATTTGAACCCTCCCATTAATTTTCAAAAACTGTATATTTATGTGTATAAATAAAAAAAAGTTTTATATTTATTTCATCTTCTCAAACATGGATTTTCCAACTCCACAGAGAGGACAAACCCAGTCATCAGGTAAATCTTCAAATGCAGTTCCAGGTTCAATTCCACTAGTCGGATCGCCTTCTTCAGGATCATAGATGTATCCGCAAGCTAAACAAAGATATTTATCCATTTTAATTATCCTCCTTAGAAAACTTCAAATTCCATTTCTTTTATAAAAAAACTGTATTGAAATAAGATAATATAAAAAATTTAGATTTTAAACATATTTCTGGAATTTATTTTTTCCAGCTTTACATTTCGGACAAATCCATTCATTAGGCAGATCCTTAAAGGAGGTACCCGATTCGGTATCAGTTGCGGGTTCACCTTTCTCCGGATTATATACGTATCCACAAACATTACATTTACGTTTTTCCATTTTAATTACCTCTAAATGTTTATTAAATAGCTCTAAAACGATTTAAACCAGCACCGCAATGGGGACAGTACCAATTATTAGGAAGATTCTCAAAGGAGGTGCCTGGTTCAGTTTTGTTTCTAGGTTCACCAGCTTCAGGATCGTAGATATAACCACACACTTTACATTTATATTTTTTCATATTAAATCACCTTCAATAACCTAAAGACATTTATTTACACTATATATTTAGCTTTAATGATATTTATAATTTGGTAGTTAGTCACTTATTAAAACTTATTAATCATCCTCTTGAGGAAAAATCTAAATTAATACTTATTGAATAACATTTGAATAGGAATTACACTTCAAATTATTTTAATAAATATTTAACTTATAAGTAAATGTTTCTAAGTTAAATTGAGACTCATCATGAGAAAATTTCAATTAAAACGTGTTAGCTACACAAAATGGTGAAATCATTTTATGGAATATAAAAAAATAATAAATTAATTATCACAATTTTTTAGTTATAAAATACACTAATAATTAAAAATAAATAATTAACAAATAAAACTTGATTCTTCATTTAACTAATAGAACAGGGACTTCCACAGTTTTTATAGCGTTTTCCGCCACACTACCCATTAGAAACTTTTCTAATCCGGTTTTTCCATGTGTCCCTATTACGACTAGATCTGCCCCTGTCTTTTCTACTATTTTAGACATATCATGACTTGGATCACCTACTATTAAAACTGTGTCAGCTGTTATATCTTGTTCTTCTGCCTTTTTAGACGCTTTCCTTAAAATAGTTTTACCTTCTTCCTCTAAAACCTCATAAGGATAAATTAATTTCTCATCTATAATGTGTAAAACCACTAATTTACCATTAAAATTTTTGGCAATAGAAATAGCCACATCTTCTGCTCTTTCAGCAAATTTAGAACCATCTGTAGGAACAATTATTGTTTTAAACATTTATAAATCATCCCCTAAATAAAATAGAATTTTAAGCTCCCACCATCAACAATCTTAAATCATCTAAATCTTTAAGATAATCTGCTTTACATATTTTAATAAACTCATGACATAATTTATGAGGTTCACCATCCATCACCAGTTTTCCATCCTCTATCATTATAGCTCTGGTAGTTACTTCTTCAATAAAGTCTATATGATGACTAACCATTAAAATAGTGGAGTTAAACTTTTTATTTATCCTCTTTAAGGAATTTGAAACCATTCTAAGAGTAATAGGATCTAAATCCCCGAAGGGCTCATCCAATATTAATACATCTGGTTGAGAGGCTAAGACTAAAGCTAAAGTGGCTCTCACTTTCTGCCCTCCAGAAAGTTCATAGGATCTGCGATTTAGTAAATGCATTGGAAGATCCAATGCCTCAAAAATAGGTTCAGCATATTCTTTAACTTTTGTATCCGGGAAACTTGGAAATAGAGAATTCAAGATTTCAGGTTCAAGACCTATAAGTTCTAATCGTGTTTTAGCTTCACTTTCTGGTAGATCAGTGAGCTGATAAAGCACATCTAAAACTTTATCAGTAATTCCGAGTTCTTCTGCTTTCTTTTTAGCCTCATATATCACCATTTCTCCTTTAACACCCAGTCTATGTGCAATCTGATCTTTAATTGTAGCATAATGCATAAGAGCGAATTCTTGATGCATGAATCCTAATTTACGCCTCATTTTCATTCGCTGGATTCCCGGCTCATGCATATTCACCCAATCCTTATTATATTTAAAGTAAACTTCACCAGAATCGGGTAGATCTAATCCAGCAACCATTCTAAGAAGAACGGTTTTACCAGCTCCACTAAGACCTATTAAAGATATAATCTCCCCTTCATTAACTTCAAAATTAATATCTTCAATATTCAACACATTTCCTCCCTTTAAAAGGGTGAATCTTCTATTTAAATCACGAACTTTAATTATTTCTTCGCCTACGTCACATGAGTCACGGAGGACTTCTCGTGGTTCCATATCCTTAACGAATTTTTTTATAATATCTTTAGGTGATCCTTCATCTATGATCTTTCCATTTTCCATAAGTATCAATCGATTTGAAAGGTAGTTATGTATCTCGGGAAGATGTGATACTAAAATAACAGTTACTCCCAGTTCCTGGTTTGCTTTTTTAACAGCATCTAATATTTCCTGTTTTGATCGAGGACATGACATGGTAGCAGGTTCATCTAGAAGCAAAAGTTTAGGTTTTTTGGCTAGTTGTCTAGCCATTATTAGTCTCTGCTTCTCTCCACCACTAAGAACTGGAGCGAAATGATTTGCTTTATCCTCTAAACCAACCACTTTCAATAGTTCTAAGGCTTCTTCTCCAAATTCATCATCAGCAAATTGGAAATCGGTAAGTGATTCATCCCCATATTTTGCACCGGATAGTTTTCTTACAATATTTTGATATGCAGTTTCTGCCCATAAACCAAAAGATCTCTGGAGATGAATTGCTGTGGCTTTCTTTAATTTAAGAGATTCGTAAGGATCAGAATCAAATGAAACCTTAATATCATCCATTATTATATCTCCAGTGTCAAATGATTCTACACCACGAAGAATTCTCAGGAGGCTGGTTTTACCGGAACCACTTACCCCTATTATTCCCACTATCTCTCCTTTATTCACTTTAAGATTAATATCATCTAAAGCCTTAATTTCGGCTCCATCCTTCATTTTATAAGTTTTAGATAGGTTTTCAACTGTTAACATAGATTATCACCAATTAGAACTATTAAATTTTTTATTTAAAGTGAATTAATATTTTTATTAATGGAATTATTTTTAAAGATTTTATTATTCTTTAAATCTAAAATTTTTTTTTTATAATTCAGATTTCATTCTTTATATATGTTTTATATGTTAAACAATAAAGGTTGATATATTTTTTTAAAAAAATTTATTTCTGTTATTTGAGAATGTCCTATTTTTTTTTGGTTTAGCTCCAAAAAATTTATTATCACAAGTTAATACATTTATTAATAGATTAATTAATATAAAAATTAATTATAAACTTCTAAATAAAAAAATTGGTGATTAGAAATGGCTGATAAAATGAGAGGATTACTTGTAGGAAGGATGCAACCAATTCATCAAGGCCACTTGGACGTTATTAAAAGGATATTGAGAGAAGTGGATGAAGTTATAATTTGTATTGGGAGTGCTCAGTTAAGTCATTCTATTAAAGATCCATTTACAGCTGGTGAGAGAACTATGATGATAAATAAAGCTCTCACTGAACATGGAATACCTGCTTCTAGTTATTACATAACACCTGTACAGGATATATCCTGTAATTCATTGTGGGTGGCTCAAGTGGAGATGTTAACTCCGCCCTTTGAAGTGGTTTACTCTGGGAATTCATTAGTTCAAAGATTATTTATTGAAGCTGGTTATAAGGTAACGGAACCACCCTTATTTAATAGAGAAATTTACTCGGGAACCGAAGTAAGAAGGAGAATGCTAATGGGAGAAGATTGGGAATCTCTGATTCCTAAATCAGTAATAGGAGTTATCAAAGAAATAGATGGTATTCCTAGACTTAAACACTTATCGAAAAAAGGAACATAGAAATTATTGATTATAATTAAAAATTTTTATAATTATCTACATATAATTTTTATTTACAGTAGTTTAATTCGATTGTTTATAATTATAAAAGATAAATCTCTTAGAGGTGATGATTCTGAAATTTATAAGGGATAGTGTCCATGGAGATCTTAATTTAAATGAATTAGAGGTTGAATTGATTGATTCACCTCAAATTCAAAGATTAAGACGTATAAAACAGCTCGGATTCACTTATCTTGTTTATCCTGGAGCTAATCATTCTCGTTTTGAACACTCTATTGGAACCATGTATCTAGCATCCAGACTGGCGGATAATTTATTGTTAGATGATCATCAAAAGAGTATTGTCCGGATTTGTGCTATATTACATGATTCTGGTCATGGTCCATTCTCTCATGTCTCTGAAGGGTTCATGAGGACTCATGAAGAATTAACATCAGAATTAATAAAAAAATCTCAGTTAAGAGATATTTTATCAGAGAATTTTGATTTAAAAGAAATTCTAGAAACAATTAAGGGTGAAGGATCTCTGGGTCAGATAATTTCTGGAGAATTGGATGTTGATAGGATGGATTATCTTCTAAGGGATTCTTATTATACTGGAGTAGCATATGGTGTTATCGATGTAGAGCGACTCATTTATAATATGGAACTTGGGGAACATTTAATGATTAAAAGGAAAGGAGTTCAAGCAGCTGAATCCATGTTATTGGCTCGTTATTTCATGTATCCTAGTGTTTATCAGCATCATACTACTAGAATCATAAACGCCATGTTCCGGCGGTGTCTTAAGAAGCTTTTTGATGGGGGAGTGGTGAATCCTAATCTTATTTATCATTATGATGATGTGGATGTTATAGCTGCCGCTAGGTCGCAGGAGGGTTATGTGCATGATATGATGCAGCGAATGGATAATCGGGATTTATTTAAAACAGTTTATTCCATTGAAATAGATGAAAGTAATGATCCTGCAACATTATTTAAGATGAATGAATCGGATAAAAGGAAAATTGAATTAGAGATTTCTGAAGATTTAAATGTTCAAGAGGATAATATTATATTAGATATTCCGGAATATCCATCTTTTGATGAAATGAGTACTATAGTGTCATTGAATGGTAGTAAAGTGGAATTAGGGAATATCTCCATGCTAGTGGATGCGCTTAAGGGGGCACGTTTTAAACATGCAGATGTTTGCATTTATCTTCCAGAAGATGATGCTGATAAAGCATCTAAATTCCCATTTAAAGATTATATTCCCCTTTAAATAGTTATATATATAAAATGTAAATAAAAAGTGATATTTTATGATCGTAGTAGCTATTACCGGTGCCAGTGGTGTTATATACGGAGTCAGACTCCTTGAAGTGTTAAAAGAATTAAGTATAGATACTGCTCTTATTGTAACTGAACCTGCCCATATAATCTTGGATTATGAAATGGGGATTGATGAAAATTACCTTAAAACCATAGTTAATAAATATTACGATCCAGATGATCTCACATCAGCAATTAACAGTGGATCATGTAGATTTGAATCAATGGTTATTGTTCCCTGCACTATGAAAACCCTATCTGCAATTTCTAACGGATACGCGAGTAACGCAGTAACTAGGGCTGCGGATGTTGCATTAAAAGAACGTAGAAATCTGATAATTATTCCCAGGGAGACTCCTCTTCGTTCAATACATTTAGAGAATATGTTGAGTATAAGTCGTGAAGGTGGAGTGATTTTACCAGCTATGCCCGGTTTTTATCATAAACCTGAGAATATAAAGGATATGGTTGATTTCATAGTGGGAAAGATTCTGGATATATTAAAAATTGATAATCACCTCTACCAACGATGGCAGGGTAAAATCTAGTGATTGAAAAACTTAAAATTTATATTTAGGAATTTAAATGAATATAAAATTTATTTTAGAACCTTAAAATAATATAATTTAATATTATAATTTTTAATCTAATTTTATATTATCAAACTTTAAAAAAAATATGGAATACTCCATGATAAGCGATGAAAACTTTATTAAAAATCCGAACGTACCTGGCCCTACCAAGGAAGAGATAAGATGTTTGGTGATGTGTAAATCCCAGGTGAAACCTAAAGATGTAGTAGTGGATATTGGATCGGGAACGGGTGGGTTAACTGTAGAATTTGCTAAGAGAGCTAAAATTGTTTACTCTATAGATAAAAATCCAGCTGCTATAATAATTACTAAATCAAATCTGGAAATACACGAAGTTAGTAATAAAGTGCATATAATTCAAGGCACTGCTCCGGAAGTACTATTTGATATTCCTAAATTTGATATTCTTATGATAGGTGGCAGCAGTGGAGAATTATCTTCTATAATAAAAGAAGGGTATAAAAAACTTAGAGATGGTGGAAGGATAGTTGTAACGTCTATTTTAATTGAAACTCGTGTTGAAGCCGTGAAAACATTATTAAGTTTAGGTTTAAATCCAGATGTAGTTGATGTGTCTATTTCTAAGGGTAGAATAATGGAACGTGGAACTCTAATGATAGCTAATAATCCTGTAACAATAATAACTGCTTTTAAGTTAAAATAAAATGAAATTTAAATTATCATTCTATAGGGGAAATCAATGAGAATAAGCAAATATTTGGGATGGAGAGTTCGATTAGGTATTTTGCTCGTTTTAATATCAATAATACTTTATGGGGTTAATTTTGCTATTTTTCATGATTCTCGTGATTTATTTTTTTACTTAGCTATCGATATTGCTTTTTTACCAATAGAAGTATTATTTGTAGTACTCGTTATAGAGAGTGCTATCAGCGAACGTGATAAGACTATCCTTTTAGAGAAGCTTAACATGGTTATTGGAACTTTTTTCAGCGAAGTTGGAACCCAGCTGGTTAAAAATATATCTGAATTCGATTCTAAAGTAGAAAATATTAGAAAAAATCTTATTGTATCTGATGACTGGACTAGTGCACATTTTATAGAAGCATCTAGACAAATAAGGAATTATAATTATCGTTTAAGTATCATAGATAATGAAAAGTCAATTGAATTTTTAGAATATTTGAAACACTTTTTGATAGATAAAAGAAGATTTTTATTAGTTTTA
>Ga0187851_10000972_pt1 | contig 28226 bp, 31 predicted proteins | sample June2016WEW_6_10_FD_132997 | JGI IMG/M metagenome (GOLD analysis project Ga0187851, IMG submission 132997) | Peatland microbial communities from SPRUCE experiment site at the Marcell Experimental Forest, Minnesota, USA - June2016WEW_6_10 | ecosystem: Environmental > Terrestrial > Soil >...
ATAATAGTTCCCATACCAGTTATACTATACTTAACACCCATTTTATCCAGAGCTGAAACTGCAGCAGCTATATATTTGCTGAGACTAGTTCCGGACGTTCCTATAGGTATTATCGTAAGTTCTGCAGATATCATAGTTCATATATATGTTTCAGTTTCCATATACTTTTTATGGAAACCCTAGATAAAGAAAAATTCAATTATAATTTAGAGGAAAGGGTCCGAAAGTTAATTAAGAAATATAAATTACTAGAGAATGGTGAAAAAGTAGCAATTGCACTTTCTGGTGGAAAAGATAGTATTCTAACTATGTTTATTTTAAATAATCTTTGTAATGAATTTAATTTACAATTAGTTGCTATTTCCATAGATGAGGGTATTTCAGGATATCGAGAGAAGGGTTTAGAAACTGCACGTAAATATGCTGATTTATTAGAAATTGAATTAATAGAAAAATCTTTTAATGAAGAATTTGGATTACAATTAGATCAGATTCACAGTCTATACAAAAGTGCCTGCATACCATGTGGTGTTTTCAGGAGGCATGCTCTCAACAAAGCTGCTCATGAATTAGGTGCAGACAAACTGGCTACAGGTCATAACCTAGATGATGAAGTTCAATCATATCTTATGAGCTTTGCAAGAGCAGATTTTCGCAGATTCTCCAAGTTTGGACCTAAATTGGATAGAATTCACCCCCAATTAGTTCCCCGGATCAAACCTTTATGGAGGATTCCTGAGAAAGAGGTTGGAATATGGGCAATTCTCAATGAAGTGGAAGTACATTTTGCCGAATGTCCCTATTCTCAAAAATCATTGAGAGCTAAAGTAAAAACTTATTTAAATAGATTAGAAGAAGATTATCCTAGCACTAAACTTAACATATTAGGATCTTTTGAAAAAACTTTTAAACCTAATAAAACACTTATTGAACTTTTTAAATGCGAAAAATGTGGTGAAGCATCTTCTTTAAGCATATGTAAAGCATGTGAGATGATTGAGAATATAAATAAAAATTTAACAAATAAATTTTCTAAACTTTAATTGCATCAAAATTGCATTATTTTTTCACCAAAAATAGAATATTATTACTTATAAAAACTATATTTATTAATAAGATTGAAAATTTCAATGTATTATTTTAATTTAAAAAGAATTTAAAGGAAATAAACATAGATAATTTTTTTATTCATCCTCCAAACTATGGATGGTTGTCATATAATGTGGTGGTGATTTAAAACTTATTATAAAATTCAAGCATTTACATAATAATTATTTATGGAACATTTAAGGAATTAAACGATAATTTTCGGCTTTTGGGCTATAAATAAATATGATTCCTTTGTAATTTCTATTTTACTTCTATTTTTGAGGATATTTATAACATATTCTATAAAATCTCCCTTATTAGATTTTTTTATAATTTTATTTACTTTTGTAGACAAGATATAGTTTACAAGTGGCTCAGCTTTTGTAACTTCCAAATTATCATAATATTTCATCATTTTAACATCTTTAAAATATTTTTCTAACAATTCTGTCCCATTCTCTAGACCAAATGCACGTGCAAGAGGTCTTAATGAAAAAGAAATATTATCATCATAATGGGAAACCAGCTCTGTTAATTCTTTCATGTAATCTAATCCAAATGTGGCAGCATAAAATGTACCATTAGTTTTTAATACTCTACTAATTTCAGATAAGGCTTTATCTGGGTCAGGAATATGGTAAAGCATATAATTTGCAATAACAATATCAAATAAACCATCAGAATAAGGGATTTGATCTGCATTAATTATTTTAAATTCAAATTTATCTACTGAATCATTCAAAACATTCTTAGCATCATTCAACATTCCTTCAGAGAAATCAGATAATATAATATGTGAATGATTTGGTATTCTACTTAGATTTGATCTCCACAAAAGTGCATTTCCACAGCCAAGTTCTAATACTCTAGCATCTTCTGGAAATTTAATCTGGTTAAATACCCAAGACGTCCATCTATATGGATTGGTTCCAAATCTTCTATTTAATTCAACTCTTGCCGCGAAATTCTTAGAATCTGCATACTGTTCATGAATTAAACTTGAATTTTCCATTTTATTTATTCCTTTAACTTATTTCGGTTAAATTTTTTTTAACCGAGTTAATTTTACATTTATAAAAACTTATCATGATAAATGGATTGTTTAATCAAATATCCACAGTTTTATTCACATATTTTACTGACTTCACCAACACCTTTACTCCGTCCCTCACGAAATATAAGTTTTTGTCCCTCTCGAATAGCGTAAGGTCGATATTTGAACCTCATCTTAATTTTACCACTGTCTCCAGCAGAAAGATATTCCTTATTCAAAGGTTGAAATATTGTAGTTTCGGCGATAGTTTCAATGTGAGTTATACACTCATAACCCTCTTTTATGGTGGTGGGATGAACTAATATCGTTACATTTGCTTCAAATTCCCTTACTGGCTGTGGTTTATAGAGTAAATCAGAGATGATCATGCCTCTTTTAATTGAATTCACTTCAGCTCCACTAATGGATATTCCTACTACTTCCCCTGCTTCTGCACTGTCTTTTTTATAGTAATGCATTTCAATAGAACGTACACTTATAGGGATGAATTTTCCAGAGCTGGTAGGTCCTAAAAGAAGTTTATCGCCTTTTTTAATTTTTCCTTGTCTCACAGTTCCACTTACCACTGTTCCCACTCCTAAAACAGAATATATCCTGTCGATATACATCATGAAGGGTTTTTTACATTCACTATCAGAAGGAACATTTAACTGATAGAATAACTCATCAAGAAGCTCCAATCCCGCACCTGTAACAGATGATACTTTAATCACCGGTACTAAATGTTGATTCATATTTTTAGCTATAAATACTGCATCATCAGATGATTTAACCATTAAAGGAATTCTTCCAACAAGCTTTAAAAGTTCAAATACTTCATCTTTAACTTCTTTAACTCTTTCTGAGGTTACCATATCTATTTTGGTAATAGTAACCATTAGAGGCAATTCCATTGCTAACATAATCCCCAAATGTTCCTTAGTTATGTGGGTAGGTCCTTGATCAGCGGCAATAGTTAGTAAACCGTAGTTCAATTTCTGTCCAACTATTCCACGAATAGTGGTTCGAAGCCAAGGTTCATGCCCCACAGTGTCTACAAATGAAACTACTTTTTCACAATGCTCCACTACTTTAGACTTTTCTTTTTTATGAAGAGGATTTTTAATGCGTACTGGAACCCCACCACGAAAACCATAAACCGCAAAGGAAAGATCTGCCGAAAGACCTCTCTCTATTTCATGTTTCTGCACATCTAAAAATATTCGGGTTCTTCCTGAACCATTATCAAGGGATCCAGTGGTTAAAGTACCCACCAAAGTGCTTTTTCCATGATCAACATGACCCGCAACGCCAATTAGAAGATGCTTCCGTTTATGATTGCTATTTTTGGATATTAAAATCTTAGCCACTTTTCCGTTACCGGCTTCCTGATATTGTGTTTGGGAAACTTCAGCTTCAATTTCCAAGGCTACTTTCGTCAAAACAAAGATTGATTCTTTCATCTCTTCATCTGTTAGACCCACCAAGTTTCCATCATCATCTACCCCTATAAAATAAACAGCCTCCCCATCTCCTTTTTCCATCCTATACTTCATCTGGGATGCTAAACGTTGAATTCGCTCTTTTTTAAGGTGATAATTTTCTATAAGATTTTCTTTAAACTCAATATTATTCCTTTCGCCATACTTGGTAATATCATAGATATTAGACGTCATAAAAATCGGCTTCACCTAAATTTTTAATGAATGAAAATCGAGTGAAAAATATATTTAAGAAGACTTTTATTCGAAAATGAAATTTATCTATTATTAATGGACCATTTCTCAACATTTTAACGTATTTTATCTGCAGTAGTTAAATATCCGGAACCATACTTTTCTTCCTGCAATTTTCTAACAATTTCAGAGGCATTTTGAACGTTATCAGTCCTCTTTAGAATTCTCCTATCTTTGATTTTCAGGATTTCACCGCAAACACATTTTTTTCGAATGATTCCCTCTCTAGCGTATCCTGCACGGCCACAATTACATCTAAATATTAAATACATAAAAAATCACTTTTTAAAGATATTACCAGAAAATTCATATTCATAAGTTTATATGAATCTATAATATAATTAAATTTTGATGAATAATTTAGAAATAATTTATCTTATTCTACTTTATAGTTATTGATTAAAAAAAATTAGATTAATAAAATTAATACTCAAAATAGATTTAAAAAAAAATTGTTTTATTTAAAGTAGAATTATATTCATTAAAACAAACTAAAAATGAAGCTAATATAAAAATAGATTACTTTCATCATTTTAATTTTTTAACTTTAAGAGTTCCGATAATAATGGAATATTCTCAGGATTATTCATGAAGTCCTTAATACCCTTCTGATGCCCTGCACCAACTACGACCACTACATCCTCTTCTGGAGGTATATCTAGTAGCATGCGAGCCATATATGCGTCTCTCTCAGTTACTAATACATCAAATGCTTTAGGAGACATTTTCTGGAAGTAATCCATAACTTCTGTTAGAGTATCCTTCTCTTTTATTTTTTCAATATCCTCCACTACTTCTCCACGACTGAAAATGGATCCCACTAATCCTGCAGCAAACTTAATCTTTTCCCAAACACTCATCATATTTAAAGCTCTTTTGAGTGTTATCTGTATATCACGATCTATAAGCACTACCCGAGCACCTACTTCTTCAGCAGCATCAATAGCAGACATCATCTCTGAACCAGGTTTCACGCCCACATCTTCACCTATCCTCTTCTGCATGTAAGAAAGAAACTTGCTAACGACAAATATGGTTAACTGGTCATTTTTAATTAACTCCCTTACCTTAACATCTTTTTGTTGATCTCCACCCATTTTCTCATTCATGAGATTATTATAACGAGCTAAATCCAATTCAACTGCCACAATATCGGGTCCAATATCCAGTATAGCTGCTTTAACTTCTTCTATACTCTCATTAGAAACATGTGCCGTGCCTATTATTTTAAGTGATCCTGTTATTTGTGATTCTTGTTCCATATTAAATCATTTCAAAATTTTTATTACTCCATTCTTATAAATGGGTACTGTGTTATAAATATCTCTTTGAAGCGAAAATTCAATGTCTTTTTCAAGTCCTAATCCCCGTAATCTAGCTGCAGATTCGGAACCTTTAACCGCATTATCCACCATATCCTTATCTAAAGAAGCCATTAATGCAGCCAATGCCATTTCATCCATTTCCTGATCTTCTAAGTGAATTATATGAGATAATATCTCACCAGCACTTAAAAAATCTTCTATAACGAATCTTCCTTTTACTCCAGCCATAACTAATTCTATATGTTGATCTGCAAGTTCAATGGCTTTAATAGCAACGGCTTCAGCATTAGTAAATGATCCAATAAGAACTTTTGCATTCATACCTTCCAGTACCCTTGTACCATTAGTAGTGGTTAGTACCAAAACTTCTCCACTGAATTTTAGTATATCCACAGGAGAATTACCCACATCAAAACCATCTATTTTGGCACCTTCCCGTTCACCAGCAAGTCTAGCATCCAGCCCTCCCGCAATATTCACAGCATTTTCAATACTTTTTACCGGGATGACTGTATTGAATCTTTGAAGAGCTGAAGTTATAGTAGTGCTCGCTCGCAGTGCATCTATCATTATAACTAGATCATTAGAACATGATCTCTCCAAACTAAGGGAAACTGTCATTTAAAAAAACACCAGAAAATAAAAATAATTAATAAGGAGTAGTAAATAAAAAAAATCAAAAATTCTTAGGAATTTTTATCAGATTTTTTAATTATAAAATTTATACAAAATTTATTTTTATACTTTTTCAGCAAAAGCAAACCGTCGTCTTACAGAGGTTATTTTAACCTTTACCTCGTCACCTACTTTTGTATCAGGTATAAAAACGACAAAACCTTCTATACGGGTTATTCCATCGCCTTCTTTACCTACATCTTCAATTTTAACTTCGTATTCTTCCCCTTCTTGAATGGGAGCTGTTTTTGGACCTTCATCTGTTCTAAACAATTTCATTCACAACCTTAGACCAACAATAAAACGGTCTTAGTAATATTTTTTTTGTTTAATTAATTATATAAATTCTTTGGTAAATTCATTTTTTTTCATAATATCTAATAATATTAAATTAATGGAATGAATTATTTTCATTAAAAAAAAATGCTAATAAACATTAAAATATATATAATAATATGTGATCAATTGATGAAGAATAAACAGGATCAATCAAAACTTTTAATTGTAACTACACCTATGTGTCAGGAAATTCTACTTTTACTAGGCATATCCGATTTTAGAATAACAAAAAATCAGGATTATAACAAAGCAGATTTCGCAGTAGTTCTATCTGAAACCAAAAACCTTAAAAATTCAACCACTAAATTCATAAAGCTGAAGTTGAATACGTTCTCCCAAATAGAACAAAGCATCAAAAATATTGCAAAAATCTTGAATACAGAAACAAGAAGCTCAAAATTAAATGAACAATTAAAATATTGTTATTTGAATGCATCATATTCTCAAAGCAAAAGAAATGAAAATAAAAAAATAAAAGTTAAAGTATATTCAAATTTTCTAAAAGACATAGTTGAAGATATGGGTTACTTAATAATAACAGATGATAATTATGATTATCTAGTTTATCCAGATTATCTAAAGAATGAAATAAAAGAGATTAATTTTGCTGGTGAAAGAGCTATTGAATTACCTTCACACAAGAATGCACCATTAAACCCAATTAAAAGAGCTAAATTACGATATAAAATTCTGGAGAAAAACTTATGTATGAAACTATAATAAATTTTGTAAGTTTACGTTAAGAGGTAAAGTATGTATGAAACACTGACGTACACCGGTGGAGTTCACAAACACGAGGAAATAACTGAGTTAATAGAAGACTTAGGTGGACTGGTGCTTCAAGAAAATATCAGTCAAATGGATCTGGTTTTAACCTTAGCAGTTCCCATTGAAGATGTTAAAAAAGTGGAGGAAAAAGCTAAACAACTTTTAGGAGTAATTAAAATAGCTCCTATGGCAGGAACTGAAATAGCTATAGTTTCACCCACTCTAGCCAGACAACACCTTCCCCACTCTGCATGTGACATATCTGAATATCTACGCCGTTACGGAACTAAAGATAATATGATTGGACTACAACGCGGAGCAGGAAAAGGTATATCACGAATTTCAGAAGATGAGAAGAAACTTATAGAAGAACATGACTTAGCAGTTTTTGCATTAGGAAGCTTTAGAGAATGTATATTAAACAAAACACATCTTTTTGAAGACCTAGAAATCCCTGTAATTGTAACAGGAGCCCCACAAATAAATGTAGAAGATATACCGGGTGCAGATGCTTATGTAGGGGGATTAGGTAGAATACCACGCAGATTAAAGAGAGGAGAAAATATTAGGGCACTTAAAGAATTAGTAAGGGTGGCGGAAGAAATTCTAGATCAAAAAAGAGTGGAAATGTCCGATGATCCACCAATAGTACCGTCCATTATAGTTAAAACAGAAATAGAAAACCAAGTGCCTGCTATAAAACAGGTTTACTCACCCGCACCAGTAGTAAGTCAATTAGATGGAGTAAGAGTTAAACTCAACTATGATCAGTATCATGATGAAATTGCAGAAGTAGAAGTTAATAATAACAAATTAATTGACATTTCAGAAATTCGTAAATCCATGATGTACGATTACATATTGGTCAAACTGTTACCGGAAACTTCTATTATCTGAAACAAAAAATTATTATATTATAAAATATTTTTCAGTTAATAACTTATTTTAAGCATTTAAAAATATATAATAGGAGTTATTTAAATTTGAGAAAAATGCTTCAATTCATAATGAGTATGTTATTATTCTTTCTGATTTTTTTAGCCCTCAATTATGCTGTTTTATATGGCGTAAGTATTGTCTTCAATTTACCCAGAACAAACACGCTATATATTATAATACTTATTGCTGCTTTATCTTACCCCATTTCAGCAACTCTAGAAAGGATTTTTTCAAACCTTCCATCGAGAATATTTTATTATATATCAGCAGCATGGTTTGGAATATCAATATATATTGTGATTTCATTGGCGGTATATGTAATATTTATACCATCAATCAATCTTTATATAAAAATACCCACTTTAATTATAGGAGAAATATTAATAATTATAGCAGTTTTAGTAAGCATATATGCATTAATTAATGCCACAAGATTAGAAGTTAAAGAAATCACAGTTCATTTAAATGGTCTTAAAAATAATATAAGGGCTGTTCAACTCAGTGATGTACATATAGGCCCCATAAGAAATGTGGGATTTATTAAAAGAATAGTAGATGAAACAAATGAACTAAAGCCGGATATAATTTTAATCACCGGTGATCTTTTTGATGGAACATCAAAGCTTCATAAAGAAATTCCAAATGCATTAAACAAGTTTAAAGCTCCAATATTATTTGTAACAGGTAATCATGACACTTATCAAGATTTAAATGAAATATCTAAAATCTTAGCTAAAACCAGAGTGAAAACACTAAATAAAGAATTATTCCATTTCAAAGACTTGCAAATAATAGGAATAGATTACTCATTGGAGAAAAGACACATAGAAAAAGCACTACAAAACATTGAGTACGATAGAAATAAACCCTTAATTCTACTAAACCATTTACCAAGGGAATTTAAAACTGCGCAAAAAGCTGGAATTCAACTACAACTTTCAGGCCACACCCATAATGGTCAATTCTTCCCCATAAACTATATTGTAAAAATGATTTTTCCCTACATCAAAGGTCTTTATGAGTATCAAGGAGCAAAACTCTACGTATCTCAAGGAACAGGTACATGGGGACCACCTATGAGGCTGGGCTCAAGATGTGAAATTACATTAATTAAAATTAAAAAATAATTAATTTTATTAATTATACAAGATTAAAAGAACAAATATTTATAAACAAAATTATTATTTATTTTTCCTAACCCCAAAGAAGTTTATAGCTTCTATTAAATCCTGAAAAGCATATAATTCTGTTTTAAGCACTTCATTCTCACTAAGAGTGCTGCTCATCTCACCATCTACAGAAAGTTTATCAGGACCCCTGGCTACTATTCTTTCAACACCGTCACGACTTAAGATTTCCGTTGCTTTTTTATCATGTACTAAAGCACGTCCAGGAATTAAAACAGTTTCTTTCAACTCTTTAAGATTTATTTCTTCCAGATCCTTCTGAGTTATTAAACAAGCAATATCTTTATCAGCTGCAACAACATTTACCAAATCATCTGCCCCAACTTCATTAATGATCTTTCCTATGAAGGGTGCAGCAATTTTGCTGGTTAGTATGGTGGCTTCGGACGTTACTTCAGATAAAATATCTAAATATTCCTGATTTTTTGTTTTAGAAATTGCAAATGGAGCATCATTTACAGGGTCACAGAGGGGAGTACCTGTAACCCGGAAACTGAATTCTTTATTCACCTGCCTAACCAGATTTTCAAATTCTTCCAATGAATGTGGATTCAAACCATCAATAATTGGTTCATTACCCAATATAAGACCTTGATTTTCAAAATTAGCAAACCTCATAAGAATAAATGCCTCAACACCCCATTCTTCTAGATCACTGCAGGTTTGTAATAATTTTTCACCATCATTAACACCAGGCAATACTACGGCAGCAGCATGAACTTCACAATTTTCACTGAATATTTTAAGAGCCTTTAAAGATTCTTCCGGGTTATTATCACCCATCCACTTCTTCCTAAGCAAAGAATCGGTTGAAAAAACAGTAAAAGTCACTTCTTCAACACCAAGTGAAAGTAAATCCTCAGCCATTTTCGCATCGTCTATTCCTTTACCACTAGTGTAGCCCAAATGAATAGGTAGATCTAATTGATTAAATGCAGATGCAACTTCTAATAAATGAGGATAACAACTTACATCTCCTCCACCACTGATATTAACTTTTAAATCATGGTCTCGATATCCGCCGAGCATTAATGAATTTTGAACAGAGCTAACAACCATGAATGGAGGAATAAATTCGTTTTTAATCTCCCTAACACCGGTTGTACAATGATCACATCCTACTCTGCCGGGATTGCAGAATTTACATCCGAAAGGGTCTCCATTCTTTACTTTTAGAAAATAACAATATTTACAAAACCCTCTGCAGTTTTTGCCAGGTATGCCACCTACATCTGCTATTATTTGCATGATATCTACTTTTTAAACATTAAAAAAATAAGTATTTTTTGCTTCCGGGTATGCACCGAAAAAATGTATAACAATAGAATTGATTTGGGGGATTATACCTTATAAATCTTTCTAAATGAATCAAGAAGAAAGTTTAATATCATATATCCAGTAAACTGAGATTCGTATATCAAGTATTGTATCAGTTGGGATCTATCCAACAAGTGAACAAAAAAATATCAGAATTCTGTTCAAAATGATACATTAAGAAAATGATATACAAGAATATTGTAGGAGGGACAAAATGGCAAAGTTTGAAGATAAGATCGACTTGTACGACGACAAAGGCAAACTCGTTGAAGAACAAGTACCAATCGAAGCATTAAGTCCATTAAGAAACCCAGCAATTAAATCAATAATTCAGGGTATCAAAAGGACCGTAGCACTAAACTTAGAAGGTACGCAGAATGCCTTAGCTACTGCTAAAGTCGGTGGACCAGCAAATAAAATATTAGGAAGAGAAATCGACATAGATATCGTCGGAAATGCAGAAGCCATTGCAGAAAAAGCAAAAGCAATGATTCAGGTTGAAGATGGTGACGATACAAACGTTGAATTATTAGCTGGAGGAAAAAGAGTATTAGTACAGTTACCACAAGCTAGGTTTGAAGCAGCTGCAGAATATTCAGCAACACCATTAGTTACAGCCGCAGCATTCATACAAGCAATAATTGATGTTTGTGATGTAAATATGTACGATGCAAATATGGTGAAAGCAGCTATTCTGGGTAGATACCCACAATCAGTTGAATATCTTGGTGGAAACGTAGCTACCATGCTTGACCTGCCTCAGAAATTAGAAGGCCCAGGTTACGCACTAAGAAACATCATGGTAAACCATGTTGTTGCAGCAACTCTTAAAAACACATTACAAACTACTGCTCTATCCAGCATATTAGAACAATCAGCAATGTTTGAAATGGGAGACGCAGTCGGAGCATTTGAAAGAATGCACCTTCTAGGACTTGCATATCAAGGAATGAATGCTGACAACATGGTCTATGATCTGGTTAAAGCTAATGGTAAAACTGGTACTGTAGGTTCAGTAATTGTAGACACAGTAGATAAAGCAAAAGAAGATGGTGTAATAGGTGTAGAAAAAGAACTGAATGGATTCAGTGTCTACGGAACCGACGACCTTGCAAAATGGAATGCATATGCTGCAGCAGGATTACAAGCAGCCACTATAGTCAACCAAGGAGCTGCCAGAGCAGCACAAGGTGTATCATCCACTATTCTATATTACAACGACATACTTGAATTCGAAACAGGTTTACCTAGCGTAGACTTTGGTAGAGCTGAAGGTGTAGCAGTTGGATTCTCCTTCTTTAGCCACTCCATATATGGTGGTGGAGGACCTGGTATTTTCAACGGAAATCATATTGTTACCCGTCACAGTAAAGGATTCGCTATACCACCAGTAGCAGCAGCTATGTCATTAGATGCCGGTACACAGATGTTCTCCCCTGAAGCAACCTCCGGATTAATAAAAGAAGTGTTCAGCCAAGTTGACGAATTCCGAGAACCATTAAAATATGTGAATGAAGCAGCTGCTGAAATTAAAAACCAAATCTAAAAAATAAATCCAAACTTGGGAGTATATCAGTAAAATGGACATCGAAATTTTTCCACACAGATTATTAAGCGCCGATACCACCGAAGGATTGTTAAACAATCTTGAGGGAATTGAAGGCATTAAAAGAATAGTTATTCAAGGACAAAGACTTCCTCCTAAAGATGTAAACCAGGAACAAAGAACTATCACCCTTAAAGGTGAAGAAATAGATTTACAGATTCAAACTGGTCGTATTTTAATGGACATTGAAGACGAGGGAATCATAGACGAGAGTATAATAGAGGATATAAAAAGCATCTGTGAGGATCATCTACCATTTGGATTCAACATACATGTTGGAACCTTTATCCGGAAACAGAAAACAGTTACAGATAACCTAAAATACGGAAAAGCATTAAACAAAATATCAAAAGACATAGTAGGTTTAACAGATCAAAACGCACAACTCAGTGAAAGAGCCACTATAATCAAAAGGAACAAACAATAATGATTGGTAAAACCACACATGTTGTAGACTGCAGAGAAGCAATGGGAATGGGTGAAGGTGGAGGAATAGCTCAACGAGGAACTTTTGCAGAGTGTGGAAATGATGTACTAGCAATTGCTATGTCTCCTGGAAGGAGGCATATTACTAAACCAGTTTGCGAAATAACATTTGCCTTGCGGGAAGCTAATATTCTAACCAGCACTTTAGTATTAAATGCTGGAGCTGGAGTTCCACATGATGCTCCAACAGCAGGATCCGGTAGCCTTTTCGGACTCACTAATAAGGAGATTGAGCAAATTAAAAGGTTCCGTCTTGTAGTAATGCATCTTGGAGGAGTAAGGCATCATATCATATACAAGGCCCGTTTGATTTTAAGAAAAGTTAAAAGACCATGTATTGTGATATGTGAATACCCCGTTGACTTTGAAGATTTCGCTAAAATCGGTGTCAAAACTAAAGCTGTAATGCCCGAAGAGCCTAAAACTAAAGGTGAAATCGTGGATATTATAAGTGGAGTTATTAGAGGAGAAACAGCTCCCCAAGAAAAGTTGGATGAAATAATAAGAAAGGTAAGATTAGCATTAGGAGGTGCATTATAAATGGCACAATTTTATCCAGGAACAAGTAAGGTTGCAGAAAACCGAAGAAAATTCAGCAACCCAGAAATAGAACTCGAAAAATTAAGGGAGATATCCGACGAAGATGTTGTACAGATCTTAGGTCACAGAGCTCCCGGAGAAGAATATCCCAGCGTACATCCACCATTAGAAGAGCTGGATGAACCAGATGATCCAATAAGGAGTTTAGTGGAACCACTCGATGGTGCAAAAGCAGGTGATAGGGTCCGTTATATACAGTTTACAGACTCAATGTACTTCGCACCCGTACACCCTTTCGTTAGATCCCGATCATATCTACACAGATTCAGAGGAGCAGACGCTGGTACTCTATCAGGAAGACAAATTATAGAAACCAGAGAAAGAGATCTAGAAAAATACGCTAAAGAACTATTAGAAACAGAATGGTTCGACCCAGCCAGAACAGGTATAAGGGGTAAAACAGTTCACGGACACGCTTTAAGACTAGATGAAGATGGTATGATGTTCGACATGCTACGAAGACAGATGTTCGACAAATCCACCGGATTGGTTAGTTCAGTTAAAAACCAAATAGGTGACGAATTAGACGAGCCAGTAGTATTAGGAGAACCATTAGAAGAATCAGTCCTCAAAGAAAAAACAACCATCTACAGAAAAGATGGTGAAGCATACCGAGACGACAAAGACGCAGTAGAAGTACTCCAAAGAATCCATGTATTAAGATCAATGGGCGGGTACAATCCTGAATAATCAGGAGGTGAAAATATGGCTGATAAAAGGTTTGTTGAAGCATTAAAAAAGAAATTCGAAGAAGATCCAACAGATAAAAATACTACTTTCTATCACTTTGGTGGATGGAAACAATCCGAAAGGAAAAGAGAGTTCGTTGAAGCTGGTAAACAAGTAGCAAAGAAACGAGGAATTCCACAGTACGACCCGGATGTTGGTACCCCTCTCGGTCAGAGGGTACTTATGCCATACCAGGTGTCAACTACCGACACCTTTGTTGAAGGTGACGATTTACACTTTGTAAACAACGCTGCCATTCAACAGATGTGGGATGACATTAGAAGAACTGTTGTTGTTGGATTAAACACAGCTCACACTGTTATAGAAAAAAGATTAGGTAAAGAAGTTAGTCCTGAAACCATTACCCATTACCTGGAAACTGTAAACCATGCTATGCCTGGTGCAGCAGTAGTTCAAGAACACATGGTAGAGACCAACCCTTACCTGGTTGCAGATAGTTACGTGAAAGTATTCACAGGTAACGATGAAGTAGCTGACGAAATCGACCCAGCATTTGTATTAGATATAAACAAAGAATTCCCAGAGGATCAAGCAGAAGTACTTAAAAATGAAGTGGGAGACGGAATCTGGCAAGTTGTCAGGATACCAACCATAGTATCCAGAACTTGTGATGGTGGTACTACCTCCCGATGGTCTGCCATGCAAATTGGTATGTCCATGATTTCTGCATACAAACAGGCAGCAGGTGAAGCCGCTACCGGTGATTTCGCATACGCTGCAAAACACGCAGAAGTTATCCATATGGGTACATATCTCCCAGTCAGAAGGGCTAGAGGAGAAAACGAACCCGGTGGAATAGCATTTGGATTCTTGGATGACATAGTTCAGACTCCAAGAAAATACCCAGATGACCCAGTAAGACAAACTCTCGATGTTGTAGCTGCTGGTGCGGCTCTCTACGATCAAATTTGGTTAGGTTCATACATGTCTGGTGGTGTAGGATTCACTCAGTATGCAACCGCTGCATACACTGACAACGTACTTGATGACTTCACTTACTTTGGTAAAGAGTATGTGGAAGACAAATACGGAATGACCGAAGCTCCTAACAATATGGACACCGTTCTAGATGTAGGTTCAGAAGTAACCTTCTATGCACTGGAACAGTTTGAAGACTACCCAGCACTATTAGAGACTGTATTCGGTGGATCACAAAGAGCATCTCTAGTTGCAGCAGCAGCCGGATGTTCCACTGCATTTGCAACTGGTAACGCACAAACTGGATTAAGTGCATGGTACTTATCCATGTACCTACACAAAGAACAGCATTCTCGACTTGGATTCTATGGTTACGATCTTCAAGATCAGTGTGGTGCATCCAACGTATTCTCAATTAGAGGAGATGAAGGATTACCAACTGAACTAAGAGGAGCTAACTATCCAAACTACGCTATGAACGTGGGTCACCAAGGAGAATACGCAGGTATTGCTCAGGCAGCACACTCTGCCCGAGGAGACGCATTTGCACTTAACCCATTGGTTAAAATTGCATTCGCTGACAAAAACCTGACCTTTGACTTCTCTGAAGTACGTGCTCAGTTCGCTAAAGGTGCATTAAGAGAATTCGAACCAGATGGAGAAAGAGCTCTCATCTCTCCAGCTAAATAGATAGGTGTCATTCACACCTATTTTTTTTATTTTAAAAAAAAATATGGAGGAAAAATAACATGGCAGACCCTATAATAGCAGGATTAGGCGTTGTAGCTTTGATGGGCGCTGCTGCAACAATTGCAGGAGCTGCAGAGGATCTAGAATCAGATACTGGGTCCATGAGTAACCCTAACTCACAGGTTCAATTAGCACCTCAGATGGGTAACCTACACAGGATATTCAACAAGGCTGTTTCTGGAGAACCAGTACAGATGGGTTCGTGGGCAGGTATAGCAGGTTCTATAGCATTCGTGCTCCTTTCATTAAACCTACCAGCAGTAATGGCAATAGCTGGAGGGGCAGCTGTAGCCGCATTAGTTCACGCAGCATTCGCCACCTCATCACACTTAGGAAGAATTGTAAGTGTATCAAAATTTAAACAACCATTATTCCTAGATGTGGTCACAGAACACTTAGGACCAATAGCTGGCCACGGATTTATCGTTACATTCACAATCGTAGGAGTATCTTATTTAATGACCTTACCAATACAAGGTTTGGCTCACCCATTCCCACTGCCTATGCTTGCAGTTCTTTGGGGAATAACTATCGGTGCTATAGGTTCATCTACTGGTGATATTCACTATGGTGGTGAAAGGGAATACCAGCAATACCCATTTGGTGGAGGTATCCCAGTTCGTATTCACGGTGACATCACTAGAAGAGCTGAACTTGGTGCTAGGAACTCTTTAGATGCAGTTAACTTCTGTGCCAAGTATGGTGGACCAGTAACAGGATTTTGCTTCGGATCAATTGTATTTTTCAGTTTCTGGAGCACTGTAGTAGGTGGAATATTTGGAAGCATTAGTGGGGCTATTCTCCCTGGTAATTCAGATACTAACACAGCCTTAGCAGTAGGTACAGGAATACTTCTTATTATCATAATATTGATAATAATAATAAATAATAGGATGGAAGTATTTGCAAGAAACAAATACGGACCATATTTAAAATAATAGGAGGTTAACATAATGGTAGTAGACCCATTATACATAATAGGTGCTGTAGCCATTGGAGGAGTATTGATTGGTGGAGGTGTACACTTCATACCAGTAGGAGGTGCTCCTGCAGCTATAGCAACAGCAACAGGTGTGGGAACAGGAACACCTATGCTTGCAGCCGGAGGAGGAATGACCGGACTCATTACTGCAGCAGCAGCAACCACATCTCCATTATGGCTAGTACTACTTGCGGGTGGTGCTGGTTCAGCTTTAATGTTAGGTATTACTATGTTAGTAGGTAACTGGGTTTATATTTGGGGTGTGGGATGTGTACCATCATCAGCAAAAGTCAAATATGATCCTATCACCAAATATGAGCAAAGTAAATTCGTAACACCCGGTACAGAAGGACATGGTATACCCACAGTATGTTTTGTAAGTGGAATAATAGGTGGATTATTAAGTGGATTTGGAGGAGCTTTAGCTTATTACTTCCTTTACTATGGATTAATAGGCACTTCAGGTTACGCTATCCCGGCTGGAGCATATGTGTCTCTAGGCGCAGCTACACTGGCGGGTACCTTTTCTTTAGGTTTATTCTTCGTGAACTCAGTTATAGCTTCATTTAATATTGGAGGTACAATTGAAGGTTTCCACGATCCTAAATTCGCAAGACTTCCCAGAGGAGCATTAGCATGTATTATTGCCTCTGCAGTTGTAGGCGGTTTAGGTGTATTACTAGTTCAAGGAGGTAGTTTCTAATGGCTAACGAAAAAGGTTGGGGACCAAATTCTGTAGATAAACGGAAAACCTTAGCTTTTGGAGTAGTTGGTGGACTTGCAGGTATATACCTCACTCCTATAAATCCGATAATAGGTCCAGTTCTAGCCGCATTAGGTGCGGTATGTGCCATTGTTTGGGGTGCTGATGCAATATCTCGTGTATCTAGTTATGGTTTGGGTACTGGTGTACCTTCAATTGGATACATGTCATTAGCATTTAGTTTAGTTGGTGCTTTATCTGGAGTATCTATTGCTGTTTATCTCGGACCACATTATACGTGGTTGGGTCCTATACTGGGATTCGTAATAGCTATGTTAGTAGGAGCAATTGTGGCTGGATTATGTCTTACAGTATTAAGAATGAAAATACCAATTTTAATGCGTTGTACAATTGAACTTGCAGGTGCAGCTGCATTATCTGTACTTGGATTTTCAGCAGCTATCGCTGGTAGTTATGCTCTGCCAAACCTACTTCATAGTGTAATTATCCCCGGATATATCGCTTTATTCTTCATCCTGAACACTATGGCTATTCAACATCCTTTCAATGCTTGTTTAGGTCCAAATGAAAATAGAACTAGAACACTAAAACTAGCATTCACCACAGCTTTCATGGTTACTGGTATAGTGGGACTTATTGCGTATCCTTTCACCCCTGCATGGTGGGTAATAGCCTTAGTAGGAGGTATAGGATGGTACATATCAGTAAGCGCATTTATAGCGGCATCCAAAGAAGAAGCAGCCGAGGTCAAATGGACTGGATGGTGGCCACATGATGAAGAGGAGTTTGTTCAGTCAGTTAAGGAAATTAAGGAGTGATAAAAATGGCAGAAATCTTACCTTTAATAGTAATTGCTCCTGAATCGAATTTAACTCTTGACCCTTCAACAGGTATTATAGGAGCGGCTTTAAAAGGTGTTGTAATAGTAACACTCGATGGAGTAAATAAACAAATAGATCGATTAGAATTTGGAGTAAATGATTTATATAACTCCCTGGATCCAACCAGTCAGCCAGCTAACTCATTCTCAGGAAGAGAAGGAGTTTATATGCAAGCTGGTACTTTAACCAATATGGTTTATGGGTTCATAATAGGGATGGTTATAATGGTTGCTCTATTCTTTTAGGGAGGTGTTAAAAAATGGCTGAAAAAAAATCACCAGCAGAAGGATGGCCTGTTGTTAGTGGAGATTATATCGTCGGTGACCCGGAAAGTCCTGTGGCAGCTGCTACATTGGCTTCCCATATAGAACAAATACCAGTGGATGCCGGTGCTGCTATAGCAGGGCCTTGTAAAACAGAAAATCTCGGTATAGAGAAAATGATGGCTAACCTGATATCAAACCCTAACATACGATTTTTAGTCTTATGTGGATCAGAGGTGCAGGGACATATTACGGGTAATAGTATAGAATCATTACATGCCAATGGTATTGATCCTGAAAGAAGGAGCATCGTAGGTAGTAAGGGTGCTATACCATACATTGAAAATATACCGGATGAAGGTATTGAAAGATTCCAACAACAATTAGAACTAATTAGTATGATAGATAATGAAAATCCTGCAGATATACAAGCTAAAATCAAAGAATGCATAGAAAAGGATCCAGGAGCGTTTGAAGAAGAAGCATTGGTTATCAAAGTAGAAGAGGGTGGCGCAGCTGAGGAAGAAGGTGAGGCAGTACCGCCTATTACTCCTGAGACTGCTTTAATAGAAGCTAGAATGCGTAATATTCAAACTCAAGTTAAAGCTACTGCTTCATTACAGAGGATTTTCGCAGGTATGTACACTGGAAAAGTTCAAGGAATTATGGTTGGATTAGCCTTTACTTTGGTTGTCGGAACCTTATTACTCTTGAATGGTGTATAATGGAGGTTTAAAATGAAAATATCAAATAAACCTAACGTCAGAGGTATGGAAAAAGTAGCAAACGATGTAACATATCGTTCTGCGATTATGGGCAGAGATCTAAGATTATTTATGGGGATTATAACTACCCGTATTTATGGAGTTAGTCTAGGCTTTATATTAGCAGTTGCATTAATCCTTATCCCCGCAGTAGTGGTAATATATGGTGGGTCGATATAATGGCAGAAGATGAAAACATTATACCTCAGGTTATTGTCCCACAAGAGGAATTTAACAATGCTAATGAAAGATTAGACACTATAGAAGATAAAGTTGAGTTCACTTGGGGTGAAGTCAATCAGAGAATGGGTCAACAAATTGGAAGAGATATTGGTATTTTATACGGAATAATAATAGGGCTCATAATCCTCTTTGTGGCATTCAAAGTGGTTAAGATAGGAGCAATCTTAACAGCCTTAAGCGGCTAATTTAGGAGGTTTACATAATGTTTAGATTTGACAAAGAACAAACTGTAGTAGATATTGCTGGTGTCAAATGTGGTGGACAGCCAGGAGAATATCCAACTGTTTTAGCAGGAACCATATTTTATGGTGGACATAAAATAATTGAAGATGATAAAGCTGGAGTATTCGACAAAGAAGCAGCACAAAGTTTAATGAAAGTGCAGGAAGAACTGTCAGATACAACTGGTAACCCACACTGGGTACATACCTTTGGACAAACCCCAGAGGCTTTAGTTAAATACCTAGAGTTTGTAGGCGAACATTCGGACTATCCATTCTTGATAGATTCAACATCAGCAGAAGCAAGGATAGCAGGTGCAAAATACGCTACAGAAGTCGGATTGGCTGACAGAGCAATCTATAACTCTATAAACATGGCTGCAGATCCATCAGAAATAGTAGCTGTAGGAGAAACTGATTTAACTGCATCTATTGTTTTAGGATTTAATGCTATGGATCCAACTGCTCAAGGTAAGATAGATATATGGGAAAATGGTGGAGCTGCCTTAGATAAAGGATTGTTAGAAATGTCCATAGATGCTGGTATAGACAAGTTTCTGATGGATGTAGCTGTTACTCCTTTAGGTCAAGGAGCAGGTCCAGCTGTAAGAACATCATTTATCCAAAAAAGTAAATGGGGATACCCATCAGGAGCAGGTATACACAATGTACCATCCGCATGGGATTGGATGAGAAACTACAAAAAATCTGTTGATAAAGGTGGATTGGGACACTCAGAAGCATGGCCTGTAGCTGATGTAGGATCAAACCTTATCATGCAAATGGCTGGAGGAGACTTTGTACTTATAGGGCCTATTGAAAATGCTTCAATGGCATTCCCTGCCTGTGCAATGGCTGACATCTTCCTAGCCGAAGGTGCTAAGGATATAGGAACCGTACCTGTAGACGATCACCCATTCTTCAAACTACTATAAAATAAAAAAACTTATGGTTGGTATATAAAATCAACCAATTTATTTCTTTTTTTTTAATTTTAAGAAAATATAATTATAACAAATTTATTTTAATTTTTAAATTATTAATTTCATCAATAATTTATATATCCTTCTTTTGATGAATATTTCTACATGAATTTAGGGGGTATTCTTTTTGTTATCATTTAAGCGAATTTTAAGTAGAAGTCCCAAGCCAACTATCGCAAAAAGTAAGTACATAACCATTGAAGATGTGAAGTCAAATCCGTATAGTATTAAAAAAAAAGTTGGAGCCGGAACTTCTGTTGATGTTGACATGTATTACATTGTAGCATCCGTTGAATTAGGAAACACCACTACTAAATGTATTTTAACAGCTACAAATTTGAAAGATAGTCATACTTATCTTCTGGATAAAACTGTGAAGATGACAAGGGATATAAGACCACCTAAAAAGGGAGAGAAAGTCTTTGGTGAGACTGTATGGGAAGTAGAACTAACTAAAGAATCTGTTTCAGAAATGGTGACGGATACTATTCTAGAGTCAGTTAAAAGATCTAAAATAAATATGGATGAGGATCTTGATTTTGTTGTACGTTCAACAGGGGTTACAGCAGGATTTGCTTCTCCAAAAGAAGTGGGTGATCTTATAATAGCTTTAGCAAATGGTTGTTTGGAAGCAGGTATACCACCACGTAAAATGTCCCCTGCAATGTCTATTGAAAACTTCCCTGAACGATTAAGGGGTTACACGCTCATTGATCAGGTTATGTTCGACGGAGCTGTCGTAAGTGTCGTGCCACCAACGGGTAAGGTGGTGGTTGCTAATGAAATGGAAGGTGAATTAGTAACTGCTGGTATTAAAGCAGGTGCTAAATGGACGGATATTGATTATCGTAATCCGGTGGTTTCAATGGATTTTGGAACTACTCTAGCTGGTCGAATAACCAATGCTGAAGAACCTTACGCTCGTACAGTTGGAAACTTCTGTGGATTAGCTGGGGCCATATCCGATGCTATAATCCGTGGAACAGAAAAAGTTGATCAAAGAGGTGGAGCTGCATTGGATCTTTATACAAAGGATATACTAAAAAATGCTGATTGGAAGGTAGCTAAATCATATGCAGAAAAGGTTCATGAACATGTTGATATTAGAAAAGTTCCAGAAGGAAGGGATAGATTTGGAACTGTACCAGTTGATCCTGTAGCAGCCTACAATGCAGGTACCACGCTTATAGGGTGTGATATAGGGACAAATGGTAATGAGATTCCTCAACTCATTAAAATTGGTCATGAAATATATTTGGAAGAGGGTATAAATACTTTATTCGCTACACTGGATCATGTAAGTGCTTTGATAGTAAAACGATTAGTGGAAGAAGCAGTAGATGAAGGAGTTATTGAAGAAGGCTCAGTATTGGGAGTTACCGGTAGGGCAGGTATAACGGGCAAAAAACCTAATTTAATTCTAGACTATACCAAAAATTATTTTAAAGATATTATTTTTGTATCAGATGCCCTAGCATTGGGTGCAGCTGTAATGGCGCGGTGTATGAATTCTATGGGGACTCCTAAAATTCCTTTAGGAGGTTTAAGGGGCGGTGCCTGTATATTAGGTCAGCGTAAAAAACTACAACAGAGCAAGATTAACCATTAATTTAAAATAAATATTATAATATTTTTAAATAATTTGTTTACTTTACAGCTATATTTTCTAAAATAATGGAGATATCTATAAAATGGTAATTGCCGTGATAATGGCTGGTGGTAAAGGCTCTAGAATGAAATCTAAAGTAGAAAAACCTCTTATTTTAATTAAAGGTAAGCCAATGATAAAAAGTATTATCCAGGCCTTGTATGGTGTAGAAAAAATAGATAGTATTATTGTTGCAACTACTAAGTACACACCTAAAACAGAGGAATACATAAAAAATGAAGATATAAAGATAATTAGAACTCCTGGAGAGGGTTACGTATCTGATTTGAGGTTTATAATCTCAAAATTTAATTCAAATGAAGTTTTATTAACAATTACTGCAGATTTACCATTAATTAAAAGTTCTACTTTAGATTATGTTATAGATAAATATGAAAATTGTGGTAAAGATGCTCTTTGTGTTGCAGTTCATCCGGAATTATTTAGAAGATATAATTTGAAACCATCTTGGCAATTGAAGAGCATAATACCATCAGGTTTAAATATTTTGAGGAGTATAAACATGCAACAAGATGAGGAAGTTCTTTTAATTAATGAAATGGAATTAGCTTTAAATATTAATAGTCAAGATGACATTAAATTCCTAGAAGAACATCTTTCAAGTAACTAGTGAAAAATTTAAGGGTGATAAAATATGGTTATGGAAGAGAGGAAATTAATAAAAGGGGAAGAAAAAGTTTGGAGTGAAATTAAAGGATATCAGGTTGCCACTAATAATGCACGTATTTTAGGGGAGTTAGATGAACTTATTATAAATGGAAAAACTGGTAAAATAACTGATGTAGTTATTAAAGTGGATAAAGGGCGAAATGTAAATGTTAAAGGTGCTAAGAAAAAAGGTGATACTTTACTTGTTCCATTTGGAAAGGTGGAGAAAGTAGGTGAATTCATAATAATTTCAGAATAAATTTACAATTGCATTATTCCCCCACTAATTTTTGTTTATTTAAACTTTTTTTATAATAGGGTTTGTAAAGTTATTGGATGTTGATGTGTTTTCCATGTTTTGGTGTCCATTTTTCCATTGTCTTCGTAAATAGTTGGTTATTCAGCTGGATGTTTTTTTTATTTTCTTTTATAGTTCGTTTAGCAATAGGAACGGTAGTAATTTTCATTGCAGTCAGTTGTTCATGATACATTTGGGGTTTATGGTGTATTTGTAGTGAGCCTCTGGATTCCGGGACTATATATATTCATAAATTTCATTATTTTAACATATATAATATTCTTAAGTTTTATAAGTCAGATTCTGGTAAATTTTTGTTTTTTTTATATGATTTTATATTGAGTTTTCCTATTATTTTTAGTTGTAAATTCATGAAAAATGGAATATATAAACGAATATCATTATTTAAGATAAAATTATTGATTTAAATGTATTTCTAGGTATGTTGAGCAATGTGTCATACGCGTAATGTATATATTAAAAAGGAGAGTTTGTAAAATTTGCTTTTGAATTTGAAAATACATTTATTTTATGAAACTTTAGGGGGAGTGTTATAAATGGATGTTTAATTAAATTTAAAGGTTTTTTTGTAGATGACTGGCTATTGCAGTTTGGTCTGACGGGCCTGTTTACGCCAACCAAGCAGTAAAACCAATGACATTTATTTTTTTTAGATTTATCTATTATAATGAAGGAGGGATTTTTTTTAGGATGAAAGAATAGATCATTGAATTTGTGAGATTTTACAGGGGGAATCAAATAAATTAATTTTATCTGAAATAGATTAAAAAAAACGTTAAAAATATAAAAAACGTTAAAAAATGAAGATTTTATAAAGATTAAAATGGGTTAGGTAGATAAAAAAATTTAAAGAAACATTTTCTACAAAATTTAGTCTATGAATAAAAAAATAAAATAATTTACAGTTAAAAGAAGAGATGATAAAAAAAATATTTGGGAATAATTTAGTAAAAGTATTATGATTAAATGTAAAAAATTAAATAAAAAAAATTCGAGAAACCTGGTATTTTGAATCCTACAAAATTAAAATAATGTCTGTTATTACTTCTTCAGATCCCTTAAAGTACCTTAACGGTACCTTAACAATTTTTATAATTTGAAAATTTCTTTAATGAAAGTATTACATATAAGATATAATTAAAGGACAAATATATATATAAAAAATAGTTTTTTTTGAAATAAAAAAAAATTTGTCCCAACATCCAATAACTTTACAGCCCCTTTATATAAAAAAAAAATTAAATTTAATTTAAAAAAAAATTAGAATGCAAAGTATTACCGGGTTTAAATCTATTTTCACATACCATGTAAGCTCAAATCTAACATTCTTTTAGTATCTGCAGCTAATTGTGGTGGTAGTCCGGTGATGTCCAAGCATGTCACATTGTATTAATTTTTGTTGTTTATTTTATTTAATAATTCTTTTTAGTTAACATGTGTTAATTTATAATGGATTTTCAATCAATAATTAAAAAAAAGTAATTTTAAAATGTTATAAAACATTATTGATATTTAAAATATATTACTTTCGGTTTATTTATGAATATTAGTTTTTAAGGGATTTTATAAAGTTTAAATGATTATTATAACCTATTAATCATTCATAAGCTTTAATTTTGGGTATTAAAAATGAATACAATCATATTCAAATATATAAGCTTTTCGAATTTGTATTATAAGTAACCTTTATAATAACTATTTTTATATCATATATTTAATGTACAAATTTAAGGTACATTTAATTTGGAATATAAAAAAATCGAAATTAAGGAGGAAACTCTATGGCTGAGGATGATATAAGACTTGTTATGTTTTGTTGTAACTGGTGCTCTTATGGTGGAGCTGACACTGCTGGTACTGCAAGGATGCAATATCCTCCAAACGTCCGAGTAATAAGAGTAATGTGCTCGGGACGTATTGAACCACAATTTATTTTTAAGGCATTCCGTGAAGGAGCCGACGGTGTTATTGTAGCTGGATGTCATCATGGTGACTGTCACTACGATGCTGGAAACTACAAATTAGATAGAAGAATGAGATTAATTTACAAACTTGCAGATGAATTGGGAATCGGAAGAGAAAGAATACACCATGACTGGATCTCTGCATCGGAAGGAGAGAAATTTGCAGATACAGTAACCATGATGGTGAATCGTATCCGAGCTCTCGGACCATCCCCACTCAAAGAACAGTTAGCAGTTGAAGCATAAGAGGTGTAAATAAATGGCAGAAAAAGCTAAAATCGCAACCATGTGGCTGGGAGGATGTTCAGGCTGTCACCTATCCATTGCAGATATACACGAAAAAATCATAGATGTAATGGAATTGGCAGACTTCGAATTCAGCCCAGTATTAATGGACGTAAAATATGATGAAGTCCCAGATGATTTAGATGCTATCATAATTGAAGGAGGTATCCGGAACAATGAAAACCGTGAATTAGCGGAAATGCTCCGGAAAAAAGCCAAAATAGTCATCGCATACGGTGTATGTGCATGTTACGGAGGACCAATTGGAGTAGGAAATCTTTACACACCGGATGAACTTATAGAGGAAGCTTACATTAATTCTCCAAGTACACCTAACCCTGAAGGCGTAATACCACATGAACAGATACCTCACTTAGAAAGTAGGGTAAGACCTTTAGCAGAAGCAATCGATGTAGATCTCTCCATTCCTGGATGCCCATGTAAATCTGATGTAGTTGCAGAAGCAATTGTAAATTTGCTAACAGGTAAAGAGATAATTTTACCAAAAACTAATTTATGTGAAGTATGCCCTCGAGAAAAACCTCCAGAGGGAATGGCTATGGATAAAATCATTAGACAATTTGAATTAGGCGTACCAGAACCTGAAATGTGCCTAGTTCCACAAGGATTAATTTGTATGGGTCCCGCAACTACTTCCATTTGCGGAGCAGAATGTCCTACTATAGGAGTTCAATGTAGAGGATGCTACGGACCAACTCCAAATGTCATAGATCAAGGTGCTAAAATGATTTCTGCGATCGGATCTGACTTCGGAGTGGAAAGAGATAAAACCGTAGATCCAGAAGAAGTAGCAAATGAAGTAGATGATATGGTGGGTACATTTTACCAATTCACATTTGCATCTGCATTAGTACCTATGAAAGTGAAAAAGGAGGGAAAATAGATGGTTAGATTAACAATGGAACCAGTAACTAGGATTGAAGGACACGCAAAAATCACAGTAGAACTAGATGATGCAGGTAATGTACAGGACACTAAACTTCATGTTATGGAGTTCCGAGGATTTGAAAAATTCCTGCAAAGAAGAAACATCGAAGAAGTACCAAGAATTGTTCCTAGAATTTGTGGTATATGCGATGTGCAACATCACTTTGCCGCTGCTAAGGCCGTTGATTCTATTTTTGGATTTGAATCAACAGATATTCTCCCCACTGCTTACCGTATGAGGGAGATCATGAATTGGGGTTCTTACACCCACTCTCACGCACTCCACTTTTACTTCTTAGCAGCACCTGATTTCATAGCAGGAAAAGACAGGAAAACTAGAAACGTATTCCAAATCATAAAAGACGCCCCTGAATTAGCTTTACAAGCTATTGAACTTAGAAAAAACGGTTTAGATATAGTTAAAGCTATTGGTGGAAGATCTATACATCCTACATCCTCTACTCCTGGCGGAATAACTACAGAATTAGATGCTGAAACCCAAAAGGACCTTCTTAAAAAAGCTCAAAGGAATGTTGAACTAGCAGTAGCAACTTTAGAGACAGCCAAACCGATATTCGAGGAAAATATTGACTTAGTAAACTCATTAGGTAACATTGTAACCAAACACACTGCTCTTACTAAAGATGGTGTATGGGATGTCTACGATGGTGATGTGAGAATAAAAGATGAGGAAGGTAACTTTTTCAGAGATTTCAAATCAGCAAACTATTTAGATAATATAGCAGAGCATGTTAAACCATACTCCTGGCTGAAATTCCCATACATTAAAGATTTAGGTTACCCTGAAGGTATCTATAGAGTAGCACCATTATCTAGGATTAACGTGGCTGATAAAATGCCGGATGCTGCGCCACAGGCTCAGGATTACTTCAAAGAGTTTAAAGATACTTTCGGATACGCTCAACAAACCCTCTTATTCCATTGGGCTAGACTAATAGAACTGGTAGCAGCCACAGAATTAGCTGCTGATGCTTTAGAAGAAGATTTATCAGGTCCTAAATTCCCAGAACCATTAGAAAGACGGGCTGGTGAAGGTGTAGGGATAGTAGAAGCGCCCCGAGGAACTTTAGTTCATCATTACGCCTGTGATGATAATGGACAAATCACTAAAGCTAACATTGTAGTTGCAACCATCCAGAATAACCCCGCCATGGAGATGGGTATTCAGAAAGTTGCAAAAGATTACATAAAACCTGGTGTAGAAGTGGACGATAGTATTTTCAATCTAATGGAAATGGTAATAAGATCATATGATCCATGTCTATCCTGCGCAACCCACTCTATAGACAGTCAGATGAGATTAGCTACCCTCGAAGTATACGATAGTGTAGGAAACCTTATCAATAAAATCTAACCTTAAAAGGTGATAAAAAAATGATAGTAGTCAACAAAGAAGACTGCATCAGATGTGGCGCATGCCAGGGAATCTGTCCTACCGCAGCCATAGCTGTATCACCAGAAGATGTAATCTACTGTGATATGTGTGCAGATGAGCCTAAATGTGTGCAAGTCTGCCCTAGAGGCGCTCTCAAAACCGGCGAAATAGTTGTTGGTGATGATGGTAAGACTGAGACCCGTATTGTATATAACCCTTCATTATGTGATGAATGCGGAGAATGTGTAGAAATTTGCCCACCCCAGATCATGAAACTGGATAAAGGCGAAATGAAAAAAATTCCGCTACAGGGTTACTGTGTAATGTGCCAACGATGCGTAGATATTTGTCCAGTGGACGTCATAGGAATTGAGGGTGTTAAAGAACCCGCAAAAAGTGAAAAAGAAATAACTGGACC
>Ga0187851_10000979_pt1 | contig 28134 bp, 24 predicted proteins | sample June2016WEW_6_10_FD_132997 | JGI IMG/M metagenome (GOLD analysis project Ga0187851, IMG submission 132997) | Peatland microbial communities from SPRUCE experiment site at the Marcell Experimental Forest, Minnesota, USA - June2016WEW_6_10 | ecosystem: Environmental > Terrestrial > Soil >...
CACCGAAGCTGTCCTGAACTTTTCGTGACGGCAACTGAAACCAGAAAGGCGCATTATGTATAAAATCATTGGAACGGACGGACGGCCATACGGCCCGGTCAGCGCGGAGGAAATCCGGCGCTGGATTGCTGAGAACCGCGTCAACGCCCAAACCTCGGTTCAAATGGAAGGTTCCCCGGAATGGAAACCGCTGGGTTCGCTTTCCGAATTTGTCTCCGAACTGAAAGCGGTTCCGCCGCCGATCGCGCCGCCTTCCGCCGCCGCCGCCCGGGCGTCCAACAAGATTCCGGCCGGCATTTGCGGGGTTCTGCTTGGCCCGCTCGGCATTCATAAATTCATTCTCGGCTACACCGGGGCCGGGTTGATCATGCTGCTGGTCACCGTGCTCTCCTGTTTCATCCTGTGGCCCATCATGCACATCATCGGCCTCATCGAAGGCATTATATACCTGTGCAAGTCCGATGAGGAGTTTGTGCGCACTTACGTGGACGGGCGCAAGGAATGGTTTTAAGAGGCGGTTAAATCGGTTAAACAAGTTAAATGAGTCAAGTAAGACCAGCGCTGCTCTCGCGCACTTAACCAGTTGCTGGTTTAACTCCAAACCACAACCAACCGTTGGAAATCCGCAAAACTTGTGCGAACTGTTGGCATGGAGAAATTGAGCACAGAAAAAATCAAAGCCGCGCTCGCCGCCGTGCCGGGTTGGAAAAAGCAAGGCGCGACGATTTCGCGGACGTATCAATTCCAGGATTTTCCCGCCGCGATAAAATTTGTCCGCGCCGTCGCCAGGCTGGCCGAGAAGGCGTGGCATCACCCGGACATTGACATCCGCTGGAACAAGGTGACGCTCGCGCTCACCACGCACGACACCGGCGGCTTGACGAAAAAAGACTTTGCCCTGGCGCGAAAGTTCGACGCACTGTCACTTCGTTGAATCCACCGAATTGGTCGATGCATTTTGCACCGGCGTTGCGGGAATGGTCGGGGGCGGGGTCCCGCTGGGCGGGATGCGCGGGGTCCGTCCGATCCAGATGCCGCTGACGCCATACTCCCATTCCAGTTGCGAGCTGCTCGGCGTGCTGCCCCGGCCGCCGCGGATGACGAGACGGTCTTGCGGGCGCATCTTTTTTACCCATGGTTCGTAGGCCTTGGCGTCGCCGAAATTCCACATGATTTTGTGAAACACCTCGAAATCCTCGTCGGGCATCAAGGCGGGTTCAAAGCCGAGAATGTACCGCCAGTCGGCGTTGGGATTCTTGAAAAAGGTCTGGTAAAAAATCGTCATGTCCGCGGAATAGAGGATGCCGTCCTTTTCCGGCAGCCAGCCCTTGAGATCGGGATTGTCCTGCGTGAGATATTGCTGGGTCAGATTATACGTCCAGCGGCTGTCGTGATCGTTGGTGATGACCAGGAACGTAATGGCCGCGAGGGCGCAGGTCAGCCCCAGCCGCTTGAAGGAATCCGCCGCAAATCGCGCCTGCAGGAGCAGTTGCAAATCGCACGTAATCAGAACCATCAACGCCGGCCAGCCCCAGTCTTCGGTGAAACGCACCGCTTTGAAGCTGAGCACCCACGCGAGACCGGCGAGCCAGAAAACCGGGTCGGCGGTCAGCGGCCGCGCCTTCAAGCCGGCCAGCTGGCGCAGAATCAACAGGCCCCCCAGAATGATCAGCGCGAAAATGTCGCCCGACGATGATTGAAATTCGGTGACCAGCGTGCGCTGGGTGGTATGCATGCCAAAAGCCCGAGAGGCCATTACGAGCGCCTGGTAAAGGGCATCAAACGGGTGCCCGGTAAGTGAAGCGCCCAGGAATATCCCCGCCAACCATCCCGCAATCAGCATCAATCCCCAGCGAAATTGTCCGGCGAGGAAAAATGCCGCCACCGGCAGCAGCCAGAGATACCACACCCCATGCACGAACGTGCAAAGGGCGATCACCGGCGCCATCCACAATATCGTCCACCATTTTGGGGGGGCTGAACCGCGGGCCTGCCAGGCAAAAAGTATCGCCAGCAGTCCGGCTATGGTCAGTATGAACGGTCGCCCGATCAAACATCGCAGGGGGACATCCGACGCCAGGGCCGCCGCCGACAAGGCAACCAACCAGGCTTCCGGCCGTTTCAGCCACGGCAACACCGACCAGTTCGCCAGCGTGAAGAGTGCCACGACGGAAAACAGAACCAGCCCTTCGGTGCTGCATTTGCTCCACAGGAAAATCTGGCGCAGCAGCAAATGCCAGCCAAAGTTGGTATCGATCCTGAAAGCGGGACCCAGCACCAGAATGTCCGGCCACGGTTTGCCGCACACCGCCTTGGCCGCGTGCCGCAGCGCGTCGTCGGCCGGCAAATAGCCGTAGCTGATGATTTTCAGCGGGATGGCCAGAATAACCAGAATGACGATGGCCCAGACCGCGAGCGGCACGTAACGCCGGGCCGCGTCGAAGGGCGATGGGTTGGTATTACCGTTGTCGTCGGTCATATGGGAGCGGTGCAATGATCAAGATCAAAACACCACCGGCACGCCTTCGTCAAGCATTCGCACTTTATGCATGAGGTTTTTCTTGATCGCAATCTCGACCAGCCACCGCGGCGGCTCGTTGAGATCCTCGAACGACAATTTAAATGTTCCGTAGTGCATCGGCACCAGCCAGTGCGCCCGCAAATCCGTGAACGCCTTGACCGCCTCGTCCGGCCCCATGTGAACGTGGCGGAACGATTCCGGATGGTATGCGCCGATCGGCAGCAGGGCGATTTCCGGCTCCAGCCGCCGGCCGATTTCCTTGAAGCCGTCGAAATAGGCGCTGTCGCCCGCGTGATAGATCTTCCGGCCCTGGTGTTCCAGGACAAATCCGCCGTAACCGCGATGATGATCGTGCAACGTGCGCGCGCCCCAATGCTGGCTCGGGGTGAACGTGACCGCCCAGTCGCGTTGCACAAAACTCTCCCACCAATCCAGCTCGATGATGCGCGAGAAGCCGAGGTCCTGCGCCAGATCACCCACGCCGCGCGGCATCACGCCGATCTTCGGCTCCGGCAGCCGGCGCAACGTCGGCTTGTGAAAATGATCAAAATGCGCGTGCGTGAGCAGCACCACATCAATGCGCGGCAGGTCCTTGATCTTCAGCCCGGCGCGCCGGATGCGCTTCAAAAGAAACAGCCAGTTCGCGAAATTCGGGTCAATCAAGACATTCAGATCCGTGAACTGGATCAAAAATGAGGCGTGGCCGATCCAGGTGATCGCCACCTGGCCGCGGATGAGCTTGGGAAAGACCGGCCGCCGCGCCTGGCCCACCCGGGGCGTGAGCAGCGTTTTCCAGACAAGCTCCCGGAAAAATGTGCGCGGATTGAAATGTTTGGATGGCGTCAGGTCCTTGAATGAGCGCGGCAATCTCCGTCGTGGCGGCGCGGGACGTTGGGAAACCGGTTTGGTCATACGACATCTGCATTTTAACCCTTGCGCGCGCCGAGTGAAATAGAAAATGCTGGATTCCTATAATTTGATTAAACTACCGCCCCCCCATGAACCTCGCAGCAGCGGACGTGAATCCGCTCCATCTTATCCAAAGCAATGTCAGAGCCGACTCACGTCGACTGCTGCAATTCAGGGGTTCGTTTTATTTTCTTCGCGCGAAGAACAGAAACCTTATTAAACTCGTGCATGAGCAAGTTGAAAAAGCACTTCGACCGGTTCCTGCGCAAAAAACCGAAGCTCGGCCCGGGCGTTTATATCGCCAAGACGGCCGTCGTCATCGGCGACGTGACGCTCGGCGCGCATTCGAGCGTGTGGTATGGCGCGGTGCTGCGCGGAGACATCAACCGCATCGTCGTCGGCCATCACACGAACATCCAGGACAACGCCGTGCTGCATCTTGCGGACGATTTTCCCTGCGTCCTCGGCAACTGGGTAACCGTCGGCCACGGCGCGATTGTTCATGCGTGCCAGGTCGGGGACGAAGTGCTCGTGGGCATGGGCGCGGTGATTTTGGATGGCGCGGTCGTCGGCAGACAATCCATCGTCGGCGCAAGGTCGCTGGTGAAGCAGGGAATGAAAATTCCGCCCGGCTCGCTGGTGGTCGGCGCTCCGGCCAGAGTGGTGCGCAAACTGACAAAGCCGGAACGCGCCAAATTGAAATGGTGGGCGCAAAAATACGTGGATAACGGCGCGTATTGCCTGAAACACGGAATCAATGTCGGGGCTCCATTGATTTAAAAATGTAAGGCAAAAAACTCGTCTCCGCAGATTTCGCAGATGGACGCAGATTTTATTCAAAGTTCATCTGCGAAATCTGCGGATAAACCAACTCTCATCTCCGCAGCATCCCCGGCAGGCCGCCGCCCATGCGGGACATCATCTTCTGGAACTTGCCCATCTTCTTCATCATTTGCTGCATCTGGCCGAACTTGTTCAGCATCGTGTTCAATTCCGTCACGCTCACGCCGCTGCCTTTGGCGATGCGGATGCGGCGCTTGGCATTGAGTATGGCGGGGTTTTGACGTTCCTTGGGCGTCATGCCGCAAATCATCGCCTCCATCCGCTTGAATTCCTTTTCCTGCTTCGGAATGTCGGTCTGCTTCAACGCCTCCGCGCCGCCCGGCAGCATGCCCACGATGGATTCCAGCGAACCGAGCTTTTTCATCTGGCGCAATTGCTCCAGGAAATCCTCCAGCGTGAACTGGCCCTTGCGCATCTTTTCTTCCATGCGCTTCGCCTCGTCAATATCCACCGTTTCGGCGGCCTTCTCAACGAGACTGACGACGTCGCCCATGCCGAGAATGCGTGACGCCATGCGCTCGGGATGAAACGGCTCGAACTCGTCGAGTTTTTCACCCGTGCCGCCGAACTTGATGGGCTTGCCGGTCACGGCCTTCAAACTCAATGCCGCTCCGCCGCGCGCGTCGCCGTCGAGCTTCGTCAGAATGGAACCGGTGATTTGCAGTGCCTGGTCGAAATGCGTGGCGACGTTGACGGCTTCCTGGCCGGTGGCGGCATCGAGGACGAGCAGGATTTCCTGCGGCTTGACGAGGTCGCGCAACCGGACGAGTTCCTGCACGAGCGGCTCGTCCATCTGCAATCGTCCGGCGGTGTCGAAAATCAAAACATTGCGGCTGTTCGTTTTGGCAAAGTCGAGGGCTTCGCGGGCAATTTTCAGAACATCCTTTTCGCCGCGTTTGACGAAGACGGGAATTTCAATCTGTTTGCCGAGCGTTTCCAATTGATCCATCGCCGCCGGGCGGTTCACGTCCGCCGCCACGAGCAACGGCTGGCGTCCCTGTTTTTGGAGCAGCCGCGCGAGTTTGCCGCTCGAGGTGGTTTTGCCCGAACCGTGCAACCCGACCATCAGGATGCAACTGGGGCTGCCGCCGAGGTTCAGCCCGGCGTTGGCCGCGCCGAGCAGGTCCACGAGTTCGTCGTGGATGATTTTGATGATTTGCTGGCCGGGCTGGACGCTCTGGACGACTTCCGCGCCGATGGCCTTGGTTTTGACGCGCTCGATGAAATCACGGGCGACCTTGAAATTCACGTCGGCCTCCAGCAGCGCCATGCGGACCTCGCGGAGGGAGTCGGTGACGTTGGCCTCGGAAATCTTTCCGAGCCCGCGCAGGTTGCGAAAGGCGTTCTGGAGCTTGCCGCTTAACGAATCGAACATCCCCTGATTTTAGCGCAGAGACACGGAGACGCAGAGAAAATTTTTGAGCCGAAAATACGGGGTGGATCGCCGGGCCATTGCCCGCCTTCGCTGCGCTTCGGCGCGGCATTCCCGAAAACTTTCGGGAATGGTGGTAGGTGATGGATTCGAACCATCGAAGGCATAGCCAGCAGATTTACAGTCTGCCCCCGTTGGCCACTTGGGTAACCTACCAACCGTCCCGAACGCGGGAAATTCAGATTAAGCCAAAGCCGCCGGCTGGTCTCAAGCGCAAACTTCGGTGGGTTGACGAAATTAACGTCTTTCGCACATCGGGCCGGGCTTCGGAAGAATCCCGGCAGACCGCTGAAAATGAAAGAGGCCGGACACTACTCCGGCCTCTTAATGAGAACTAAGCGCTTAAATCATCTGTTCGCAGTTGCGCGACCACGAACTTTTTGTTGGCTGCGGCGCCGCATTTTACGCCTTGCTTCACACACGATACTGCGTTTTTGCAGGCCAACGATGGGATTAAGATACCAGAGTCCGCGTCCCCAACCAGTCACCAGTTCTGGTTACAAGCGCCAAAGGGCATATGTCTTTCACAAACCCATTTAGTTTCAACGGTTTAAGCCTCAATTCCTTAGCAAAAACCATGAAAAACATCATTCTTTACGCATTTCTGGTGTTTTGGGATGCTCTAAACAAATGTCTGGAAAGAAAGAACCTTCATCTTATTGGGGCAGGGTGTTTCGCACATCATGGGATGAAATCGGAAAAGCGGAGGCAATCGCCGCAGTGGGAGGTGGTATGATTGCGACGGCTTTGGCATTACGTTTGGGATATGCGCCAGCATCCGAAAAAGTCGAATTGATATTTATTGTTCTGGCCGGTGCGGTTGGCGGTGTAATTCTGGAATTTGCAATCAGGCTCCTTTTCGTCACTCCGGCAAAACTTTACAGGGAATTAGAGGACAAATCATACAATGAATCCGAAGAATTAAAAAAGCAGCTAAAAACCGCCTCCGATGATGTTCAAAGATTCAAAGAACAAACAACAAGACCGCTTGGAATTGAACCGAATGTTTCTGTCCCTTATCTCTTTTTTGACGCCACACCCGACCAACTCATTTTGGCTGAAAAGAACAATCTGGCCGCGTGCTGTTTTGAAATTCACAATCCGAATCCCACACAAACGGTCAGTGGCGTCGAATTAAGGTTGCTAAAACTTGAACCACCGATGGAAAACGCAACGGTGGATGAACACTTTAAATTTGTGGAGGGACTTTACCCTAAAGATATCCCAAAACCTATTCGAGCCGGTTTAAGCTCCGATTCAACGGATTATTGCGATTTGAGCAGCCTGAAATTTCCAATTCCTGATTTGAATGGAGATCAAAGTCGGCGGGTTGGCATTTTTACAGCCGAACGGCGGGAACACGGTGTAATTATCAAGTTTGATTGCGATTGGCCTGGCAGAATGCCAAATAAATTTAATGCCAAAGGCGAGCATTTTTTAGAAGTTGAGGCGTCAGCTAAAGGGCTACAATCAAAAATAGTCCGATTCAAGTTGTCGTTTGTTCTAAACCCAAAGCAAATTCCTGATAAAGAAAATCCAAATGTAACAAAATCTGAATGGCCTGTTTTTACCATCGAAAAAATAGCCGAGGACAAATTGTGGGATTTCAAACAACGCGCCAAGGATGTATTGGCGGTTGATCTCCGTGACCTTCATTGGCGTTTGCAGGAAACAAAAGGCGTATTTCGATTAGATTTTAAGGATGATTTGAAAGCAAAGGAATGGGATAAAACATGGAAGCTTTTAGACAAAATTGAGAGTCATATAAAAGTATATCTCACAGAAACCGAGGCATCTCTTTTCTATATTGCCACACCAACACCACTTGACCCGACAGATAAAAATACGGATTCCCTGGATTATCTATGGCACGAAAACACTTTAACCATCAAACTTGATGAGTTAAAAAAGATAGTCAACAAATTGGGATGATTCATTGCCTGAAATAATAAAAGTGACACAAATACGCTTGACAGAACACAATACTTGTGTCACATTTATAACATGAAAACAACGGAAGAAAAAGACGAGTTGAACCTGATAACGCTGGCGCAAGAATATGCTGACGAGGACAAGGCGCGTGGATTGCTGGAATCTCTACTCTGGCCAAATGGACCGGTTTGCCCGCATTGCCAGAATGACGGCAAAGCCAAGTCCATTTACAGGCTTCAACCCAAGGCCGAGAGCAAATCCAAAGTTCGCAAGGGAGTTTGCAAGTGCGGGGCTTGCCGCAAACAGTTCACCGTCACAGTCGGCACGATTTTTGAGGATTCACACCTGCCAATCAGTAAATGGCTGATGGCCATATTCATCATTTGTTCCAGCAAGAAATCAATCAGCGCACTCCAATTGAGCCGGATGCTCAAAATCACTTACAAGGCTGCATGGTTCATGGCGCACCGGCTTCGTTTTGCCGTGAGTCCTGAAATGCCGCTGGCGAAGCTGCTCAAGGGCGAAGTGGAAGTGGATGAAACCTTTGTTGGCGGCACTGGCTTTCGCTGCTCGCGTTATCGCCGCCAGACGCCAGTTGTCGCGCTGGTTGAACGCGGTGGCAATATGGCAACGCGGGTTGTCAGCAACGTCACGCAAAAGAACCTTGGCCAAGTGCTGCATGAGTGCGTGAGCAAAGACGCCGCTGTTTATACAGACGAGCATCCGGCCTACCCCAAGCCGCTAAAGGATTGGAAGTCGCATTCAACGGTTGTCCATTCAAAATACGAATACAGCCGCCGCAATCCAGACGGCACGGTGTCAGGCATCAATCATTGCGAATCGTTTTTCAGCCTGCTCAAGCGCGGTGTGTACGGTTCATGGCATCATGTGAGCCGTGAGCATTTGCCGAAATACGCGAACGAGTTTGCGTTCCGCTGGAACACACGCGGCCAGACAGACGGTGAACGTATGGAAACGGCCATTGGAATGGTCACTGGAAAACGCCTGACGTATCGCCAAACGACTTGAGGGAATAAATGTTATCAGCGATGCGATTGCCTTGTGAAACCAAAAGCCCCGCGCATTCCGTGGGGTAGAAAGAGAAATCGTGGCAAGATCGAAACGAACGAAGCACAGGAAGCAACCGGAAGAAGTGATGCTGCCAAACCTGAGTGGCGTCTCATTCAAGGATGCTTTGAAGGCTTTGCTTAAGACGCCGCCGCCTAAGTCGAAAAAGGCAAGGAAATGAACAAAAAACAAATGCAAATTCTGGCTCTTGCAATTATCACGCTCGTGTTCACTGTGTTCGTCAACCTTAGCGGACCGCTCATTTCTGTATTTTCTTCAAAAGCAGCAACCGTCACCTCTATCACTGATATTCGCCCAATGCTGGTCGAATTAGTGATAACGGTGATAATTTTTGGGGTTATGTTTGTGATATTCAAAACCCCAAAGAAAAAGAACTGATATGGCCGAAACGCCCAAAGTCGGCAGACCCGCACTCCCTAAAAAGGAAAAGCGTGGCAGGTTCATTTCCACGCGGATTTCGCCGCCAGAATACGATGAAATCATGGCGGCTGTAAAAGCGTCCGGCATGGCCAAAACGGAATGGGTCAGGACGAAGCTGATTGCCGCCGCACGCCGCGCTTAAAAAACCAAATTCAAATGAAGCCATTAACCAGCAATCAGCCTTGGGTTTGTGAAAGACATAATCCCGAGCGCCAAAAATCATAACAAGTTGAATATTAATTAGATACAACAAAATTGCGTCAACGGCGGAGGAATTTTGCCACGGCTTCCGTCCGCGTCCGGACCTGCAATTTTTCATAAATGCGGCGGATGTAGGTATGCACGGTTTCGTAGCTAATCCCCAGCTTCTCCGAGATTTCCTTGTAGAGCAGTCCCTGGCTCAGGAAATCCAGCACTTCCTGTTCGCGCGGGGAAAGATTTTCCGTGGGTTGCGCCGTGGATGCCGTCTGTTGGAACGATTGCACGACCTTGCGCGCAATGTGCATGGTCATCGGCGACCCGCCCCGGTGGACTTCCTGAATGGCCTCCAGCAGTTCCTTGCTGGAAGTGCGTTTGAGCAGGTAACCGTTGGCGCCCGCCGTCAGCGCGTTGAAAATGTTTTCCGTGTCTTCGTAGACGGTGAGCATCATGACCTGGATTTCCGGCATCAGCGCCTTCAATTGCCGCACGCATTCCACACCGTTCATGCCGGGCAGGTTGATGTCCATCAGCACGACATTGGGGCGGGCCTGGGGCAGGTCCTTCAGCGCGTCCTCGGCGCTGGCGTACTGGCTCAGGCAGCGGAACCCGTCCGACCGGTCGAGCAGGCGGGCCAGCGTCCCGCGCAGCTTGTCATTGTCTTCAACGATGGAAACGGTGATGGGCATGGTTCAAGGCAGAATGCAGAATGCGGAACCGGGAAACAAGAGCGGCGACAGCGACCGGTTTTTTTCTTCAAGCTTCATTTTGTTTTGATTGGCACGGTCAGACGCACCGTTGTTCCGCCCCCGGTTCCGGGGTCGATGGAAAATTCTCCGTGAATGTCTTCCATCCGCCGGCGGATGTTGCGAAGCCCGTTTCTGGTCCGGGCCGCATGGGCATCCCGATCGCCCAGGCCCCGCCCGTTGTCTTCGATGCTCAACGCAAAATGGCCGGGCTGCAATTGCAATCGCACCCGGACCTCGGACGCCTGCGCGTGTTTGACCACGTTGTTGATGGCTTCCTTGAAGGCGAGAAAAATGTTGTGGCGGACTTCCGGCGGAATGGCGATGACCGGCAGTTGGGCCGGCACATCGGCGCGGTAGCGCAATCCGGCCACCGCGAGGTATTCCTGCGCGTATTTGCAGGCGTAATTGACCAGGCCTTCCAGCGTGTCGTTGGACGGGTTGACCGCCCAGACAATTTCATCCAGGGAACGGGTCGTTTCGCGCGCAGTCTGGGAAATCTGTTGCGCGTGGGCTTCGATTTCCGCCGGGGAATTTTTATCGGCTTCCGCCATTTCGCCCAGCAGGCCCACCTGCGTGAGGTTCGCCCCGAGTTGATCGTGCAGGTCGCGGGCGATGCGGGAACGTTCCTTTTCCAATGAAGCCTGTTGTTGCAACTGGCGCCGCAGCTTTTGCGTGGAAAGATACCGCACCACGGCAACGACGGTTCCCACCAGGCATAGGATGACGGCGGTGCGAAACCACCATGTCTGCCAGAATTGGGGCTGCACCGTCACGGCCAGCGCATCGCCGGTTTCGTTCCACACGCCGTCTTCATTGCAGGCAATGACATGGAAATGATAATTCCCCGGCGGCAGCTTGTTGTAATAGGCCACGCGGGTATCGCCGGCTTCCGTCCAGGCGGTTTCGTGGCCTTCCAAACGATATTTGAACCGCACTTCCCGGGGCGCGGAAAAATTCAAGGCGGTGTAATGAATTTCCAGCTGTTCGTGGCCGGGCGGAATGGTCACCGACCGGTTCCACGCGGAGCTGAACCGGTTGGTTTTTTGCTCCTGGCCTCCGACCCGCACGGATTCAATCATGACCCGGGGGGGCTGGCGGTTGGGCTTGAGATCCGCAGGGTTCACCGACACCAAACCTTTGGTGGTGGGGAGCCATAATTGGCCGTCGCGGGTGCGGTACGCAGCGGGTTGGGAACCGGCCGAACATTCGCGCGTGGGCAGTCCGTCGATTTCCACATACGTCCGGCAGGAAATCAGGTTCGCCGTTTCATTGGCAAAATCGTTCAGTGATTTTTTTTGAATTCGCATCAGCCCCACATTGGAGCCGATCCATAGACAACCCGCGTCGTCTTCGATGATGTAATCGATGCTGTTGCTGGCCAGCCCGTCGTCCGTTGAATAACGGGTCCACCCTCCCTGGTAAAAGCGGGCCAGGCCGTGACCGGAGGTGCCCACCCACAAGACCCCGTCCGGATCCAGGCAAAGACAGGAAATATCATTGCCGGGCAGTCCGTTTCCCGTTGCTTGAATGGAAACAAACGTTCCGGCCTTGAAAAAGTTCAAGCCCTGGCTCTCCGTTCCAATCCAAAGGTTCCCCTCCGCGTCTTCTGCAAGGGCGCGAACAATGTTTTCCGACAACCCGTCACGCGTCGTGTAAATTTTCCAGTCCTGTCCATTCCCGCGCGCCAGTCCATTCTGAGTGCCCACCCATAATTGTCCGGCGTGATCTTCCAACAAGGCAAAGATTTGCTGGCCAAGAATTTCCGCGCCGGCTGCGGCCTGAAACTGGTTGGTTTGAAATTGGAACAGCCCTTCCCCGCGAGTGCCAACCCAGATTTGCTGTTTGCGATCCACCAGCACCGTCCAGGCATTGGAACCCCGGCCCACCCCGAAATCCTGCACCGTGTTCGCCAGCCAATAGGTCGCGCCATGGGCGTTGAAAGCCGTCCACAAACCGCCGGTCGGGTCCCCGGATATCGACTGGACCACCCAGGAATGATGTTCGACCGGGGTGCTGAAAGTTTTTCTTTTGATTCGATCCAAGCCCTCGCCGTCGGTTCCCACCCACAGGTTCCCTTCCCGGTCCATGCACAGCGACAGCACAAAAGCCGACGACAAGCCCTGCTCCGTCGAGATGTGCCGCCAGTTCCCATCCGCGCCCAGCCAGAAAACGCCTTCCCCCCGCGTGCCGACAATCAAGTTGCCGTCGCTGTCTTCGCAGGCGGAGGTGACAATCGTACTGGTTCCCCACGGATAAACTCCGAAGTCGCGTTCCCTTTGGTTGTTCCGCCACTTTTGCACGCGGCCCATTTGCATGCTCCAAAAACTGCCGGCTTGGCCGGGGACCAATACCTTCGCGGCGCGAAGCACCAATTCCCTGGAAACCAGCGATGGATCGGTGGTCATCCTGCCATCTTGAAACCGGCTGGTGCGTCCATCGGCCGTGTAGAACCAGACGCAGCCTGATAAATCTTCATAGGCATACACGATTCTTTCCTCCTGGCCGGCGCGCCCGATGTCAAAACTTTTAACGTTCCCATCCTTCACCAACACCAGCCCGGCTGTATCCGTTCCGACCCATAGATTCGTGTGGCTGTCTTCAAACAGGTAAACAATCCGGTCGCTGTTCAAACCGGGCGTATTATACTCGTTGAAAACGGTGAAATGATTTCCATCAAACCGCACCAGGCCATTGAGTGTTCCAAGCCAAAGATACCCATCCCGGGTTTGAATCACGGAGATGACGGCGTTTTCCGGCAGCCCTTCCTTGCTGGTCCAGACATCCACAATGAACGGAGAATCGGACGGGTCGGCCACTCCCGCCGGCGCGGCAAAAATGAGCAACCCAACGCACAGCAACAGCCATGCGAATTCCGGCGTCCTGTATCTCTTCGGCATCGTTGATGGTTCGGGTGATCCGAACCGGATGTAAGGATGTTTGAAAAAAGATACGAACCCAATACCGAAGATGTAAATTATTTTCCCAAAATCGCTTGCCAGACCGACGTCATGGGTTAGGTTTGCACTGCCCAATGAGAACTGGGCACCTTGGCGGGTGCGGGCGATTTTAAATCGTGTGTGATCGTCTCACCCGCCTCTTTTTCACCCGCCAGCCAGCCTGGCAAAATAAAATCCCACGGCCGGCCGGCCGCGGGAGCTGTTCCGAAAAACGAGCCGCTTAATCGCTGACGGTGATCTTGCGCGGCTTGACCTGCTCGGATTTTGGCAGGGCCAGCGTCAGCATGCCCTGCTCCATCCTGGCCGAGATTTTGCCCGCATCAATCGCCGGGTCGAGCTCGAACACGCGCCGGTAATCCGCTGCGGAACGTTCCCGGAGCAAAAACTCGCCGTTGACCGGCTCCGCGGCGCGCCGGCCCAGAATGGTGATTTCATTTCCTTCCAGCGTGATTTCCAGGCCGCCCTTGTTCACGCCCGGCATCTCGGCTTCAAGGGCGTAGCCGTCCTTCGTTTCAAAAATATTCACCATCGGCACGATGAACTCCTGGCGCTCCTCGCGTTCAGCTGCCTTCGGTTCTGCCTGTATAATTGCTTTCATAATTTTATTACTTTGTTGAAATTTGGGCCGGGCGCGATGGAAACATCGCGCCCCGCATTTTAGTTCACGTTTACGTCGATTTGTTTCGGCTTCGCTGCCTCGGTTTTGGGCAGGGTGATGGTCAGGACGCCGTCCTTGTATTGCGCCTTGACCTTGTCCGCCGCCACCGGCGCGGGCAATGCCACCGTCCGCTGGAATTTGCCGAAGAAGCGTTCCGTCCGATAAACCTCGGCCTCCTCGAATTTCTTCTCCGTCTTGCGCTCGCCGGAGATGCTTAACGCCCCGTCATGCAACGAAACGTCAATCTCCTCCCGTTTTATCCCGGGCAATTCGGCCTGGACGACAAAATTGTCCTTGTCCTCATGAACATCGAGCGCCGGAGTCCAGCCGCTCAATAGCTGCGAAGTGCGGGCCAGTTCGGTCCAAGGCGATTCGAACAGCCGATCCAGTTCATCCCGCAAACTCGACAGCCGCCCAAACCCGGCCCAACCCAATTCAGGTCTTTGATATCTTGTCAGATTCATATAGTTATCCTTTGGTTAATCGTTCAAATGTGTTCCAGCTTCAAAAATGCCAGACTGCATAAATAGTCGTATTATACTTATTGAAAATAACTTACAAATATATAAATCATAAACACCACCAAACAATCAGGGCCATATTGACACAAACATTGTGTCAAACGCGGTTGATTTGTGTGATGGTGGCACAGATTGTTGGCAACGGTAAATTGCGACTGAAAGCGGTCCATCAATTGCCCAAAAGTAGTCAGTCAGCTCCGTCGCCATTTATGGCAATTTTTGTCCATCGCATGGACAATCAAATGGTTTCAGAATTTAATCCGCAGATTTTCCGGCAAGATTCCACTTCCGCAGGGCCAATGAGACCTGGTTTCGCAAGTCAACCGCCCAAGACCTGAATCTGGCAGCCGGAATGCTTTAAACCAACGCGGTGCCAGGCAAGGCACCTGTTTACGTCATATGGTTCCGCCGGTTGACCGCCCTGGTCTAACCGGCGGTTTTTTGTTCTTTATTCACCACCCAACAGCAATCTGTGCCAACATCATACCATTTGGAGCGATTTGAATTCAAGTTGCTTCTGGTTTTGAAAACAAAAAGCCCCAAGCCGACCGGCTTGGGGCATGAAGAAGAATTTGAATTTTAGTCAAAGGCGTGACCGGCGCAGCACAGCACATCCTTGACTTTGTGCCGGACCAGATCCTTGACACAGGCGCGGGCCGGGCCAAGATATTTGCGCGGATCAAATTCCTTCGGGTTTTCCGCGAACACCTTGCGGATGCCGGCGGTCATGGCCAGACGCAGGTCAGTGTCAATGTTGACCTTCGTGCAGCCCACGCGCCGCGCGACTTCGATGTCGGCTTCCGGCACTCCTTGGGCGTCGGGCATCTTGCCCCCGTATTTGTTGATCTCGTCCACAAGGTATTTCGGGACGCTGGAAGCGCCGTGCAGCACCAGCGGATAATCACCCATGCCGGCATCCATGAGCGCTTTCTTGATCAATTTCAACCGTTCCAAGTCCAGGTGCTGTTCCCCCTTGAACTTGAAGGCGCCATGGGAGTTGCCGATGGCGACGGCGAGCGAATCGCAGCCGGTTTCCTTGACGAATTTGACCGCTTCGTCCGGGTTGGTGTAGTGGCCGCTCGCAGAATGGGCGCCGCCTTCTTCGCCTTCGTCGAACTGTGCGCCGACGAGATGGCCCAGTTCGGATTCCACGGAGCAATTGTTTTTATGGGCGTATTCCACGACTTTGCGGGTGATCTCGGCATTTTTCTCGAACGGCTCGTGGCTGGCGTCAATCATCACGCTGGTGAACCCTTCATCGATGCATTGTTTGCAAAGGTCGAAGGTGTCGCCGTGGTCCAGGTGGACGGTAATGGGGATATTGGACAGGCTGACCGCCGCCTCAATGAGTTTTTTGAGGTAAACCGGGTTGGCATATTGGCGGGCGCCTTTGGAGATCTGGAGGATCAACGGCGCTTTTTCCTCCTCACAAGCCTCAACGATGGCCTGGATCAGTTCCATATTGTTGACGTTGAACGCGCCGAGCGCATATTTGCCCTTCAACGCCTTTGCAAACAGCTCTTTGGTATGTGTCAGTGGCATAATTTTTCCAATTTAATTGTTCCCTCAGTAAAACCCTGATTTTTCAAACAGCGGGAATGATAAATCAACTTTTGGGAAAGGAAACAAAAAATATGGCCACCGACCAGTCAGTCTTTGTCAATTTTTAGCAATAAATTGCTTTGCGATGGGGCGGCTTTGCGCGAAAAGAAGCCTGTGCAGGCGCATTTTCTTCTCGGCCCGGCCGGCAGCGGCAAGACATTTCGCTGTCTGGCGGAAATCCGTGCCGCCCTTGCGGCATCGCCGGAAGGTCCGCCGCTGGTTCTGCTCGCGCCCAAGCAGGCCACGTTTCAACTCGAACGCCAGTTGCTTGACTTCGAACGGTGGGGCGAGCGTCCTCGCGAGCCGAAAACAACATCATCCGATGGTTCGCCGGGAGTCTCGCCCCGCCAGATTTATGGCTACACGCGGCTGCAAATCTTTTCGTTCGAGCGGCTCGCGCGGTTTGTCCTGGACGCGCACGGCGTCCCCCTGCCGTCGGGATTGCTCGCCGAGGAAGGCCGGGTGATGGTGCTGCGCGCCCTCTTGCTGCGGCACGAAGGTGAATTGAAATTGTTCCGCCCCAGCGCCCGACGTCCCGGTTTTGCCCAACAACTCGGCCAGTTGCTCGGCGAGCTGCAACAACATCAATTCACGGCCGCCAAACTCCGCTCGTTGTCCCGGCGCGCCGGCTTGCGCCACGAACTTCAGGATAAACTTCACGATCTTGCGCTCCTGTTCGAGGCCTGCACAAACTGGATCGCCGAACACGAATTGCAAGACGGAAACCGGCTGCTGGATGCGGCAACCGACAGTCTAAAGTCCAACTCCGCTGTCGCGCGAGCGGGCGTCCAAAGCCCAAAGCCAGCCAGCGGTCCCGGCACCCCGCCATCTTCCATCCTCCATCCTCCATCCTCGTTCCAGATTGACGCGCTGTGGCTCGACGGCTTTGCGGAAATGACGCCGCAGGAACTGGATTTGCTCGCCGCCATCGTCCCGTTTTGTGGTCGCGCGACCCTGGCGTTTTGCCTGGAAAACGAACCCGCCGCCGAATCCTCATGGCTCTCCATCTGGTCGTCCATCGGCAAAACGTTCCAACAATGCCGCCAGCGCCTTGCCAATTCGCCGGATTGCGAAGTCAGCGTCGAAATCCTCAAACGCAGCTTGCACAAGAACCGTTTTGCCGGAAATCCAGCTTTACGGCATCTTGAAGCCAATTGGAATGCAATCCCCGGGTTTGGAGTTCCGCCTTCAGGCGGTTGGCAGGCAGCGGCACCTGACCGCCCGAAGGCGGAACTCCAAACCAAACCCATCCGGATTGTCGCCTGCCCCAATCCCGGGGCCGAGGCCGTTTTTGCCGCACGCGAGATTTTGCGCTTTGTCCGCCACGGCGGGCGTTTCCGCGATATTGCCGTGCTGGTGCGCAACCTCAACGGCTACCACAAGCCGCTGGCGCGCGTGTTTCGCTGCTACGGAATTTCCTTCTTTCTCGACCGGCGGGAATCGGTGGCGCATCACCCCCTGGCGGAACTGACCCGTAGCGCGCTTCGCACGATCGCGTTCGACTGGCCGCACGACGACTGGTTTGCCACGCTCAAGGCCGGTTTTTCGCCGGTGGACGAGACTGAAGTTGACCGGCTGGAGAACGAAGCGCTCGCCCGTGGCTGGCGCGGCGCAAAATGGCTGGAACCCCTTCAAATCGCGGGAGACCCCGAAGGGTCCGGTTCCCTCGAACGGCTGCGCAAAATAATCTTGCCGCCCTTTCAAAATTTCTCCGCCCAACTCGCGCGTTGGGAAAACAAACCCAACGGCGGACAACTGGCCGACGCCTTGCGCACGCTTTGGTCTGACTTGCGCGTCGAACACACTTTGGAACGCTGGACACTCGACAACGAGAAATCCGCAATCCGCAATCCGCAATCCGCAATCCACCAGACCGTTTGGGGGCAGATGAACCTGTGGCTCGACAATGTTGCCCTCGCGTTCTCAGACGAGCCGCTGCCGCTGCGCGAATGGCTGCCAATTTTGGAAGCCGGCCTGGCGAACCTGACCGTCGGCGTGATCCCACCCGCCCTCGATCAGGTGCTCATCGGCGCCATTGACCGCGCCCGCAATCCCGACTTGAAACTGGCGCTCGTGCTCGGCGTAAACGAATCGGTTTTTCCCGCCGCGCCCGCTGTGCCTGCGATTTTAACGGACGCCGACCGCACCGAAATCAGCCAACACGCGCACGCGCCCGGGCCCGATTTGCGCGAACGCCTGGCACGCGAGCGTTATCTCGGCTACATCGCCTGCACGCGCGCGAGCGAAAAACTCGTCGTGACTTTTTCGCGCCACGACGCGGACGGCAAGACGCTGAATCCGTCGCCGTTCATTGCGCATCTGCGCCGGATTTGCCCCGGGCTTGAAGTTGAAGAATTCAGCGGTCAAATCAAACCGGCCGATGCGGAACATGTCGGTGAAATCGCGCCGATGCTGGTGGAAATCCAGGAGGGATGTGAAAGTCGAAACAAATCCCCTCTCCCGGCCCGGCGGGGAGAGGGCCGGGGCGAGGAGCGCGTTGAAAACCGGGGCGAATTGTTAAAATTGCCTATCATTGCTTCCTTGGCCGAAAGCTTGCGCGCCCTGCGCGAGCCGGATCCGGCGGAAGGTCTATCGCCCGCGCTCGCGGAAAAGCTTTTTGGCCCGGTTCTGTACTCTTCGGTGAGCCGGCTGGAGGAGTTTGCTGAGTGCCCGTTTCGGTTTTTCGTTCATTCCGGGCTGCGCGCCGAGGAGCGGAAGGTTTTTGAACTGGACGCGCGCGAGCAGGGCAGCTTTCAGCACGAGGTGTTGAAACTGTTCCACGAGCAATTGAGCGCCGAAGGCAAGCGCTGGCGCGACCTCACGCCGACGGACGCCCGCGAACGCGTGGGCAAAATCGCCGCCGCTCTCGCGCCGGATTATCGCGACGGCTTGTTGCACACCGGCGAGCAAAGCCGGTTCACCGCGCGCGTGCTGGCGGAATCGTTGCAGGATTTCATAGAAACGCTCGTGACCTGGATGCGCGGGCAATATGAATTTGACCCGGCGGCAGCCGAACTCGAATTCGGCATCAGCCCCGGCGGCGCGCCGGCGTGGAAAATGGATCTGGGCGCCGGACACCGGCTCGCGCTCCGGGGCCGGATCGACCGTATTGACCTGTGCCGGGAAACCGCCGACCGCGCGTGGTGCGTGGTGATGGATTACAAATCCGGCCGGCGAAAGCTCGATAAAATCCTGGTCGAGCACGGCGTGCAATTGCAATTGCTGGCGTATCTGGCGGCGGTGCGTCATTGGCCGGATTCACGCGCGCTGTTTGGCGTGCAACCATTGATTCCCGCGGGCGTGTTTTACGTAAACCTGCGCGGGCAATATGAGGGTAGCGACACACGCGATGAAGCGCTGGCAGACGCCGCCGACGCGCGCAAACGCGCGTATCGTCATGCCGGACGCTTTGACGCCGGCGCGTTGTCCCGGCTCGACCGCACCCATGCGGCGGATCAATTCAATTACCGGTTGAACAAGGACGGGACCGTGCGGTCAAATTCAGTGGAGGCGTTGCCGCGGGCGGAATTTGAAGCCTTGCTCAACCGTGTTGGGGCGCAATTGCAGGAAATGGGGCGGGCAATTTTTTCCGGCGCGGCGCAGGTGGATCCGTATCGAAAAGGCCATGAAACCCCGTGTGAATTTTGTGATTATCGCCCCGTGTGCCGGATTGATCCGTGGACGCACCGGTATCGCGCACTGCGCCCAGCGGCGGAGAAGGCTTCCGACAATTCAAGCATTTCATAATGCGGACCAGGCGCCGCCGCCCGGCTCCCGACTCCGCCTCCGCCCGGAGAACACAACGGTTGCAATTTCATCCCTTGCACTTTTCGCTTGTCGATATAAAATGTTAGAATGGATGCGATGAATCAAAATAATATCATTACGAATTTTCTAACCACGGAGCACGCCGTGTTTTGTGAGTTGTTTGATGTGATTGACCATCTGTTGCCTGATGTGCAGACGGTGGCCGAGGTGCGGTTGCTCAGCCGGCTGGTCGAGGGGGTGCTCTCCCGCCATGCCGATGTGGAACAAAACCTGGCCTATGCGGCGCTGGACCACGCCCTGGCGGAAAAGGGTGAGTTGAACCAGCTGTACCAGGACCACGAGGAGATCGATGCGCGTCTTCAACACGCCACGTTGGCGACGGAGTTCGTCGAGGCAGTACGGTTCCTGCGGGCGGGGCTTAAGGCGTCCCGCGAGCACTTTCGCCGGGAGGAGGAAATGGTTTTCCCGCTCTTCGAGAAATTGTTCGATCCCGCGGCCTTGGAGGCTTTGGGGGCCGGGGCATCCGGCAACGCATCGTCCCGATGGCCACACGGTTTCGAGGATGCACTGAGCGGCCGATTGTGGGATCCGGAGTATTATTATCAGTCAGCCCCGCCGGCTGCGTCTCCCTCATGCCGCAATCCCCGGCGGGCTGCGCTTCGCCGCCGCAAAGAAACCGGCCCCGGCAATGGATGATTTTTTATCCGGCTTCTTTTTTGAATCATGAAGGCGATGTTTAATTTGTTTGCGCTCGGCGCGCTGGTTTGGGCTGTGGGTTGCAATGCCGCGCCGACCAACAACATCGCTGCTGCGCCTCCAACCACCAGTTCAACCACCAATCAAACCATGAAGTTTGCAGTCACCAAAACCGATGCGGAATGGCGCCGGGAACTGACGCCGGAACAATATCGTGTGCTGCGCCAGGCCGACACGGAGCGGCCGTTCACCGGAAAATATTGGAACACCAAGGAGCCGGGGGTTTACCGCTGCGCGGCTTGCGGGGAGATCATCTTCACCTCGGACACCAAATTCGACTCCGGCTGCGGCTGGCCGAGTTTTTACGATCTGGCCGCGGAGAAAAAGGTCATTCTGCGCGAAGATGACAGTCTGGGGATGCGCCGTACGGAAGTGCTGTGCGCGCATTGCGGCAGCCATCTCGGCCACGTATTCGACGACGGTCCGAAACCGACCGGCCTGCGCTATTGCATCAACTCGGCATCGCTGAACTTTGAAAAAACCAATCCGCCGCCGCCGGGTCCGGGAGAAAAAAAGTAAATCATACCGATTTTCTGGTGAATCGTCACATTGGTAGGGCTGGCTCTCCGAGCCGGCCGCACGGCAGTTTCGGAGAAACCGCGATTCCTTACCTTCGTCCGGGCGGCGCGGCGAATGAATCGTCGGCGAAAATCTGGCGGGGATTGGTTTGCAAATACGCGGCGATTTCGCCGAGAAACACATCGCCAAACTCGCGCAGTTTCTTTTCGCCCACGCCGATTGTGCGCGCAAACTCGCGCTCGTTCGCCGGATAATCACGGGCCATTTGCCGCAGCGTCACGTCGGAGAAGACAATGTAAGCCGGCACGTTGCGCTCGTCAGCCAGTTGCCGGCGGAGCTTGCGCAGCTGGTCGAACAATACCTCGTCGCACGCGATTTCGCCAGCGCGATGAGCTTTCGGTTCCGGCGCCGTCACGGGTTTGGTGAGGGTCACTTTCCGGCGTTGCTTGAGCGCGGCCAGCCCGTCATGGGTCAACTCCAGCACGCTGAATTTCCCGGACGTTTGCCGCAAATGACCCAGCCGGATCAATTCCCGGCCGATCGCCGCCCACTCCGGCCGGCTGTGTTCACCGCCGATGCCGTAGGTCGAGAGCTGTTCGTGGTTCCACTTGCGAATCTTCTCCGTGTCCGCGCCGGTCAGGACCTCGACCACATGATTCAACCCGACACCAAACCGGGTATTCTCGCGGATGCGATAAACGCAGGAGAGAAATTTTTGTGCGGCAATCGTGCCATCAAAAGTGGCACGCGGCGAAAGGCAGTTGTCGCACGCGCCGCAATTCTCTGGTTCCGTAACAGCCGACGTAAGTCGGCTCTGACTTTCCTTTTCCCCCGAAGAAGATGGAGCGGACTCATGTCCGCTGCTACGGATCGGAGAAAATGTTTCGCCAAAATACGCCAGCAGTTCGCGTCGCCGGCAGCCGGAGCATTCCGCGTAATGCACCATCTTCTGCAATTGTTCGCGCGCAATCTGCTGTTCCTTCGGGTCCGGCTTTTCGTCAATGAACTGCGTTTGCTTGATCACGTCGCCGGCGCTGAAGAGCAGCACGCAATCACCCGGCAGGCCATCGCGGCCCGCGCGGCCGGTTTCCTGGTAATAACCCTCGATGTTTTTCGGCAGATCATAATGGATGACGAAGCGGACGTTCGGCTTGTTGATGCCCATGCCGAAGGCGATGGTCGCGCAAATCACGCGCACGTCGTCGCGCAGAAAAAGTTCCTGATGTTCCGACCGCTCCTTCGGCGTCAACCCGGCGTGATATGGCCGGGCTTTCACTCCATCCGCATTCAAGCGCAGCGCCACGCTCTCGGCGGACTTGCGCGACTGGCAATAAACAATGCCGCTTTCCTTCGGCCGCGCCCGGACGAATTCCAACACCTGGTCGTACGGCTTGTTTTTGGCCAGCACGCGGTAGGTGAGGTTGGGACGGTTGAAGCTGGCGACATAGCAGCGCGGCTCGCGCAGATCGAGCAGCTTGACGATGTCGGCGCGCACGCGTTCGGTGGCGGTGGCGGTGAGCGCCATCATCGGCGTTTCGGGAAAAAGCTTCCGCAACTCCGCGAGCTGGCGGTATTCCGGGCGGAAATCGTGGCCCCATTCGCTGATGCAATGCGCCTCATCCACGGCCAGCAGACGCACGTTCCAGCGTTGCAAATCCGAAAGCACCCCCGACAGCATCAGCCGCTCCGGCGCGAGGTAGAGCAGGCGGAACTCGCCGTTGTGCAGGCCGCGCAGCCGCGCCCGCGATTCGCCTTGGGCGAGTGAGGAGTTGAGAAAGGTGGCCGGAATGCCGCCGGCCTGCATCCCGTCCACCTGGTCCTTCATCAAGGCAATCAACGGCGACACCACGACCGTCAGGCCGGGTTGCACCATCGCGGGCAGTTGAAAGCAGAGCGATTTGCCGCCGCCGGTGGGCAGCAGCGCGAAGACGTCCTTTCCGGCCAGCGCATCGCGGATGATATCCTCCTGCAACGGACGGAACGAGGTGAACCCGAAATATTGCTTGAGCAGCGGGAGCAGATTGGTTGTTCCAGATTTCACCGCCGTCAAAGTAGGACAATCGCGTTGGAGTTCAAGCTTCAGCTTGTACCGCTGCCGGAACGGAATGAATTAACCGCGGATGAACACGGATAAACACGGATTTAACCACGAAATACACCAAACACACGAAACGTTTTGACGCGAATTTCACGAATTCACACGAATTGAAAATCTGATTCGCGATAATTCGCGCAATTCGCGTCAACTGTAGTTCAATATACCAGCACCAGCACCGCCGCGTCCTGTGCCGCCTTGACCACATCCTCAAACTTCCGGTCATCCGAGTTACAAGTTTGCTTTTCGTCAGGCGGAATACCGGTCTTGCCTGTCCACACCGGATGGTAAGTTGGATGAGGCACCCACCGGTTAATCGAATCTCGTTCTTCTTGGGTGAGAAAACGCCCCGGCGATTTGTAGCCAGGAAAATCATAAGCATGCGTATCATCATCCCGGTGTTGATGATTTTTCTCGCCTGGTTTGGCAAAAAAATCGTCCAAGGCGCGAATGTTGATAAGAAGTGATTGAACGCACGCGTTTTCGACGGTTCCAATTCCAAAATAGTGGTCTTGGAATTTTGGGTGCGTTGCGAGCATGGGCCGAACAGTTTTCACCCAGAAGCGTAAAACGAATGCCTGATTTAGGCGGTTGATTAACAACTCAACCGCTTGCATTTTATCTTCGTAAGACGGAATACGTCTCATTTTGGCTTTCGTTTTACACATTTGACATGATTCAACCGCCACTCACCCCGGTCGTCCATTCCAAACTGATTTTGGCAGCGGCAGTTTTCTTGCCCGCCGGAGTGCGCCCGTCCCCGGGCGCAGCAACGTGGCAAAGCAGGCCGGCATCGGTTTGGCCAAAGCGCGTCGCCGTTCGTGCATTGCTGTGGCCGGGGACGGCCACACTCCGCTGTTGTTCGTCCCATCGGGACAACCCGAAAATAGCCCGGCGTTTCAACGCCGGGTCATTGCCGGCATCGGTATAAGTCCCGCAGGGACGGCTGAATATCATTTCCACAAATACCGTTCGTCGTATTCGATACGGTGTTTTTTCAGCAGCGCCAGAAATTCCTCCTGAAACGTCATTTTGCGGTGATGCGCCTCCTGTCCCTTGATGTAGGCGATGGTTTTGTCCAGTTGCGACACACTCACACTGAACGCGCCGTATTCCTCCTGCCAGGCAAACCCGCGTTGGTCGGGAAAGGTTTCGTGAATCCACTTGGACGAGCCGCCCTTGATCAATTGCAATGCCTTGGCAACTGCCATTGTGGCAGGCAGCGAAAGCAAAATATGGACGTGATCTTCCACGCTGCCAATTTCGATGGCCTTCATTTTATTTTGCCGGGCGATGCCGCCGAGGAACGGCCAGAGGCGATCGCGCAGTTCCGGCGTGATGAGGCGGCGACGTTCCTTGGTACTGAAGACGCAATGAAAATAGGAACTGATGTAGGACATGGATTGATTCAGCCGTCCCTACGGGACTTTGGCAATTCCAAACTATTCCCGGCGTTGAAACGCCGGGCTATTATCAGATGTTCCTTCGGAACTCCAACCGCACCCTCAGTCGTCCAACCGGGACGCCTGTCCTACTAATGATACTCCTGCAACGTCTGCACGCCGTAACCGCTCTTTTTTATCGCGGCGATGCCGCGGGCGGCGGCCTTGGCGCCGCTCAACGTCGTCATGATGGGCGTGCCGGTATAGACGGCGGTGGTGCGGATTTTTACTTCGTCGGCGCGCGGCGACTCGCCGGCGGGGGTGTTGATCACCAGATGAATCTCCTTGTTTTTGAGCAGGTCAATCGCGTTCGGCCGGCCTTCGGCTAGCTTGAAAACGCGCTGGACAGTCAGACCCGCCTTTTCCAGAACGGCCGCCGTGCCGTCGGTGGCAACCAGTTCAAACCCCAGATCGGCAAATTGTTTCGCCACTGCGGCGACTTCCTTTTTGTGCGCATCGCTGACACTGATGAAAACTTTCCCGCCGAGCGGCAGCGGCGAGCCGGCGGCCATTTGCGATTTGGCGTAGGCGATGCCGCGGTCCGCGTCGAGCCCCATGACCTCGCCGGTCGAGCGCATTTCCGGCGAGAGCAGGATGTCCTGCCCGTGAAAACGGTTGAACGGGAACACGGATTCCTTCACCGCCCAATACTTCGGCCAGATTTCCTTGGTGAAACCGAGTTCCTTCAGGGTTTTGCCGGCCATGACCTTGGCGGCGAGTTTGGCCAGCGGAAAACCAATCGCCTTGCTCACAAACGGCACGGTGCGCGACGCGCGCGGATTGACTTCGAGCACGTAAACCTTTTCGCCCTTCACCGCGTACTGAACGTTCATCAGTCCGATGACCTTCAGCTCGCGCGCCATCGCATGCGTGTGGCCGCGAATCGTCTCGATGACCTTTTTGGAAAGCGTGTGCGGCGGCAAAACCATCGCGGCGTCGCCGGAGTGAACGCCGGCAAATTCGATGTGCTCCAGCAGCGCGCCGATGACGATGTGGCCGTCATCGGGGTTCTTGAACTGGCCAACATCCGCGATGCAATCCACGTCCACCTCGGTCGCGTCCTCCAGAAATTTGTCCACGAGCACCGGTCGTTCCGGCGACGCCTCGACCGCAAAACGCATGTAATGTTGAAGCTCGGCGTCGGAATAAACGATCTGCATCGCGCGTCCGCCCAGGACGAAGGACGGCCGGACGAGGATCGGGTAATCCAGTTTTTTCGCCACCGCGAGCGCCTCGATTTCGTTGGTGGCGATGCCGTTGGGCGGTTGCGGAATTTTCAGCCTGTCGAGCATCGCGGCGAAGAGCTTGCGGTCCTCGGCGATTTCGATGCTCTGCGGTGACGTGCCGATGATGTTGACGCCGTTTTTCTGGAGGCCGAGCGCGAGGTTCAAAGGCGTCTGCCCGCCGAACTGCGCAATCGCCCCCCAGCATTGCTCGCGCTCGTAAATGTGCAGCACGTCTTCGAGCGTAAGCGGCTCGAAGAACAGCTTGTCGCTGGTGTCGTAATCGGTGGAGACGGTTTCGGGATTGGAATTGACCATGATGGTCTCGAATCCGTCCTCCTTGAGCGCGAATGCGGCATGGACGCAGCAGTAATCAAATTCAATCCCCTGGCCGATGCGGTTAGGCCCGCCGCCGAGAATCATCACCTTCTTCGCGGTGTTGCCCTTCACCTCATCATCGCCGCGGTCGTAGGTTGAATAATAATACGGCGTGTAAGCCTCGAACTCGGCGGCGCAGGTGTCCACGAGCCGGTAGCTGGGCACGAGGCCGAGTTTTTTCCGCAATGCGCGGATTTTGTCCTCGGTCGAGCCGGTCAAATGCGCGATCTGCCGGTCCGAGAAACCCAGACCTTTGGCTTTGGCCAGCAATTCAGCGTTGAGTGGCGGCATTGGCGCAACAGTTAGCCGCAAAGAGTGCGCCGTGTCGAGCGGGGAGTGTGCTCGTCAACGAAATCCTAATCCCTAAATCCTAATGACCAAGGAATTCCCAATGACTAATTCAGAATGTCACGCGCAGAAATTGTTTCGTCATTCGGGCTTCGTCATTCTTTAGGCATTATGGTTTAGTCATTAGTCATTTAATGGAGACGCGCCATTTGCGAGGCAAGCCCGCCTCTAATTTTAATAGAATACTTACGCTTGTCTGTTCAAATCCGCTTGCTGGCGGCGTGGCTTTGCGTTACGAAAACGGCAATGAAATCAATCGGGTGCGCCTTGGTGTGGCTGACGTTGTTCGCCCCGGTTTCCGGGCTTGCGCAAATTGACCCGGTCAAGCGCGACCTGATCCAGCTCGGGTACAATCAGGCGTTCGAAGGCCACGCGCCATTCGCCGGTTACGCGTTTTATTACCATAATCAGCCGGACTTCCTGCGCACGAACCTGACGCTCCGGCTGGCGGTGGCGCCGGTGTATCTCGATTCCGAATTCGGCTTTGTCCACGGGCTGGGGCCGAACACGGACTTCGCCATCGGCCTGGCGGGCGGCGGTTTCGCCGACAGTTACAACGAAATTCACGGCGGCACATTTTATCCCAGCCAATCCTTCGAAGGCGACGGCGGCGAAATTTCGGCCAGCGTCTATCATTTGTTCAATCCCGGCGACCTGATTCCGCTGAACCTCGTCCTGCGCGGCACGGCGCACTATTCCACCTATGACCAGGGAGAGAGCACGGCCACCAACTTCGCCTTGCCGGGGGAGCGCGGCACCTTCAGCGTGCGCACCGGTTTGCGCTGGGGCGGCATCGAGCCAACCCTGTTCCCGGCACTCGCCATGGAATTGTCCGTCTGGTACGAGGGCCAACTCCGCACCGGTTACGGGCCGTATGGCATCAATGGCGATTACCAGACCGAGGAACAATCGCATCTGTTTTGGGCGGAAGCCGCGTTGTCCTACACGCTGCCCAAGAGCCAGCAGAATTTTTACGTGCGTCTGACGGCCGGCACGAGCGTGGACGCCGACCGTTTCAGCGCCTACCGGCTCGGCGGCTACCTGCCGCTCGCCTCGGAATTTCCGCTGTCGCTGCCCGGCTATTATTTTCAGGAAATCAGCGCCCGCCAGTTTGTGCTGTTCAACGCGAACTACCTTTTGCCGCTCGACCACAGCCAGCGGTGGAACCTGGATGCGAACATGGCCACGGCCGTCGTGGATTACCTGTCCGGCACGGGGCAGCCCGGCAACTCGCTCACCGGCGTGGGCGGTGGTATTTTCTATCGCGCGCCGTCCGACCGTTTGAAAATCATGTTCGACTACGCCTATGGGGTGGATGCCATGCGGTCGCACGGGCGCGGAGCGAACACCGTCGGCATCCTCCTGCAATGGGACCTGGAGAAGCCGAAGCAAGCCGAAGGTTTCAATCCGGCCCATCCCAACCGCTGGCGCGGCTGGCAATGGTTTTTTCCGCAATGAACCCGATGGATGGGTTTTGGCGTCTGGAATTCGATTCAACTTGCAAAAAGCGCCTTTACTTGGTTCATTATAAGGACGGGCGCGCATATGGTGGAATTGGCAGACACGCTACTTTGAGGTGGTAGTGCCGAAAGGTGTGCAGGTTCAAGTCCTGCTATGCGCACCAAATTCACCCTCCCGGGTCAACGCCGGCCGCGCGCCGCATGAACTTTTCCGCGTATTTGCCGAGCAGGTCGGCCTCCAGATTTACCACGTCACCGACTTTTCGCTCGCGCAGGGCCGTAATTTCGAAGGTGTGCGGGATGATCCAGATGCG
>Ga0187851_10000984_pt1 | contig 28062 bp, 28 predicted proteins | sample June2016WEW_6_10_FD_132997 | JGI IMG/M metagenome (GOLD analysis project Ga0187851, IMG submission 132997) | Peatland microbial communities from SPRUCE experiment site at the Marcell Experimental Forest, Minnesota, USA - June2016WEW_6_10 | ecosystem: Environmental > Terrestrial > Soil >...
ATCCTCATGCTGGCCTATCCGATCAGCCTGCCCCTGCCCGGTGACGTCCCGCCCAATGAGGCGGCTGGCGATGATCCGGCGAGCGGCGAACCGTCTTAACCAGTACGCGCCTCCCCGGAGGCGAACCCGAACCCTTAGCGACGTGAGGTGACTTAGCCATGCATCCGTACCTGATGGAACAGCAGATCAAGGCACGCAACGAAAACCTGTACCGCGAACTCGCCCGCCCCCGGCGGGAGCGTGTGCGGCGCGGGACGCGGTCACGGCCGTCCCTGCGTCACGACCTGGGCTGGATGCTGGTCGGCGTGGGGCTGCGGATGGCCCTCGGCCGGTCCGGCCTCCGCGGTGGCCCGGCCGCCCGCGGCAATGGTCCCGCCATCACGCACGGATGACGACATCCGCGGGCTCGATGCGCATCAGACCGTCCCGGTTCCAGCTCCGGTCCAGGTCGGTCGCGAGACGGTGTGCATGGCGGAGGCGGGCCCGGTCCAGCTCGTTGCGGACGCTGCGGGCGTTGGCGAAGCGAGGCTGGCCCATCTGGTGCGAAAGGTACTCGCTGAAAGCCGCCTCAGCGTCCGCCGAGAGGTAGTAGTTCGACTGCTTCATCATCGGCCGGCCGATGTGCACCAGCTCGTCGAGTTCGTAGGCGGCAAAATCGAGGTGATGAGCGATCCGTGAGCTCATCCCGGGATTTGACCCGAAGAACTCATCCATCCGGTCCTTGTAGCCGGCCAGGATGACGACGAGCTTGTCGCGCTCGTTCTCCATCACCTGGAGCAGGATGTCGACCACTTCCTGGCCGTAGTCCTTCGAATCCGCCCCCCGGTAGAGGTAGTACGCCTCGTCGATGAACAGCACCCCGCCCACGCGCGGTCCAGGACCCGCTTGGTCTTCGATATGTCCCGGGCGGCCCGGTGAAGCACATGTGCAGGTTGGGCCGGGGCGCGGAAACGTCGTCGACGTCGGCCGCCCTCCGCTCAGCCGCGAAGGTGACGGTAGCGTCCGCCGACAACAGTTCGATCTCGCCGCGGTCCTTCCTGCGCCGGGCCGGCCGGCCGGGTGGCACGCGAGGTGGCACGGTGCGCACGGGCACCGGGGCTTCGTTCGCCATCACCGGGGTGGCCTTACTGAGAGACCGGATTGCGTGGACCACCATCACCATCAGGATGAAGAAGACCACCGAGGCCACGACGCTGACGGCCAGCGTCGTGGCGGCGTGTGCGCTCATCTGCCACCACCCGGCACGGCGCCCTCCCGCAGTGCTTTCACCGACGGTACCTGAGCGCTGGGCTGCGGCCCAAAGCTACCGGGCGGATGAGGCCTTGACCTCAACGGCGCTTGAGCTACTAGCCTGCCGTATGGGAAAAGTTGTGCAGGTGACCCGGTTCGGCCCCCCGGAGGTGCTCGCCACCATTGCCGTTCCTGACCTGGTGCCCGGACCTGGCGAGGTGATCATCGCCGTGTCTGCGGCCGACGTCCTCCTCCTCGACGCGGTCATCCGGTCCGGGCTGGCGGCCGCCTGGTTTCCCCTCATTACCCCGCCCTACGTGCCGGGCAATGGCGTGGCCGGGCGGGTCAGCGCGGTGGGCGAGGGGGTCGACCGGGGCTGGACCGGGCGGGCCGTGATCGCGCGCACCGGCGGGAGCGGCGGTTCGGGCGGCTACCTGGAGCAGGCCAGGGTCCAGGCGGGCCAGCTCGTCGCGGTGCCTGACGGAGTGGGCCTGCCGGAGGCGGCCGCGGTCCTGCACGACGGGGCCACCGCGCTCGGGCTCGCGGACAGCACCGGCATCCGGCCCGGCGAGCAGGTGCTGATCCTGGGGGCCGCCGGTGGCCTGGGCATCCTGATCGGCCAGCTCGCCCGCGCCGCCGGGGCCCGGGTCATCGCGGCCGCGCGCGGGAAACCCAAGCTGGACCTGCTGGCCGAGCTGGGCGCCGGCGCGGTCGTGGACTACAGCGAGCCGGACTGGCCCGGCCAGGTTGCCCGCCTGACCGGGGGCGCCGGGCCGGACGTGGTCTTCGACGGGGTCGGCGGCGAACTCGGCGCCGCGGCCTTCGAGATGATCGCCGACGGGGGCCGGTTCTCCGCGCACGGGGCCGCGAGCGGCGGCTTCGCCCCGATCGGCGCGGACCAGGCCGCCCGCCGCGGGGTAACGGTGCGCGGCATCGAGCAGGTCCAGTTCGGGCCGGGCGAGCACGAGCGGCTGGCCGGGCAGGCCCTGGCCGCGCTGGCGGCGGGGCGCATCCGCCCCGTCATCGGGCAGGTCTTCCCGCTGCCGCAGGCCGCGGACGCGCACCTGGCACTGGAGACCCGGTCGGCGGTCGGGAAGACCCTGCTCACCGTCGCGTAATCGAGCGTTATGACCGCGCGCGGTGACGGCGGTCCAGCGGGCGGCGGCCGGCGGCCAGGTTGGCCCAGATCCGCTGGGACACGCCCTGGATGGTGCTGATCCCGTAGTCGAGCCCGGCGGTGCCGGGGCCCGCGGGGTCGTCAGTGGTGAGCACGGCCAGGACGTAGTTGCGGCCCTTGCCCCGGACCCAGCCGATGCTGTTGACCTGCCAGGGGCATGAGTCGTCCTGCTTGGCGCAGGTGGGGAGGTACTTCCAGCCGTTCTTGAGGGCCACGGTCACGTCCGGGTCGGGCGTGGCGTAGTCGGGGGCGGCGCACTTGGTGCCCCACGGGCCGCAGGTGATGCCCCAGCGCTGGGTCGGCTCCACGCTCTCCATCAGGTGCAGGCCATACTCCCTCGCGTCGCGGGCCAGCGTGGCGTTGCGGTAGGCGAGGGTGCGGACGATCGCGACCTGGTCCTTGGCCGTGGTCGTGGTGTTGCCCCACCCGTAGTAGGTGGGCGTCTCACAGGCGACCACGGTGTGCCGGGTCGGGATCAGCGTGTTGAACAGGGTGAGAGTGGTGCAGCCCCCGGAGAAGTAGAACAGCGAGGTCGCGGCCACGTTGTCGCTCATCGTGATCATGTTCTGCAGCAGGTACCTGATGGAGTACGGCATGCTGTCCGGGATGATGCCGGGCCGGGACTGGTACCGCCACAGCCACAAGGACATGATGTCGGCCTTCACGATGCTGGCCGTGTACTGCGTGTTCCGGCCGCCCGAGAGCAGGTACGTCCGGCCGGTGAGCTTGTTGAACAACGCCACCTGCGCGACGCCGTGCCGGGTGCGCAGGTAGCGCGCGACCCCGTGCAGCGGCCTGGGCAGCCGGGAGGCGCTGGCCATGTCCTTCACCGGGAGCGCGCCGGCCAGCGGCAGCGTCCCTGCCGCGCGGCGGGCGGCTCCGGCCGGCCGCGCTGCGCCGTGGCGGGTTCCGGCGGTGAGAACCGCCGCGCTGACCTGTGGCCCATGACCCGGGCTCCCGCCGGCTAGCAGGCCGGCACCGGCTAGGGCCGCCACGCCGAGCGTCAGGAAGGAAAGCCGTACCACACGCGAGGATCTGACTGCCTGCACCATGTCCCCCTCTGGCATCACAGGCACCGCCGCTCTGCGCTGGAACGTATCAGCGACGGCATGAGGTAGTCGCGTAACTGCGTTCCGTCAGCGCGTCGCTGCAGCGGGCCCACACCCGCGCTCCCGGCAGGCCCGCGCCGCACCCGCGCTCTCGGCGGGATGCCGTCCGCCCAGCGCCCGCCGCGGCCGGCGTAGGGTCGGTTCCATGGCGCTGGCCGGACGGAAGGTCCTCCTCCTCGCGGCGGACCTGTTCGAGGACATGGAGCTGCTGTATCCGCTGTACCGTCTCCGGGAGGAGGAAGTCACGGTGACCGTGGCCGGCCTCGATGATCACCCCGTCATGGGCAAGAAGGGGCACGGCCCGGTGCCGGTGGACACTGTCGTGGACCAGCTCACCGCGCAGGAATTCGACGGGCTGGTCATCCCGGGCGGATACGCGCCGGACAAGCTGCGGCGCTCCGCGGCCGTCCTGGGCCTGGTGCGCGACTTCGACGAGGCGGGCAAGCCGGTCGCGTTCATCTGCCACGCCGGCTGGTGCCGATCTCCGCAAAGATCCTCAAGGGCCGCCGGGCGACCAGCGTGGCGGCGATCCGCGACGACATGATCAACGCGGGGACGGACTGGGTGGACGAGGCCACCGTGGTGGACGGCAACCTCATCTCGGCCCGCACCCCGGATGATCTCGGCCTGTGGATGAAGGCGCTGCTCCAGGCGCTGGACAGCGCCGGATAGCGCCTCTTACCGGCCGCGGACCCAGCGGGGCTTGCGCTTCTCCAGGAAGGCCCGCGTCCATTCGCGCGCGTCCGGCAGCTGGCTGGTCGAGGCCATGACCTCGACGGCGTATGCGTACGCCTTCGGCTGGTCCAGGTCGATCTGGGCGTACAGCGCCTGCTTGCCGATGCCCTTGCTCTCAGCCGAGCCCCGGGTGACGCGCTCCAGCAAGTCCTGGACCGCAGAGTCGAGCTGCCCCGCGGGCACGACCTGGTTGACCAGGCCCCAGTCGAGGGCGGTCCGCGCGTCGATCACGTCGCCGGACATGGCCAGCTCCAGGGCCCGCTTCCGGCCGACGTTCCGGGCCACGGCCACCATCGGGGTGTGGCAGAACCAGCCGCCCTTGCCGCCGGGCGTGGCGAAGCCGGCGTCCTCACTGGCCACGGCGAGGTCGGCGCTGGCGACCAGCTGGCAGCCGGCCGCGGTGGCCAGCCCGTGGACCCGGGCCACGACCGGCTGCGGCACCTGCTGCATCACCGTCATGAGCTCGGTGCAGGTGCCGAGCAGCTTGCGGATCGCCGGGAGGTCGGTCCCGGCCACCTCGGCGAGATCGTGCCCGGAGCTGAACACCGCGCCGTTACCGGCCAGGACCACGCCCGCGGCATCGCCGTCCCCGATGTCGCGGAACGCGGCGATCAGCTCGCGCATGTGCGCCAGGGACAGGGCGTTGCGCCGCTGCGGCCGGTTCATCGTGATGGTGGCGAAGTCCCCGGACCTCTCCACCAGGATGTGCTCGTACCCCATACCTATCGCCTCCTGACCGCAGCCTACGTCGGCCTTGGGCAGGAGCCCAGGCGTGAATCACACGGCGGCCCTACGCCGGTGCGATCCATTCGACCGAGGGGAAATAGGCACGGCAATGTCAGCCGCGGGTGATCGGGCCGGCAGGGGAGGCGGGTCCGGCTGGGCCTGCCTGGCTACGCGGGAACAATTCTGGCCGGGAGTTCACTGGACCTAGGCAAGGAAGCAGCAGGGGCGGCCCGAGGACAAGGAACATGCAGCCATGAAGCGCAGGATTCTCGGTGGTACGGGCATGTCGGTCAGCGAGTTCGCGCTCGGGGCGATGATGTTCGGGGCCATGGGCAACACCGACCACGACGAATCGGTCCGCATGATCCACGCGGCGCTGGACGCCGGGATCAACTTCGTGGACACCGCGGACGTGTACTCTCGCGGCGAGTCGGAGGAGATCGTCGGACGGGCTCTCAAGGGCCGCCGCGACGAGGTCGTGCTCGCGACGAAGTTCGCGATGCCCATGGGCGCGGACGACAACCAGCGCGGGGGCTCACCCCGGTGGATCAAGCGCGCGGCCGAGGACAGCCTCCGGCGGCTCGGCACCGACTACATCGATCTGTACCAGATGCACCGCCCGGACTACGCCACGGACATCGGTGAAACCCTGGCGGCCCTCTCCGACCTCGTCCGCGAGGGCAAGGTACGGGCGATCGGCAGCTCGACGTTTCCGGCTGAGCTGATCGTGGAGTCGCACTGGGCCGCGGCCCGGGCTGGACTGCACCGCTTCCGCACCGAGCAGCCGCGGTACTCGATCGTCAACCGGACCATCGAAGGCAGCGTGCTGCCCGTCGCGCAGCGCTATGGCATGGGGGTCCTCACCTACGGGCCGCTAGCCAGCGGCTGGCTGTCCGGGCGCATGGACCCGGCGCAGAGCCACCGCGCGACGCTCGCACCGCAGGCTTTCGACCTGGCCGTCCCGGCCAACCAGGCCCGGCAGGAGGCCGTCCGCCAGCTCACCAAGCTCGCCGCCGACGCGGGACTTCCCCTCACCCATCTGGCCACCGCGTTCGTCCGGTCCCACCCGGCGGTGACCTCCGTGCTGATCGGCCCCCGCCGGCCGGAGCAGCTCGATGACCTGCTGGCGGGCGCGGAGGTGGAGCTGAGCGAGGACGTGCTGGACCGGATCGACGAGATCGTGCCACCCGGCACCGAGATCAACCCGGCCGACAACTACATGGCCGCGCATCCCGCCCTGCAAGACAAGCGCCTGCGGCGCCGCTGACCCGACCGGGGCCGCGCGCCCGGTCAGCCACGGACCCGGAAGTAGCCGACGGCGCCCAGGTAGGCGACCCCGCCGACCGCGCCGACCGCGCCGACGAGGGCGTAGGGCGCTCCGTCGTGGACGCGCGCCACCTCGATCACGAAGCCGGCCAGCACCGCGAGGATCATGACCACCGCGGTCACGGCCGTGGCCCGCAGGTCGATCCCGGCCAGTGGCTCGTCACGGTGGTCGAGCAGTCCGCGCACCGTCTCGCTGCGCCGCCCCACGAGCGCGATCGCCGCGCTGAACGCGACCATGACGCCCAGGGCGATCAGCCCGAAGCCCGGCTTCCCGCCGACCGTGAACGCGATGAGATGGATGAGGCCGCAAGCCACCCCGACGGCCGGCGTGACCCAGTAGGTGCGGCTGGTCTTAGTCGTGATCTGCATGGAATATCTCCTCGACGGTGGTCCCGAAGAACCGGGCCATGGCCATGGCCAGGGGGAGGGACGGGGTGTAGCGGCCGGTCTCGATGGAGTTGATCGTCTGCCGTGAGACGGCCAGCTCGCGGGCCAGTTCGGCCTGGGCGAGTCCCTTGGCGGTGCGGCGTTCCCGCACGTCGTTCCTCACTGCGCGGCCCCCGCCGCGGGCCGGGCACCCGGCCCTATGTAAAGCCTGCTTGTCACACCCCCAGAATTGCGTGCCCGGGCGGCAATGTCAAGCGCGCTTGTCACCGTCGGCTGGGGACGGGCCCGTTAACAGCGCATTGCGGACGTAACGGTTCCATGTCGGAAGCTCGCGCGGCCGGGCCAGGAGTGGTTAGCTGTTCAAATCGAGATCTGAGATCCTATTTCCGTGCCGATCGGGGAGTCGATGGCCGGTACGAGCGGTTCGCCCGCAGCCAAGGGTGTTCCCCTGCAGGAGGACGCGCGCACGGGCGCGCCCGCCCCTGGCGCGCCCCTCAACGGGCCGGGCGCGGGTGCACCAGCCACCGGCCCCGCAGGTGCCAGCCCGGCTGCCCCGCTGGCCAGCGGTACCGGCCTGCGGCTGTCCGGCGTGGCCCGGGTCTTCGGCCAGGTGGTCGCGGTGTCCGGGGTGGACCTGGAGGTCCCGCTGCACAGCCGCCTGTCCATCGTCGGGCCCAGCGGCTGCGGGAAATCTACCCTGCTGGGCCTGATCTCCGGGCTGGACGAGCCCAGCGAGGGCACGATCGACGTGCTGGGCGCCACCAGCTCGGCCGAGCGGCTGCGCCGCTGCGCCTGGATGCCCCAGCGCGACCTGCTGCTGCCCTGGCGCGACGTCCTCGGCAACGCCGCGCTGGCCCTGGAGAACCAGGGCGTCCGCCGGCGCGCCGCCCGCCAGCGGGTCGGCCACCTGGTCGAGCGGTTCGGGCTGGCCGGGTTCGAGGAGAAGCTGCCCTACCAGCTGTCTGGCGGCATGCGGCAGCGGGTCTCGTTCCTGCGCACCCTGGTGGCAGGCAAGGAAGTCCTCCTCCTCGACGAGCCGTTCGGCGCCCTGGACTCGATTACCCGTGCCGACCTGCAGGAATGGCTGCGTACCGCGCTCGACGCCGAGCCGAGGACGACGGTGCTGGTCACTCACGACGTGGAGGAGGCCCTGCTGATCGGCGAGCGCGTCGTGGTCATGTCGGCCCGGCCGGGCCGGATCCGCGCCCAGTTCGAGGTGCACCTGCCGGCCGCCGGCAGCCGCCGCGAGCTGATCCGGCACCCCGAGTTCGCCGAACTCCGGGACGAGATCCTCTCCCTGCTCGAGGCGGTGACATGAGCACGACAGTCACCCGTCCGGACGAATCGGAAGTGACCGCCCCGGAGAAGTCGGGGCGCACGTCCGCGGGCATCCGCCGGGCGCTGCCCGCAGCCGCCATCCTGGTCGCGATCGGCCTGATCTGGGAGGCCGTCAGCCACTGGTTCGGCGTCCCCAATTACGTGCTGCCCTCCCTGGACAGCATCTGGTCCACCGGGGTTTCCGAGTGGTCCGGCACGCTGGCCAGTGCGACCTGGGTGACGACCGAGGAAGTCGTGCTGGGCTTCCTGCTCTCGATCGTGGTCGCGCTGGTCGTCGCCTTTGCGCTGCACAGCTCGCGGGTGGTCCGCAACGCCGTCTACCCGCTGCTGATCGGCTCGCAGGCGGTCCCCGTCGTGGTGATCGCGCCGGTGCTGGCCATCATCTTCGGCTACACCATCACCCCGAAGCTGATCGTGGTCACGCTGATCTGCTTCTTCCCCATCGTGGTGAACACCATCGACGGCCTGGCCTCGGTGGACCCTGAGCTGCTGCGGGTGATGCGCACCCTGGACGGCAACCGGTGGGCCACGCTGCGCCGGGTGGAGGCACCGGCCGCGCTGCCCTCGATCTTCTCCGGACTACGGATCGCGGCCACGTATGCTCCGATCGGCGCGGTGTTCGGTGAGTACGCCGGCTCGCAGAATGGCCTGGGTTATGTGATGATCCAGGCCATCCCGCAGCTGGAGACCGCCCTGGTCTTCGCCGCGATCTTCATCCTCACTGCTGAGGCAATCCTGTTGTTCATCGCCGTCTCGGTAGCCGAGCGGATCATCTGCCCATGGGCACGAGAAGGGAAACGGTGACTTCCATGACCGCAGTGCGGAGCGGCCGCAGACGCGGTGCGCTGATCCTGGGGGCCGCGGCCGTGATGTCGGCCGCCGTCGCGTGTGGTTCGTCGTCTTCGTCGTCGTCTGGCTCCAGTTCCAGTTCCAGCGGCGCACCGGCCACGACCAGCACCACGGTGCTGCTGGACTGGTTCCCGAACCCGGATCACATCGCGCTGTACCTGGCCCAGAAGGACGGCGACTTCACCAAGCAGCACCTGAACGTGACCTTCCAGTCGCCGTCCAACAGCACGGACGCGCTGAAGCTGGTCAGCCTGGGCCAGGTGCCGCTGGCCATCTCCTACGAGCCCGAGACGATCACTGCGGCTACGGACGGCCTGAACGTCGCGGCGGTCGCCGCGATGATTCCGACCTCGCTGAACTCGCTGATCATCTCGGGTAAGAGCGGGGTCAGCAGCCCGGCCGGGCTGTCCGGTAAGACGGTCGGCACCGACGGGGACCCGGTCTCGGCGGAGATGCTCAAGGCGGTGCTGAAGAAGTACAACATGTCGCTGAACCAGATCAAGCTGGTCACGGTCAACGAGGGCCTGGTCCCGGCCATGGTGTCCAACAAGGTGGCCGCGATCATCAGCGGCTACCGGAACGTCGAGGCCATCCAGCTCGCCTCGCTGGGGCTGAATCCCAAGGTCTACCCGGTGGACACCCAGGGCGTGCCCAACTACGACGAGCTGGTCATCATCGCCAACAAGTCCAAGCTGGCCAGCGACCCCGCTTACCGGACGATGGTCAAGGAGTTCCTGGCCGGGCTGGGCCAGGGGGCCGCCGCCGCGCAGGCCAATCCGGCCGCCGCGCTGGCCGCGCTGACCCCGGTGGCCAAGGGCTACAGTCCGGCCCTGCTGAAGAAGATGGTCTACGCGACCGCACCGCTGCTGCACAACCCGGACGGGTTCGGGGCGATGAGCGTCAGCGAGTGGCAGAGCTTCGCCAACTGGATGAAGAGCGAAGGGCTGATCACCAAGCCGGTCCAGGCGTCCTCGGTGGTGAACACGGCACAGCTGCCGAAGAGCTGACGGACGAGGTTTCTGACCAGAGAAACAGAGCTGCCTGAGATAGAATCTGAGATCTCAGATTGCTCGTAGTGCGGACTGGCCGCCCGGTGGCAACCCCACCGGGCGGCGCCGTCCCGCCATGGAGGCGGTTATGACCAGCGCGCCCGTCGACGGCGTCGAACATCGCCAGCTGAAGGACTCGGTCTACCTGAAGCTGCGGCAGGAGATCGTGTCCGCCAAGCTGCCGCCCGGGTACCTGCTCCGCGAGGCCGAGCTGGCCGCCCGGTTCGGGGTCAGCAAGACCCCGCTCCGCGAGGCGTTCGTCCGGCTGGAGAAGGACGGCTTCGTCCAGATCGCGCCGTACCGCAGCGCAGTCGTCGCCGGGTACAGCCGCCAGGACCTGCGCGAGATCTATGAGGTCCGGGAATTGCTGGAGGGGTTGTGCGCGCGGGAGGCCGCGCTGAACATCGCGACCGAGGACCTGGCCGCCCTGTCCCGCATCGTCCGGGACAGTGCGGGGGCCTTCGGGGCCGGTGACTCCGACCGGCTCGCGGCGCTGCTGGACGAGTTCGACGTGGTCCTCTACGCCCAGTCCAAGAACAGCAGGATCACCGCCATGCTGAACAACATCCGGGACCACGTGACCCGCATCGGCCGCCTGACCGTGGCCATCCCCGGGCGGATGGGCACGTCGGTCCAGGAGCACCAGGGCATTTACGACGCCATCGTGCAGCGTGACGGGCAGCGCGCCGAGACCCTGATGCGCCAGCACATCCTCTCGGTCATGGCTGACCAGCTGGCCAACCTCGACCCGGAATCGGCCGCGATCCGCCCGTGAACGGCCGCCCGGACGTCCTCATCATCGGGGCCGGTGCGGCCGGCCTGTTCTGCGCGCTCGGCCTGAAGGACTCTGCCTCCGTCACCCTGGTCGAGGCCGGCCCGGACCCGGGCACGCCGCCGCCGCGCTGGATGCTCTATGACTACCTGCTGCCCGACGAGTGCTACTACCACTACACCGACGCCGACACCGGGCTCGACCTGCCCCAGGGCCGCGGCACCGGGGGCGGGTCCACGGTCAACTCGGCCGCGGCCCTGCGCGGCCAGCCGTGGGACTTCGACGGCTGGGCGGTGCCCGGCTGGTCCTGGCGGGACTGCCTGGACGGCTTCCGGGCCATCGAGTCCGACCAGCAGTTCGGCGACGCGGGCTATCACGGCTCCGACGGTCCCATCCCGGTCACCCGGCTCACCCCCGGGCCGCTCGACGAGGCGCTCATCGCGCTGTGCGCCCAGCGCGGCTACCCGGCCGCCGCGGACCACAACGCGCCGGGAGCGCTCGGCATCGGGGTGTGGCCCACCAACCGACGGGACGAGGGACGGTGGGGCACCCACGCCGCCGTCCTCCCGATGGTCCGCCCGGCCGTGGACGTGCGGACCGGCACGCGGGCGGGAAAACTTCTCTTCAACGGAACCCGGTGCGTGGGCGCCGAGGTTCTCGGCCCGGAGGGTCATGAGCGCCTCTACGCCGGTCGTGTGGTGGTGTGCGCGGGCGCGTTCGGGTCTTCGTTGCTGCTCATGAACTCCGGCATCGGCCCGGAGGCGATGCTGCGGCGGGCGGGCATCGGGCTGCTGTCACCCCGGGACGGGGTGGGCGCGAACCTCCAGGACCACCCGTGGTGCCTGCTGGACGTGGACGTGACCGACGTGGCCGCGATCGAGGCCCGGCCGGTGAGCGGCGCGCTGCTGCGCTATGAGCTGCCCGGTGACCACGTCGAGGCCGAGATCTTCCCGTGGCAGACCCGGCCTTACGTCCCGTCCGTGCCGGCCACCCAGGTCTCCTTCACCGCGGCGCTGATGACGCCGTTCAGCCGCGGCCAGGTCACCCTGACCCCGGACGGCGGGACCGAGGTCCGCGTCCGCCACCTGGCGGACGCGCAGGACGCGGCCCGGATGGCGGAGATTGTCACCACCACCGCGGAGCTCGTCGACGAGCTGGCCGCCCGCGGCCTGGTCCGCGTGCCCGAGGATGCCTGGTGGCGGGCGGATGACCTGGTGGCGGCGGGCCGGCGGGTGGCGGGGACGTACAACCACCACTGCGGGACGTGCCGGATGGGCGACCCGTCCGACCCCGGCACCGTGGTCGGCCCCGGGCTGGACGTGCTCGGCGTCTCGGGACTGTCCGTGGCGGACTCGTCGATCCTGCCGGTCATCCCGCGGGCCAACACCAACCTGACGTCGATGATGATCGGCCACCGCGCCGCCCAGCTCCTGCTGGCCGCCTCGTCCGCCAGCGCCCCGGCGTGTTCATGATCAACCCTTCGTGATCAACCGATAGGTGTCGTTCCAGCAGCACCGATCAGTTGATCACGAGGGAGACCGATGGGGGGGCGGACGTGGGGTGAGGCGGTGGGCGGCTACCCACGCGTGGCGACGCCGGGCTCCGCCCGGAAGGCCGCCCGGAAGGCCGCCCGGAAGGCCGCCCGGAGGGGCCGAGCGTGGGGCCGAGCGTTACCCACGCGTGGCGACGCCGCGCTCGGCGCGGAGGGCCGATCGGGGGGGGGTCTGTTAACCGGGCTGGCCCTCCGGGCCGGCAAGAGCCATGTCCCAGAAGGCCAGCTCGTAGCGGGTCGAGCGATCAAACACGACGGCCAGGGACGTCATCAGGTCCTCGTCGGCCACGTCGGTGTGCTGATCGAGCAGGGCTGTGCTCGCCTGCACCAACTCGTCGTAGCCGTCCCCGGCGAACATGGCGATCCAGTCGGCGTAGACAGGGTCGCCGGGCATCGACGCGGCCAGGCGGGTCGCCAGCTCGCCGTAGCTCCACTGGCACGGCAGCACCGCGGCCAGCCCGGCCGGCAGGTCATGCCGCCCCGCCGTGTCGAGCAGGTGCCGGGTGTAGTCGTAGGTGACGGGCGCCATTACGGCGGCGGGATCGGGATCCGCGGAGCCGCCGAGCCGGGCCAGGAACGCGTAGTTGGCGGGCAGTTCGGTGTCTACGATCTGGCCGAGGAACCTGGTCAGCACCGTGATGGCGGCCAGGTCCGGAGCCCGGCCGATGATCAGGGCGATGGCCCGGGCGTAATCCTCGAGATACAGCACGTTCTGCTCGAAGTAGTAGCGGAAAGTCTCGTGCGGCAGCGAGCCCGCGCCGATCTCGGCCACCATGGGGTGGCTGACGGCCGCCGCCCAGCTGGGCGCGCCGCGCTCACGCAACAGCGCCGATGCCGGGGTGCCTGTGCTCATATGCCTGTGCTCATATGCCCGTGCTCATCAGGTGGCTCCTCACCCGGTGCGGCGGCCGAGACATGAGATATGAGACTCTGGCATGCCGCTCTTAGTCAAGGCCTCCGCCGCCAGTGGTGCCACCCTCCGCCGCCTGCCCGCCCGGCGAAACACGATGGTTACGCCCGTGGCATTGACTGCCTGGGTTCCCGATCCTAGCCTCAGATCTGAGATCTGATCTGGGAGGCAGGATGACGGACACCGTGGACGGTCGCGATCGCCCCTCGCGGGGGACGGGCGGCCCGGTCACGGTGGACACGGTAGTCGCGGGCGGCTGGCTGCTCACCATGAACCCGCAGCGGGAGATGTACCGCACCGGCGCGGTAGCCATCCGCGACGGGGTCATCGTCGAGGTGGGCCAGCGGACCGACCTGCTCACCCGGTACGCACCCCGGCGGCTCATCGACGCGCCGGACGGCGTGATCACCCCGGGCCTGGTCAATGGGCACCGGCACCTGCTGTGCTGCGCGAAGGGCGCGATGCCCGAAGGCGGCCAGACCCTGGACGCGCTGCGCCGGTTCATCTACCCGTCCTTCGCCGCCCTGACCGAACAGGACATGTACGTCCACGCGCAGCACGCCGCCGCGGAGATGATCCGGTTCGGCACCACCCTGTTCGAGGAGCCGGGCTGCAACCACCTGGACGCCGTGCTGGAGGCGCTGGCCTCCTCCGGGATCCGGGCCCGGACCGGCCCGTGGACCTGGGACCAGGCCGGCCCGGCCGGCGCCGCCGACCTGCCCGACTGGCTGCGGATGGACGCCAAGGCCGCGCTGCGCCGGCTGTCCGACGGGGTCGAGCAGGTGCGCAAGTTCGGCCATCCGAGGATCCGGGACGCGGTCACCATCGAGGGCGTGGGTACCTGCTCCGACGAGCTCAACCGGGGCGCCGCTGAGCTGGCCCGGGACGCGGAGTCCCTGTTCGTGGTGCACAAGTCGACCAGCGAGCGCGAGGTCGAGCTGGAGCTGGCCACGTTCGGGCACCGCCCCGTCGAGCACATGCACGAGATCGGCGCGCTCAACGAGCGCACCCTGCTTAACCACATGACCAGCCTGGATGACCGGGACGTGCGGTTCGTGGCCGACGCGGGCGCGCGGATCTCTCAGAACCCTAGTTCCGCCCTGAAGCTGGCCAAGGGCACCACGCAGACCGGGAAGTGGCCCGAGCTGCTCGCCGCCGGGGTGCCCATGGCGCTGGGCACCGACGCCGAGAACGTCTCCAACCACACCGACATCTGCCGCTCGATGCAGCTCGCCGCGCTGCTGCCCCGGGACGCCCGGCGCGACCCGGGCGCGGTGACCGCGGAGCAGGCCGTGGAGATGGCCACGATCAGCGGCGCGGCCGCTTTGTGGATGGACGCCGAGACCGGCTCGCTGGAGCGCGGCAAGCAGGCCGACCTGGTGGTGTTCGACACCGCGGACTTCGACTGGCGGCCGCTGCACAACCCGGTGGCCAACCTTGTCTACGGCGTGACCGGGCACTCGGTGGACACCGTCCTGGTCGGCGGGGATGTCTTGCTCGACCACAAGAAGCTGACCCGCGTGGACGAGGACGAGCTGCGCGAGCAGGTCGAGCAGATCAACCGCCGCGTCCTGCGCGAGATCGGCATCGACCCCACTCCCCGGTGGCCGGTCCGCTGATCCCGCGGCGGCGCCGGGGTCACAGTTTCTGGTACATGACGTGCAGGCCGACGAACCCGTGCTCGGGGTGATCGAAGGCCTCGGGGACGGTGCCGATGATGGTGAACCCCAGCGAGCGCCACAGGTGGACGGCCGGGTGGTTGGCCTCGACCACGGCGTTGAACTGGATGCCGCGGAACCCCTGGGCCCGCGACCAGCTGAGAACGTACTCGCCGAGCGCGCGGCCCACTCCCTGGCCCTGGCAGGCGGGGTCCACGATGAAGGAAGCCGTGGCGATATGGGCCCCGCGCCCGGGCCGGTTGGGGCCCATCTTCGCGGAGCCGGTGATGGTGTCATCGCCGGTGACGGCGACGACGGTCAGCCCGGGCGGTTCTTCCATCCACCAGGGGCGGGCCTCGTCGGGGGTCTGCCCCGCGGGAAAGGGATAAGTCTTCCCCTCGGCCATGATCGCCGCGTAGATGGGATAGATGCGCGGCCAGTCTCGCTCGCTGGCCTCCCGAACAAGCACCCGCCTGAACCTACCCGTGCCGACGTTATCGTGGTTCATTTTGCCCTGCCCGCGGGGCAAAATGAACCACGATAATCCGCTGGCGGGGCTGGCGGGGCTGGCGGGGCTGGCGGGGCTGGCGGGGCTGGGCCGCGGGGGCTGCGCGCCCCCGGGGTCAGCCGGGGATGAGGCCGAGCATGCGGGCGTAGTTGTCGCCCAGGATGCCGTCCAGCTTGGCCTGGGGGATGGGGTCGCAGCCGACCCGGTCCGCGTGCGAGTTCACCGCCAGCAGCTTGGCGCGCAGCTTGACCGGGTCGTACAGGAAGCCCGGGTAGTCCGTGCCGAAAAACAGCTTCTCCAGCGGGACGAACGACGCCTGCGCGTGCACCAGGAAGCGCAACAGTTCCTCGGTGGTCACGCTGGCGATGTGGTAGCTCAGCTCGGCGTAGAAGTTCGGGTGCTTGGTCAGCATGAACATGGCCTCGTCCACCCAGGGCAGCCCGCAGTGCGCGATCGTGAGCCGCAGGTCGCGGAAGTGCCGCCCGGCCGCGTCGAGCAGCGCCGGCCGGGCGTATTCCATCCGGGCGTCGATCCGGGTCGACCCGGCCTGGTGCACCATGACCGGGATCCCCAGCTCCTCCGCCTTCGAGAACACCGGGAACGCGATCAGCGGATCGGCAGGGGACCAGTCCTGGTACATCGGGTACAGCTTGAGGCCGGTCAGGCCCAGGTCCAGCACCGCCCGTTCCAGCTCCCGCACCGCCGCCGCGGGCCCGCGGTAGGCCGGGTTGACCGAGGCGTACCCGATGAACGTGCCCGGCTGGGCCGCGGCGATCGCGGCGATGTAGTCGTTGCACTTCTCCGGGGTCGGCGGGCCGGGCACGCCGGTGATGCCGTAGGTGTCCACGGTGCCGATCAGCTCGCCGTTCAGGAACTGGGGCGACACGGCCAGGATCACGATCTTGTCGAAGCCGGGGTGGTCGCGGACCGACTCGTCCGGCCCGATGACCGGGAAGCCCTTGCGGCTGTACCCGCTGGCCTCCCACTCCTCCTCGGTGGGCGGGCGGTGTGAGGGCAGCAGCCCCAGACTCCGGTAGATGCACAGCGAACCCTCACGCCCGTACTCGGTCGTGAACTCCGCGTTCTCGGCGAGGCTGAGGATGTGCGTGTGCGCGTCGATCTGCATCAGGTGATCCCCGGAGTCGAGTCAGTGGCGCGGGCGAGCCGGGCGGGCCAGCCGTTAGGAACGGATCTTCTCCAGCGTGCGCAGGAACCCGCGGTTGGCTTCGGCCAGGATCTGCGGCTCGTCCATGGTGAGCAGTTCCCGCCCGCGCATGAGGATCTGGCCGTCCACGATCGTGGTGTCCACCGCGCTGCCGTTGGCCGAGAACACCAGGTGAGAGTAGATGTGCGCCTTGTCGCCCGGCATCAGCGGGGTGAACATCGGGTTGGCCGTGTCCACCAGGATCACGTCAGCCTTGTGCCCGGGGGTGAGCTGGCCGGTGTCGTGCCGCAGCGCCGCGGACCCGTTGCGGGTGGCCATCCGCAGCACGTCCGGGGCCTGCTGCAGGCTGGCGTCGACCCGGTTGGCCCGGTGGATCAGCGAGGCGAACTTCATCGTCTGGAACGCGTCCCGGCTGTTGTTGCACTCGGCGGCGTCGTGGCCAAGGCCAACGTTGATCCCGGCGGCGAGCATCTCCGGCAGCCGGGCGATCCCGTTGCCGAGCTTGGCGTTGGAGCCGGGGTTGTGCGAGATGTGGGTGTGAGTCTCCCGCATCAGCGCGATCTCGGTGTCGGACAGCCACACACAGTGCGCGGCCACGCAGTCGGCGCCGAGCAGCCCGGCGTCGTAGGCCACCTCGGTGGGCCGGCGGCCGAACCGCTCCACGGCGTTCTCCACCTCCGTGAGCGACTCGTTCAGGTGGATGTGGATGCCGGTGCCCAGCTCGTCGGCCAGCGCCCGGGCGTCGCGGAGCAGCCCGGGTGAGGCCAGCGGCAGCCACTCGATCCCGACGTACACCTCGATCCGCCCGCCGCCGAGCCCGTGCACGGCGTCGTAGGCGTCCTTGTTGTCCTGGAGGGTGTCCAGGTTGTGATCGGGCAGCGCCACGTCGTTGGACAGCACGGCCCGGATGCCGATGTCGTGCGCGGCCCGGCCCAGGTCGGGCAGCCGCCGGTACATGTCGTTGACGGTGGTGACCCCGCACTTGATCGACTCGAGGTAGCTCGCGGCCGCGGACCAGTAGGCCGCGTCGGCGTCCAGGGTGCGGATGAACGGGTACCAGCAGGCGTCCAGGTACTCCCAGAGCGGCAGGTGGTCGCTGAAGCCCTTGGCGATCGCCGTGTGGTAATGCAGGTCGACCAGGCCGGGCATGACGATCTTGCCGGACGCGTCGATGACCTGGTCGCCGTCGGCGGGCGCGCCGGGGTAGGGCCCCTCGCCGACCGCGGCGATCCTGTCGCCGTCCAGCACCACGTGCCCGCCGAAGTGCACGTCGTCGGCGTCGTCGATGGTCAGCACCGTGCCGCCGGTGATGATGATCTTGCTCATGCCCGTGCTCCTGTGTCCGTGCTGCTTGGTTCGGTGCTGCTTGGTCCGTGCTGCTGGGTCAGTTCCGGTAGTCGATGGCCGCGACCACGCGCTGCAGAGCCTGGTTGGCCTGGTCCAGCACAGTAGCCTCGTCCACGGTGGTGACCTCGCGGCCGCGCATGAGGATCTGCCCGTCCACGATCGTGGTGTCCACCGCGCTGCCATCGGCCGCGTAGACCAGGTGCGAGTACACGTGCGCCGGGTCCCCGGGGAGCAGCGGGGTGAACATAGCGCTGCGCGTGTCGACCAGGATGACGTCGGCCTTCCGGCCCGGGACCAGTTCGCCCGTGTTGTGCCGCAGGGCGGCCGCCCCGTTCCGGGTCGCCATCCGCACCACCGCCGGGGCCTGGAGCAGGCTCGCGTCCACCCGGTGGGCACGGTGGATGAGCGAGGCGAACTTCATCACGTCGAACAGGTCGCACGTGTTGCTGGACTCGGCAGCGTCGTGACCGAGGCCCACGTTGAGCCCGGCCGCGAGCATCTCCGGCACCCGGGCGATCCCGTTGCCGAGCTTGGCGTTGGAACTCGGGTTGTGCGAGATGTGCGTGCCGGTCTCGCGCATCAGCCCGATCTCATGGTCGGTGAGCCACACGCAGTGTGCGGCCACGCAGTCCGGGCCGAGCAGCCCGGCGTCGTAGGCCACCTCGGTGGGCCGCCGGCCGAACCGCTGCTTGCTGTTCTCAACCTCGCCCAGGGACTCGTTCAGGTGGACGTGGATCCCGGTGCCCAGTTCGTCGGCCAGCGCCCGGGCGTCGCGGAGCAGCCCGGGGGAGGCGAGCGGCAGCCACTCGATGCCCACGCAGACCTCGACCCGGCCGTCACCCAGGCCGTGCAGCGCGTCGTAGGAATCCTTGTTGTCCTGCAGCGTGTCCAGGTCATGCTCGGGCAGCGCCACGTCGTTGGACAGCACGGCCCGGATGCCGATCTCCTCGGCGGCCCTGGCCAGCCCGCCGAGCTGGCGGTACATGTCGTTGACAGTGGTCACGCCGCATTTGATCGACTCGGCGTAGCTGTTGAGCGCGGCCCAGTACGCGGTCTCCGGGTCGAGCGCCCGGATCGACGGGTACCAGAACTGCTCCAGCGACTCCAGCAGCGGCAGGTGATCACAGAAACCCTTGCCGATCGCCGTGTGGTAGTGCAGGTCCACCAGGCCCGGCATGACGACCATGCCGGACGCGTCGATGATCTCCGTGCCCGCGGTCACCTCACCCGCGTACCCGCCCGCGCCCACGGCGGTGATGCGGTCCCCGTCGATCACCACGTGCCCGGGGAAGTGGACGGTGTCGGCGGCGTCCACGGTGAGGACGGTGCCGCCCTGGATGACGATCATGCGGGTCCCTTCCTGGCTGCCCGTGCGCTCCTGGCTGCCCGTGCCTTCTTGGCCGCCCGTGCGCTCATAGGCTTCACGCCATCGCCGTCTCGGCCGCCACACAGTCCGCAAACGCTCTTATCGTGGCCATCCGGTGCGCGCCGAGCGGGAACACGGTGACGGAATCGACGCCCAGCGCGGTCAGGTCCCGCAGGTGCTGGCGGGCCTCGGCGGGGCCGCCGGCCAGCGCCATCCGCTTGACGAACTCGACCGGCAGCGCCTCCGCTGCCCGGGCCGCCTCCTGGAACTCCCCGCCGGCGTAGCTGGCGCGGACCCGGTCGATGACCTCCTGGGACAGGCCGGCCAGTCGGCAGTGCACTGGAGCGGTCTGCGGGAACCAGGCGGCGATGGTCCGGGCCGCGGCGATGGCCACCGCCTCGTCCTCGTCGATGGCCCCGTAGGCGAACACGGTGACCGGCGGCCGCTCGCTGCGCCCGGCTGCCTGGGCGCCGCGGTCGATGTGCTCCAGCGCGAACGAGATCCCGTCCGGGTGCAGCCCGGCCAGCAGGATCACCCCGTCCGCGATCCGCCCGGCCAGCTCTAGCGTGCGCGGCCCGGTCGCGGACACCCACACCGGGATGTCCATCGACGGGGGGAAGCGGTAGTGCGCGTCGTGCAGCGCGAACCCTGGCTCGTCGGCCTCGACCGTCGCGCCGCTCCACAGCGCGCGGATAGCCGCGATGGAAGCCTCCAGCGTCGCCAGCCGGGCCGGGGTATGGCCGAGCGACAGCAGCGGCCGGTCGCCCGCCCCGATGCCGAGGATGGCCCGCCCCCCGGAGATCTCTGCCAGGGTGGCCGCGGCCACCGCAGTGATCGCGGGGTGGCGGGTCACCGGGTTGGTGACCGCGGTGCCGATGGTCATCCGGGACGTCTGCCGGGCCGCGAGCGTCAGGTAGGCCCAGCAGTTGCGCGAGTGCAGCGAGGAGTCGGTCAGCCAGAAGCTGTCGTAGCCGAGGGTCTCGATCTCTTGGACCATCTCCTCGAACGCGGCCGGCGGGTCCACGCCCTGCAGGGTTACTCCGGTGCGCATCGTTCTCACCACTCCTGTCCGTCCAGTCGGGCGACCGTGGCCGCCAGGGCCGCCAGGCCGGCCGCCACCGGGTCGACGTCGATCCACTCCTGCTCGGTGTGGGTGCCCTCGCCGGTGGTGATGCCGAGGGTCAGGGCCGGGATGCCGCGGGGGTAGGCGGCGTTGGCGTCGGTGCTGGCCGCGGTGAGCCGGGGCGGGATCCCCGCCTCACGCAGCACCTGCGCGGCCAGGGTAGCCAGCGGGTGCCCCGGGTCGAGCTGGCCGGCGGGCCGTTCCCCTATGGCCTGCACTGAAACTTCCAGCGGCACGGCCGGGTCATCGAGCACGGCCTGGGCGGCCGCGCGCAGCGCGTCCAGGGCGGCGGGGTCGCCGCTGCGCAGGTCGACCAGGAACTCGGCGCGCCGAGCCCGGGAGTTGACCGACTCGCCGCCCTCGATCAGCCCCACGTTCACGGTGGTCTTCGGCGGCCCAGGCTGTTCCGGCCCGGGTTGTTCCGGCCCGGGTTGTTCCGGCCCAGGCTGTTCCGGCCCGGGCTGGGCCAGCGTGGCGAGCGCGGTGACCAGCCGGGCCGCCTCGTGCACCGCGCTGGGCTGGCTGGCTTCCTCCCAGGCGTGGCCGCCCGGGCCGGTGACCGTGACCCGCCACCGGGTGGAGCCCACGCCAATCACGTTCACCCGGCCGAGGTAGTTGCCTTCGAGCGCGATGACCGCGCGGACCGGGCCCGGCGGGTCGTCGAGCAGAGCGCAGACGCCGGTCAGGTTGCCGAGGCCCTCCTCGCCGGTGGTCGCCACGATCCACACGGGGTGCCGCAGCTGGCTGGGGAGCAGCGTGTGCAGGGCGCTGAGCGCGCAGACCGCGACCGTATTGTCGCCCACCCCGGGCCCGGACAGGCGCCCGCCATGGCGCACGACCGCGTGCGGAACCTCGGGGCCGAACACGGTGTCCAGGTGGGCGCACAGCAGTACCACGGGACGTTGCGGGTCCCCGGTGCGCAGCCGGGCCCGGACGTTGCCCCCGGCGTCGACGGTGACAGCATCCAGCCCGTCGGCCGCCCACCAGTCGCGGACCACCTCGGCCCGCTGCTCTTCGTGCCGGGGCGGAGCCGGGATGCCGCACAGCGCGATGGTACGGTCCAGGACCTGCCGGGCCAGCTCGCGCGTGCCTGGCTGGCCTGTGCCTGGCTGGCCTGTGCCTGGCCGGCCCGTGCCCGGCGGGTCCGGGCGGGTGGTGCTCATCCGGCCACCACCCCGCGGGTGGCCAGGTCCTCGATCTCCGCGTCGGAGAGCCCGGCTTCGCGGAGGACCTCGGCAGTGTGCTGGCCGAGGCCGGGCGCGCCGCGTGAGTAGCCGAGGGTTCCGGCGCCGGAAGGGGCGCCGGTGTGGGAGGGGCTGGTGGCGCCGGCGGGCTTGTCAGAGCTGGCCGCCACCGAGAGCGGCGGACGGACCGTTTGATAGCGGTGACCGTCGGGGGTACTGGCCGCCTGGCGGATGTGGAGGGCCTCAGCCTGCGCCGAGGTCAGCGCGGCGGCAGGCGGGAGGACGGGGGAGGCGGGGATCCCGGCGCCGTCCAGGGCCTGTTGCCAGTGCGCGGCGCTTTCCCGGGTCAGGACCTGCTCGATTTCGGCGGTCAACTCGGCGCGATGCCCCAGCCGGTCTGCGTTGGTGGCGAAGCGCGGGTCCGCGGCCCAGCCGGGGCGGCCCAGCACGCCGCACAGTTTGAGCCAGAGCGGCTCGCTGCCCGCCCCCGCGACCGCGATGGACCCGTCGCGGCAGCGGAACACGCCGTAGGGGGCGAACTGGGGGGAGTCGTTGCCGAGCAGGCCCGGCGAGGTGCCGGTCTCCAGCATGTCCGCGGCGGAGCTGGTGAAGCAGCTCAGCGCGAACTCCAGCAGCGACGAGCTCACTGTGCGGCCGAGCCCGTCAGCGGTCCGGGCGAACAGCGCCGCGATGATGGCCGTCGCCGCGCTCATCCCGGATCCGATGTCCAGGACCGGCGCCCCGACCTTGACCGGGCCGCCCGCTTCGGTGCCGGTGACCGCCATGATGCCGCTGGCCGCCTGGAGGATCAGGTCGAAGCCGCCGCGGGCCGCGTCCGGCCCGCACTGGCCGAACCCGGAGATCGACGCGTACACCAGTGCCGGATTGAGTGCCTGCAGCCTGTCCGGGCCGAGCCCGGCCCGCTCCAGCGACCCGGGCCGGGCGTTCTCCACGAACACGTCGCTGGACCGCGCCAGCGTGCGCACCAGTTCGGTCCCGTCCGGCGCGGACAGGTTGACGGCGATGCTCCGCTTGCCCGTGTTCAGCGAGGCGAACAGGCCGCTGAGGCTGCCCACCCTGACCGCGCCCTGGCCGCGGTAGGGGTCGCCGCCCGGCAGCCCCTCGACCTTGATCACGTCGGCCCCGAGCGCGTCCAGCACCATGGTGCAGTAGGCGCCGGACACGAACCGGGTCAGGTCCAGCACCCGGATCCCGGCCAGTGATTTCGCCGCGGGCGGCCTCACCATGGGGGAGGTTCCCGGTGCTCGCCGAACTCGGCGCGGAGCACGTCGGTGATCTCGCCCACGGTGCAGCCCGCCCGGGCGGCGTCCAGGAAGGCCGGCATCGTGTTCTCACACGCGGTCACCGTCTCCTTGAGCTGGGCGAGGGCACGGGCGGCGGGGGCGGGGTCCCGCGCGGCCAGCCGCTGCGCGAGCCGGGCCCGCTGGCCGTCTCCCGCCGCGGAGTCCACCTCGAATAGCCGTGGAGGCCGGTCCTCGCCGCCGCCGGTGAACTGGTTGACCCCGACCTTGACCCGCTCGCCGGACTGGACGGCCAGCTCGCTGCGGTACGCGGCCTCGGCGATCCAGCGTTGCGGGACACCCTGCTCGAGCAGGTGCACGTAGCCGCCGCCGGCGTCCACATCCTGGACCAGGGCCAGCGCCCGGGTGCGCAGCTCGGTGGTGAGCGACTCGACGAAATAGGAACCCGCCAGCGGGTCGACGGTCCTGGTCACCCCGGATTCGTGGGCGATGATCTGCTGAGTGCGCAGCGCCAGCCGGACCGACTCCTCCGTGGGGATCTCCAGCGCCTCGTCGTAGCCCATCACGTGGATGGACTGGGCGCCGCCCAGCACGGCAGCCAGGCACTGCAGGGTCGAGCGGACCACGTTGTTGAGCGGCTGCTGGGCAGTCAGCGTCGCACCCGAGCAGCCGGAGAAGAAGCGCAGCCGGCCCGACTGCGGGTTGGCCGCGCCGAAGCGCCCGGTGGCGATGTCGTACCAGAGGCCCCGCGCCGCGCGGACCTTGGCCGCCTCCTCGAATAGGTCCAGCTGGCTGGAGAAGTGGAAGGACAGACGCGGCGCGAACGAGTCGAACGCCAGGCCCCGGGCGGTGAAGTGCCCGGAGTAGGCGATGGCCGCGGCCATGGTCAGCCCGATCTCCTGGACGGCGTCGCAGCCCGCCTCCCGGGCGTGGTAGCCGGTGATTGAGATCGGGTTGAAGCGCGGCAGTTCCCGGGCGCAGTACTCCACCACGTCGCCGGCCAGCTGGAGCGAGGGCTGCGGCGGGAACACGTACAGCTTGCGGGCGAGGAACTCCTTGAGGATGTCGTTCTGCAGCGTGCCGGCCAGCCGGGCCGGGTCCACACCGCGCCGCTGCGCCGCCACGATGTAGAAGGCCAGGATGATCGGGGCGGTCGCGTTGATGGTGAAGTTGACCGACAGGTCCTCCAGCGGCAGGCCGTCGAACACGGCGGCCATGTCGTCCGCAGTGTCGATGGCCACCCCCACCCGGCCTACCTCGTTGCTGGCCAGCTCGTGGGAGGAGTCGTAGCCCAGCTGGGTGGGCAGGTCGAAGGCGACCGACAGCGCCGTCTGGCCCTGACTGAGCAGGTACCGGAAGCGTTCGTTGGTGTCCTCGGCGGAACCGAACCCGGCGTACTGGCGCATGGTCCACAGCCGCTCGCGGTACATCGACGCGTACGGGCCGCGGATGTACGGGGGCTCGCCCGGCTGGCCCAGCGGCGGGCCGGGTTCCTCCGGCGGCCCGTACCAGGGGTCGACCGGGATGCCCGAGTCAGTGGTGATCATTGGCCGCCGCCGTCCAGGGCCATCACACCCGCGACGACGTCCGCGATCGGCGTGCCCACGCCGTAGACGGCGCGGACGCCCAGGCCGGTCAGGGCCGGCACATCCTGGGCTGGGATCGTGCCCCCAACCACCAGCGGGATGTCGTCCACCCCCGCCGCCTGCTGCGCATCGCGGATCTGCAGGGCCAGCGGGATGTGCACGCCGGACAGGACCGAGATGCCGATCACGTCGGCGTCCTCGGCCTGGGCCGCCGCCACGATCTGGACGGCAGTCTGGCGCAGCCCGAGGTAGATGACCTCGGCGCCGGCGTCGCGCAGCGCCATCGCGACGACCTTGACGCCGCGGTCGTGGCCATCTAGCCCTGGCTTCGCCAGCACTACCCTCATGCGCCTTCCGCTCCGTTTGGCTTCTTCCCAGCCGCGGGCTTCGCCAGCACTACCCTCATGCGCCTTCCGCTCCGTCTGGCTTCTTCCCAGCCGCGGGCTTCGCCAGCACCACCCTCATGCGCCTTCCGCTCTGTCTGGCATCGGCTCATTCCCCGGGCCGGGCCAGGGCGAGCGCGGCGAAGCTGGCGTAGACCTGGGTCGCCTCGATGATGTCGGTCACACTCAGGTGCTCGTCCGGGCAGTAGACCGGCTCGCCGCCGGGCCCGAAGATGACCGTCGGCACCTTCGCGCCGAAGCTGGCCGTGTCGCCCAGCCAGCCGGCCACCTGGAGCACCGGCTCTGCCGCCCGCTGGGCCGCCGTGGCGGCGGACCCGGCCGCCTCGCCCGCCTCGGGCTGCCGGTTCCGGACCGCCCGCACCGCGTCGCGCATGTGCCGGACCACCTCGTCGTCCGGGTCAACCAGGTAACCGTCCTTGACGTCGGCCAGCACGACCTCGGCCCGCAGCCGCGGGTCGCGCTGCCGTGCCCGGTCCAGGCAGCGGTCCACCTCGGCCCGCACGTCGGCCGGGCTGACGCCGGGCTGCGGGCGGCAGTCCACCCGGATTACGCACTCATCGGGGATCATCGACGGCCCGCCAGGCGGCAGTCCGCCGTAGACGCGCCCGGGCACCACGAACGTCTCCGGTCCGAACAGATCGCGGACCCAGTCCTCCAGCTCCGGCGTGAAGTGCGACGCCTCGAGCTCGAGGATGGCGTGCGCGGCGAGCGCGTTGGCGTTGACCGCGAGCGGCTTGTGGCAGGTGTGAGCGGACTTGCCCAGGACGGTGACGTCGAAGTAGTACCGGCCGCGGTGGCCTAGGAAGATCTCGTTGTCGGACAGCTCGCCGAGTACCGCCATGTCAGCCGGGTTACTGTCGAAGTAGGCGATGGAGCCGAGCTGGTCGCCCATGTGGTCGGCCACCGCGGCCATCGCCACCGTGCCGGACAGCTCCAGGCCACTGTCCCGCAGCGCCTCCATGGCAACGATCTCGCAGGCCAGCGCGGCCTTCATGTCCATGATCCCGTGACCGTAGATGCTGCCGCCGATCAGCTCACCCGAGAAGGGCGTAGTCGCGGTCCAGCCGTGCGACACCGGCTTGGTGTCCAGGTGCCCGGTAAGCACGACCCGGGGGCCTGCGCCGAAGGACAGCTCGCCCAGCGCGTTCGGCCGGCCCGGCAGCACCGGCTGGAGGCTGGCCGCCTCGAACCCGGACTCCGCCATCACCGAGTGCAGGAACCCGGCCAGCTCGCCCTCCTCGCCGAGCACGCTCGGAATGCGGGACACCTGCTGGACCAGTTCGATCAGCCGGTGGGTGTCCACCGCGGCTGCCACACGGGCGCTGAGCTGTTCCGGAGTCGGCACGAACATCCTCACTCGTTGGCATAAAATAAGATCTCAGATCTTATGATCGGCCAAGTTTAGGCTCGGGCCGGCGCCGCTGGCAAGTGGCTCAGCCCGCCGTTGAGCCTTGCCCCCCGGCAGCTCCAGGGACCCGCCTCGGCACCTCCGCGGGCCCGCGCCCGGCGGGAAGCCGTGACCCGCCTTGCGGCATCCGGGCGGGTGGACGGCGCAGAAGGCCAGGGAGGACAAAAATATAAGATCTGTGGCCCCCTCACCGGCCGAGACCGCGGCGAAATGTGAATTTAACCGACGGCAACGGCGGGGTAACCTGACCGGGTTCCGGCCGATAGCCGCAGTCCAGGTGAGGCTCTTGACGCGTTCCGAGCGGGTGTGCTTCAGTGCAGATCTCAGATCTTATCGGGATCTGATCCTGCTGTCCCTTACTTACCGGGAGCTCGCGCGTGGCCGCTCTGGAGCCTCTTGAGCAGTTCCTGCAGCGCCCGCGCGGGCTGGTGATCGCCGGGACCGAGCGCCCGGCCGCCTCCGGACAGTGGTTTGAGGTGCAGAACCCCGCCACCGGCGCCTTTCTCGCCACCGTCGCCAGTTCCGGGCCGGCGGACGTGGACGCCGCGGTCGAGGCGGCGCGGGCAGCGCTCGGACCGTGGTCGGCGGAGGCCCCGGCCCGCCGCGCCGAGTTGCTGTGGGAACTCGGCCGCCGTATCGAGGCCCTGGGCGCGGAGTTCGCCCGGCTGGAGGCGCTGGACAACGGCAAGCCCACCAGCGAGTCGCTCGCGGTGGACGTGCCGCTGTGTGCCGGGCTGTTCCGCTATTACGCCGGCTGGGCCACCAAGATCGAGGGCGAGACCATCACCCCCGCCAGCGGGGCCGCGTTCCACGTCTACACCCGGCGCGAGCCAGTCGGCGTGGTCGCGGCGATCATCCCCTGGAACTTCCCGCTTCTGATGTGCGGCTACAAGCTGGGCCCGGCGCTGGCCGCGGGCAACACGGTGGTGCTCAAGCCAGCTGAGCAGACCCCGCTGTCCGCGCTCCGGCTGGCCCAGCTGATCGAGGAGGTCGGGTTCCCGCCGGGAGTGGTCAACGTGATCCCCGGGTACGGGCCCACGGCCGGCGCGCCGCTGGCCGCCCACATGGGCGTGGACAAAGTCACGTTCACCGGCGAGACCGGGACTGGCCAGAAGATCCTCGACGCGGCCAAGGGCAACATGAAACGGCTCTCGCTGGAACTGGGCGGCAAATCGCCGAGCCTGGTCTTCGCCGACGCCGACCTCGACGCCGCCGTGGAGGGGACGTTCGGCGCCGTCTACTTCAACCAGGGGCAGTGCTGCATCGCCGGGGCCCGGGTCTACGTGCAGGACACGGTGCGCGAAGAGTTTCTGGCCCGGCTGGCTGACCGGGTCCGCGCGGTCCGGCTCGGCGACGGGCTCGACCCGCAGACGACGATGGGCCCGCTGGTCAGCGCCGAGCAGCGGGACCGGGTGCTGTCGCTGGTCCGTTCCGGCCTGGACGACGGGGCCACCGCGATCGTCGGCGGCACGACGGTGACCGATCCGGCCCTGGAGGGCGGCTTCTACGTGACCCCGACCATCCTGACCGGGGTCACCCCGGACATGCGGGTTATGCGCGAGGAGATCTTCGGGCCGGTGGCCATGGTGTCCTCGTTCACCACCGAGGAGGAAGCGGTAGCGGCCGCGAACGACACCGCGTTCGGGCTCGCGTCGGGCGTCTGGACCCGGGACATCAAGCGCGGGCACCGGGTGGCCGCGGCCATCAGGGCGGGCGTGGTCTGGGTGAACACCTACGGATGGTTCGATGTCGCGGTGCCCTACGGCGGGTTCAGGATGAGCGGGTTCGGCAAGGAACTCGGCCGCGAGGCCCTGGACTCCTACCTGCAGACCAAGACCGTGTGGATCGATCTGTCGTGAGGGGAAACCGATCCATCGTGAGGGCATCCGTC
>Ga0187851_10000985_pt1 | contig 28030 bp, 22 predicted proteins | sample June2016WEW_6_10_FD_132997 | JGI IMG/M metagenome (GOLD analysis project Ga0187851, IMG submission 132997) | Peatland microbial communities from SPRUCE experiment site at the Marcell Experimental Forest, Minnesota, USA - June2016WEW_6_10 | ecosystem: Environmental > Terrestrial > Soil >...
GGAAAAAGCGAGCCGTGACCGGCGGGAACGCGATCGTGTGCTCCGCCGCTCCGCCGGCGGGAATCGTAGCCACTGTCCGGAACTGCTGGCCGTCGTCGCCGGCTTCCAGGGCCTCGCTGGCGCCGCCGCCGCGGCCACCCCGGCCGCCTCCGGTGACGATGGTAAGCGCTTGAACGGCCTGCGGCTTGGGGAATTCGATCTGTATCCACGCCTTCCCGCCCGCCGGCGCGGCGGGGAGCGTGGTGGACTTCACCAGGTCGCCATCGGTCAGCGCTGCCAGGTCGAAGGATCCGCCGCTGGAGGTCACCTTGGGCTGCAATTCCGCCAGCGGCGCATCGTTCGCCGGCGCGCGATAGGCCACCACGGCGGCATCGGCGTAATACTCGGCCGTGGCGCCGGCGCGGGGGATGTTCTGAAACGGTCCGGTGGCCGAGGGCGGCTTAGGCAGCGCGCTGGTGAACGGACGCCCGCCTTCCACGCGCGTCTCGCTCCACACGAGTTTCTTCATGGCCTGGGAAGGTGGCACCCATGGGCCGCCGCTCTCGCTCCAGCCGGGCGAGCCGGCAATGGCCATTTCCAGCCCCAACTGGTCGGCCAGGGTGGCGGCGTAGCGGAAGGCGTCCTTCCACTCCGGGGTCATGTAAACCAGCCGCTTCTCCACAATCTGCGGCGTGCTGAGCGAGGCGTCGAAATTCTGCATGCCGGCGATGCCCACCCGCTTCATCCACTCCAGGTCCAGCTTGATGCCCTCTTTGGTGATATTGCCGTTCATCCAGTGCCACCAGACGCGCGGCTTGGCGCTGTCCGGCGGGTTGGCGAAACCGCGCTCCAGAGCATCGCCCGAGTTCTGTCCGGAAACGATCCATACCCCCGCCAGCGCAAGCGCCGTGGCGGCGCAGACAAGTTTCTTCGATCCGATAAGCGCTTTCATGGTGGCGCTCCTTCGCTCCACATTCTAAGTGGTATCGGCGCCGGTCTCAATGCGGGGCTTTGAAATCGGAACCCGGGTGTAGCTACAATGTAGTGCGTGGCCGAAAGGCAGAACTGCTTCGAATGGGACGATGCCAACCGGGGCCACATCGCGCGGCATGGCGTAGCGCCGGAGGAGGCGGCATACCCGGTGAGGAAAAACAAGAGGGGGCTTTATTCATGGCCAGTTTGAAGATGCGAAAGCTTTGGGACAAGTTGGGGCTCTACGACAAAGGCGACGGCACCGTCGGGATTCGCAACGTGCCCAAATTCCGCGACGAAGCTGAAGAGGCCCGCTGGTGGGAGCAGATTAGCGACGCCACGTTTGACTTCGCCCTGGAGCACGGTCTGAAGGGCAAGCGCCCGGCGCCCGGGGTGGCGCGGCCGACGTCCATACGGCTGCCGCCGGACGATATCGAGCGGGCGCGGAAGCTCGCGGCGCGCCGCGGCCTGGGGTATCAGACGTACCTGAAAATGCTGATCCACGAAGCGCTCGATAAAGAGGAGCGCGCGGTGGCGTAGTGGGGCGGGCCTCCTGGCCTGCCTTGGTGGAAATGGAAACTCCAGAGGCAGGCCAGGAGGCCTGCCCCACCAAGAAAGCTACCGCACCACCAGCTTGGCCCGCGGAAACGCGAACTTGCGCCCTACCTCATCCACCACGTTGATCTGGCACATGTACTCGCCGCGCGCGATGTCCTGCAGCGGCACCTCGACCTGCACGGGCACGGCCTCGGGACGCGTGGGCGAGAGTTGCGTGGCGTCGATTGGACCTACCTCGAACGTCTTCACGTTCTTCTCGTTGAACAGGCTCATGGAAACCTTCACGCGACGCCTTCGCGTGTTGGCGGGATCGGGCAGAGCGTCGTACACATCGAAGTTCACGAACATGCTCCCGGTCCGCCGGAAGACGTGGGTGATGTTGGGGATCACCTTCTGATCACCCACGATCAAGGGATTGGCGACGATCTCTCTCCTGGCAAACCGCTGGGCCGAGCCCACGGCTGCCGTCACCGGCTCCCGCTGGCTGCTCCATACGATGGTGCTCAGCTTCAGTCCCGATGTGTCCGCGCTCAGGTCGGGCACCGTGAAGCGCGTGTCGAACGTCCCCATCTTGCCGCTGACGTTCTCGCGCACCACGAACTTCATGCGATACTGGCCCGGCTCGAGCGTGAAGCCGGCGTCGTACTGGTAGTTCTTTCGCCCGGCGGCAGCCGCGCCGGCCTGGTCGAGCTTGACCTGGATATTGTCGCGGACGTTGCCCACCACGGCGTGCCGCTCGTCCTGAACCTGGCCCACGAAATCGAGCTGTGTGACGCTGGCGCCGCCCTTGGCGGCCAGGGCCACCACCGAACCCGGCACTTTGATGGATACCGGGACGAAGTAGGCGGTGGATGAGATGCGGAACGCATTCACCTGAAGAGCCAGTGGCAAATCGGTCACGGGATCGCCGGCCGAAAGCGCCTCGGTAAGCTGCTGCTCCTTGTCCTGCGCGTTCAGCTTGCCCCAGGTCTTCTCGGCGTAGTAGCCTTCCCGGTGCTCCAGCTTGGCCACCAGCTTGGAGGAGTTACTCAGCTTCACGTCTATCTTCCGGTACTTGCCGTCCATGGCATTGTTGGAGCTGTAGTAACCCAGCAGATAGTAACTGCCCATGGACTCCTGGGTTTTGACGATGCCCAGCCCGATATCGTTGTTGTCGAAGAAAGTCTTGCCGCCGGTCTCGGCGGCCAGCGTGTAGAGGGTGTCCTGCGAAGCCAGCACGCCGGACCGCTGGGAGTTGAAGACCGACCCGTTGAAGATTCCCGATCCGCGCGACCCCGCTTTACTCGCGCCGCCGCCCGGCGGATCGCCCATCAGCCCACGGGCGTCGATGGCGTAAAAGGACACGTTCGCCCTGCCGGCCGCGTTGATGGTGGCCTGCAATTGGGCCTCGTTGTCCAGGCCCGTACGGGTAACGCCGCTCGAGAAATAGATCAGCGCTTTCTTTTCGGGGAAGGGCTTCAGCATCCGCGCGGCTTGCTCCAGGGCAAACAGCTTCTGGTCGGTGTTGAATATGTTGAACTCGGTCTCGTCGGCCACAAACGCCGCCTGCGTATCCTCGCCGTTGTCGTCGCCCGTATCGGCCAATCCGGCCAATTCGCTGGCTTCGCCTATGGGAAGGGTTCGGATGACCCGGGTCAGCACGTCGCGGTCGTCGGTGAAGTCGCTCAAAACCTGAACCGTGCTGGCGTAAAACAGAATCGCCACCACGTCGTCCTTGGTGACGTGCTTATTGAGGTAATCGAGCGCTCCGTCCTGCGCTCTCAATTGCTCGGGAATCGCCATCGACGAAAAGTCGAAGAAGAACACCATCAGCCGCTTGTCGTGGTACTGGATCTTGCCCGGCGTCGCCGCGGTGATGGTGGTCTTAGGCGCCTCCGGCAACTGGAGCTGCTCCTCCAGCTTGATCTCCTGGGGAGGCTCCGGCGTGGTGGAAATGCGCTGGTACTCGAACACCGCGATCTTCTGCGGCTTGCCGTCCTCGAGCACGGTGAAGTCCTCCTGGCGCAGTCCCTCGACGGAATTGCCGGCCTTATCCTTGGCGGTGACGTCGACAATGACCAAATTGGCATTGGCCTGGAAGGTGGCGGCGCCGGCCATCACCGGCGGTTGGGCCGGAGTCTTCTGCGCCGCCGGCGGTTGGGCCGCGGGCCGCTGCGCCGCCGGCTGCTGCGCCAGCGCCGCTGCCAGCGCCAGCGCCACCATGGCTGTGGATTGGATGCTCTTATTTGGCATAGGAGTTAGAAAGCGAACCGCATGGCAAGTTGCACGGAGCGGGGCGAGGTGGCGGCGGTAGGTACGCCGTAAGTCTGCGAGTTCACCGTCGTTCCGAAACCGGTGATAGCGAAGTGGTTGAGTACGTTGGTGGTGTTGATAGTGACAGTCAGGGTGCGCCGGCTCTCGCCGAAGCGGAAGGCGCGGTTCATGTTGGCATTCAATGATGTTACGAACGGGCCCGGAATGGTGTCGCGGCCGGCGTTTCCGAACTGGCCCGAGGGCGGCGTGGTAAACGCCGCCAGATTGAAGAACCCGTAACCGGGCGCTTCGATCGGCAGGCCGGTCGCCTCGGCGCGAATGTTTCCTCCTCCCGACGCGAGGCCGCCGGTATTGGCCAGGTTGCCGGACACGTACGCCGTGAGCGGCGAGCCGTTGCCGGCGCTGAACGTAGCCGCCAGGTTCCAGTTCTTGAGCGCCTGGGTCCTCCAGCCGGAACTTCGCATGAATCCTCGAACCCCCACGGGAGACGAAAACTGGAAGCTGCCCGAGAGCTTATTCCGCTGGTCGAAGGTGGAGAGGCCGCGCTCCAGGCGCAGGTTGTTTAGGAACTCCACCGAGGTGCCGCCCGTGCCGCTGAAGCTCGACGCATCGTCGATGGATTTCGAACGCACGTACAGCGTGGTAAACGAGACGCTGCGGGAAAGCCGCTTGGTGAGCTGCACCTGCCCCGCGTTGTAGAGGGAGTTCGCTCCGTCCGTCTGATACGTGAAACTGGTGGCGTTGGCGATTTGAAGCTGTTGATTGGAGATGGAACCGGTCGGACGGTTGGGATTCTCCAGAACTCCCAGGTGCGTGCCCTTGGTCCATATGTAGTCCGTAAACAGGACAAACCCGTGCGGCAGCGTGTGCTGGAGAGTGAAATTCGCGATCTGCGCGTACGCGATCTTGAAGTTGGGATCGATGGCGTAGGTGTTGGTGAGTACGTTGGGATACGACGGAAATCCGTTTTGCAGGGTGAGCGGCGCCGCTACCGAGGTGGTGAGCGAAACCGAGGTCGTGAACGGCGGCTGGGTGTCCATCTGGCCGGCGATCTGGGCGTAGGAAGAGCCGCTGTAGAAAATGCTATAGCCGGTGCGCACAATGGTGTTCAACCGCTTGAACGGCCGCCAGGCCACGCCGATGCGCGGCGAGAAATCCCTGGGCATGGGCCGCACGATGCTGCTCGGCAGGCTCCCCGAATACGGTCCGTTCTCCCCGGAAGTCACCACCGCGACCGCCGTGAAGCCGGGGCTCACATCGAGGTTCGCCAGATGTCCCCGCAACTCCGTGTAAGGCGCCCAGAACTCGTAGCGGAGACCCAGGTTGATGGTAAGCCCGGCGGCGACGCGGTAATCGTCCTGCGCGTAAGCGCTGGTCGACCAGCCGCGGGGATAGAGGCTGGTTCCGAATCGCAACGAGGTGCTCTGCGGGTATCCCAGCAGGAAGTCGGCGAAATCGTAGCCCGTCCCCTTCACCGGATTCCCCGTGGCGTCCAACTCGCTGGTGAGCAGGCCGCTGAAGCTGAACGAGCCGCGCGCGTTCGAGTAGTTGAGGCTGTTCGTCTCCAGGCGATTGTAAGTGTAGCCAAAGGTGAAGTTATGTTTCCTTTGGAACACCCAAATAAACGACTCGCCGGCTGTGGTGGTCCGGTTGTGGCTCTCGGTCGAGGAGCCGTCGCTCAGGCCCGAGAAGTTGGTGAACGAGAGGCTCGGCGGTCCATAGGTAAGCGGGATCTGCTCGGTTCCCGTGATGCCCAGTTGGGACGCGATGTCCGCGCCGTTGGCGAAGAAGGGAGTGCCCACGGAGGAGGAGCGGCTGGTGGAAAAGGTGGCGGTGCTGTTGAGACGCGGCGCGAAACTGTGGCTCCAACTGGTGGAGAAGCTGAAATTCGCGCTGTTACTGCTGTCGAGGAAACCAAATAGCGTGTGGGACTTGGAATCGCTGGTTTGCCTCTGGAAATTGAAGCTCAGCCGGTCCTTGTTATTGAGCGGCGCATTGAACCGCACGCCCAGGCTGCGGCTGGCGCTTGGGTTGGTGATGACGAAGCCGTAATTCTGCACGATTCCGGGATACATGGGGCTCGGAAAATACTGCAGCAGCGCGGCCGAGGCGGAGTTGATGCGCGCTGTGGGAATGGCGTTGTTGGGGAACGGCGCGCCGCTCAGCGGATCGTATATCACCGGCGGGGTGGCGCCGGCCTGCGAGAAATCTCCGCCGCGTTCAGCCGCCGTGGGAACCGAGCCCACATTGCTGCTGCCGCTGCGGTTGAGCGAGCCGGAAAAGCTCACGGTGAACTGGGCGCGCTGCCAGTTCACAATCTTGGGGATGTTGAAAGGTCCGCCAATATTGGCGTTGATGGTATTATTGGCGGAGTAAGGTTTCTGCGTGATCTTCCCGTTGAGGGAATACGGCGCGGCGTTGATGTCGGAGTTCCTCACATTCACCTGCACCGATCCGGTCAGCGGAGGGGTTGTCCGCCTTCGGTTTCCAAAGCTGGCGTACTGGCCGTTGAAGGGACCCCGTCCGCCGAGCCCGCCGCGGCCGCCGCCGCCACCGCCGCCGCCGCGGCCGCCGCGGCCGCCGCCACCACCGCCGCCGCCGCCGCCACCACCGCCACCAAATCCTGCCCCACCGCCGCCGCGGCCGCCGCCGGCCCCAAGGCCGCCGCCCGCGCCGCCAAATCCGCCGCCCGTGGCGCCCACGCCAAATCCGCCAGTGATGGCGCTGGCGCCGAAGCCGCCCAAGCCCAGGCTGTCATTGGTCACAGTCGCGGCCATTCCAGGGGGAAGCCCCGCCGAGTTGGTAAGCCCCTGCGCGGCGGACACCGCGCCGCCCGCGCCGCCGCCTCCGCCCGGACCGCCCGGGCCACCGCCGCGGCCCGCCGCCGTCTGCCGGCGCGTTTCGTCGTCGCTCGATTGCCCCAGCCCGCCGCTCACGCTGCCATTGACCAGAAATGCATCTTCGTCGTCCAAAGAGGCTTCGGGGGTCAGCGACGGACTCTGTGCGGCTTGCGCATCCGCGTCCGCGGCCGCCTGCTGGCCTTGTTCGGTTTGGCGGACGGCGGCTCTCTGATAGCCCGGCGCCGCCTGAGTTCCGGGGCTGTTGAGAATGTCGATGAGGTTGGTGGAACCCGGAGAGCCTCGTCCGGGCGCAGCCGTCGTAGCAGCCGTCGCGTCGCCAGCGGCGGGGGCCGTGGCGGCAACCGCCGCGCCCTGTCCCGCTGCGCCGCCCTGCGCTCCTCGGCCGCCACGTCCTCCGGCGCCCCGGCCGCCAGTGCGCCCCCGGCCCGCGGCCGCGCCGGGGACCGGCGTGAGGGGCGCCGCGGCGGCTGCCGCCGCTCCCGCCCGCGCCGCCACCTTGGGCATGTTCAACACCCAGTCCCGCGTCATGGACGTGGCCCCGACTTGCACCTGCCCGCCTGCCGGAGTGAACTCGAACATCTCCACCTGAATATCCCAGGCGCCCGGCGCAAGGTCGAGGGTATAGCGGCCATTGTCGTCGGTGAACGCCGTCACCTTCGTCTCGCCCTGGCGAGCGGTCACGGTCGCCCCCGGCACAAGCTGATCGGCGGCCCGCACCGAGCCACTGAATTGAGCCGCCCGCAGCCACGGGCTGCAAACGGCCGGAATCAAGAGAATGGCGGACGCCCAGCGCATGAAATTACCCCAATGACCGAATAAACGTTCACTCAAATGGCGGACGCCCAGCGCACGAAGTTACTCGAATGGCCGCGATGAACGTTCACTTTCACAAGGAGCCGTTTCCAATTCCAGCGGGAATCGGCGACGCCCCATTAATTCTGGTTCCGTTTTACGGCCCTCAAAGTTCCATTGAATCTTTTCGGCGGAATTGTTGGCATTCATGCGAATCCTCTCTTGACGCGCGGCCTGCCAATCGCGGAGAATCAGCCTGTCGTGAGATTTCCCGCGCTTCTTTTCGTTTCCCTGCTGGCGCTGCCCGCGCCGGCCGATGAAGGCTTGTGGCTCTACAACCAGTTCCCCACCGCTACGGTGACGCAAAAGCACAGTTTCGACGTCGAAACCGCGCTTCTCGACCACCTCCGGCTATCCTCGGTGAAGATCGGCGGCGGATCGGGGGCGTTCGTTTCTCCCGGCGGACTGCTGCTCACCAGCCGGCAGATCGCGGGGGCGTGCCTGACGAGCCTTAGCTCTCCCCAGCACAACTATTTTCAGGATGGCTTCCAGGCGTCCGGCCAGTCCTCCGAATTGAAATGCCCCGGCTTGGACGCCAGCGTTCTGGTCAAGATAGAGGAAGTGAGCGACGCGGTGAAGGCGGCCGGCCAATCGCTGTCCCAGCGCAACGCGGCCATCGCGCGCCTGGAGAAGGAGTGCGCCGCCAAGAACGGCGAGGTGTGCGCCGTGGTGCGCCTCTTTGCCGGCGGCCGGTACGATCTGTACCACTACCGGCGGTACGCCGACATCCGGTTGGTTTTCGCGCCCGAATACACCATCGCCTTCTTCGGCAAGGAGCGCGACAGCATTTCCTACCTGCGCTACGGCCTGAATATCGCCTTTCTGCGCGCGTATGCGGACGGCAAGCCGGCGGCCACGCCGGAATACCTGAAGTGGAGCGCTGAGGGAATCAAGGAGGGCGACCTGGTATTCATGGCCGGCAACCCCGGCCCCACCGGACGCTTGTCCACTTCCGCGCAGCTCACCTTCTACCGCGACTCCGAGCTGCCGCTGCACCTGGCCAAGCTGCAGCCGCGCATCCAGCAGTTGAACACCTTCGCGGGGGCCAGCGAAGCCAACCTGCGTGCGGGGCAATCCACCCTGGCCGCTCTGTTGACCATGTACAAGACGGAGGCGGGCAAGCTCATCGGGCTGCGCGACGACCGTCTGGTCACCCGCAAGACCAACTTCGAAGGCAGGATCCGCCGCGCGGTCGAGGGCGCAGCGAAGACCGGCGCGGAAGCCGGGAAGGTGTGGGACGAAGTGGCCGCGGCCTATAAAAAGTGGACGCCTTCGGAGAAGGCGTACCAGATTCTCGAAGGCTTCGCCGCCCCCGGCTCGCGCCTGTTCCGCATGGCGCGGCAGATTGTGCGCGGAGAGACGCTCGAGGAATCCGACGATCCAGTCAACGACGAGATGGAAACCCTGATGCTGGCCCAGTACCTGGTCGAACTGGAGAGCCTGGGCGAAAAGGAAGTTCCTCTTAAAGCCATTCTCGCCGGAGCGACGCCCAAACTGGCGGCCGAGAAGATGGTGAAATCGAGCCACCTGAAGGACGCGGCGGAGCGCCGCCGCCTGGCCGCCAACCACGAGGCGGCGCTGCAGTCCGGCGACGGCATCATCGCCCTGGCTTCGGCCCTGGAGGCCCCCGCCGAGCGTCTGCGCAAACAGCGCGAAGAGGTCATCGGGACGCTCGAAGTCACCGCCACCGAGAAGATCGCGCAGTACCGGCTGAAGCTCTTCGGAGCCTCCGATTACCCCGACGGCACGGGGACGCCGAGAGTCGAATACGGCGTGGTCAAGGGGTATACGGACCGCGCGGGCGTGGCGCAGCCGTGCGACTCCACCTTCAGCGGCCTGTACTACCGCAAGGACAACGAGGGACCCTGGCAGGTTTCCGATCGATGGGTCGACATAAGGCAGGCGCTCAATCCGGTGATGCCGCTCGATTTCGTCAGCACCGGCGATATCGGCGGCGGGGACTACGGAAGCCCGGCCGTGAATCAGCGCGGCGAGTTAGTGGGAGTTACCTTCGACGGCAACTTGGAAAGCCTGCCCGTCACTTACCTCTACAGCGACGATCAGGCCCGCGCGGTGCACGTGGACGCTGGAGGAATCGTGGAAGCGCTCGACAAGGCGTATAAGGCAACCGCCCTGCTGAAAGAGATCGGCGCCAAGGCGGGGAAGTAAGAGCTTGGCAGGCGGAAGCGCCTGCCCCACCTTGTCCCGAAGCGCCGATCAGGTGGGACAGGCGCTTCCGCCTGTCAACCCGAGCGAAGCTCGGGCGCCGAGAAGTCCGGTCTGAAGGATGCCTACCGGATTTCCGAGCCCGCGGCGGGCCTCAGAATCGAGTTACTGATGTTAGCCACGATCTCCGCATCGGAGTTACCCGGGGCCGTGCTCAGCTTCCGCCATTCGGGGTCGGAGCTAAATGCCGCCCAGGCTTTGTCGTGCCCGGCCATGCCGTCGTAGGCCACCATGTAAGTGATGCGCGGCAGGTTCGATCCTACTATGGCTTCTCCGAAGAACACCGGCTGCAATCCGGCGCGGCGGAAAATCGCAATCTCGCCTTCGTTGAACATCTTGACTTTGCGCCGCAGGGTGGTTTCGTTGTCGGATTCGTAGACGCGCAGCTCGAAAGTGCGCGCGCCGCGGCCCTCGGTGGGGGCCGCTTCGATCCTGGGCACGGCGTCGAAACAGCGGAACAGGGCGCTCTCCATCCGGATATAGGCCAAGTCGGAGGGGGCGTTGTAATCGGCGAGTACTTTCTGGTACTCGGCGTCGGCGGCGAGCTTCTCGAGCGAAGTCTGCATTCCGCCCAGCGACGGATAACCGGAAGCCACCAGCAGGAACGGCGTCTCGGGGGCGATGGAGGCGCTGAAAATGCCGACCGGTCCGATTCCCGCCCGCTTAGCGGCCGGCGCGTAACCCTGGGAGAGAAATTCGGTGGTGCGCCGCACCTGGTTGGTCCGGCTGTTGCGCATGTGGTAGTAACGCAACTCGAAGAAGGAGTTCCTGGGCGGCTCCTGGGCGGAGGCCATGGCGAAGGACCCGCCGGCCGCCGCGGCGAACATCTGTCTGCGCGTCATACACCACGATCATACACAGGATTGCGGGCAGCGGGCCGCCGGCCTGCCATACCGGCGTCCGCGCCGGCGCCCTTCCTCGCCGCCGGGTGTTAGCATCAAGCAGGATGGCCATCGGCGAATTCACCAAGCAGCTTGCCCAACAGGCGCTTTTGAACGTCACCAAGGAAACGCCCAAGGAGGCCCCCGCGCCGCCCGAGGCCGAGAACGTGGGCGCCACCATGGTCGCGCAGCTCAATGCCATGCAGAAGGCGTTGAAGGAAGACGAGGAGCTGTTGGTCTTCTTTCACGGCGGCGCGGAGAAAATCCGGGTGATGGAGATTTATCTGCCCACGTGGGGGGTTGCGGTGCTGAGCGGGGTAAGCCAGGACCGCGTGAAGGCGCGCGCGATTTCGCCCGTGGAATCGCTGCAACTGGTGGTGCGCGTGGGCAAGACGCAGCCAGGCGCCAAAGCGGCGCGGCTGAGCGTGATCACGCCGAAAACGTAAAGCTCCGGTCCAGGATCGCGCGCCGGCCAGCGGAACCCCGTGTCATAATAGGCGCCATGCTTCGGGTTATTCTCCTTCTCACCGCTCCGCTGCTGTGCTTCGGCGCGTCCACCATGCCGCCTGAAGCCGACCAGCGGCTGGCTCACGATATCTACAAGGAGATGGTTGAATCCAAGTCGGGCTATACGACCGGTTCCACCACTCCCATCGCCGAGGCGACGGCAAAACGTCTCCGCGCGGCCGGGTTCCCGGCGTCCGACATCTTCACCGGCGGCGCGAATCCCAAGAAGGCCAACCTGGTGGTGCGGTATCGAGGCTCCGGCAGGCTGAAACCGATCCTGCTGCTGGCGCACATCGACGTGGTGGAGGCCCGGCGCGAGGATTGGAGCACGGATCCGTTCGTGTTCATCGAAAAGGACGGCTACTACTACGGGCGCGGCACGACCGACGACAAGGCCCAGGCCGCCGTCTGGATTGCGAACCTGATCCGCTTCAAACGCGAAGGGTATGTACCGGACCGCGACATCATCGTGGCGCTGACCGCGGACGAGGAAGGCGGCGGCCCGTTCAACGGCGTGAACTGGCTGCTGAAGAACCACCGCAACCTGATCGACGCCGATTTCTGCCTGAACGAGGGCGGCAGCGGCAAGATGGTCAACGGCAAGCGCGTCTCCAATGAGATTCAGGCCGCCGAGAAGTGGTACATGGACGTGCGGCTGGAGGTGCGCAACAAGGGCGGCCACAGCAGCCTGCCGACGCCCGACAACGCCATCTACCGGCTGGCCGCGGCGCTGGTGCGCATTGGCCAGTTGAGCTTTCCGCTCAAGACCAGCGACGTTACGCGCGCCTACTTCGGGGGCATGGCGAAGATCGATACCTCGGCCTCGAAGGCCGATATGGGCAAGGCGGCGGCGAAGGACCCGGAAGCGTTGAAGCGCCTGGCCGCGGCTTCTCCGGTATGGAACTCCATGCTGCGCACCACGTGCGTGGCCACCATGCTGGAGGGCGGGCACGCGGTCAACGCGCTGCCGCAGCTCGCCGCGGCCAACATCAACTGCCGCGTGCAGCCGGACGATTCGCCGGCGTACGTCATAGCGGCGCTCAAGAAAGCGATCGCCGACGACCAGGTGATGTTCTCGATCAAAGAGCAGGATGACAATTCGCCCGCTTCCACTCTGCGCCCGGACATTCTGAACGCGATGACCCGCCTTACGGATGCGATGTGGCCGGGCGTGGTGGTGCTGCCCACCCTGAGCACCGGCGCCACCGACGGCCGGTTCCTGCGGGCGGCGGGCATCCCCACTTATGGCGTCCAGGGCTTCTTTGGCGAGCGCGACGACAACCGCGCTCACGGCCGCGACGAACGTATGCCGGTGACGTCGTTCTACGAGGGGCAGACGTTTTTGTATGAGTTGGTAAAGGGGCTGGCGAAGGCGCAGTAAGGGGCGGGAGGCGCCAGAGCGTTCTTGTGCGCCGCGCCTGGGCTACAGTATCCTGGAAGTATCTACGGAAGAGTAGATATGCAAAGAGAAACCCAGATTTCGGCGATTGTCTCCTCCGCCACCCAAGTGCTGCTGGACAAGTACGTACGAGCCACGGGAGTCAAGAAGGGCCACCTCCTGGAGGAGGCTCTCCTGCATCACCTGCGGGCTCTCGACGCGCTGCCGGCGGACACCATCGTGCCTCCGCGACTGGTTGTTTCGCGGCGGTCCGGCCAGGAAATGATGATGCGCATGGCGGCGCCGCCGAAACCTCCCAAGCGGCTTCGTGCGCTCATGAGCGGCGATGGAGATTAGAGCGCTCCGGGAGTCGGACGACCGGTCGGCCTTTCAATCGGGCGAACCCGATTTAGACCGCTTTCTGCGGAAATACGCGGGACAGAACCAGTTTCGTCACCACATCGGCGCGACGTACGTGGCGGTGGAAGGAGACAGTGTAGCCGGCTATGTCACGGTTGCGCCCGGGCATGTCGAGATTGAGCATCTTCCATCCGCCCAGCAAAAGAAGTTGCCGCGCTACCCTCTGCCGGTTCTGAGACTCGCCCGCCTGGCCGTGGATCAGTCGGTCCGTGGGCAGGGTCTCGGCGGGCAACTGCTTCTCTTCGTGTTGCGGCTTGCTCTCCGAATGGCCGAAGAATTTGGCTGCATCGGAGTTGTAGTGGACGCCAAGCCCGGCGCGGTGACGTTCTACCGGCAGTTCGGGTTCCTCGCTCTCGAGGCGCTCGAGGGTCAGTCGCCAGCCAGGCCGCTCGCCACACCTATGTTTCTATCCGTAAGTGAGATTGCGGCGGCCTCCGGGAGAGATTAGCCGCAGTCCAGATGTTGCGCGGGACGAGGACATCTTCTACCGATTCGGTTTCGGCTGGGCAGATGATCCAAGCGATAGAGGAGGAGTGCGAGCGCGTCGATGCCGGCGAGTGGTAGATGCCTGCTGGACGCCAATATCATCATTGCCCTCCTGGAGGGAGATGAGGCGGCGCTCTCCAATCATAGCGGAGCAAGTCATCTGGTCGCCGCGAAGAACTGCTTCTTGCTCACGCGCGCAATGCGGATGATGCTTGCGAGAGTCCCTTTCGGCAGCGCCTGCGAACTGTGAACCGGAACTACAACAGGGTGAGGGTGCCCGGCCTTTAGCAGCACATGGTGACTGCCCTCGACCCGGTCCAATCGAAATCCAAGTCTCTCCAGCGCTCGAACAGCCTCCTTGCCCGAGACTGCCGGGCCGGAGGACATCAGCGTAAGCCCACAACCCGCTTAAGTTCAGTGAGTTTCGAGGCGGCGAGGGGAATCCTCTTCCGATTTGCCTCCATGGACTTGATGTAGCCGCGGATCATCTCGGTTGTGTTGTCTAGCGCCGCGGACTCCGATTCTCCGAAGGTGGACATCCTATGGAGCTCTTTGACATAGGTCACAAATGCCCTGGAATCCTCGTCATACTCCATGTCGATGGTCACGACTTTGGTGGTAGCCAATGGATGGCGCTTATAGGCGTGGGGATCCGGGCTTTTCGAGAATCTTCTTGCAGCCTTGTCTTCCGCCACTTTGCGCGAGCGGTCATAGACAAGAATCTCCGGCGCCTCGACAACCGATGCCACGAATGATCCGTCCTGTTGCGGAAGGCTAATGATCTGAAAAGGGCGTGCGCTATCGCGCTCAATTCTCGGCTTGAGTGGGAACTCCGGGTTCAAATGCGGGAACGGCGCCTGGTGGGCCAACTGGTTGGGGACCGCGTTTTTCAACCGCAGGTGCAGCATCAGTTCCATGATACCCTCAGGCAGACGTTCTGTACTATCTGGTGAAGGGATTGGCGACGGCGCAATGAGGGGTCCTTTTCCCGTGGCGTGGGCGCACGCCCCGGCCCCGTTTCACAGGGGCTTCAGAACCGGATCTCCGCCGCGGGCTGGACGCGGATCGCGTGATCCAGCGCGGGGAAATCCTGGAATATGGCGTTGTGATGGCGCGCGATTTGCTCCGCCGTCAGCCCGCCCATGTCCCACGTCGTATGGGCGTCGGCGGCCAGGGTGACATCGTAGCCCAGAGAGAGCGCGCGCCGGCACGCGGTGTCCACGCAGTACTGGCTCATGCAGCCGGTGACGACGATCCGCCCGATGCCGCGCGACCGGAGCTCGTCGTCGAGCCGCGACCCCAAAAACGAATCGCAGGCGCGCTTGTGGATCACCGTCTCGCCCGGCAGGGGCTCGACGGCGCTGTGGATTTCCGCGCCAGGCGTCCCCGCCTCCACCGGACTCCCCGCCGGCCCGTCATGCCGTACGTAGACGACCGGGACGCCGGCCGCCCGCGCTTGCGCCGCAAGGCCCCCGATCACCGCGAGCACTTCAGCGGCCCGCCACGCGCGTGGGTCGTCGATGATGCCTCGCTGCACGTCGATGACGAGCAGCGCCGTACGTGAAGCTCGCATGAGCCGTCTCCTCTCTCAGACCCAACCGCCCGCCGAACGGGCTTTCGGCCGACGCCGTGAATAACGGACTCTATCACATTCTTCCCCGCCAGACGGCGGCCCTGCATTATGCTAAGGATTCCTTTATGCGTCTCATACTCGCCCTTCTGGCGCTGATCGGCGGCGCGAACCAGGCGGCCCGCGCGGCGGCGCCTGCCTTTATGCCTATGCCCGTGAAGGTGGAACCCGCCACCGGCAGGTTCCTTGTCGACGCCAACTTCGCGGTGGATGTCGGGGCAAACGCCGATGCCCGGCTGGCCGCAGCCGTCAGGCGATTCCGCGAACGCGTGGCGCGCCAGACCGGCATTATTTTCGCTCCTCAGCCGGTCCCCGCCGACGTCCGGCGGCTGCGCATCGAATGCGCCGGCGGGCCGGCGTATCCCTCGCTCGGCGAGGACGAATCGTACACCCTCGATGTCTCGCCGGCCGAGGTGCTGCTCCAGGCCGCCACCGTGGAAGGCGCACTGCATGGAATGGACACGCTGGCGCAGGCGATCGAGCCCGGGCCGGACGGATTTCAGGTGGCGGCTGTGCATATCGAGGACCGCCCGCGCTTCCCCTGGCGCGGGTTGATGCTCGATGCCTGCCGACATTGGATGCCGGTGGAAGTGGTGAAGCGCAACCTGGACGCCATGGCCGCGGTGAAGATGAACGTCTTCCACTGGCACCTTTCGGAAGACCAGGGCTTCCGCGTGGAGAGCCTCAAATATCCCCGGCTCCAGGAGCTCGGCTCGAATGGCGACTACTACACCCAGCAGCAGGTTCGGGAAGTTGTGGCCTACGCTCGCGATCGCGGCATCCGCGTGATCCCCGAGTTCGACATGCCCGGCCACACAAGCGCCTGGTTTGTGGGCTACCCCGAGCTGGCCAGCGCGCCCGGCCCATACGCCATCGGAACGCATTACGGCGTCTTCGACGCCGCCATGGACCCCAGCCGGGAGGAAACCTACGCGTTTCTCGATGGGTTCATCGGCGAGATGGCGCAGCTTTTTCCGGACCCCTTCTTCCACATCGGCGGCGACGAGGTGAACGGCCGGCAGTGGAGGCAGTCCGCCACCATTCAGGCCTTCGCCAAGGAACACAACCTGGCGGACCCGATGGCCATTCAGGTGTACTTTAACCAGCGTCTCCAAAAGATTCTCGAAAAGTACGGCAAGACCATGATCGGTTGGGATGAAATCCTGAGCCCGGGGCTGCCTACCGCCAGCGTGATCCAATCCTGGCGCGGGCAGAAGTCGCTGGCCGACGCCGCCGCGGGCGGTTATCGCGGCATTCTCTCTTCGGGATACTACCTGGACCACCTGAGAACGGCCGCGTACCACTACGGCGTGGACCCGCTGAGCGCGGAAACGGCGCAGCTCACTCCCGAACAGGCGGCGCGAATCCTGGGCGGCGAAGCGTGCATGTGGGCGGAGTTGGTGGATTCGGAAACCGTGGATTCCCGCATCTGGCCGCGGGCGGCGGCCATCGCGGAGAGGTTCTGGTCGCCGCGCGAGGTGGTGGACACGGACTCGATGTACGACCGCATGGAAGCGGTGAGCCGCTGGCTGGAGTGGACCGGAATTGCGCATCGTGGCGGGTATGGGCCCATGCTGGCGCGCCTGGCCGGGGACCAGCCGGCCGGGCCGGTGCGCGTTCTGGCGGATGCGGTGGAGGCCCGCGGGCTGGGGCAGGGACGCAACGCCAGCCGGGTCGCCACCACCACGCCGCTGAACCGGCTGGTGGACGCCGCGCGCGCGGAAAGCGAAAGCGTGCGCGCGCTGGAGAAGGCGGCCAGGCGCTTCATCGCCAATCCCGCGGGCGACAGCGACGACTTGGGGTTGCTGCGGCGCGCCTTCGCGGAGTGGGAGGCGAACGACGCGCGCTTCCTTCCGCTGGCCGAAAACAACGTACTGCTGGCGGAGGTCAAGCCTTTGTCGAGGGACCTCTCGGCGCTGGGCGCTGCGGGTTTGCGCATGTTGGATTACCTGGCCGGCGGCCACCCGGCGCCGGCCGAATGGCTGGCCCGGCAGAACACCGAGCTGGCCCGCATGCAGAAGCCGGCGCTCGATGTGCTAATGGCGGCGGCGCGGCCAGTGAAACTGCTGGCGGACGAGCTGGCGCGGCGGGAAAAGCGGTAAAGCGGCGCGGCGGCGCTTCCTCTCACTTGACTTCCGTGCCCCGAGGGACCATACCCGTTGTCAGAAATGTCTTGGGCACTTCGCTTTCACCTGCCAGAGTGAATCTCGGGAGCCTCTTGTACCACTTTCCGAATGGTACGTCGGGATTGGACTCAGCCAATCCTTCACGAAAGCGGTCAACCAGATGTTTCATGAAGTAGGGCGGCGGCTTCCTGATCTTAGGCATTCCGATACTGTTTGTGGAACACGATCCTTTGAAGCTCTTCGGTCAGGCGGCGGAGGTCGTTTTCGTTCTTGGCGTCCTTAATGCGTTTCAGACAAGCGTGCAAGGCCTTCCTCGAAGTGTCGAGGAGAGGGGTCGCGGGAGCAGCTTCAATCGTCACTTCCTCGCGGGAACGGCTAACTTTCTCGATGCCCGTCTTCTCGCTCCTATGAATTGTGGAGCGACTATCCCCTTTTGCCTTCGCCCACCGCGCCCGAACCGCATTGCGGGCACTTTCGCTGCGTTGTTCGGGAGTGAGTCTGGCGGCTCTTGCCGGACCGCTCTTCTGGCCGCCTTTGCGGCCTAGAGCGACGGCGGCTGGATCTTTCTTCTTTAGGTTTACGGGCATGTTTGATTATCCTGAATCCCAAAGTCGGGCGCATTGTATCAGGGCACGGCTTCAGCCGTGCCGCAAACGGAAACACCCAGAGGGCTTTAGCCCCTGTTTTTTCAAGAGGATGAGAAGGGCTTGCGCCGGGGTTGCCCAACCAGGGGCTAAAGCCCAGAGGATGCTGCTTGATCGGCACGGCTGAAGCCGTGCCCTGATACAAAGCCTATTTTTTCAAGGAAATAGCCTGGGAAGGCCCAGTATTTCCCCCACGAATTCCTCCTCGCGGTCGATGCGCATGGCCGCTTTCAGCCAATAGAGGCGCAGCGGGGCCACCATCTCGGGCCACGCTTCGCACAGGTTGACGGCGTCCTTTTCGGTGGTGACCAGGGCGGTGGCGCCGCGCGCCAGAAACTGTTGGGCGAGGTGGCGCACCTCGCGCCGCCGGTAGCTGTGATGGTCTTCGAATTCCACCCAGTCCACCGGCTCCACGCCCAGAAGCCCCAGCGTGCGGCGAAAAGCCAGCGGATTCCCCAGGCCGCAGAACACCCCGGCGCGCTCGAAAGGCCGGGGATCCAAGGCGTGCTCCACGCCGTTTGCGTGATCCACCCAGGCCAGCGGCTGAACCTCGGCGCGGAATGTAGGAACCTTGGGATTCCATCGCCGGATCTCACGCTCGATGGCCGGGGCCAAGTCGGAAAACCCGCTCCGGGTGATCACCACCACCCCGGCGCGCGCGAGCGCGGCGAGAGGCTCGCGCAGACGCCCCAACGGGAACACGCCGCCGCGCCCGAAAGGCTCGAGGGCGTCAATCAGCACAATGTCCAGGTTGCGGGCCAGGCGGGCATGCTGGAATCCGTCGTCGAGCAGCAGAACGTCCACGTCGAAGTCGCGGAGCAACAGTCGGCCGGCCTCGAAGCGGTCTGCTCCTATGCCCACCGGCGCCAGGCCCGAGCGAACGAAAATCAGCGGTTCGTCGCCGGAGCGCCCGGCGCTCACTGTAGCGCCCGGCGCCAGGGCCAGTTGCCGCTGCGGCGAGCTGCGCCCGTAGCCGCGCGTCAGAATCCCCGGCTTGCGGCCGCTGTTCTTCAATAGCTCGGCCAGGAGCAGCACGCAGGGGGTCTTGCCGGTTCCGCCCATGGTCAGGTTGCCTACGCCGATCACGGAAACGTCGAGCTGGCGCTGGCGCGCCAGATCCTTGGCGCGCCGCCTCCGCCCACCCCACTCCCAGAGGCGCGCCGCGAAACCGGCCAAGGCCAGCCAGGGCATGGCCGGGCGATACCACGGTACGGAGCGCGCGTGCCATTCGCACACTTCGGCGCGCGCGCGCGCCCCCGCCCCGCGGCGGGCCTCGGCGCAGCCGAGCGCGCGCCGGCCCGTTTCGCGCGCCGCCGCGGCGTCTTCCAGCAGGCGCTCCACCGCCGGCCCCAACTCCTCCGGCCCGCCGATCTCCACATAGGCTCCCGCCGCCCGGAACTCATCGGCGATGGCCTGGAAATTCTCCATGTGGGGACCCGCCACCACCGCTTTGGCGAAGAGCGCCGGCTCGAGAATATTGTGCCCGCCGCGCCGCGCCAGAGTTCCGCCCATGAACACCACATCGGCGGTGGAGAACAGGCCGCTCAGCTCGCCGATGGTATCGAGCAGCAGCGCGCCCGGAAGCGGCAGCGTGTCGGCGGGTCCGAGCGCCGAGCGCCTTAAGCTGGCCATGCCCGCCGCCGCGAGCTTGCGGGCTGCCTCGGCGAAGCGCTCGGGTTTGCGCGGGGCGAGAATCAGCAACAGGCGGGGATGCCGCTGGGCCAGCCCGGCGAACGCCGCCACCACGGCGTCATCCTCGTCCACGTCGCCGGGCGCGGCGGGCGCGGTGGTGCTGGCGGCGATCCATATCTGTTCGGGCCGCACGCGTGCGACCAGGCTAAGAACCGGGGAGCCCGGCTCGGACGGGCGCGCCACGAAGTCGTACTTCAGGTTGCCCGCTGCACGCACTCTTTCCTGCGGCGCTCCCAGCGCCAGGAACCGTTGGCGCATGGCTTCGTCCTGCGCCAGAATCGAATCCACCGCCCCGAGCGCCGCGCGGAAGAACCAGCGGAAGCGCAGGTAGCGCGGCAGGGCGCGGTCCGATATGCGGCCGTTGACGATGACGACTCCGGCCCCCGTGCGCTTGATTTCGCGAATCAGGTTGGGCCAGATCTCCGTTTCCGCGATCGCCACCACCGAGGGACGCAGCGTCCGCAGCACCCGCCGCACGGCGAACACATAGTCCGCCGGGGCGTAAAAGACGCCGTCCGCCAGGCCGCCCAGTTTCCGGCCCGCGGTGTCGCGGCCGGCCAGCGTGGATGTGGAAACGAACAGGCCGCTGCGCGGGAAGGCCGCCCGCAAGCTCCGCGCCAGCTCCGCGCACGCCAGAACTTCACCCACCGAAACCGCATGCAACCAGATAGCTCCCGGACTGGTCTGTCTAAATGAGCCCGGCAGGAAGCCGAAACGCTGCGGCAAGGACCGCCAGTAGCCGCGGTTTCGCAAACCGCGAAATACGAAATACAATAGCAGGATAGGCAGGGCAAACGCCTGAAGGATTCGGTAGAGGAAGTAAATGCCTTTTGTTTTCAAACGCTTGGCTCTCCTTATGAGTATAGCCGCGGCGTTCGCCGCGGACAAGGACGCGCCTTTCCGGGCCGCCCCCGCCGGAGATTACCCGCATCGCCAGTCGAGCGAGCGCGTCACCATCGCCGCCGACCCGTACAACTCGGGCGACAAGATCAAGGCCGCTTTCGGCAAGCTCGATCCGTACCAGCACGGGATTCTGCCCGTCCTGATCGTCATCGAGAACGATTCCGCCCAGACCTTGCAGCTTGATCGCATGGACTTGTGGTACGTGGGGCCAAACCACGACAAGGTGGAAGCCACCCCAGCCGCCGACGTCAAGTATGTGGGCAGCAGCCCGCACCGGCCCGGCGTCGTTCCTCCCGGCATCGTCCTGAAGGGCAAGAAAAGCCCGCTGGACGTCTGGGAAATCGAGGGTCGCGCCTTCAGCGCCAAAATGATTCCGCCGGGCCAGACCGCCAGCGGCTTTTTCTATTTCCAGACCGGCATTCAGCGCGGCGCCACCGTTTACCTGAGCGGCCTGCGGGAGGCTGCCAGCGGCAAGGAGCTGCTGTATTTCGAGATTCCGCTGGAGTAACGCCAACTTCAGCGGTTGGCAGGCGGAAGCGCCTGCCCCACCTACCGGAGCCGCACGCCCACTTCTCCGTTATGCGGCAGGTCCAACTCCAGGATTCCTCCCGGATCGGTGACGGCTTCGTACATCTCTTCGTCGTCAATCTCCACCTGGTAGGAGCGCCGCGGTTCGAGGCCTGCCAGAAACACCTTCTGTCCTTCCGTCACGGCGGTTCGGAACTTGCGGGCGCCCGGCCCCATGTACACTACCGCCGGGTCCATTCGCACGGGCGGCGATGCGCCGGGGTCGACGGCCGTGAGGCGTCCGTTCTCAAACCTCTGCGCTACCCCGCCGAAGTACCCGAACCAGGCCGCCGAATCATCCCAGCTCGAGCGCACAAACAGCTCGCCCAGGAGCGCATCGTGGTACGCCAGCGGCAGATGGTAGAAGCTAAGTCCCGGCTGGTAGGGATTGGCCCACAAAAACTCATAGGGCGCTCCGAAGGCCCCCTGCATGGTGAAATTGTCGTGCATGAGCCAGCCTTGCAGCCACTGGGAGTCGGGAGCGTTGGTGTCGTAGTTCACCATGGCCAGATCGGCCGCGCGCGAAAGCGCCGCCAGGCGCAGGTCCGGTTCGCCGGATATGCGCCCGGCGCCTATGTGGAACTCGTTCTCCGGACCGGGGTACGCCGCCGGGTAGTAGCTCATCAGGCGGCTCTCCGGAAGACCGGCGAAGAACTGGGGGCAGGCGTCGCGCAGGTCCAGGTTGGTGTTGTCGCGAATGCCGTGGAGCATCTCATAGAGCGCATAGGCGTCGTCGCGGGCCATCGCGCGCCGCCCATTTTTGAGAGCCGGCGCCATGCCGCCCTCCCACCACTGGCGCACGATGCGTTCGAGTTCCCGCGGCGGCGCGTCCGGAACATCGTCGTAGAGCGCCACCGCCGCCAGCGCGCGGCTACTCGCCGCCGGGACGCCCTGGTCCGCCGCCATGGCCGCCATGGCCTTGGAAATGCGGGCCGCCAGGTCGTGTTTCTGCGCTTCGCTCAGGACGTCCTGGCACCAGTCGAACACCAGCGCCATTTGGCGCAGATCGGTCGCCGGGCCTAGCGCCCAGGCGACTGCCCGGCGCCCCATGTCTGCATCGCCGGAGACCTGGTAATACAGAGCCTGTGAGAAGCCGGGTTCGGGCAGAGCGGTTCTACCCGTCACCAGGGCTTCCAATTGCAGCCAGCGCGGCGATTGCCGCTCGCGCTCGCGTTTCAGCAGCCGCAGCCGCTGTGGGCGCAGGAACAGCCGCGGGTGCTCGGTGAAGACGGCTACCGGGTCGGCCGCGGCCGGAGGTTGCGCCGCCAGAGGAGCCAGGCAGCAGGCCGCCAGCGCCATGGCCGGAAAAACGCTCATGGACCCGATTGTGTCATAGCGACACACCTCCCGCCCATGCCGGCCACACCGGGCATGCCGGCTTGCGCGGAAAACTTTTGATTCAAAACGGGTTGAAAAAGATTGACACGTGGGTGTCCGATTGCTATTTATGGTTCTGAATTGGCGAAGTAACCTTTCAAACCTGCCCTCTGCTGCAACAGGCAGGAGGAAGACGAGTGAGCCGAAGAGACAGCGTGCTTGCGGGAGCCGGTGTTCTGCTATAGTTTTTGCTCACTAGTTTTCCCTTGTTGGTTGCTGCAGAGGGGCTTTTTTTGTCAAGCGGTTTCTCAGCGATCTCTCCGGGGGTCATAGGTTGCGGTAGTTGTCTGGCGTTTCTGGCGAGGATAGAAGGACGCGGACCTGGCCAGGGATGGACCCAATAATAGCTGACACAGCCGGATAGCCCGACGCCCGATTCCCAGCCCACCCAGGGCGAGCCGCATCGGAACGAGCCCCGTAGCCAAAGGGGGCGGAGCCGATGCGGTTTTTCTTTTTGAGAGCGCCAGTGCGGCCACTCGCGGCGAGCCGCAGAGCGGGCTTCCAGCCCATTTTTTTAAACATACCTTAAGCCTTTTGTTTTGTTTGCCTAAATACCGGCGGCTATCCCGTGAGCATCCCGTAGAATCAGCATCTTACGATAAGAATCCCGGGACTTCTGTATAATTTCTAAAGTATCGAAATGCGAACCGCCGAACCCAGACGCCCCAAAGTGGCCACCAGTGAGGTGGTGCGCGACATCAACAAGCGCGTTGTGCTCAACCTCATCCGCACCCGGCAGCCGCTCTCCCGCGCCGACCTGGCCCGGCTTTCCGGCTTGCAGCGGAGCACCGTTTCGCTGATCGTCGAAGACCTGGTAGCCGATCTTTGGGTGCTGGAAGGGCCCACTGGACGCCTGCCCCGCGGGCGGCGGCCCACCTTTCTGCGCCTCAACGACGATCGCGTCATCATCGGCATCGATATCCGGCCCATCCGGACCACCGTCGCGCTGGCCGACGTCAACGGCCGGTTCGCGTCGCAGGAAGTAATGCCCACGCCGGCCGACCCGAAGGCCGCCCTGGACGAACTCGTGGTGCGCGTGCAGCGGCTCATCCGGGCCGCCCGGGGAAAGAAAGTGGAAGGCATCGGCGTCAGCCTGCCCGGAAGAGTCGGACGGGTCTCCCAACGGCTGGTGTTTGCGCCCAACCTCAAGTGGCCGGAATGCGATATCGCCGGGCCGCTCGCAAAGGCCACCGGGCTCGACGTGGAAATGGCCAATGCCGCTAACGCCTGCGTGCTGGCGGCGGTCTGGTTCGACCACGTCGAGAGCCGCAACCTGGTGGTATTGACCGTGTCGGAAGGCATCGGCGCCGGCGTGCTGGTCAACGGACAACTGGCCCGCGGATCGAGCGGCCTGGCCGGCGAGTTCGGGCATGTTCCGCTCGATCCCAACGGCCCGCTTTGCAGTTGCGGAAGCCGGGGTTGCTGGGAGATGTTCGGCTCCAACCGCGCCGGCCTGCGCTACTATCTGGAATCCACCGCCCAGCAGGAGGGCCTGAGCTTCGAGGAGCTGCAGAGCCTCGCCGAACAGGGCGACGCCCGCGCCCTCCAGGCGCTCGAAACCATGGCCCATTACCTGGGCCGCGGCATGAGAATGATCGTCGCCGGGTTGGATCCGGAACAGATCCTGGTAATCGGCGACCTGACCCGCTCCTGGGATCGCATGGGCCCCATAATTGAGGCCGAGGTGCAAGCGCAGGTGCTACGTGGCGGCGTCGCCCCGCGCCTGGTGCCAGTACACGAAGGCGGCATGGCCCGTCTGCGGGGCGCCATAGCCCTGGTTCTGCAAAAGCACTTCGCGGCCGTGCCCGAACTAACGGCCTGAGCCTCTTCGCGGTGGTCCGCCTACGCTCGCGCAATATCCGTCCGCGCGAAATCTTCGCCGGTGAACAGCAACGGCATGCCGGCCGTCGCCGCGACCGCGTAAGACATCGAGTCCCCGAAGTTCAGCCCCGCGGGATGACGCCCCCGCCCAAACCGCAGGAATGCGGTCACGGCGGCATCCAGATGCTCCTGGTTGAACGCGACCACCTCGGCTTCCACGCGGCGCAAGAAAGCGAAAAGCAGCGGACGGGCATCCCGGCCCAGCCGCGTGCTCAGAACCATCGCGGTTTCGAGCAGGGTTGGGACTCCCACCACCACGATTTCGGCCTTGTCGATGGCTTCAATCAGCCGGTCGTAACCGGGCTCTTTCAAGTGGATGGCGATGATCGCGGAACTATCCAGAACCATGACTCAGTAGCCTTCCGGCCCGTAGCCCAGAATCCGGTCTTCCTCCTCGCGGCTGAGATCCCGGCCGAGGTCGCCGGCCGGAACCAGGGGCCAGACATGCCGCTCCAGGTACGCGCGAAGGCCGCTGCGCGCCCCTGGCTTGCCCGCGCGGGCTTGCAGCCGTGCCCGGCGTTCCAGCAGCGCCCGCCGGATGGCTTCGGTTTTGGTTTCATGAGCCAGGCCGGCCACCTCGCCGGCCAATCGCTCCACATCCACGTTTTTGATATTGAGTCCCATGGTAGAAATCTACCAATATTCTACCACTCAGTCCTGCCCCTATTTCGCCACCAGCCGCACATTCCCCAGCAATCCCGCCGGCAGCGGTTGCAAGTTGGACATGTCCTGATCCTGGAAGCGGTCGCCGTACTTGGCGACTAGGGGCTTGTAATCCGGCAGCGGCTGGTGCGCCAGCGCGTTGATGGCCAGGTTCGCCACCACTATCCGCAGGGTATTGGCGCCGGGGTGGAGCAAGCTTGTGATCTCCAACTGGTAGGGCGGACACCACACCGACCCCGCTCGTTGGCCGTTCACGAAGACCACCGCGGCTTCGCGCAGCGGGCTTTCGAGCATGGCTCTCATGCCCGAGCCGGAGCGGCGTTCCTGGGCGGCCACGGGCGTGCCTTCGCCGAAGTCGAGATAGAGCGGACGTCCAGATTTCAAGCGTGAGTCATCCACTGTTATGGTCTTCTCATAGGTGGCCTGTCCGGAGAAGTAGCGAGTGGCCTCGCTTTCGGTCCAGGAGGCCAGGCGGTCCATGCTCACCGATTGCCCCGAGCCGGCAAACGAGACTTTCCAGCCGCCGGAGAGATCGAGCACAGTGATGTCACGAAGCCGCATGACGTCCCAGAATCCGGGCATCAAAGCAGGTCGCGATTTGCGCCCAGCTTCCAGGGAATGCTCCGGAAAGACCAGCACCCGCGATTCGTACGGGGCCAGTTCCACGTGGACGGGGTTCGGACCCTCCGCCCTGGTGGTGGCGCCGGTGAACGGATTCCACCACGCAGGCTCCCCGCCAGTTACGCGGAACCCGCACCCGCAGGTTACGGCGTGGTTGCTGGTGTTCACCAGGAAGTAAACCTCGGCGTCAGGCAGGGTGCGGTGTACGAAGCCGATCTCGGGCGGTTCGTAGTACAAATCCGGCGAAAGCGCGGCGCGCAGGGCGGCTGCCAGGTTGCCGTTCGCGGCCACCAGTCTCGCGTGGGCTCCGCCTCCGCGCATTGTGCGCGAAAGCTCGCGAATGGCGGCCGTTTCCGCCGCGTCCATCCTCCCCGGCGCCAGCTCGGGCATGCGTCCGACGGCGATCACCAAGCCGCCTTTGCGCGCGTAGTCGTCGATCCTGCGGTATGTCGCCAGAGGGATCCGTTCCACATTGGGCAGCACCAGAATGGGATAGGGGATTCCGACCTGCGCCATGGCGTCATCGTCTATGAAGTCGAGGTTGTAGCCGGCGTCCAGGATGGCCGGAACCAGCTCCGGCGGGAGCACCGTGCGGGCGCCTTCGTTGATCGAAATCCGCCCGGGAGTGAAGCGCGCGTAGATATCGTCGGTGGGCAGGTACACGGCTACGTCGGCCACCGGCTTCCCCTGGCGCAGCAGATAGCTTATCCGTTGCAGGTAGCGTGTGATATCGGGCATCACCAGCCACCAGGGGTTGTGATTGTTGAACACCGCGGCGGCGTAAAAATGCCAGCCCGGCTCGCCGGCCTGGGGCGGCGAATACGGCCAGCCGTGGCCCACAAGCTGGTTGATTCCCTGCAAAAAATGCAGATCGGCTTCGGCCTTCATATCGAGCGGCGTGGCGCGAAACACCGGCGAATGCAGCCAGGTCCACGTTTCCGATGAGGTCACCGGCCGGTTGTACAGATGGCTGGCGGAAGACGCCCAGCGCGTGGAGGAGAGCGTGCGCCACTGCGAGCCCTCGCCCTCCGGCAGATCGACGAAAGCGTAACTCGATATGTTGACCGGCGGAGTGCCGTAGGTCTGGGACCGGAACCGCGTGCCATGCGCCTGCGCCCACTCCCGCACGGGGGTTAGGTAGCGCTCATTGGTGAGCTCGGTGAGCGTCTTGCCCCAGTCGCGGCGGATGGCGGGGCTGTCGGGGGAATCGATGGCCAGAGCGGGTAGTAGCGGCGTCAGGTCATAGCCGCGGCGCTTCTGAAATTCGGCCAGGAAATCGGCGCTCCAATCCGAGCCGGCCACTTCCAGGCTGTCGCTGAATACAGCGTATGGAGGGTTGGCGCCGAAGGCCTGCATGAGGCGGTCGCCGACGGTTTTCAAATGATTGTCGATGGCCGCGCGGCTATAGTGATCGAGCACCAGGCCCTCGGCCCCCACGCCCGCGCGCTTCACCATCATCCGCGTGCGGCTGAGGCTGAAGAACAGCGCCACGCGGGCGGACTGCGACGCGTCGGGCAGGCGCACCGTGGGGCCGTCGATGGCGGTCAACTGGCGAATGCCCTCGGCGGACTCCCGGCGCGGCTCGCCGTTGGCCAGGAACGCGGCGAGGAGTTTTTCGCCGGCTCCGACGTTCGGAACAGTTACCGTGTCCGCGCCCGCCGGCACGGCCACTCGATCCACGCGCAGCCGCGGGGATGCCAGATCGATGGACGTGTGCGGACCGCCGTAGGGCCATCCACTGCCCAGGGTAATATCCACGCGCAGGCCAAGCCCGCGCGCGGTGTTGTTGGCGAAGCGCACGTCGCCGATGAACTCGTCGGAGAGATAGGGGAAATTGCGGAAGCCGCGCGCGGGGTCGTCCAGGACCACCGGGTAGACCGGCTGGATCTCCACGCCTCCGATGCCGCCCTCCTTCATGGCGCGCAGTTCGCGCTCCAACTCCGGTTGGACCACGGATGGGCCGAACCACCACCAGCGCATCATGATGCGGGCGTCGTCGGGCGGATTCTCGAAGCCGCGCATCACTTCCGCGAGGCCGCCCGGCGCGGCCTCCCGCTGCGCCACCAGGCACGCCGCCACCAACAGGAACAGGACCCCGAAAACGGTCACGCTTCTTCGCACACGCATCATGCGCCTATATTAGACGCAGACAATGCGCGCGGCAACCGGGGTGCTTTTTTGACGACCTTTTGACGCAGAGACGCGGAGACGCGGAGAAAATCGAGAATTCCTTCGCGTCTCCGCGTCTCCGCGCCGAAGGGGTTGTCCGCGCGCGCCTCGCGTCTGCCAAAATGGTGGGGTTCCCATGACCGAACGGCTTTACTACACGGATTCCTACCTGCGCGCGTTCACCGCGCGGGTGGTGGACCGGAGCGCCGATGGGCTGACGCTCTATCTGGATCGCACGGCCTTCTATCCGGCCTCCGGCGGGCAGCCGTTCGATACGGGCGCCATCGCCGGGGCTCGCGTGGCGGAGGTGGTGGATGAAGGCGAGCGAATCGCCCATCGCATGGCTGCGGGGGTCGGCTCCGAAACGGTTTCATGCGCGGTGGA
>Ga0187851_10000986_pt1 | contig 28026 bp, 14 predicted proteins | sample June2016WEW_6_10_FD_132997 | JGI IMG/M metagenome (GOLD analysis project Ga0187851, IMG submission 132997) | Peatland microbial communities from SPRUCE experiment site at the Marcell Experimental Forest, Minnesota, USA - June2016WEW_6_10 | ecosystem: Environmental > Terrestrial > Soil >...
ATCGGGATTGCCGACGCACTCGACGTCGCCCACTCCGCAGGCATCATCCATCGCGACATCAAGCCAGCCAACATCTTCGTCACCAAGCGTGGCCACACCAAGATTCTCGACTTCGGCCTGGCGAAGCTTGCTGCGCCGAAACAAAAGACGGGTAGCGGTGACGAGGACACGGTGCTGACGGCTGCCCCGCTCACCCGAGGCCGCGCCGCACTCGGCACCGTGGCCTACATGTCGCCGGAGCAGGCGCGCGCGAAAGAACTCGACCCGCGTACGGATTTGTTTTCGTTTGGAGCCGTCCTGTACGAGATGGCCACAGGCCAGCGTCCGTTTCAGGGAGAAACGGATGCGACTACGTATGACGCGATCCTGAACCGCGACCCGGAGCCAGCATTCCAGTTGAACAAACAAGTCTCGCCCAGGCTGGAAGAGATCATCGGCAAGGCACTCGAGAAAGACCGCGAGCTGCGTTACCAGCACGCATCCGACATGCGCACGGATCTGCAGCGGCTGAAGCGCGATGCAGAGTCGGGCCGCGTGCCAGCCGCTAGTTCCGGGTCAGTCGCAGCGGCTCAGGGAATCCGCACACGCGCGGCGACGAGAAATCTCTGGAAAATCGTCATCTCCGCACTCGCTACGGCAGCGGCACTGCTTGTCGGCGGCCTCTTCTACCGTTCCCATCAAGCCAAGCCGCTGACCGACAAGGACACGATCGTAATTGCCGACTTCACCAACACGACCGGCGACGCGGTCTTCGACGACACGCTAAAGACCGCGCTTACCGTCTCCCTGAACCAATCCCCGTTTCTGAACGTGCTCTCCGAGAGCAAAGTGGCTGCAACGTTGAAGCTGATGACGCGCCCGCCCGACACCAGGCTAACGCCCGATGTTGCCCGCGAGCTTTGCCAGCGGGCAGTCAGCAAGGCTTACATTGCGGGGGAGATTGCCAGTCTGGGGAGCGAATATGTGCTCGGGTTGAAAGCAGTGAATTGCCAGAGCGGAGATAGTCTGGCCCAAGAGCAGGTCACGGCGGCGGCGAAGGAAAAAGCTTTGGACGCGCTGAGCCAGGCAGCATCGAAGCTGCGAAGGGAACTGGGCGAGTCGCTGTCAACGGTGCAGAAGTTTGATGTCCCGCTCGAACAGGCGACCACTTCCTCGCTCGAAGCTCTGCAAGCGTACAGCCTGGGCACAAGGGCTGGTCGTGAGAAAGGCCCTGCCGCGGCCCTGCCTGACCATCAACGCGCCATCCAGCTTGATCCGAACTTCGCCATGGGCTTTCAGGCAGTAGGCAATGACTACTACAGCCTCGGCGAGTTGGGACGAGCCAGCGAGTACCACACGAAGGCATTTGAGCTGCGAGAACATGCCAGCGAGAGGGAAAGACTGGCTATCACCGCCGCCTACTATCAAAACGTTACCGGGGAACGCGAGAAAGCGGAACAAACGTTTCTAAAAGAAGTCGAGAGCTACCCGCGAGAACACAGAGCACATCTCCATCTGGGCGTCGCGTATATCGAACTGGGTCAGTGGGAGAAGGCGGAGGAGGCGTACCGCGAAGATATCCGCCTCGCCCCGGATAATGTCGGCCCATATGGCGGCCTCGCCAGCAGCTTGCTCGCCTTGCAGCGATTCGATCAAGCGCGGGAGGTCCTCCGGCAAGCGCAGGCGCGAAAGCTGGATGATATAGAAGCTCATAATGTCCTCTACGCTCTGGCTTTTCTCGGATCGGACCCGGCCGCGATGGCGCAACAGCAACAGTGGTTTTCGGATCAGCCTGGCCTTGAGCACGCTGCGCTTTCGTTCGCATCGGACAGCGAAGCTTACAAGGGTCATCTGGGCAAGGCGCGAGAACTCACCAAGCAGTCCACAAACTCCGCCATCCGTACGGATAGCAAGGAAAACGGCGCGGTACGGCTGGAGAATGCAGCTTTGCGCGAAGCCGCTTTCGGCAACGCCGCGGAAGCGAAACGGGCAGCGGCGCAGGGCCTGAAACTTTATCCCGAGAGTCCGGGAGTGGACGTGGAAGCCGCGCTTGCCTACGCCATGGCGGGCGAAATGGCACGTGCCGAATCGCTGAGGCAAGATTTAAGCCTGCGTTATCCGCTGGACACCCAAATGCAGTCGCTTTGGCTGCCAGCGATTCGAGCGAAGTTGGCGCTGAATCGCAAGAACCCCGCTGATGCCCTCAACGCTCTGCGACCTGCTGCTCCACCCATCGAGTTGGGGAATATCCAATTTCTCGCCAATCTGTCTTGCCTCTATCCAACCTACATTCGCGGCGAGGCCTATCTGGCCGCCGGGCGGGGCAAAGAAGCTGCCGCCGAGTTCCAAAAGATCCTCGACCACAACGGCATTGTCTGGAACTGCTGGACGGGCGCGCTGGCGCATCTGGGTGTGGCGCGTGCGAATGCGCTCGAAGCTGGCGTCGGCCATGTGGGAACGGCCGGCATCGGCACTGCGCATGTAGGGACAGGCAATGCTCCTGTGGGTCCGGGCGCCTCGCCTGGACGGGCAGAGCAGAGCTCCGCAGCGGACCGCGACGCCGCCCGCGTCCGCGCCCTCGCCGCCTACAAAGACTTCCTCACACTCTGGAATGACGCCGACCCCGATATCCCTATTCTGAGACAAGCCAAAGCCGAGTATGCAAGACTGCAATAGTGCCGTAGCCCCGAAGCAAATTGCATTAGCCTAGCGCATGAGAAATTTCGGATGATGTAGCGGCAGTGGAATGGCACACGACGCAAAACAATCGGTTTTCGAGAATGCGAGCGGCCGCATCACAAACATCATGCGGCTGGGACAATCGCCTGAAGCCTGCAGCGTAGCGATCGCGCGCGCGCGACCCGTATGTAGGAACAGTCTTTGCAAGGTTTCCCCGATGGCGGCGACCAGCGCGGCGAGAGCGACACGCTTAATAAATTGGGGAATGTTCCGGTGGAGGGAGGCTTCTTTTCTCGATAAAAGAATCAGCATACCTCTATTGTCATCTTTGTGATCTATGCCCCAATGATTACAGATCAAGCGAGCGTAGTCGCCAACCGGAGTGGCTCCCCTAGGATCGATGGTGACCAACAGCAAGGTTCGGGAGTTGGAGCAGATCGTGGGAACGGGCCTTGCTAGAGCAGGGGCCGAGCAATATTGGCAGTGCACCCGCAGTTCGGGCAGCCGTAAAACCCTGGTTATAGCCACTTTATCGAGTTCTGTCGAAACTGCCTGTTCACGACTCGATTGCGGAGTGAGAGAAGTTTCGGACCCTGTACGAAAGTCAAGAACCGGAAGACGGGCCATTCGACTTTTTCGGCGCCGCGGAACACACTGTCGTGTTTCCATATCAAGCATTCGATCGTGCCTTCGGGACGATCAGGAGCGCAGGCAAAGTTGTGGGGTGGGTAAGTTAGCGGGATGAAACGGGCAGCGAGGCACTGTCGAGCTGTACTTAATGCGGGAATGGACTTGGCCTGCTCAAGGCCCCGTACCGAGATGAGCGCGAAGCATCAGGGCCGTACGACGAGACGGCAAGGTGCGGCCGGTGGCGAGGTGGCGCGGTGGCGCGGTTTTCTCGTTGCCTCTTTTTCTAATTTTAGTGTAAATTCAAACAACGCATTCCTGCGTAGCTTTTTATGGGGTCGTTCTCGAAGCGACTGGCGTTTCTGTGCATCGTTCTGACCTTTTGGTCGGCGCTGGCATTCGCTGCCCATCATCATTCGAGCGCGACCGAGGGGGCAACCTGCAGGGTCTGTGTCGCTGCCCACTCAACGTCTCCCAAAGCCTCGTCCGCACTAACCCGCACCGCATTCGTTGTCGTATCAATCTTTCGACCGCAAACGGTTTCTGCCAAGCAATGCCTGATAGCCTTCGCCCTGTGTGTTCGCCCGCCTCCTGGCGTCTAAAGATCAAACTTTCAGATGTGAAGCGGCCCGGTTCTTGTCCCGTGAACCGCGTCTTTGATTGATCTTTATACGGACCAATTTCTTCTGGAGGAATTCATGTTGACTTCTTACAAGAAGTCGCTTCATGCGACTTTTCTGGTCGTTGTCTGTTTCGCACTGGGCCTTTCCGCTTACGCGCAGTCGGGAGGGAGTTCAGGATCGATTAACGGTACGGTTCTGGACCCTTCAGGCGCTGTAGTTGCAAACGCGAACGTTGAGATTCACAACGTAGTCAGCGGCTATGACCGAACGACCATCACCGACAGTAACGGGAAGTTCAGTTTTTCGAACGTGCCATTTAATCCGTACCACATGTCAGTGAAGGCCAAGGGCTTCGCTCAGTTCGCACAGGACGTGGATGTCCGGTCGGTGGTGCCGGTGAATCTGAGTGTTGGTTTGGCAGTGGCCACAAGTACCGACACGGTAACCGTCGAGTCTGCGGGCGACTTGGTGGAAAACGATCCCACCTTCCATTCCGACATCGACAAGGAGTTGTTCGACAAGCTTCCCTTGGAAAGCGCGTCGTCGTCTTTGAGTTCGCTCGTCACACTCTCGACGCCGGGAATCGCCGCTGATTCGAATGGCCTTTTCCACGGGATCGGCGATCATGCGGAGAATTCGTTCTCCATCGACGGCCAGCCCATCACCGACCAGCAAAGCAAAGTCTTCTCCAACCAGCTTCCCGTCGATTCCATCCAGTCGATGGAAGTCATATCGGGCGCGCCACCTGCGGAATACGGAGGCAAGACGAGCGTGGTGATTGTCGCAACTACGCGCTCGGGCCAGGGCGTAACCACACCGCATGGCAGCGTGAACGCTTCCTACGGGGCATTTGGATCCTCCGATGTGGCCGGCGAACTGGCTTACGGCGGAAAGAACTGGGGAAACTTCATCTCCTTGGGCGGTTTGAACAGCGGCCGATTCCTGGATCCGCCGGAATTCATGGTATCGCACGACAAGGGTAACGAGGAGAACTTGTTCGACCGCGTTGACTACCAACTCTCCTCTGCCGACTCGATCCACTTCAATTTCGGCTATAGCCGGAGCTGGTTCCAGACGCCAAATTCGCTCGATGCCCAAAATGCGACGCCCTGGATTGGACTCTTCGGGATCGAGCCGCAGATGGCAGTTTACGACGGCATAGCTCCCAACGGCGACTCCGTTGGAGCAACAGACCAACGCTCGAAGATTGGGACCTTCAACATTGCTCCTTCATGGACGCGAGTGCTGAATACGAACACCGTATTTACCTTGGGCGGCTTCGTGCGCCGCGACGATTACAACTACTACCCCAGCAGCGATCCTTTCGCGGACCTCGGGCCGCCGAGTCTGCAGAGACAGTCGGTGGGGCAGAACCGCACGCTCACCAACATGGGAGTTCGATCCGATGTCTCCTACGTCAAAGGGGTGAATAATATAAAAGCTGGCGCGACCTACGAGCAAACACTTCTCCGAGAGAATGACACTCTCGGCATCGTCGATCCGACCTTTAACGCGCCCTGCGTAACTGCGGCGCCAGTGACGGCACAGAACCCATACCCGTACGTTGCAGCCCCAGGTTTCACCGACCCTTCACAATGCACCGGCGCCAACCAGCCAAACACTGGTAGCAACACGGACCCTCCTTTCGCGGCCAACCCGAACGCACCTGGCAACGCTCTTTATCCCTATTTCAATCCCCTCCTGCTTCCCTACGACTTGACCCGCGGCGGGGGCCTGTATACCTTCAACGGCCGCACAGACGTGAAGGAACTCGCTCTCTATGTTCGGGACGCGATTACGGTTGGAAACTGGTCTCTGAACCTCGGCATACGCGGCGATCTCTACAACGGGATTACCATCGCGCGCCAGGCCGAACCTCGTGTCGGGATCGCTTACAATTTCAAGAAAACCAACACGATCCTCCGCGTTTCCTACGCTCGTACCCTGGAATCTCCCTTTAATGAAAATCTGGTACTGTCGAGCATCGGATGCGCGAATGCTGTTCTGAACCCCCTCCTTCTCTGTTCCTCGCTGTCCACGAATCCATTGAGTCCGGGATTTCGCAATGAATTCCACGCTGGCCTGGAACAGGCATTCGGGCGCTATCTGGTCTTTTCCGGCGAGTACATCACCAAGTACACCCATAACGGCTACGATTTCAGCGTGCTCGGCAACACGCCGATCACGTTCCCCATTGAGTGGCACAACTCGAAGATTCCAGGATATGCCGGCCGCGTGAGCGTGCCGAACTTCCATGGCTTTTCGGCGCTGATGGTCTTCTCCAGCGTTTCGGCGCGGTTCTTCACTCCCCAGATCGGCGGAGCCGGCGCGACTCCTGTCGCCGTAGGGCCATTCCGTATCGACCACGACGAGCATTTTAATCAAACAACCCACTTCCAATACCAGCCTTGGAAACTTGGTCCATGGTTTGGCTTCAACTGGCGGTATGACAGCGGCCTCGTGGCCGGCGCAACGCCTTGCTACGGGGTTAATGCTGGCAACGATTGCCCGCAATCAGTCCTCATCAACAACGTGCCGAACGTGAGCCTGATGGCAGCCAACGTGGGCCAAGTACCACTTTCTGGCGATCAAGAGTCAGAGGCCGGGTTCTTCTGCGGATCTCAGCACGCAACTCCGACCGCGCCCCTGCCTTACAATTGCCCTGCCTCGCAGTTCGGCTCCAATCTCATACAGGTACCAGCTCCGAATGCCGAGAATGACGACCTCCACCCGCCGCGTATTGCGTCGCGCAACCTGTTCGATGTTTCAGTGGGCGACGACAACCTGCTCAAAGGCGACCATTACAAATGGAGTCTCACGCTTACTGCCATCAACGTAACCAACAGGTTTGCGCTGTACAACTTCCTGTCAACCTTCAGCGGGACGCACTATGTGACGCCACGTGCGCTGACGGCTCAGCTCGGGTTCCACTTTTAGCCCGCCGTGCGAAAGGGCTCTGGTTAATTTGAGACCAGGGCTCGCACTCGCCTTTAACGCATGCTTGATCTTCCCTGTGGTTGCGGATGTGATCGCACTAAGGTCAAAGACTTGGAGCCAAACACCAAAGGCGTGGAAGCGTAGTGGTCGCCTTCATAGCCCTGCTTTTCGGGGCTCAGAGGTCCTATGGGCAAATATTCTTACGGTAAGGGCAGGAGAAAAGTCATAGAAGAATTTACCTACTGGCAGGGCCTTTGGATACTCGCAGTACTCAGTGCGTTAGCGATGGGAACCCTACTCCTATATGTGCTCGGTTACTTGCATCTCGACGGCGACTGATCGGATGAAGTCATGTCAGGCGTCACTTGACAATGCTCGGAACTCCAGCCCGGCGTGAAAGGCAACCATGACGGAGAGCCGCAAAAGAAAGCAAATGGCCTTCAAGTTATAGATTGTAAGCGGGTTGCTAGGAGCGACCAGGCTTCGGGAGGCCCACCTGCGGGCCTTCGCATGGAAACACTAAATCTCGCTGCGGTTAAATTACTTGCAGGCATTCGGAGGTGGCGAGGCCTATTGCTCCGCAAACTCCAGCAGAATCGATGCCTTTGTTTCCTTTTCCCTCGCTTCAAATCTCCACGGCTTCACCGTCTCCAAGGCGCTCTGCTCAAACACCGGGTTGCCTCCTACCAGGCTTGCTGATTTGACCGATCCTGCCGGAGTAATTACCAGTTCCAATTTCACTCTGCCAGTCAGGTGCATACGCTTGGCTAACTCCGGGAAGCCCGGAGCCGCGCGCGCAATCACTTTTCGGTTGAGTTCCTGCCCCAAACTGGGTCCGCTAAGAACCAGGATCAACAGGAGAGCGCCAAAGGCCGCGCCAGACCGGAATCGCAGATCCCCTCGCGCTTGACTGTATTTTTCGCTGGCCGACATGACGACTCTCCCCGCCGCCTAGAATCCGTAGCGCAGCGAGAACTGCACCAGCCTGGGTGTTCCAACGGTATTGGTAATCTGCCCGAACGACGGACTTTCGATATCCGTGATCGACGGTTTATCGAAGACCGGATGGTTCCATACGTTGAACATATCCGCGGAGAACTTGACGCTCTGTCCCTCCCTCACTGTCCAGCTCTTCGCTAGCGACAAGTCCCAGTTCTGCTGGAACGGCCCGCGGAATACGTTGCGCCCGAGCGTGCCGAAGCCCGTTGAACCGTCGACGCCGACGATGGGCGCTGGAACGAAAGCCGCCGGATTCAAATATTCGTTCAGCCGTTGTTCGATGCTTCCCGAGGTCCGCGCGCTGGCGATCGTGTAACCCGGCGCGAGGCTGGGAGTCGCAGTGTCCGGGATGGTCGTGCCATAAGCCGAGGCGCCCGCCGAGTCGGTGACGTGGATCGGCAACCCGGATTGAAATACGGTGATGCCACTCAGCGACCAGTGCGACAATACGGCGCGTTGCAATGGACGGGCATGTGAGAAAAATGGCGCGTCGTATCGATAGCTGAGCACCAGACGGTGACTACGGTCGAAATCCGACAGTCCCTGCGTGAGCTGGGTCTGATCATTCAGCGGATATTGGTAAAGGCCTGCGCCGGAAGTCACCACCGGATCGATTGACTTCGAAAATGTGTACGCCCCCTGGAAATGAAACCCCTTGGCAAACTGGTGCACCAGCGTTGCCTGCAGGGAATTGTAGTTCGACGTCGCCGCATTGTTGAACAGGAAATATCCGCGCGGATTCAGGCCGAGTACCGGGGAGCGGGCGCCGACGTTGAGTTCCGTATTCTGCGTGATGGTGTACCTGTTGCCGTAAACGTCTTGTACGGTAATTGGGTTTTGAATGCTCGCCAGCCGAGCTTGCATGGGATCGAGCATCGCCGACAGGTGGGTGCCCTCGGCGCCAACATAACCGAGATCCATGACCCATGTGCCAGGCAGGCTTCTCTGAATGCTCAGATTCCACTGCTGGGTGTTCGGAGAAACATAATGCTGGGGTGCCGACATGGCGGTTTCGTAATAGGTGCTCCCGGTGAAGACGGGATACATGTCGGGATCCGAGGTCGGCTGTCCGTTGGCCGGATTGATGAATCCGAGCAAGTGCGACGGCTGCGGCACGAAGTTCGGATCGACTACGCCGCCTTGGGGCAACAGGCCATTAAACAAAGTTCCCAATTGGCCGGGTGCACCGAATGCCTCAACGTTGGGCGTGAAGGGCGCCTGACTGCCCAGTTGCTCGGCTAGTGCCAGACTGTCCCGCTCATAGTAGAGTCCGTAACCCGCACGCAACGAAGTCGTGTGCCTCCCTAGAAAATCGTAAGCAATTCCGATTCGCGGCCCCCAATTCGACGCGTAGCTGTTGGCACGGCCGGTTTCGCTGGTAGTTCCGACCAGCCCGGGAATGTCGAAGGCACTCACCGATTTTGGATACACAAACGGATTATCACCTTGTGCCATCAAGCCGGGAATCACATTGGCCATATGGTGCAGAGCATCCTGGGGAGCGCTCATTAAGTCCCACCGCAGTCCCAGATTTAAAGTCAGGTTTCGCGACACTTTATAGTCATCCTGAAAATAGCTCGCGTAGTCGTTCAGCAGGAACTGGTGATTCGACACGCCGCTGGCATCGAACGAATACGACGGTACGCCCAAGAGAAACGTCTGTAAACTTGTGAAATACAGCAACCCGTTGAAATCCTGCGGGAAGTCCCGGTTCATTCTGGTGTGGGTATACAGGCCTCCGAAGCGCAGGAAGTGCTTGCCCAGCGAATAGCTAACCGTATCCTCCCAAGTGTAGTTGTGCTGCGCCTGGCTCATGTTCGCGCTGTCATTTGGACCAATTCCCAAGCCCAACACGTCGAAGCGGTAAATCTCGTTGGTCACATTATTGCTCGGCCGCACGATGCCCAACTGGCTGGCCGTTACCGGGTCCTGATCCGCCGTCTGACTATGGAGATCCAGAAATCCGAAGCGCAATTCATTGACCACCCGCGGTCCAAATACATGGGTCTCGGTCGCGCTGAGGAAGCGGTTGCTCACTGGCAAGTCTACTGGGAAACTCAGGTCTCCGTAGGTCAGCGACTCTCCCGGGGTACTGGGCACGTCGCCGGCGCCAAATGGAAGATACGAAGTAAAGTTGGAGAAGAAGAAACGGGCTGCGATTTTGTTTTTTCCGTCCTGAAACTGACGATCGTAGCTTGCCGTCGTTTGGTCATCGTTAAACCGGCCCGGTTGGCTAAGATTGAACACCGCTCCCGCGTTTGGATTGGAGGGATCTGACGGGGCCAGGGACGGAATCAACCAACCTCCGCCGCCTCCGCCAAACTGGTTGCTCTTGACGTTGAGTAGAGCCAGTACCACCGGATCAATTGCAGCGGTCGTATTTCCGAACGCTGCCATCGAAAGCGAAGTCTCCGAGCGATCGTTGGGCAGGACCGGAATCACGGTGCTGATGATCGCCCCGGGAGAAAGTCCGCTCACCTGCCGCGTTCCCTGATAATTGAGGAACAGGAACCCGCCCAAGGCCTCACGCCCGAGTGGTCCACCCAGACTCGCCCCGAAGAGGTTCTGCCGCACCACCGGCCGCGGCTGGCCTTCTCGATTCTGGAAAAATTCATTGGCGTTGAGAACATCGTTGCGGAAGAACTCGAACGCTGATCCGTGCCAGTTCGAAGTTCCACTCTTAAGAACCGCGTCGATGTTGCCTCCGCCATTGCGCCCCTGAGTCGCGTCATACAAGCTGGTTTGAACCTTGAACTCCTGCACCGCGTCGGGACTCGGCAACGGAGTATTGAACAACTCGGAATTTCTTATATCGGTTACGCTGATTCCGTCCAGCAAGTAGTTGTTGTTGTCCTCCCGCTGCCCGTTCACGTTGATGCCTACATCACCACGTCCCAGTTCCGAGGAGGCGTTCAGGCCCGAGAGCGCGCCCGCGGAAAGACTCAGCAACTGATGGAAATTCTGTGTCGCGAGTGGCAAGCTCCGGATCAGATTGGGCTCAACGGTCCGCCCCGTGGCCGGACTGCTCGTTTCTACCGCGATTACGGGCGGAGCGGTCACCACGATCACTGTTTCCATTTGCTGTGCGGTTGCCGCCGACTCGCTGGGAGCCGCACTCTCAGCGTTATTCAAACAAGGATTGAGCCGGGTTGTCTCCGTCAGACGTACCGAGACGTTGTCGTACTTGCTGGTCGAGAAACCGGTTGCTGAAACCACGACATCATAAACATCCACAGGCAGTGACGCCACGGTGAAATTCCCGCTCCCATCCGCGAATACGGTGCGCAACGCGGTCAGACCCCCTGCCGTCCAGATCTCTACTTGTGCGTGAGTAATGGGCGCGCCCTTTGTGTCAAGTACTGCGCCGGCGATTGCGCCGGTCGAACCGCTTTGTCCGAAGGCCAAGAAGCAAAGCACAAACAGACTTATAGGAACCAAGACGAGAGAAACAATTCTGCGGCTCACAAATATCCCTTCTGTTTGAGTTATCTCTGTCTTCATCTTCGCGTCGGCGAAGAAAACTCTCCGCGCTGGAGCCCGTGTCGCACAACGCCAAGAAAGGCAAAGATTGTCGACCCTTAGCACGATTTCTTGGTCTAAAAGCGCCTGAGACGGCTCGTCAGGGTGAGTTCTCGCGGTTACGCTGCTGGTGGGCCATCTACAGTCTGATCGGCTCGGCGAAACTCAACGACCTCGGTCCCGAAGCCTATCTGCGATAGGTTCTGACCCGCATCGCTGATCGCCCCATCAACCGCATCAACGAACCTCTTTCTTGGAGTATCCAATCCACACCCGCTGCAGTGCTGCAGTGTCCACTTACCCCATTCGTCGCACTTAGCAAGACGGTTCACTTCGGATGCTTACGAGGTTCCGCGTGCACGCTGACGGCCAAAGCTTTTGCGAAAGATTCTCAGAGAACGTTAATATTGGAATACGCCACCGATTCGGAGTGCTACACAAATTCGTCCGACGTCACTCAAGGCGAAAACCGCGCGCGATATTCGGGTTGACGAGTCCCGCAGCGTTGCCCTCCAAGGTAGGGCAGCGTATTGCTTCAACGAACGTGATCTGAACGATTACCAAGGTGCAGGATGGATAGCTTGTGGCCATCGTCTTGCTTTGATCATTCCCGCTAGGCCAACCACGGAGCGCGGCGCTACTCTTCGGCCTATTCTCCCACCGAACATCGGATGTGGACGGCCGCAATTCGGATGATGATCTTTCGTAATCCAGCTCGGAGCGCAACCCTTCAACGGATGGCTCGGTCTTGCCGATGGACTAAGCGCGGACGCATCGATGCGCCTGCGTCAGTTGGCCAGAACTCTCGCAGTGAGTCGACCGCCGAACTAGAGATCTTTCTCCATGCTGTCGTCGAAGGCCTTTGTGGATTCTATGCAGCGGGGAATGTGATTCTCGGCAATGATGCCGGTATGAAAATATCCCACTATCGGACCGAGAGCATAATCGGCGATGGTCTAAAGGAATCGCGGCATCACGGCGTGCCGGATGAAGCGAGGTTCCCACCGCAAGAGTGTGCGATTCGCACCGTAATGAAGGTCCGTGAGGCCATTCGTATCGTGAGTGAACGGACTCGTGCAACGACAGGACTTGTTCCCAAGCGGAATACTTGTCCCCTCGGCTGCAGCGGCCGTTGAGCAACCGAAATGGCCAGAATCAATGACATCATCGATCCACTGCAGGCGCAAGAGGGACTCTTCCCCAAGGAGGAAAGGTTTCGCAGAATCCTGGCGAGCGTTCCGGATGTGGCTTGGACTTCGGACCGGCAAGGCCGGATGATCTACATTAGTCCGAAGGTGGAGGCTCTATTCGGATACACACAACAAGAATTCTGTGGCGACGGCGCCGAGTCCTGGTTGAACCGCATTCACGCCGAGGATGTTGGACGCGTGAAGCAGGCCTTTGAAGCTCTGTTTGAGGCGCAGAACGCCTTTGACCAGGAATTTCGCATCCGCAGAAAGGATGAGTCTTGGATCTGGGTCCACGATCGTGCGACGGGAATCCACGAAGAAAACGGGGCTCTCTGTACCGATGGAATTCTGAGCGATATAACACGCCGTAAGCAGGTAGAAGCTGAACTCCAATCCAAGACCGTATTTCTGGAAGCGCAAGCGAACTCAACCATCGACGGTGTGCAAGTGGTGGACGAACACGGCCAACGGATTATGCAAAATCGCAGGTTGGTCGAGTTGTTGAGAATTCCTTCCGAAATCTTGGCCGACAAGAACAATCCACCTCTGCTCTATCATGTTGCCGCACTCGTTAAGGATCCTCAGTCCTTCTTGGACAGGACCAATCACCTCTATCGTCATCCCCACCAGACCAGCCACGACGAACTCGAGTTCAAGGACGGAACGATTCTGGACCGGCATTCCTCTCCCGTCGTCGACCAGAACGGCGTCTACTACGGGCGAGTCTGGACTTTCCGTGACATCACCGAGCGAAGGCGGAATGAGGGCATCCTTCGGCAGTTGTCACTGGCGGTCGAGCAGAGTCCGGTTGCGGTGGTTATCACCGATCCGCAAGGTAACATCAGCTATGTCAATCGAAGATTCACCGAGTGCACCGGTTATGGGCCGGAAGAGGTCGTGGGAAAGAACCCGCGCATTCTGAAATCCGGGCGTAACTCGCCAGATCTGTACCAGAACCTGTGGTCCACCATCACGCAAGGGCACGAGTGGCGCGGCGAGTTTTGTAACAAAAAGAAAAATGGCGACATTTATTGGGAAGCGGTAACGGTTACCCCGATTACCAATGCAAAAGGCACAATCACCTCCTTTCTCGCCGTGATGGGAGACATCACCGAGCGCAGGCAGGCGGAAGAAGCGCTGAAAGCTTCCGAGAAACGCTATCGCCTCCTGTTTGAGCGCAACTTGGCCGGGGTTTTTCGCACCACGTTGGACGGGCGCATTCTGGACTGCAATCCAGCCGCGGCTCACATGTTTGGCTATGACTCCCCCGAGGAAGTCCTGATCCTGGCGGTGGCAGACTTGTACCACAACTCTCCTGATCGAAAAGCGTTGCTGGACAGGCTCAAGGCCACGAAAAATCTTACCAACCAGGAGATGAGGCTTCGGCGCAAGGACGGTGACTCCGTCTGGGTGAGCGCGAATCTTAGTCTCGTCGACGATGACGGAGCGGATAGCGGGATTGTTGAAAGCACCTTGGTCGACGTCACTGAGCGCAAGCGGGCGGAAAAGCAACTGCGGCTGATGCAATTTTCACTGGAGCACGCGTCTGACGACGTACATTGGCTGAATTCAGAAGGCCATATCGTCTATGCCAATGAAGCGGCCTGCCGCTCTTTAGAGCGATCCCGCGAAGAGCTTCTTTCCTTGTCAATTCCGGACATCGATCCGCTGACCACGAAAGAGGCCTGGTCTGCGGTATGGGAGGAGCTCAGAAAGCGCGGCTCCATGACCTTTGAAGCCCAGCACAAGGCCAAACAGGGACGACTCTTCCCGGTGGAAGTGACTGCGAACTATCTGGACTTCGATGGGCAGGAATACGACTTCGCCTTCGTGCGCGACATTACGGAACGTAAGCAGGCGGAGGAAGCGCTGAAAGCCTCGGAGAAGCGCTATCGCCTCCTGTTTGAGCGCAATTTGGCTGGCGTCTTCCGCACAACTTTGGACGGGCGGGTTCTCGACTGCAATCCGGCCGCGGCTCGCATGTTTGGCTATGACTCTCCCGAGGAAGTCCTAGTAATCCCAATTACGGATGTCTATCAGACGGCTTCCCATCGCGAAGTATTCCTTACAAAACTAAAATCCGAGAAAAGCCTTACCAACCAGGAGGTCAGGTTTCGGCGCAAGGACGGTAGCTCGGGCTGGGCGATGTTAAATGTAAGTCTCGTCGATGACGATCCCGTCGAAAACCTCTCGACCATTGAGGGAACACTCGTCAACATCACGGAACGCAAGGTCGCCGAGGAGCAGGTTCAATCCCTGGCCTACTATGATGCGCTAACAGGTTTACCCAATCGAACTCTTCTGCAGGATCGGTTGTCGAAGGCCCTGGCCATGGCTCGTCGTCAGAAGCACAAAGTTGCACTTCTGTTCCTCGATCTCGACCGTTTCAAAATCATCAATGACTCGCTCGGGCATTCGGTCGGGGATATGCTACTACAGGCGGTTGCAGAAAGGCTGACGAGGTGTGCGCGAGAGCAGGACACCGTCGCCCGACTAGGCGGTGACGAATTCCTCATTGTGCTCACCAACGTAAAGGACATCCCCGACGCGGCCGTGGCCGCTGAGCGGTTTATGGATACGATGACCGCGGGATTCGCCATTCTAGGTCACTCCCTCGCTATTAGTTGTAGCCTCGGTGTCAGCATTTTCCCCGAACACGGCGCGGACAGCGAAACCCTGATCAAGAATGCCGATGCTGCCATGTACAGCGCCAAGGACGGCGGACGGAACAACTTTCAGTTCTTTACAGCCGACATGAATGCTCAGGCGGTAGAGCTATTGACCGTGGAGAACAGCCTGCGACTAGCGCTCGAGAGGAGAGAGCTCTTTCTCGCGTACCAACCGCAGATGGACATTGCCACGGGAAAGATCACCGGAGTGGAAGCACTTCTTCGCTGGCAACATCCGGAATTGGGACTTGTGCCACCCGATAAGTTCATACCCATTACCGAGAATAGCGGCCTGATTATCCCTATTGGTGAATGGGTGCTCAGAACCGCCTGCTCTCAGGCACGGAAGTGGCAAGATGAAGGCCTCACCGCGGTGTCGGTAGCAGTGAATGTGTCGGCCGCCCAATTTCGCCAAGAGGGCTTCTCCGAAACCGTCTGCCGCGTACTTCGTGAGACCGGCATCCCCCCGCAATATCTCGAGCTGGAACTCACAGAAAGCCTTTTGCTATCGAATGCAGACGTAATGTTCTCGGTTCTTCAACAACTAACGGCTATGGGCCTTAGGCTGACAATTGACGATTTCGGCACGGGCTACTCCAGTCTCAGCTATTTAAAGCGGTTTCCGGTTGGCAAACTGAAGATCGATCGATCGTTTGTTCAAGATGTCGCCGCGGATGCTGACGACGCGGCGATCACGACCGCAATCATCAGCATGGCCAAAAGCCTTAATCTCAAAGTGATTGCCGAAGGCGTCGAAAACGAAGCACAGATGTCATTCCTGCGGGAACATCAATGTGACGAAATTCAAGGCTACTACTTCAGCAAACCCGTCGCAGCCGAGGAAGTTGCTGACAAACTCCGAGCCAACTATTCCAAAGCACACGTCAGGGCTCAAGCAAGCGGGAAACAATCGTGACAGAGGAGCTTGTGAATGTTCCACGGAAAGCGAGTTCTCTCCATAAGGTTGTGCCATCGGGAGTCTAGCCGCCGCGAGGCTCCCGATGTTCGAGCGCGGCAGAACGACTCGTTGTCGCATCCGTGTGCATTTTCCACGGCAACAGCCGTCGCTCGGGAAAAATCGGTGCGCGAAGCGATCGCACAGGTCATCACAAGTGGATTACAGTCCTGCGGCACCTCCCGCCTTGCAAGCCAGCACAGGGATGGGGAACTGCGCCCCCGAGTTCACGCCTTCGCTAACGATGGGAGTCCTCGCACTTCCTTCGCCAAACGGATTGCCCTTAACATGTCGGCACTCGAAAAAGACTTGAACAAGTCCAGGCCTATGATTGCCTCACAAATAGGAGCCTCTGTTGGCAATTGAGGTCAGTTTCGAGAGACCATCAGGCCGGTCGCGCTGGACCTGGATCGCGAAGATAGCACAGGTTGATTCGGCTACCCGTTTGTCGTCGCTGTTCCTGCTGTATGCAGCTTCAGCATGGGCCGCATTGGAATTGGGGAGGACTCCGGCCGGTGCAGACGTGTTCTGGCCGGCAAATGGGATTCTGCTCGCATTTCTACTGCGCACGCCACGTCGATTCTGGACGAGTTACCTGGTGACCAGCGTGCTGGCCAGCACGCTGGCTCATCTGCTGATACCGTATCCGATCATTCCCACGATGCTTTTCGCCTGCGCCAACACTGTCGAGACTCTGCTTGCGGCGCATCTTCTTGTAGATGATGATGGCCGGGAGCCGGACTTGGAACGGCTGCGCTATGCAGTGCGCTTCGTGGTGCTTGGCGTGTTGCTGGGCCCGATGGTCTCCTGGGTCGTTCTGGAGTTGGCGTTTCATCTCTTTCGGCAGCCTTTGGATCCTCTGCTCTCGGTAATGTTTCTGACTGGCGATATGTTGGGCCTCGCCATCATGACACCCTTGACACTGGCCATCAGCGGGAAGAGACTGCAGGCAATCCTCGCACCGAACAAACGGTACGAAACCGCAGCGATCCTAGCCGCCATATCGGCGATCTCGGTGTCTGTTTTTTCGCAGAATGGCCTTCCAATCGGATTTCTGCTCATACCTGTCCTGTTGCTTGCGATCTTCCGGCTGGGCGTCTCAGGCGGCGCCATTGGGGTTTTCCTCATCGCTGCTCCCGGCGCCTATTTCACAGCGCATGAAAATGGACCTTTCGCGCTGATGCGTTCGAGATTGCCGATACACCAGGTCTTTCTGCTGCAGTTGTTCTTATTCGTGGCAGTCATCTTGCTCTACTCGATTTCTTCGGTGCTCACTGAGCGGGAGCGGCTGCAAGAAGAACTCGCCACACTGCTGCGGGTAGCAGAAATCAGAGCCGGACAAGATCACTTAACCGGGTTGGCGAACCGCAGAAGTTTTGACGCGCTGCTCGAAAAGGAGTGGCATCGAGCGATTCGTGAAGAAGGCAGTCTCTCGCTCTTGATGATCGATGTTGACCATTTTAAGGCGCTCAACGATGCTTATGGGCACCTTGTCGGAGACGAGTGCCTTGAGCGGGTTGGGAAGATTCTCGCTCGTGTGCCGTTGCGCGGGATGGATCTAGCTGCGCGCTTCGGAGGCGACGAATTCGCAATTGTGCTGCTCCGATCAAGCGCACAAGGGGCCGAGGCGCTGGGGCAGCATCTTCGCGATTTGATCGAACGAGCCGCCATCCCCCATCCGACGAGTCCCAACCGTATGGTGACCGTTACGATCGGCGTCTCGACGCTGATACCCAGTCGTGAGATGACGGTGAAGACTCTCTTGCAGCAAGCAGATCTGGTACTCTACGAAGCCAAACAAGCGGGGCGAAACCGGGTGCTGGCCAGTGCAAACAGGTTGCCTGGAGTCAATGCTCGGATGTAGAAGCTAAGCGCGGGGTGCACTTTCCATGGAGAGAGCAGACGTGGAATCGCTGGGAACAGCAGCAGCAATGACAACCGAACCAGAGTTCAGACTACTGGTCGACACGGCCAATGTCGCCATTCTGTCCATCGATGAGGCGGAGCGCATCGTGTACTGCAATTTTGCAGCGGGGGAACTTTTCGGTTATGAGAACGGCGAGCTTCGTGGGCAATCGTTTCATACCTTGCTTGCGGAGCGGGTACAGGAGGTCAGCACTCGGGGAATCGCCGCCATCCGGCAAAGCGGCACGGCAAGATCGAAGCACGACATGGTGCTGGTGGGCATCAAGCGCGACGGGAGCGAATTCACCGCAGAGTCGAGCGTAAACCCCTGGTCGCGGGGTCACGCGCAGGGCGTACACGTTATTTTACGGGACGTTACGCAATTGCTCGAGACCGAGCAAACCATGAGGGAGCTGTTGACGGAAAAAGATGCGGCGCACGAGGAGTCCGAGACCCTGCGCGCCGCGTCCGTCCTGCTCAGCCAAAATCTGAAATTCAAAGCCGTGCTCGATGCCATTCTCGATTGCTTGCAGCGACTGGTGCCTTACGATTGCGCCAGCATCATGACCATCGACGACGACACGCGCCTCATCGTGCAGTCGCAAAACATGGCCGCCGGTGAGGTGCCGGCACGTTCACGCCAGGAAAAGGAGACGTTTCTTGAAATTCGCAGCTATCCGCTCTTGCAACAAGTGGTCCGCGAGCGCGAGAGCCTGGTGGTGGCAGACACCGACAAACATCCCTCTTCCTCCGCCCTCTGCGGGCTACAGAACACCAGAAGCTGGGTGGGCATTCCTTTAATCGCCACCGACCGCGTCATCGGCATCTGCAGCATGGAAAAGGAAACGTCCGACTTTTTCACGCCGCGGCACGTGCATCGGGCAGAATCCCTGATGAGGCAAGCCGGTATTGCCATCCAGAATTCGCGCCTGTTCGATCAGGTGGAAAAGTACTCGGTGGAGTTGGAGCGGAAGCTGGAAGAGTACGGCCAGGCTCAACGATTGCTGGCAGAGACCAACAGCAAGCTCTCCAGTTCGCTGGCTGAACTGGAGCGGCGAAACTTTGAAGTGAGCCGCCTTAGCGAGTTCACCGACATGCTCCAGGCATGCCAGGCGCCGGAGGAAGTCTATCGTGTCCTTGAAGCTTTTGGCCCGCGAATTTTTGCCAACCAGGAAGGCGCGCTGTTCATGATCAATGCAGCCAAGCTGGCCGTCGAAAATGTGGCCGGCTGGGGCACATCGGAGGTTGCCGAACCCGTGTTCGCGCCTGATGCCTGCTGGGCGCTTCGCCGCAGCCGTTCTCATGTGACCGACGAGGGCGATACGAAACTACGTTGCCCTCATCTGCTCAAAGCGCCGCCCACTGGGGCCTTGTGCGTTCCCGTCATGGCGCACGGTGAGGCTCTGGGCTTGCTCACCTTGTCACAGGTGGTCGCGAGCAAGGCTTGCGTGAACACCCCTAAGCTTTCCGAAGCCGAAATCCGGGTAGCGACTGCGATGACGGAGCAAATCGCGCTCTCGCTGGCGAATCTCAAGTTGCGCGAAACGCTTCGCACACAATCGATCCGCGACCCGCTTACCGGCCTCTATAACCGCCGACACATGGAGGATACGGTGGCGCGCGAGTTGATTCGCCTGAAGCGCAAGCAACTTCCGATGGGCGTGATGATGATCGACATCGATCACTTCAAGAAATTCAATGACACGCAGGGACACGAAGCCGGCGACCTGCTCCTTCGTCACCTGGCGCAAACACTCCAAGCCAATGTCCGCGGCGAGGACATTGTGTGCCGTTATGGCGGGGAGGAATTTACCATTATTATGCCGGAAGCGCCCCTGGAGATCATTCAGGCCCGCGCCGAGTTGCTGTGCCAGGCGGTCCGCGGTTTGAATCCCGAATACCACGGCCACTCCCTCGGCGGGGTCTCGATTTCAGTAGGAGTTTCCGTCCTCCCCCAGCATGGCCATACGACGGAGGCCCTTCTCCGAGTCGCTGATATAGCGCTTTACCGGGCAAAGAGCGATGGGCGCGATCGCGTGGTGGTCGGGGCTCTGCCAACGAAGGGTTGAGGAAGCGTGGGAGCCGCCCTGCAGACGGAAAGTTTCTCAGCGAGTGGCGCATTGACGCGATTCAGGCGGATGTTGTCTAGAGCGAAATGGCGCGCTCTTCGGAGTGCACGGAGCAGTACGCTCAAAATAGTACTTGACAGCGCCGGCATTGTCAGAGACGCGATGTTAAGCCAATTGACAAATTGACGTGCGGATTCTGAAATACAAGATTTGATGAGAAATCCCGTTCACAAATCAGGGCATACGGTTGGAGGCCCATGACGAAGGAACGAGATGGAGAGCCGCAGGGCTGACTGTGACTTTCGAAACAAAGCTTTACCCGCGAATCCGCCGTATTGTCGTCTTTCTCGTTCTGCTTTGCGCGACCCTCTTCTGGGTAGGCGCATTCCGATTTGTCAGTCTTCCGTTCTTGATTGCCGCATGGGTACTCTTCTTACAAGTCTGTGATTCCACAAGAGAGGAGAAGAAAGTAGCCCTTTACGAATCGGCTGCTCCACCAACTGAGCTACGTCGGCATCTGTATTGTTTTCAACTACTTAATCGTGCGTTGGACCGACTATTAAACTGCGTTCTTGCTCTCCCGCGTCTTCGCGTCGCCAACTTGCGTGGCTTCTTTGTGGGCGCCATGCCGATGATGCCGATGCATTTTGTTCATATTCGGTGTTCCTTTCGGTAGAATTATGTACCGCACTCGCAACCTACCTCAAAGGGGCGTCACTTCTTATAACGCGTACAGCGCGACAACGGCTGCCGAATGCTCTGGCTGAAGATGGAAGCCGCTGGTGCTACGGGACCGAGGGTACGGCCGAAATGAAGCCTTGGACTGAGGACAACTTTCTGGAAAGGCCGATCCCTCAACTGCGACGAGAAAGTTGCGTACGGATCGAAGCCTGCCCCGATTCGGAGGTGCCTGTCAGGAATTTTGCATATAACTGGATAATCGGTTGGTCGGTCACCGTTTGGAACTGGGGAGTCTACGGGGCCTCCTAGCGAAGTCGGCGTAACGCAACCAGAGTTTAGCGCACGTCAACGCGAAGAGATGGTATCGTTTGTAGCGGTGACCAGGGTGGCGGAATTTAGGCCATGAAGGATTCAGGCTCCATCGAAAAACCCGATTGGAAGAAACACGGTTTGCATATCATTCGGAGCGGCCAGTTGGATCCCAACACGCCTCAGACCCCGGTATGACTCGCGCCGAAGCCATCTCACGTGCCCGAGTCGGCGCCCAAAAACTTTGGGCGGGAACCGTGGTGGTACGGCCCAATGCCAAGACCGGACCTCATCATCACGGGGAACTGGAAACCGTGATCTACGTCGTACGGGGTCGCGCGCGCTTTCGCTGGGGAGATCATTTGGAGTTCGTCGATGAGGCGGGCCCTGGGGACCTCGTCTACGTTCCTCATCAAGAGCTGAATGCGCGCAAGGACGAGCCGGTGGAGGCAGTGGTCGTGCGCAGCGGGCAGGAGCCCGTCGTTATCATTCTGGACATTCCAAGCCCGGAGGACGTTTCCGACACTCCCGAAGACGACCCCTTTCACTCCGCGCCGGGTAAGCGCTGACATTCCGAGTGCTGAACCCGGTACCGAACGCCGATAAGGGTCGACCGACACCTGGAGCATGGGGTCTGAATTTGATCTGTTTTCTTGATCTCTTGAAACGTCTTGGTCTATTTCTTTCCTTTGCGATGGTTATGCTCGCCGCTCTCATTTCGCGTGCCGGGACGGGTGGAAGTGTGTCAGGCACGGTGAAGGACGCAAGCGGTGCTGTAGTTCCTGATGCAAACGTGAGCGCAAAGAACTTTGATACCGGAGTGCAGTTCCGGAGCGCGACCAACGGTCGTGGATTCTATTCTTTTCCCGAACTCCCCGTAGGACGTTACACCATCGCGATCGAGAAAAAGGGCTTCAAACTCTACCGACGAACCGCGATCACCGTTGACACGAACCGGGCGTTGACTGTCGACGCGGTCCTCGACGTTGGCTCGGAAGGGAATGCAGTTACGGTCATCGACACGGCCGTGCACGCGGAAACATCTGAGACACAGATGGGCGAAGTGATCGACGGCAAGAAAATAGAGGCTGTGCCCTTGAACGGGCGCAGTTACACCGATCTTCTGGCCTTGCAGCCGGGCGTGGTTCCTGCGACTTCGCTCACCTCGAACACGCAGCAAGACGTGGGCGTGAGCGCCCTTTCGCCGTCCGGCGGGCTAAACCCGGGTACGATTTCGATCAATGGACAACGAGAGTTCTCGAATGCGTTCACGGTGAACGGAAGCGATGCCGAGGAAGATATGAATTCTGGAACGGCCATCATTCCCAACCTCGACTCCGTCTCTGAGTTCCGCATCCTTACCAGCAACTTCGATGCGGAATACGGAGGACACAGTGGAGGTCAGATCAACGTCGTTACAAAATCGGGTACAAATGTGTTCCATGGCGACGCGTTTGAGTTCGTTCGCAACACGAGTCTCGATGCCCGCAACTACTTTTCTCCGATGCGCGGCGCATTTGACCAAAACCAATTCGGCGGAACATTTGGTGGCCCGATTCGAAGAAATAGGACGTTTTTCTTCACGGACTATCAAGGGACTCGATTGACGGAGGGTGTGGATACGGGCGAAATTGCGGTGCCAACCGTCGCCGAGCGCAACGGCGTCTTTGCTAATGGCGACATTATCCCAGAAAGCGAATGGTCTACCCCGGCCCGGATTCTGCTGCAATATATACCGCAGCCAAACGTCGGCGCGAACGAATTCGCAACCTCCGCCTACAACGAGACTCTGCGGGACGATAAGGGCGCCTTTCGACTCGACCACAACGATCACTGGGGGACCCTCTCAGCTTATTACTTTCTGGATGACTATACCCTCGATAACCCATATCCCGTGGCGCAGAGTGGAGCATCCGTTCCAGGCTTTAACGCGCTCTACCTTGGCCGCGCCCAGTTGCTCAGTTTGAGCGATACAAAGACCCTCGGATCGACAGCGGTCAATGAATTTCACTTCACCTACATGCGCGACCACAGTGATCTTGGAAAACCGGTTGGCGGGCTCGGCGTCAGCCTAGCATCACAGGGATTCGTGACCGGCGAGGGAACACCTGGCATCGTACCGCTCAACCCGCAAGGCGAAGGGGTTGAAAATATTGTGTTCAATGCGTTCTCCATCGGGACAAATGCCAATGAACTGAGGCAGGTCAACGATACTTTCCAGTGGACTGACAATTTCTCCAAAGTTGTCGGTCGCCACACCTTGAAATTCGGGTCAGAATTTCACTACGACCAAATCAATACCAACGCCATCGCGCAATTCAACGGGAACTTTCTATTCACGGGCAGCGACACGGTACCGGACTTCGAGGATTTCTTGCTGGGATTTCCGAGCCAATACAACCAGAGCCAGTTGCAACCGTTTTATGGCCGCAACAAGTACTGGGGCTTGTACGCACAGGACGGTTGGCGACTGCGCTCCAACCTGACTCTGAACTACGGCCTGCGCTGGGATCGCATCGAGCCCTGGTATGAAAAGAACAACGGAATCTCCACATTCGAACCCGGCAAGCAGTCGCTGGTGTTTCCTGGTGCACCGGCGGGAATTTTGTTTCCCACCGATCCCGGCGTTCCTCGCACGCTGGCGCCTCCAGGAAACTTGGACTTTGCTCCTCGCATCGGCGTGGCCTATTCCCCTGAAGGGACGGAAGATACTCTTCTCGGAAAGGTTTTGGGTGGGCCGGGAAAGACAAGCGTAAGAGCCGGTTTCGGGACATATTACACTGCCATCGAGGCGCTGACCGTCGGCATCCTGGCCGGGAACGCTCCCTTTGGCATCACCTACTCGAGTCCCGCGCCGCCGCTATTTGCTACGCCGTTCATAGCCGCGTCAAGCGGGCAGTTCCAAGGCCAGCCTTTTCCAGTCGCACTGGTCACTCAAGAGGTGTCCCGCAGTCACCCGGACTCGAGCGTCAATTGGTCGCAATATGAGCCGATAAGCGGCATCCCCGGATATGCGGCGACGAACCGAATCCCGTATGTCGAGGAATACATGCTGTCACTGGAGCGCCAATTCGGAGCGCACACGGTCCTAAGCGTGAGCTATGTGGGAACGCAGTCGCACCGGCTTCTCGTGATGGAGGAAGCCAATGCTGGCGATCCCGCGCTTTGCCTGAGCCTGAGTCAATCGAGCGACGTGTCGCCGGGTTCTCCGACGTGTGGTCCTTTTGGGGAGAGCAATGTATTCACAACCGTCTCGCATCAGGTAATCCACGGTACTCGCCTGCCCCTGGGGCCTGACTTCGGCAGCGACACCAAGCAGACAACGATCGGGAAATCGAATTACAATGCTCTTCAACTCAGCCTGCGCCACAACAGTGGGCGACTGGAACTATCGGCCGGGTACACCTACGGCAAGTCGCTGGATGAGTCTTCCAATCTGGGGGAAGAGGTCAATCCGGTCAATCCCGCTCTCAGCTATGCCTTGTCTTCTTTTGATCTCAGGCACAACTTTGTTGTGAGTTACAACTACAAGATTCCAATTGAGAAACTCCTCCGGGTCTCCAACCGCTGGACGCAGGGATGGGAAGTCTCCGGAATCACGCATTTCAGTTCTGGTCTACCCGTGACTCTAATCAACTCTGGTGACAATTCTCTGCTCGGGGCCGAGCCTAACGGAATTAACAACTATGGCATTGATGAACCGGATTATTCGGGAGGCGCTCTTGATCTGAATCACAACCCGCGCAATGGCCATACTTATTTCAGCATTTCTCAATTTAGCGAGAATGCTTTGGGCACGCCGGGCACCGCCAAGCGGCGTTTTTTCTCCGGACCGGGGTTGGACAACTATGATATGGTCCTTCTCAAGAACGTGGGTTTAACTGAATCCAAGTCACTCCAGTTTCGCGTCGAGGGGTTCAACGTTTTCAATCACCCTCAATTCTTCGGACCCCAGTCCGTCGACGGCAATATAGGCAGTTCCGCCTTCGGGCAAGTCGTGAGCGCCAATCCGCCGCGCCTTATTCAGTTGGGTGCGAAGGTCGTTTTTTAAGAGATTAGAGCGCTGCCTGACCAGCCTGGCATCGTTACTGCGAACGCGGCGCGCGGCTGTGCGCTCGTTCGATGATCGGATGATTGGTACCAGCCTTTCCGGCAGTTCGCTCTTCATAACATACTCATCCATTCACCACAGGATCCGCTCGGGCATCTGGAATACGCCGACAGCAGAATGATTGGCATGGCAAGTCGGGATACGGTTGCTTGATATGCCAAGCTACGCGGCTTCAGCGTCCATGCCTTCCTGTTTGTATTGCAGGAGAACGGCGGCGACCGGTGTGTCCTCCAACAACTTCATCGCGGTGTGGCCGCTCGATGCGATCTTGACGCAATAACCGTGAGACTCCAGAGTCGCTTTACGAAGCTCCAGGGCGGGGGAGAGGTCGTCGATGCACAACACAAGGGGGAATCCATGGCCGCATCTCCTCTGGATCGTTACAAGCTGGCTAGTGCTCGACGTGGAGCGGCGTAATGAGACACAAATGTTTGCGGTAAAGTCCGAAGTCCTGAAGTCTCCGGCTTGATCAGCCGATCGTCGTAACAAGATTTCAAACAGACTCGCGCACCCGGTCGCCCTCGATGTTGCGATTCGGTGGACAATTGACCGACATCACGCTTGCGCCCGACAACGTCCGCCGCACAGAGAAAATCCCGGGGTCTCGGCGTCCGGAAGCAACGATTTGTTCGCACAACTGTCGGTGATGGGAGCGTCCTATGAAAACATCGGCATTTATGTTGACGGCATCTTGGTGCCTTCCCCCTTCCACGCCATTAAGGTTGTCGACGGTGCAACCTTGAGCATATTCACCAGCGAAACGCTTGAGGACCTCAAACTGCTTCCCGCAGCCTACCCGGAGAAATATGGCGACTCTGTCGGAGCTGCTCCGGACCTGCAGACCCGTGGCGGCGTCCGTACGGCGCCAATCTTCCGATCCTCCAGCGGCCTAGCTGACTCGGAGTTGCTGGGTGAGGGAGAACTGGGAAAGGATAAGAAAGGTTCGTGGCTTGTGTCCGCGCGCAGAAGTTATCTGGGATATCTCTTTCGCGCCCGTTTGAGCGATACCTCCGATAACGTTTCGTCCTACGATGGGAACCTTAATCTTATTACGACGTGGGGTCCAACCAGACTTTGAGTTTCTACAGCGTCGGGGCCACACTCTCTACGACGTGGTCAATCCGGCCTACACTCCCACCCCGAATGAGATTCAGCAGGCGACCAATGATTTTGTGATGGGTCGCTTGGGCTGGCGCTGGACGATTATTCCGCGCTTGCTGGTCGAAACGCATGTGGCGTACCTGCTGGCGCCCGACTCCTGGTCGAATGTTTATCGGCAGTCGCTGGAGAACGATCACGACTCGGAGTGGGTTGCAGGAGGCACTGTGGTGTGGAGTTGGCAAAGGGATTACGTGCTGGAGGGCCGCGTCTGGGTGCCCACTTAGTCTTTGCCGATGAGTCGAGCTTCCGTTTGATTCCTTATGTGGCCAAAAACCTGGTCCCCCGCAAGGCTGTACTCCGGCTCGCTATTATCACCAGCGAGGGCGCGACAACGTCTCGGCCATCTCCGGAATCTCGGTAAGCCGCGACGACAACGCCTGGGCCGGTACTATCAACTTTACTTCGACAATATCGGCAAGAAAAGGTTTGCAGGTGTCTGAGCGAGTTATTGCGCCATCCGCGAGGTCCGGTGATCGTTCTGCCGGACAATTTTTCCACCCACCAGAGAGCACCTCTCCAACAACTGTTGCGACGACATCGCCGCCTACATATCGAGCGTTTTCCCGCCTATGATCGGCGGTATCTGGTACAGACAATTCAGGTACTCCGTCCCAGCACGCCTACGGATGTTCTGCGGCCAACGCTTTCTCAAGCGCTGCGTCATAACCATAGATATCGTCGAAAAACCGAATCTTGTTTTCCTCGTTTACCGTCGCCGTGCCGTAGACGATCAGAACCGGAATTCGCGTGACGAGGTTCACCTGAAGATTGTTTTCCTTGCCGTTCATCGTGGCCTTCACCCGCTCCAAATCCCAGCCAGGATTGTTTCGCAGCACCCAAGCAACCAGGTCTGCAGGCTTCTCCACCCGTATGCATCCGTGGCTGAAGTCGCGGACGTCTTGCGAAAACAATTCCGGAGCATCTGTGCCATGCAGATACACGTTCTCTGGATTGGGGAAGATGATCTTCACCAGGCCCAGTGAATTTGCTTCGCCTGGCTTTTGCCGTACCATCAGGTGAAGCGATCTTATGCCTTCTAAAACCTCCGGGCTCACTTGATTGTCGGATACGACCTCGCCTTTGGGCGTGACCACTTCAAAATTATGTTTTGCGATGTAGTTCGGGTCCTTCTGGATGTGGGGCACGATTTCGTTCCGCTGAATACTGGGAGTCACGTCCCAGTAGGGGCGGAACACCACATACTGGATCTCTTTTTCAAAAACTGGAGACCTGTGGCCGTAGGCTTTTCCGATGATGACGTTCTTGTAGAAGGCGACAGTGCCATCTGGGTTCATCGCGCGTACACGATACTCGGGAAGATTCACAACTACGGGCGGTTGTGGGAAGGAATGCGGAAGCCAGCGCCACCGTTCGAGGGTCAGCTTGATCTGGTGGATGCGCACCGCCGGAGGCGTATTGAGTTCATTGATGGTGCGCGCGTCAAGGTTGCCGGTGGGAGTTTCCCCATGTCTGTCCTGGTAGTGCTTTACGCCCTCGACGAGTACACCGTCATAGATGGTGGCATTCGGATTCAGTCGTGCGTCTGCAGGAATGTCGCCGATGATTTGAAGAAACCGCCCCAGGGGGACTACCCCGGCGTACGTTTGGCCGGG